>Ga0180215_1005983_pt1 | contig 10191 bp, 7 predicted proteins | sample eDN3rd37CBELigBY_FD_128871 | JGI IMG/M metagenome (GOLD analysis project Ga0180215, IMG submission 128871) | Enriched backyard soil microbial communities from Emeryville, California, USA - eDNA 3rd pass 37_C BE-Lig BY (version 2) (version 2) | ecosystem: Environmental > Terrestrial > Soil >...
AGCCCGCAGCGAATCCAGATAATCCGCCCACGCCTGCATCATTGCGCGTCGCTGCGGCAGATATTTCGCGTGATTGTAGGCACCGCCGACCTTGTTGCGGTCCGCGTGGGAGAGCTGCGTCTCGATCCAGCGTTCGTTCCACCCCAGCTCATGTAGTTGCGTCGACGCGAGCGACCGAAACCCGTGCCAGCTCATCTCCGTGCCGGCGTAGCCCAGCGCCCGCAGGGCCGCGGTCAGACAGCACTCGGACATCGGTCTGTCCGGATGCCGCAATTGCGGGAAGGCTTAGCGCCCATGGCCGGTCAGGAGCCGCACCTCGCGCAGGATGTCCACCGCCTGCCGCGACAGCGGCACGATGTGGGGCTCCCGCATTTTCATGCGTCGCCAGGGCACGCGCCATTCCGCCAACACGCCGTGCAGCTGCACGTGCGCCCATTCCATGGTTCGTAGCTCCCCGGGACGCGGAAGAATATAGGGCATGAGCTTCAGCGCCAGACGGGTCAGCGCTTCACCTCGATACACCTCAATCGAGCGCAGCAGCGCGCCAATCTTCGCCGGCTCGACAATCGCTGCCATGTGCTCCGACTCGACAGGAATGAGGCTGCCGACGAGATCCGCGGCTACATCTTCACAGTGACGCCCAGTGGCTCGGGCATAGCGGAACACCCGGCTGCAGATCGAGCGCACCCGATGTGCCAGATCATGCGTGCCGCGCGACTCAATCCGACGCAGGACCTCCAGCAGCTCCGGCGCCCGCAGCGCATGCACGTCGCGCCCACCGAGGTACGGAAAGACGTGCAACTCCAGACGCCGTTCGATCGTGTCAACCGTCTCCGCGCTGATCGGTTCGCGGCGGCGCGCCCGACGGTACCGGTAGTGAGGGGACTTCAATGCCTGTTGAATAAGATCCGCCGCGGCCGGTGAGGGCGTGTCGACCGGGAGGCTCGCGGCGCGCAGGACGCCGATGAATTCCCGCGCCACGGCTTCGAACGTATTACTGACGCAGATCTTCTGGCAGAGCCGCCGCAGGCTGGGATTGATCCCGTTAGCGATGTCCCTGCGGGCGAGGTCACGGCGCTCGCGCGCCTGCTCCAGAGAGATCTCGGGATACGGTCCCAGCGAGAGGGTGCTCGCTTTGCTCTCCGGAGAGCCGGGCGGAAAGCTATACCTCAAGCGCCAGAAGCGCCCTCCGCGCGGCGTCACGAACAGATAGAGTCCCTTCTCATCGAACACTTTGCGGGCCTTCGGGCCCGGCTGGACCGCGGCAATCGTTTCGTTGTTGAGCATGTGACCTCCTCGCGCGGTGACGTCGCGCCTCCGCACGATGCGGTCGAGTGGCGGTTCTGAAGAGCACGGGCGTCGCTCGACCGCTGCGCACTCAGTGCGGCGCGGCAGCGGTCTCGACAGATAGGGCTTGAGGTCGGCGGCACGGGCGCCGCGCGTCGGCAGAAATGGAGTGGATCGGGGCGGCCTGACCGAAGGTCACGGAATCCCCTCGCGCGAGCTCGCCGCGATCGAAGTGCACACGCCAAGTCGGGGCGGTGCCTCGGGAAATCAGGATGGCGGGTGGACGAGTTTGGGGTCATGCGCACTTCGCGATGCCCCAATCCGTACCCCAGTCACGCCTTACGCAGAATTCAGCGGATCCCTACCGAGGTTAAAAACCGCCTGCTTTCAGCGGCTTGTAGACCTCAGGGACCTGCAGTGAACTCACTGGACGTGACTGGCGGAGCGGACGGGACTCGAACCCGCGGTCGCCGCCCGAGAATTCAGCATGTTGCTGATTCAGCGGCGACGGATTTCCCCACGACACCCCCTCGATCCCCAGATGTGCCAGTTGATCTGCCAGTTGAACCGGTAAATCAGGCGCATCTGCCTCATTGAGGTAACTCGGTTCATGCCTGAGCCCGGATGGCATACGCCCACACTGGCAGTTCCTTCCCTCCGGCCTTTCCCGGGCCTCACGCACGATGAGGCGATCGTCTGACACTGCCTCGTCTGTCACGACAACGGCATGCCCGACGTATCGCGGCGCGCGGGCGCGCCTGCCGTGATCTGCGGGGAGTAATCGCACCGCCGATAGATCAGCGTCCGGCATGGCCGTCCGCGACTCCCAGATTAACTCGTTGAAAAAACTAAAAAACTCAATTTCACCTAGATTTTGCCTAAATCGCTCGACTTAGGCGCTGCTATCTTCCGCGACGCTCTTTCGGCTGCTCCATTGGAGGTACATATGCGAATACACGGTGCATCCTCGATGAATCCGGACGCAATCGCGGCGGTCCTTGTCGAGTGCGGCTACAGAGAAGTCCCAAACGCCTGGTCTTCAATAAAGAACATAGCCAGAAACGACAAGAGAAAGGCGCGATGCTTCCGCTCGCCGAACGCGGCGCGATTCCTCTACCTGAAGGTGAAGCCGCAGGATCATTCGGCGCCGATCGTGTGGCCCGTCGTGATTTCTCCAGATGACTGTGAACTCGCCAGGGCCAGCGCGTCTGCGGAAATCCAGTTCGGGTCCGATTTCACTTTCGGCTCTATGTATGGGCGCTTCCCGAAGCGCCGCAGAAACGGAGACAAGGACGAGCACTTCGGTTTAGCGCTATCGACTGATGACCCGAGAGCGTTGCGCGCATTTCTCACTGCATTCGATCGCATTGCTGCAGCGGCCGCCTGAGGTCAGACGCTGATATGGACCAGAATCTGCTCCCGCGTTTCGCGAACGCAATCTTCGCTCTCGGTGCTCGCGGCGTTTCATCGCCTGAACTGTGCCTCGGGACTCACTCCCGTTACACGCTCCAGTTCACGCCGTTCGAGCATGTGAATCCGAATGCGCGAATTGTCATTGTCGGTATAACACCCGGCAATACGCAGCTGGAACTTGCATATTCGCGAGTTCAGGGTCTGCTGAAATCGAAAGCACCCTTTGGCAGCTTGAGCCTCGAAGCAAAAAAGGCCGCCGCATTCGGCGGCACGATGCGCGCGAATCTCGTACGCCTGTTGAACCACTTCGGTGTCGGTGAATGGCTTGGAATCGGTGATGCAAGTAGCCTCTGGGGGACAAATGCCCACCTCCTGGAGTCGACATCTGTAGTCCCGCACGCCGCATTCAAGAACGGCAAGATGTTCGCTGGAAGCTTTGAGGAAATACTCGCCAATCCGTTGCTCCGTGAATGCTTCCACGACTGTTTTGTCCGGTCCCTGGACACGCTCAGCCGCGCCGAGTTGTATCTAGCACTCGGTCCCACGCCCCAGGCGGCGTTACGGTGGTGTGCCGAGCACGGGCGGATAGATGGCAGCAGGATCGCAGCATTCCCGCATCCATCACCAAGCGCCGGAAGTCAGATTCGCTACTTCTTGAGAGAGATAGGACGCGAGGCACTGAATCCTCGTGACCCTACGCGTCATCGCGCGGAGTGGCTCGATGCAGCATATCTGCAAGCGCTCGCGGTGTTCTCGAACATCCGGGCACAGCGCGAACTGAGCCTCGCAGCCGCGGGCCAACAGGAGACGCATTGACAGAGTGAGCGAACCCCTTCAAGGGGTACACGAGCAGTGGCGCCAGGCCAGGAGGGTCTCTGCAACGAGCCGCGCAGGTAGAAACTCCTGCTCCAAGCGGCCCCGTTCCGACGAGCGAAGCATCGAGTACAGCGCTTGCTCCTCCGACGTCAAAGTCTGCGGAGGAAGATCCTCCGCCGGACCGGGCTCGACCACGGCACACTGGCCGGAATACGACTGGAAGACCTGGGCAGTCATGAGCAGCGGTGTCAGGGCGGGTTGATGAAGGCGAGCGCGTGCCAGCATGGTCAGGCCCCACGTATCCAGGTCGCCCCAGTAGGCGAGCCTTTTCGTTCGCACCCATGGCGCTCTCAGCCACTGCAGATCCAACCCCGCACCCAGGATGGCAACGGTGTCGGGGAGCGCAGGTAACTGGTGGAGGCTACTCTCGTTCTCGACCACGACGAGGTGCGTGCCAGGCATCGCAAAGGAGAACAGCTCGGAAATCCGCACGCGCTGCTGCTCAAAAGGAAGAAGGCCCGGCGCCAGCGGCGCGACCAGCACCCAATGATCGTTTTCATTCAATGCGCCGAGAAACCGCTCGAGCCCTTCAGCGCTTGCGCGACCTTCGTATCGGGTATCGAGCAGCTCCATCAAGAGACTGCGGTGACGCTCGAAGAACTTCGTGTCCGTACCGAGCACGGCAAGCGATCGCAGCGGCAGCCCTTTCGCGCAACCCGGGCCGAGCTCCATTGCCACACGAGATGCATGCGCGATCTCCGCAGCACTCTTTTCCTGAATCCAACTGCGCTGACGGACGATTAGCCGATGGAACAGCGGCTCGACTTCCGATAGCACCGTTCGCAGTACCTCGTGCTCACGCTGGACAGCCGAATCGTCGCAGGCCCGGATCCACTCCTGGACGTCTCGCAAGTGCCACGTCACGGGAACGCTCACGGGCTCGCTACCGCCGCGGAAACGAATATCTCCCCACTTCACCTCCCCCACACGCACGCCGCGCCATCGCTCCAAATGGACGCGCACACGGGAGGTTCTGTCCGTGAGGTCGGCGGCCGACGGCTTTCCTATGGATAGCGAAATGGGCCAATCGGCGCCGCCAAGAATGCGTCGCTCACGCACGTCGGGCAGTTGCCATTGTCGGGCAAGTCTCGCCGCGAGCTCCTCTGGCGACTTCATGTGGCCTGGCTGGCTTTGCGACGCTCAGCGTGCTCTTCCAGCTCCTCCCAGCTAAGAGACGTGAGCGTGGCCCGTTGCCCCTTGCGATGAACGAGGATTGCGGAGCGCGTGTGTTCGCGGAGTAGCCGCAGCTCCTTGTTCGGTGTCACGAACAACGGGCGCAGACCAAACTCGGCGAGCGCGCTGATGATGCGACTTGCAACAGCATGCGAGCTCTTGGAGAACGCTTCATCCAGCACGACGGTCCCAAACAGCGGCTCCTTACCGCCCTCCGATAGCGCGTAACTCAGAGAAGCCGTGAGCACGTAGCTCGCGATGATTTCCTTCTCGCCCCCGCTGCCACCCTGTGATCCGGTGCGAATCTCGACGACCGCGCCCGTGTCTCTCTCGATCACGGACACTTCAAAGTGCAGCCGGTACCGCGGATCGAGCAAGGCACGCGCTGCCATCGTCGTCTTCTTGTCACTGGCCGTTCGCAGCAGCTCGACCACGTGTCTCAATGCACGAAAGTGGCTTTCCCCTTGGTCATCCTTCAAGACGGCTGATCGCAGATGTCGCTGCGCCTGCTGGAGATCGCGTAGGCTGTCGTGGGTGACACGAACCGGTTGCAGGCGCAGATAGCGCTCCGGCTGGAAATCCACTCGCCGGAGCGTCGCGTTCAGATCGTCGATCCGCTCTTCGATCATGGAGACGTGATTGTCGATATCGCTGAGCAGACGCGTGACGCCCTGATCGGAAGACTGATTCAGATATTTCTGGAACCGATCGAGCTTCTCGGGTAGCGCCTCTTCGGTAAGGACTCGCAGCCGCTCGAGGTACTTCTCGATGTCGTGAATATCCGTGCCTGCTTCGCTAAGCGCACCGGTATCGACTTTCTTGGCTTCGCCCATGGTCCGCACGAGAATCTTCTCGGTGGCCGCCAGTCTGCTGCTTTCGGCCGTCACTTTGCTTTCAACGTCGGCTGCGGCTCTCCGCTCGATCTCGGGAAGATCTTCTATTTGCGCCAACACGGGCGCGGTCAGGCTCTCCGCGGCGAGTGTTTGCTGCGCGTCGGTCAGGCCTTCCCCCGTGCGACGAAAAGCTTTCGCCTGCTCACTGCGCGCCCGGTCGCGTTGCTCTTCGAGTTTCGCCTTCTCACCTGTAATCGAGCTGGCTTTTGCGCGCAGGCTGCTCACCGCGTCATTCGCCGCGATCCAGCGCGCGTGAGCATCCTGCGCATCAGAGCCCGGCGCCGTAAGCGCTTGCATGCGCTCCTGCAAATTTTGCAGGTCGCGTTGTGCACCGGGTAGATCGATCGTCGCGAACTCGATCTGCATCAGTGTCTCGAGCAACCCCTGAACAGTCTTGGCTTGATCCGCGGCCTTTCGGGCCGCTTCGTGTTGCTTCTGGCTGGCAGATAACGCCTCGTCTGCTTCTGCGAGACTGCGTTCGAGTTCCGCCACGCGCGCCTTATTATCGAAGCCCGTCATCCAGTCCTTGTCCAAGGGGGCTTGGTCCAACTTGTCGAGCTGCCCATTCTTGCCGGACATCATGCCCTGCTCGGTGAGCCCGAAGGGCGTACCGCGGAGCGCCTCGGGTGAGCTCAGGCAATGGCGATCGATGCTCGAGAGGAGCCGCTTCAACGCGTCGACCGCGCGGTGAGCCTTGAAGTTGAGCTTGTGAACGTAGCTGTCGTCGAAAAAGCGAACGGGCGCGTGCTCCGCGGAGACTTCCTGTAGCCGGACGTTCAGACGGTTATCGCGGTAATTGACCCACCGGGCGGCGTCGTCCATGGCGTTCGCGGGCACCAGAATCCGCAGTCGGTGCGCGCCGACGGCGCGCTCGATGGCACCACGCCAGCGTGACTCGTTGGGCATGACTTCGATGAGCTCGGCCACATACGGGAGCTCGTCTTCTCGGAGCCTCAGTTGTTGCGCCAGCAGTGCTCGGAACTGGTGATAGTGGAATGGAATGTTTGAACCGGGCCGTGACTTTATCTCAGCAAGTTGCTGCCTGAGCTCGGCCTGTTCCTTGCGCCGCGCCTGTTCCGCTGCGCCTGCCTCCCACGCAGCCTTGCTGAGCTGCGCGCAGAGCTCAACCTGTGCGTGATGCTTTTCCTTCGCATGGTGCTGGTTAGCAAGCAACGCATCGACCGTGAGTGTGCTGTCGAGCGCGAGACGTTCAGCAATGCGTCGGTAGTCCGCGGCATACCGAGCGCGCTCCTGAACAATCTGCTCCGACTTTGCGATGAGCTCCCGGAGCTGCTCGATACTGGCGCCACCGGCCTGCAGATATATGTCGCGCAGAGCGGTTGCCTGACTCTCTGCGGCCTTGATCGCCTCCGTTACCTCGCTCTCGCGCGAGGCGCAGCCGCGTAGCTTTTCCTCGACATCCGCGAGTTGTTGCGTCCAGAGGCGATGCGCATGGCCGGCATACCAGATCGGTAAGGCGGTTTGTAAGGCACGCTGCCGGGTCAGCGATTCCAGCACCTGCTGTCGCGTCTCCCAAGTGGACGCTACAGGTTGCAGGGCGTCGCGTTGCAGCCGCGCCGTCTCGAGCTCTGCGTGTATCGCTGCAAGGTCATCAAATTGCCGTGCGACCTCGGCTGCCCGATCGAACGCGGCGTTGTCATCGAGCACCAGCTCCCGGAAGATCTCATCGATGCTGTCGATCTGCTTGAGTCCCGCGGCACGATTGAGCAGCGCGAAGGCATTCTCGCCGACGTCGAAGAATCGCCGCAGCTGCGCGAGATACGCGTTCTTGCTGGTGTCGTAGACATGAAGCCCCTGCACGTCACGGCTGAGCTGCTTAAGTGCTCGACCGCCACCCTCGTGGTGCGCAGTCAGCCACTCGTCGAGACCTTGACCAGGGGCCTGAGAGAAGATCCACCAGCGCTTGACGTCGCTCAGCGCCGAACTCGTTCCGTCGATGGCGAATACCGCTCCAACCGTCACCTGCTCGGTTGCGTTCGCGAATCGGGCGCTGATCGCGCTGACTGTCTTGCCGCTGCGCGCAATGTGCTCGTTGTCGCCGCTCCTGTTTCCCGCGCCCGAGACGCCTCGGATGTACGACACGAGCTCACGATCACTCTGCTGGCCACCGGTGGAGGCGAGGTTGTAGCGCGGATTCTGCGTAATGAGCGTCATGAGCGCGTCGACCAAGGTTGTCTTACCGCTACCCGTTGGTCCAATGATCGCGGTGCCTTCAAGGTCGAAGTGCGCCGTGTGGCGTCCTGCGAAGGAGCCCCAGTTGTACAGATGGAGCTCCGTCAGGACGAATGTCTGCTCAGCCGCTTGCTTGCGCAGGAGGGTAGTTTGACGGGTCGGCGAATCCATCAGGCACCGTCGTCTTGCGCAAGTCCCTCACCGGCCCCGCGCCTGGAGGCCGCATTGCGATAGGCATGCAGCAGGCTCGTCAGATTTTCGGGGTTCGCAAGGTGAGCGATGATCGGACGTATGTGGAACTGATCATTCCGATCGACTTCAGAGACGAGCCCGTAGCCTTTAAGCTGTTCCAGGAGGTTTCGCAGGCGCTTCTGTTCCAGCGCGTCGCTGCCCAGGCTTCCAAGATACGTCTGTACTTGCGGAAGAATGTCCTCGACGGAGACAAGCGCTTCGGCGCTGCCGACACCGGCTTCCTGCTCATGGGCGACGAACTGCTGACGCAGGATGGCCACGAGCAGAGACTGCTCGAGGTTCATCCGCTGACGGCGGACCAACGGGTGCGACCATTCGTCATCCGTGGACTCCGACGCTGATGGCACGACAACGAGGTACGCAAGACCTCGCAGCTCGTCGATCTTCAGAGTGAGGTCGAGAGGTTCGAGCACACGCGCGATGTCAGCACGCTGTGCCGTGGCTGTGCGATAGAGGTTGGGCTTGCTCGCTGCTTCGAGCAAGCCGAACTTCAGGAGCTCCAGCGCCGCGTCCTTAATCTGCCGGGGTGTATAGGCGTCGTCGGCAACAACCTGCTCCGGCGAGGATGGATCGCTCACCATCAGATCTCCCAGTCAATGTCCGGCATTGCGTCCGCACTCATCGCCACCAAGGGAACACGGAATCGTAGGATCGGCCCCTCCGTGCAGTGAACATCCACGGTTTCCTGCTCGTCGCTCAGAGGCACGCCCGCTTCCCGTGCCATAGCGAGCCACACCGTCAGGGTTTCGAGGTCGTGCGTGGGAGGGAGGCGCTCCGCGAGCTGCGCGATCGTGAGTGGCTCGCCGGACTGTGCGAGCAGCGCGAGCGTATCGAGCACGAGCTGGTGGCGATCGAGCCCTGAGAACGACATCCAGAACTCGTCCTCGACCTCGTTCAGGTCACCCGTTTGCTGGCTCAATTCCAGAGCCTCATTCGGTCCCTCGTCGAGTGACTTGAATCGCAACCTCTCAACAAGAGGGAGCGCTGAGTTGGCGGGCGCGATTGGAGGAAGCGGACTCGCCTGACGCCGAACGGCCTGGCTCGCCCAGTCGATATTCAACGCGTGCTGGAAAATCTCGTTCAACAACATACCGACACGGTGGTGTTCGGCTGCAAGCCCCGTCTTCAGGAAGCCCTTCACGTCGCGCTCGATGCGGGCGCGCGCCTGGATGACAGTTTCCGACTCCTGTACGAGTCGCATCACTAGCCAGCGCAATTCGTTCTGCTGCTGCGGAGTGAGTGCCGCAGCCGTATAGGGGTGCTTGAGAATCGTGCGCAAGCGCAGCTTCATGTGGTCGAGCTCGATGGCACGACTGAGCTGCTGCTGAAAGCCGTGGAATACCTGGCCTTCGGGGGTCTCGAGCAGCGTGTCGTGACTGTCGAGCAGCTGGTCAACCACTGTACCGCGATGATGCTGTTCACTTACGATGGCCATGCGGAGCTTGCGATCGGCCTCGCGCCAGGAGTCTTCAACCCGGCGAAAGTCCGCGCGCAGGCTCGTCGCGAGATTGAAGATGTCGCGAATCTGCTCGATGCCTTCGCGTTCGCTGAGCACACGCACGTTTCCGGCTTCAACAGCCGCGAGTTGCTCTTCGAGATCCTGAATCTGCCGGCGAATGTGCCGCGTCCGGGTCTTGGGGTCGGGATTGAGGCTGGCTTCAACGTTTTCGATCTCGCGTTGCACGACGGACAGGCGCGAGGCGGTGGACGTCATGATCCGATTGTCGAGGGCATTCACGAAGCGCAGCGCTTCCTCCAGCGCATCGGTGGCGTAGAGGCGACCCTCGCGCTCGACGATGAGGCCCCGCTTGATCCAGTCCCGCAGCTCGCGGCGAGCCAGAACGGCGCGATCTTCGGCGCCCACGTCGAACTCGGCGTTGTTGGCGTGCTCGGTCAGCAGGTTCGCGAGGGACTGCAAAGCGTCCTCGTAATCGATCCCATTCTGGCTGTATTCAAACAGTGTTTGCAGGCAGCTGAGGACGAGAGGCCCCCGCTGTGCGGCGAGGAGTTGCCACGCGGGGTGGCTGAAACGCGCGTGAATGTAAGCCTGAGTACGGCTCCGGACTTCACCGTTGATAAGACGACCCTCCTCTTCCCTGTCGCA
>Ga0180215_1005985_pt1 | contig 10191 bp, 26 predicted proteins | sample eDN3rd37CBELigBY_FD_128871 | JGI IMG/M metagenome (GOLD analysis project Ga0180215, IMG submission 128871) | Enriched backyard soil microbial communities from Emeryville, California, USA - eDNA 3rd pass 37_C BE-Lig BY (version 2) (version 2) | ecosystem: Environmental > Terrestrial > Soil >...
AACCAACGAGGGCGCCAGGTGTCTAGTGGCCGCCCTGGTCGCCAAAGAGTTGGTCGATCTGCTCGTTGTACGGGTTGACCGGGCCGATCCAGCTGGGCAGCTCAGTCTCCAGCCGCTCCCAGAAGAACATGGTGCCGAGCGCGTTACCCAGCTGCGACGGATGGAAGCTGTGCAGCGCCAACGAGAGCCAATGTCACTGCCGTTTTCGGGTTAGGGCTTGCGAGCAATATCAAGGCTGCACCATGGCGGGGTCGCATACCCATCGGCCGCTTCGATCAGGTCGCGCAGCGCACCTCCCTGCGCCTGCCGTACCGGCGAGCCACAGCGCGGACAACTTGGCATGCAGAAAGTCATTTTCACCGCACATCCACACAAACGTCGGCAAGTGACCTGGACGCACCTCCCAGTACTCGATCACGTCAAAGATGGGGTAGTCAAAGTAGGCCATGTCGAAGCGCGTAAAGTTGTACTCGTCGATAATCTCGAGGTACACCTGGTTCAGCTCGGCCGCCCGTTCGCTAGCGCCATCCCGGTACGTCTCGTTGGAGTTCATCCACGCCGCGCACGGCGAGATCTCCAGGCAGTTTAGGTAGTCGTAGAACGTCGCGTAAGTAACACCAATCGCTGTGCGTGCAAGCGCACATTCGAATCAGGCCGGCTGCATTAAGCCGCTCTCGTCCGACACTGAAACCGTTGTTGGCACTCCGTACGGTGGATCTGGTCGTGCATGATGTCCCACAGGACACGGCCGTCCACGAGTCCAACAAACAACACGTGGCTGTTGTACGGCAGCGTCTGCTCCAAGTAGTTAAGGCCTAGCTCAATGACATTGTGAAAGCAATACAATGCTGCCAATTTAGCCAGCAATCTCTGACAAGGGAGCGTTTTACTGTGTACGCCGTACTGTTAAGGACGCGCTCCTTGAACTCCTCGGGGGTGGTCATGCGCGCCTGCGTCGGATCGCTGTTGCACACATCGTTACTGTGACCAGGTGACGAGCGAAGAGCGGAAGGCGCGCATCTGAATAAGCCAATGCTGGGCGAGGTTATCCAGACATGGCTGGACGAACATACCCGATCAGGGCGTAGAAGACCAGTGAGGGCTTGTCGGTGGTGGCGTTACGGTCCATACCCGTCACGATCTTTTCCTGAATGGATTATTCCCAACCGTGATTGATCACCAAACTGTAAGTTTTGCTTCACCAATGCGTCCATTGAGTCCGTGGTGCGCACCATCGAGCCGACGCGCGCGCCGTTCACGCCAATGTTTTGGAAGTCGCGGTGGTTGCACCGGTTGCGGGCGTGCATGCGGAGGTAGATGCTGTCGATGGGGCCTTCATGACAGCCGCAGGATGCTCACGGATGCAATAAAGCTCATTATGGTCAGAAGGCCAGTGCACGTGTGCGGCACAGCGCAATTTGTTCTTTGAGCATACCTGGACAATCCTTGTGGGCCACCTCCACAAAGCCAGTCGAGCCGGACTGCTGCGGCCAGTCCAGCTCGTTGGAGGCGATGAACAGCAGCTGGTCGTAAGTGCTATTGTTGATCGCGGACGCATTGAGGTAGTGCGGCTGGTCCGGCCCAGACCACGCGCAGGATCGCGATCCCGCAATGTGAGCGCCCCGCAGACGACGCACGAAGTCGCCTAGCGCGGCACGCACGGGAACGCTAAAGTGGGCGGTGGCCGAGTCGCCCAAGAAAATCAGGCCCATGGCGCCCGAGTTGGCGCAAAACTTTTCCTCGTACGAGACGCCAAACTGGCGAGAGGGCATCCAGGGGACTCAAGGCCTTCCGTTTAACGGTGCACCCTGGCTCAAACTGACTAGGCGGGTTTTCTCGGGCAAGTACCTCATCCGTGCCATAGATGCCGTTGCAGTTGTGGTCGACGGACGCGTTGTAGACGGACGACTTGCGGCCCGGGTAGACGTCGCCCCGCGTCTCGTCGCAATCCTTGCCGCGCCAGTGCGACCCTGCCGCGGAACAAGCCGCGAACTCTGGTCCCGTGGCCATTTAATGCATCAGTCTCGTTTCATTGCTCACCGAGCGCCGCGTACCGCGCAGAGTCGGGAAGGTCGAGTGGCGGTCCTTGTCCTTGTCAAAAAGCGGCGTGTGGATCTCGATAAAGTCCTCGAGCGACTTGCACCAGTCGCTGATGACCGGCAAGTCGCATGGCGCGAACCGGTAGCCCGACGCCAGCGCCTTCTCGTGGCCCTTCCACTCGATCTGATGGACGCCGGCCGGCGGCAGCGGGAATAGGTTGCACGTCGGGTCGGTGCAGATACCGATACTGCGACAGATCATGTCGGCCGTATTGCGCGCGACCCAGCCCTCCAGGATGGCCTCGCCTAAAGACGCCGCACGCCCCGGCAGGCTGGTGAGCCGCGCGTGAGCGGCTGGGGCGTGGGCCGGTGGCAGTGAACGGGCCCACCCTGCCTACCGTAGGTGTTCACAAACTGGATGCAGGCGTCCTGCGCGGGCTCGGGCAGCGTGCGGCAGTAGTTCTCCATGATGTCGATAATGGGGCCCGGGTGCAACACGGCCAGCTGCTCCACCAGGCCGACCAGAGCCGTGCAGACGGCGCATTCCGTGCCACCCTGCGGCGCTTCCGCGCAGGCGAGATGGCAGGACCGCGGCCTCAATTCTGGTGCGGTTCCCGAGATTCCGCACCCAAGCACACGAAACGTACCGCGCGGCCGACCTTCGCCTCGGTGCCGAGGCCCGTCAGCAGCAGCAGGAGCAGCAGCAGCAGCGGGAGGGCCGCCATGGCTGAGAAGGTGCGGCGAGCCGCCATCTTCGTCGTCGTCCTCGTCGTCCTCTCGTCGTCGTCCGCGGATTGTCGCGTCAATTACTGCGGGCCACGTGATGGGTGCATGATGGCATGCAGACAAGGCACGGGTGGAGCGTGCCTGGGGCCGCGGGAGGATGCGGATGCGGACACGGCTACGTACGGGATGCGGTTTGGATTGCCTGCCGTAGCCGTGGGACGCAACACGTACAAGCCCTGCATGCACGTTGCGATCAACTATGGTCCCAAAGCCGTCCGTAGAGACCCCGGTCGATTCCTTCATGTGGGCCACGTATGTTTGGATCGCATGCATGCAGCGGCCAATCCCCTAGGCGGGGATAGTCTAGTGCCCGTTGTCTATGGGTGCCTATGCAGATGGCCGAGTTCACTGTTCAACTACGCCGTCCGCTCGACCGCGCGCTTCTTCGATCCATCGCCGCTACCCACCAGTTAAAAAGACACCATGGCGACCGTCGACGTTCAAGCACCGTCGCGTCCTGCGGCTGGCCCGGACGCCGCGCTGCAGAAGGGCCGAGAGCTCGTCCGGCTGTGGTCTGAGATCGAAACCGCCCTCGAGCAATACGACAGCAAGAGGCGCCGTCTTCAGGTCGAGCTGGCCCTGGCCAGCACCTCCGTCCCCCCAAAGGTCGCGGTGTGTGCATTTGCGCCACCCTGCAAGCAAATGTATCGCTCGTACGCTGAAGCTGCTCATCGCGTATCTATCATCATTTTTTGCCCGACTCACTCTAGAGCTCGACCAGTGCGAGCCGCACCGCCGAGCTGAAGAGTGCTACACCGCCGGTTCGCAAGCGCGCGCCCGTATTTTCGTGCCACATTTATCGCGCTAATGCACCCATTTCATGATGCGTGATGCAGGACTACAGGTCCCTGAGGCCGAAGCAACCGCCCTGAAGGCCAGCCTGGCTGCCGCGACGGCCGAAATCGACAAGCTCAATCAGCAGTGCCTCCGCGCAGAGGAGCAGCGCGACCTGCTCTCCACCGAGCTGGACGCCGTTCGCACGCAGCTAGTCGAAGCAGAGGTCCGTCGCGGTGCGTAATGGCGGACGCGGCACCGCGGAACTGCTTATCTCGCCCAACAGTCTATACATCTTCGCGAGAGCGTGAAACAGCGGCTGGCGGCGGAGCGCAAGCTGACCATCGACGGCTTGGTACCTCTAGCTCACACTTCGACATAGCGCGCGCCGAAAAAAAGGCGACTTACGCAATTCCTGCTAATGTGATCCACGTGTTCTGGCAGATGGAGGATGCACAGCGGGCGGAAGAAAAGGACCGCGCGCTCCGCGCCCACATGGGCACCTTGGAGGAGCAGCACAAGGCCATCCGCAAGCAGCTTGGAGACATCCAGCAAACGCTTGAGCAGCTGCAGCAAAGCCGTACATGCTCAGGGCATTTTGTCAGCGTGGATGTGCCTTTGCCAGGCGTTGATGAATCTGGCTTTCGCGATCTGGCCGTATGTCTGCATCTACGATGGTTGTGCAGAGGACGCGATCGTCTCAGGGCAGCGCGAGGTCAATGCAAAGATCGAGCAGGACATGGAGGACGTGGCCAACGCCATGCGCCGCAAGACCGACGCCGAGCGCCGCGCAGCCGAGCTGGAGGCGCAGTGTGCAAAGCTGCGCGAAAACAACGCCATCCACCAGCTGGAACTCGTGCAGGCCCAGCAGCGGGTCCACGCGGTACGCCAACCCGTCATCGCACGTCTTTGATGCGTATCCACGTAATCCTTACAGAGCGATATATGCATGTGGTGCACGAGCGTCGGATCTACGGTTTTAGCTGGATCAAGCGGCAGTGCGTGACACCGAGGCGCGCCGCGAGCTGGAGGAGCGCCTGGAGGTAAGCGTAGCGAGCGGACCGGACCGGCGCCATGTGGATACTAACGCTCATTGCATCGCTAGGTCTATCGATCACCCTGTTCGTAGCGGACCACGCATGAGCTCGCGTGTGTACGGGAGAACCTGGCGCGGCTGCTTGCCGTGCGGCCGCCAGAAGCCGACACCGGCATCACGAAGCCACAGCCAATGATGGCAACCGGGCACGAGCCGGTCCCCGAGCCCGAGCGGCAGCCTTCCGCGCCAGCTCCTGCAGAGCCTGCTGCTCCGGTGGTCGACGCTCCGGCAACACCAGGTGCGCCGGAAATCACGCCAACGCCCGCGGAAGCCGCCGACACGCAGCCCGCGGGCGACACCGACGCTCCGGCCAATGCGTCGTGAGCCTCGAGCGGCTGTATCCAGTGGTGTAGTGCATTCAGTGACATATCGTACAAAAGGTCGATACACGATTAGTACACGGTGCTTTACGGTCTCAGCTTCTCCTGACTGGGCGTGCCGGTGGCTGCGCCCAGCGCGGCCGGCCGGCTCGGCGACGCAGCGGTCGACACGAGCTCACGCTCGCGCCAAAAGTCGCTTCCGTGGTGAACGTTGCGCAGGACCTCGTCGTCGGACGCGCCCAGTGGTGACTTCTTGCCGTCTGGCTGGACGTCAGGCCCAATCGCGAGTGACAAAAGTTGACGCACCCGGGACCTGTCGAACAGCAACATGCGAGGGCGGTGCCATGACGCGTGTAAGCTGGCGCGTTGTCTCTACATTCAGGCATGCATTCGCGTCGCGTACGCAGCGTTGGCACGCGCCGAGCGCGCCTCGGCCTGCAGGCGTGCGTTCAACGTCTCCAAGTCGATCGTGTTGGCCGGCAGCACATGTTCAGCGACGATGATGTCGCGCAGGGCGGTGGCGACGTCCACCAGCGAGCCGTGATGGATCTGCGCACAGGATGGCCCAGGGTTACAGAACCGACGCCTGATGAGCACGCGACGTAAGAAAGCCATGGCAAGCGTCGCCATTCTAGCCGTACCATGCTGTCCAGGTATCGTTGATAGTGCTCTCGCGCAAAGTCGTAACGGCGTCCTGCCAGCATCTTCCAGGCTGCCTTGAGCTGGTCCACCAGGCCGCACTAGAATCGCGCACAGCCGCCGCACAAAAATGTTTGGGTTGCGTCGTTAGTGCACGCTCTTCTGGGCCTGCTGATGCAGAGCGATGCCAAGAAATCAAAACATACCTCGTCGCAGATGTTCAGGAACTGGGTCACCGCCTGCTTTGGCAACACTCCGCTGGACGTCAGCGCGTGGTTCCAGATAGTTAGCGCCATGGCAGGCTGGCCGCAGCGCACAAGCGCCCGCATCGCTGTCAAGCAAGTTTTGGCGGGGGGAAGGGGGCGGGGGGCATTCCGACATCAGCTCATCCACGGTAATGCGCGCGAGTCCGAGCGTTTCCCGCACTTACTCGAGCCATAGAGATAGCCCAGCTCTTCGCGGTGGTCCAGCGGGCAAACGTCCACTCCGCGCCGGTACCACACCAGCACGTCGTCCTCGCGGCCCAGCCGGCTGTACATGTGCACCATGTACGCGCACGCCCAACCGTTCAGCGGCCCCGTGATCTCCTGCGCCAACACAAGCCCCCGACTAACACACATGGCACGCGTTAGCTCGCAATCTTTTCCAGCTCGGTGGTCCACGGCGGACGAACCCGGTAGCGTTGCACCCAGCGCAGGGCATCGTCCTCGCGCAAGCGGTTGCAGTAGTGCAGCAGCACGGTTGCGGCGGTCACGCGGTCCGGCTTCACCCGCGTCGCGTCCAGCGCGGTGACTAAGCGCTCGGCCTCCTCAAAGCGCTCGGCCGAGAGCAACACGTCGATGTACACTACCGGGCGTCAACCAATGAGAGCTGCTGACTGGTGGACACGTCAGGGCTCAGTGCATCGCTCCTAGGGTGGGCGGATCTGGCGCGCACCGTTTGCAGCGGCGATCCACGACGACGGCACCTTTTCCAGAATGGCGGGCAGCTCCTGCAGGGCGGGCCACACCATGTTGGTCCAGTGCGCCTCCGCAGCCGCCGTGTTGTGGGTGCGCGAGAACATGAGCAAGTCCGCCAGGTAGAACGCGCCGCGCTGGGGCAGGTCAAAGTCCTCATCGCTGTGAAACTCCATGTGCACGCAGATCTCCCGCCAGCTGTCAGCAGCACCAACTGCCCAGCTCACTCGAGCGCTTCCAAACGTACCGCAGCGACCGGCGGCACTCGGCAAAGCCGTGGCTATCGCTCAGGCGCGCGTAGGCCAGCAGCGCCTCGAGGCGCACAGTGGCCGACATGGGCAAGCGCACCCGCCGGAATTGCTCGTACAGCGACCGGATGCGGTCCCAGTTGCGCTCCTGCCCCCGATCGTCTCCGCATGCATGCAAGGCGACCGCCCGCCGCGCGCTTAGCAGCCATCAGCATGCTAGGGGCGCACCGCGGTGGCGCCGCACCTTGCGATGCGCAAACAAGAGCGTCTGCACAGTGTAGTCCATGGCGCGGTCCAGCTCGGGCGTTTGCCGGTAGCGGGTCCCGTAAATACTGATGGCCATCTGGAAGAACTCGTTGGCGCGCTCCAGATTTTGCCGGCGAATCTCGTGGACCATGAGCAGGTTGCAGGTGACGATGTCGTGCCGGCCGCGCGGTATGCTCGCGGCGACGGCGGCGAACCGGTCAGAGCGCCGCCCGTCCAGGCATGCCGACAGCGCCACGTTGTAGGCCTCGGCGGGCACGTGCACGCCGACCTTGGCCGTGTGATCCAGCGTGGCAAGGAGCCCGTCCAGGTCGCCCGCCCGCCGGTACGAGTTGAGCATCAGGACGATAACGGCGCGCGACATGGGATACTGTTTGCCGGACATGGCGAGCAGCTCCGCGTACAGGGCTGCCGTTGCGTCAGATAGCCAACCGCACAGGTCGTACAGAGCAAGCACAATTAGGGTAAGTTAGGGGCGCGCGCGCACAGGCTACGTCGCTCACGCACTGGTCGCGGCGGCGTGATCTTCGCTGTCCAGTACCGTGGCAAACAGGGCGTCGCTCATGTCTAGGAAGAGCGGCAGCCGCAGCCGCTTCAAGTCTGTAAAGTACCGCAGGGCCAGCTTGCCGTCGCGGTCGGCCTTGGCAGCGAGCAGCGCTGGCCGAAACACGGCCGCGGAGAGTGCCACGCCAGCCGCCGCGGCTTCATTGTACAGCGCGTGGACAGCCGACGTCTGGCCGGCGCCCAAGTAGGCCGCCATCGCAAAGGCGACCATGGTGGCGTCACCGAGGCCGCTGCTGCCGCCGGCGCGACGCAGCTGCTCGTACCACCGCAGCGCGGGCACGTACTGGCCCGCAGTGCCAAAGGCCAGCACGAGCGCCCGGATCCACTCGGGCCGCAACGGATGGCCGCTGTAAGCGGCCCAGTCCTCGAGGATCTTTTCGGCCTCGTACGGTTGGCCGGAGCGGCACAGGAAGAGGACGGCGTCGTTGACGACGGTGTGGACCGCGGCCAGGTTCGCGCCGCCCCGCAGGTGGCGGTCGTATGCCGCGGCGACGGCTGCGGGGTCGGCGCGCTGCAACGCGCGCCGGAGCTCCTGCACGGGCCAGTCGCCCAGCTGCAGCGGCGGTGTTGGCGGGGACGGGGTGGACGGTGTCGAGGCGACCGCCAGGGTACAGAGCCGTGGCGCTTTGGACGTGGCCGAACGAGCAGTAGGACAGCCGCGCTCATTGGTCAGCACATAGATTCGGCGTTAGCCTGGTAATTTCAACCCCATACCGTGCGCCGTTTTCCATGTGTGGGCGACGATGCCCGGTCGCAGCAGGGTCGGCGGCTGCGTCCCAGCAATGCTGTAGGCCGGTGCACGGGCTGCTGGGCCGCCGGCCGCCGCAGCGGCGCCCGCCACCGCCGCAGCGGCCCGGCCGCGCCAGCGCCACGCGGCCGCGGCCATGATGACGTCATTCATTCTGCAATCTTTGGCTGCCAACATGTGCTTGTGCTTGGCCGAGCCAAGTCCTCGTTCCCTCTGGAGAATCTCGGTCCTCTCCTGCACGGATGCATTGCGGTTGCGCCGGGGCTTGGGGCGTTCACCTTCAGGCTTGGAGGCCCGGCGTGAGGCAGAATGGCATTTTCCATAATAAATACACGGGTGCTGTACACATGACGTAGACATGCAAACCAAACTTCAGAAATTTAGGTCGCAGGTGGAGGTGGCAGTGCGCGCACGATCGCCTGCCACGCATTGCGGACGCGCGTGACGCTGCCGGAACTCCGCAGATCCAGCTTGGGGTGCGCCGCGCGCAGCCACTCGACGATGGCGCGCAGGTCCGCCGCGCCAGCATCCGGCAACGGCATTAGGGCAGCGCCGTCGTCCGGGTATAGGACTGGATGCAACACGTCGGCCACGAGGTAGTCCAGCTTGTATGGCGGCAGCCGGCAGCAGCTTGCGCTCTCCACAAAGGCCGTCCGTGCTAGCCGCAGGGCGGTGGCGCGCGTGCGCTGCGCCAGGTCCGAGCCGCGCGGGGCGGCGCGGATGGTGGCCACGTAGCCTCGCAGGCTCGCGAGGGATTCGTCGTGGTGCGCGGCGTGGCCGGCATGGTTCGCAGCCGCGGCTGCCGCCTCAGTGGCCGCGCTCGGTGCGGCTGGTGCCCGCGAGTTTGTAAGCGCCGCCGTCAGCAGCGCGATGGCGATCATGCCGAGGACGATTGTCAGCATGTTGAGCGCGACGCCCCACGGCCGCACGGTGTAGGTGCCGTCGGCGTTAGGCACGAGCGCGAACCCGAGCTCGTCGTTCAGGTTGGAGAAGGTCTGAGAGAGAAAACCATCCTGGGACCGCTCACGAAGGCGGCGTGAGCGCGCTGCCACGCAGGTCGCTGTAATAGTAGAGGCTACTGTGGCGTACGGTGAACGTGTTATAAAAGTAGACAGAGAGCGGGTTAACGCCGCCGTCGACGATGTAGGCCACCGTGGAGAGCACCAGCGTGGTCAGGATCCAGCCGGCCACGATGAAGACGGTGAGCAGGACGCGCGACCGCTTCACGGCCGCCACGACACGCTGGGCCAGTGGCGGTGGAGGTGGCGACGACGGAACAGGCTTGGCCCCGCCAAGCGCGGCCGCGTCTTCCAGCGACACGGCGCTCTGGATACTGCCGGGCATGCCGTCGGCGGCGTGGAGCAGCGGCACGCGGCTCTCCATGGCTGCTCCAGATCTCCCTCGGGGTGCTTTCCGGCGGACGGCCGCCCAAGCCCCAGCTAACGAGACGACCAAGGCGGCTATCGTTATTGATGATCTTGTTGAGGAGGGTTGTTGCGTTCGAAGAACTGGTTGTAGAAGTTGGGGGTTAGGGTGTGGTCGTATGGGCCGTCCAAATGAAGTTGGCAAGTGGTCGCTGTCCAAATCTCAATTTTGGTGTTTTCGCGCCAAAATTTTTCGACTGCCGACTCAGAGGACGGCGCAGAGGACGGCGCAGAGGACGGCGCAGAGGACGCAGAAGAGGACGCAGAAGAGGACAACAAGAACGTCGCAAGAAGCATTTGTAGAGAGGCTGAAGCCCCGTAGCTTTTGCCCTC
>Ga0180215_1005987_pt1 | contig 10188 bp, 11 predicted proteins | sample eDN3rd37CBELigBY_FD_128871 | JGI IMG/M metagenome (GOLD analysis project Ga0180215, IMG submission 128871) | Enriched backyard soil microbial communities from Emeryville, California, USA - eDNA 3rd pass 37_C BE-Lig BY (version 2) (version 2) | ecosystem: Environmental > Terrestrial > Soil >...
CTCCAGGCGGCCGCCGTCCTCGGCGCGCGCCGCGGCTAGCCCGCGCTGCGTCGCACGCGCACCAGCTCACGCCCAACGCACAATCGCCGCTTGCTCGGAGGGCGGACAGTGCCAAAGTCCAGGCGATGGGGTCCAGCATCTGCTGGACCCCATCGCATCGTGTATTTGAAATGTGTGGACGTGAGGAATCAGGCAGTTCGCGACTTGATGAGCGGCTCGATCTCGGCGAGTGCCTTGCGGTCGTTGGCGACGAGTTGTTCGATCACCTTCTGGATGGTGGTCTGGCCATTCGGCCCTTCGCGCTGGGCGGTCCAGTCCTCGTCGGACAACTCGCGGATCAGCGCGAGGATTGCTTCGCGGGCGGTGCCGAATTCAGAGAGAATGGCGCGGACGTTGAGTCCGGGCGCAATCGGGGCGATCTCCGGCATCTCGCCGGTGATCCCACCTTCGCCCAGAGTCATCAGCTTCAACTGCTGTGATGTCTGCAACTCGTGGTTTCGCAGGTCGGAGATCTTGTCGCGCAGCGACCCACCGCCGCCGGAAGCCTGGTCAGCCTGCGCATCCGACAGTGGCCGGATCGCCAAGTTGAGATTGCGATACGTCGCGATCAGGCTGTCGATCATGTCCGAGTTCGCCACAGAACCCCTCCTCCTTCGGTTTCCCCGGTAGAATCGGCAGCCCACACGGGTTGCGGGTGAGCCGCATCAGTGTCATTCCCGGGACAGGATACCCTATGTCCCGCCGATGTCATTACATATGTCTCACGTTTCGATCGATGACCCCCGGACGGGCACACACCAGCGCACCTGGGCTCCTTGCCGGGCGACGTGACGTCGATCGCAGAGACACGACGGACCTATGGTACGATACCGACGCGCTGGCGTCTGCGGTTTTCGTGTGCCAGTTGTGAATCTGACGGAACGTTGACCCACACCAAGGAGTGGAATCGGATGTCGGCCCGCCGGCGCACGCCGCTTCGCTGCCCTGTTTGCCAGTCTCGCCTCGAGCACGAGCAGATTTCTCAGCTCGGCGCGGTGACGGCCAATCTCCCCTGGGAGCTGCATGCCGGGCATTGCCCCGAGCACGGCTGGTTCCAGGCCGAGGTCATCTCTCGCCCACCTCGCGAGATCTTTCCGGTCACCAGACCCGGTGGCGTTGCGCGAACCTTCCGTATCGACGGTAAGGCCACCTACGCATTCCCAACGGTCTGGAATTCGCAGGTGACTGTTCGGGCAGTTGACCCGTATGATGAACAGTACTGGGCGGTAGACTGGTCGCGACTTCCCGACGGGACGATTTCGTTCTAAACTCGGCTCGCGCCGCGCCGGCATCGCCGCCGACGAGGCCAGACGGTGGCGTCTGACACACGCGAAGTGTCGAGGGGCATGACAGAGTGAGTTCAGCCGACCCGAGACGAAGCGCTCCGGACGAGTCGCATAACCGGCCGTCGCTGACACCCATCTCGTTGCTCATCGTCCTGTTGATCGTCTACCTCATCATTCAGGTCCAGTTGATCGTGATGCTGGTCCTGTTCGCGATTCTGTTTGCAACCGTCATCGAGCGTCCCGTTCTCAAACTCGAAGCGCGTGGCTGGCCGCGGGCGGCCGGTATCCTGACGGTCTATGCGGTGATCCTGCTCGGCGTCGCGGCCATCGGTACCATCTTCGTGCCGCTGATCACCTCAGAAGCCAGAGCGTTCTCGAACGAGGCACCGGCCCTGATTGATGATCTGGCCGAGGACTGGCGCACCAGCGACAACCAGTTCCTCTCGCGTACTGGCTACCGGTATCTGACCCAGTTGAAGTTCCGGCTCGAAAATCCGCCACCGCCGACTGGTGATACGGCCATTGGCGTCGTCACAGGCATCGGCGCGGCGTTGTTTGGTGCCGTTGCTACCTTTGTCATCGGCTTCTACTACCTGATGGAAAAGCAGTTCTTCAAGCGGCTGCTGCTCCAGCAACTCCAGCCGGAGTCACGCGAGCGGGTCAACCATATCTGGAACGACGTCGAGGCCAAGGTCGGTGACTGGCTACGTGGCCAGATGCTGCTCTGTCTGATCATCGGCGTCGCCGCCGGGATCGGTTACGGAGCGCTGGGGTTACGTTTCTGGCTCCTGCTCGCCGTCTTCGCCGGGATCACTGAACTGATCCCGATCATCGGTCCGTGGATCGGCGGCGTGCCGGCCTTCGTCGTGGCGCTCCTGGACTCGTGGGAGAAGGCGATCATCGTCTTCGTCTTCCTCGTCCTGCTCCAGTTCACTGAGAACAGCATTCTTGTGCCGAGGATCATGCGCGGGGCGATTGGTCTGTCCCCGTTGACTGTCTTCCTGGCGGTTCTCGTCGGTGGGCAGTTCATGGGTGTCCTCGGCGCGTTGCTGGCGTTGCCGTTCGCGGCCGCGATTCAGGTGATCGTCGTCGACGCGCTACGGATGCGGCAGTATCGCTTCGAGCTTGCAGCCGCCCAAGCGGTCCAGGGACCGGCCCCGCCCGGTGCTGCACCGTGGAGGGCGATCCTGACGCAATTCCTCAGTGACAGCGAGGAGCGACGGTCGGCCGAGAGTGACGATAGCGACCGCCCGCGCCGTTCGCCGACGCCGGATACCCCGCCGGAGTCCGGGGATTCGTGATGGTGGCCAATGCCTGAGTTACCCGAAGTCGAAGCCGCTCGTCGCGGCATCGCGGAGCAGTTGCTCGACATCCCGATCGTTCGTCACGATCTCGTTTTGCCGAAACTGATCGTCGCTCCGGACGGTCTTGGCGTGGACGCGCTGATCGACCGGCGGATCGAGTCTGCCGAACGGCATGGAAAATACCTGACCCTCCGGCTCGGCGACCTTGCGGCGGTCATCCACCTGAAGTTGGCAGGGCAGATCGTTGCGCGCGGTGACGCGATTCCCGGATTCGCCGCAGGCCACCCTGTCCCAGCCTATGATGCGCCGTTGCCGCATAAGTCCACCCACCTGACGTTGACGTTCGACAACGGGGCGTTGCTCTACCTGACCGACATTCGCCACTGGGCGCGTGTCCATCTGATGTCGGTTGATGACCTGCCGGCCTATTTTGCGCCGCTCCGACTTGGCCCGGACGCGATTGGGCCGGACTTTACCCGTGAGGTGTTCCACGCGCGTATCCGAACTCGAACGCTGGCACGACTCAAGCCGATGCTGCTCGACCAGACCTTCATCGCCGGCCTTGGCAACATCTACGTCGACGAGGCGCTGTACCGCGCTCGCCTGCATCCAGAGCGGCTGGCCCGAACACTGACCGACGAGGAGGTCGATCGTCTCTACGACGCAATCGTCGCGATCCTCGCCATCGCCGTCCCAATCGGCGGCGCCAGTATCCTGAACGGCAAAGCTTCGCCCGATCACGGCGATTTCCCGTTTATCCATGGCCGCAAGGGCAACCCCTGTCTGAACTGTGGCGCCGAGATCCTCAAGACTCGCGTCGACGACCGTGGGACGTACCTGTGTCCCGTGTGTCAGGTGGTGAGTTGACAATTCCGAGTGCCGAGTAGTAGTGGGGCAGTGCCTCACTCCTGCCGGGTGACTCAGAACTTATCCCCAGACCGTTCGATACACGCGCATCCAGTTGCCACCGAGTATCTTTCGGGCGTCCTCCGGGCTGAAGCCGCGTTCCAGCAGGCGGCTGGTCAGGTTGTGAAGAGTCTGCGGCGTCTCGATGCCCTGAGGGTAATGGTAGGGCGGAGGTGGGTAGCTTTCCGGCTTCCACTGGCCGCTGTTGATCGCGCTGGCGTAGATGCGTTCGGCTGTTGTGTCGTCGGCGACGCCGGACTGGCCTGCGAAGTAGTCGATACCCAGCGCGACGTGGTCGATTCCGACCCGATCGGCGATGTAGGCGATATGGTCGATGAACTGGTCGAGCGTCGGGCGTGGATCGTCGCAGACAAGGGCCGGGAATCCGACGGCACCGATCAGTCCACCGGTCTCGGCGATGGCGCGAATCTGGTCGTCAGCGATCGTCCGCATCGATGGAACGAGCCGTTTGACGTTGGCGTGCGAAAAGACGACCGGTGCGGTGGACCGTTCGATGGCTTCCATGGTCGTCCGGTAGCCGGTGTGGGAGCAATCGACGATCACCTTCTCGCGGTTCAAACGTGCCACCAGATCAACGCCGAAGTAACTTAGCCCAGCGTCGGTCCGTTCCTCGCAGCCATCACCAACGCGGTTCTTGACGTTGTAGGCGAGTTGCATGATGCCGACGCCGAGTTGCTTGTAGAGCGGGATCAGGTCGAGATCATCTTCGATCGGCTCGGTCCCTTGAAAGTGATAGATGATGCCGAAGCGTCCGTCCCGCTTGGCCGCTTCGATGTCATCCGCCGAGCGCACCAGCATGAGCCGGTCGTCCTGCTCGATCAGCCGATTCCAGCGCGCGAGGTTCCGGAGCGTACCGCTAACGCCCTCGAACGCTCCGACCGTCGGCGCCGCTGCTGTCGCACCCCCTTCGATCCACCAGTCGACCAGATGCGGATGCGAGTTCAGCAACGGGCAGGTCGCGTCGATGACGATGGCATCGCGGTGGACGTTCTCGCCGGATGTGGAACTGGACATGCACCTTTCCCTTCGCAGGTTGCTGGAGTCCGATGGAGTACGTTACCGCCGTCAGTCAAGATCGTTCTACTTCCAGCACGCGCGTCCAATTGACTGACATCAGGAGGCTCACCGGTGATGCAGCTAACTCCGGAACAGGTCACACCAGCTCATCGCGCGCTCTTTCCTCGCTCAGGACACACCTGGCGGCGGCCATTCAGCGTTCTCGATGGGACGGGTGGTGGACGCATCCTGACCGATGATGCCGTTGCGCCAACCTGGATCGCGACTGCCGATGTCTCTGACGACGGTACAGTCTTCATGGCCGGTACACTGTCACGCGACGTCGTTGCCAGCATCTTCGACCTGCAACATCGCGAACGGCCTTTCACGATCTGTCTTCCAGCCGACGACCCGCTGCTGGAACTGCTCCCACCGAACCCGGACTACGATGGCTGGGACATCGACTTTGAGGACCGGGACCGCGCGGTCGATCTGGAACGGTTGGTTGTCGTTCCGGATGGCCTGCAACTCGTCCGGATTGACGAGGCGTTGATCGATCGCTGCCAATGGACACCGTGGATGGCGGGTAGCCCGGAACTCGCGCTTCGCCACGGTCTCGGCTACGCCCTGCTTGACGGTGAGCGTGTCGTCTCCGAGGCGTTCGCTGGTCCGGTCGTAGAGAACGCGCTCGAACTTGGCGTGATCACCGACGACACGTATCAACGGCGTGGCCTCGCAACCGTCGTCAGTGCCAGAACAATCCTCGAATGCGAGCGCCTCGGCCACGAGACATGGTGGAACACAGCGACAACCAACACCGGCTCCGCCCGCCTGGCCCGCAAACTCGGATACCAGACGGAGCGGCAATACCGGGTGCTGTCGTGGGCGGTGGCCCTTGGTGGAGGGACGAGGGATTAGGGACTAGGGACTAGGGATTAGGGACGAGGGGTAAGGCTAGGCGATCCTTCGCTGCGGCTCAGAATGGCAACCCTTACCCCTTACCCCTAATCCCTAATCCCTAATCCCTCGTCCCTCAATCCGGCACGACGCCGACGGCTTCCATGAAGCGGTACTTGTGCCAGATGGGGTCGCTGTGTGGGCGGCCAACGCCGGGGGTGCTATCGATCTTCACGACCATCAGATGTGGTCCGGGGGAATCCAGCGCCCGGCGGACGTCCGATTCGAACGCGGCTTCGTCGTCGGGCGTCGTGACGTTCTCGATGCCGCAGCCACGGGCAATAGTGGCCAGGTCGCAACTGCTGGCGGTTGCGAGCCGCTGTCCGCCCGTGAGTTGCCACTGCTCGTTGTCCCAGATGACGATCGTCAGGTTCTCCGGCGCTTCCCGGCCGACGGTCGCCAGCGCGCCGAGGTTCATCAGGACCGACCCTTCGCCTTCGAGGACGATGACGGGCCGCTCGGGCTGGGCGAGCGCCAGACCGTGGCCGATTGGGACGCCGAGGCCCATCGAACCGAGCATGTAGAAGTTCTCGGGCCGGTCGTTGGCCGTCGCGAGGTCGAAGCCTGCGTTGCCAATTCCGGCGACGATCAGCGCGTTGCCGGCAGCGTCGACGACACGGCGCGTCAGGGTCAGCCGGTCGAGCCGGCGGCGATCAGGCTGTTCGGCTGCCACTCTTACCTCCTGAGAGTTGCGTCGTGATCGTCAGCGCCACTGGTTTTCGAGAGACGAAAGCGTGTCGCATCCCGCGTTCGGCGACGAATGCGACCTTGTCGGGCCGGACGAGGTCGAACGTCTGGATGTCGAGCGCCGCGAAGATGGCGTCGGTCGCCTTCCCACCTGGAATCTGGACGATGTTGTGCTCGAAAAAGCTACCGCGCTGCGAGAGCAGAACGACGAACGGGATCTGATACGGCAGCGCCAGCGATCCGAAGGCGTTGATCGTGTTGCCCAGTCCAGACGCCTGCAATAGCAGCGCCCCGCGAATCCCACCCAGGTACGCACCGGTCAGCAGTCCGACGCCCTCTTCCTCGCGCGTCAGTGTGACGACCCGAAAGAACGGGTCGTCTTCCATCGCGCTGATGATCGGCGACAGCACCGTATCCGCCACATGCGCGATCATCCGGATGTTGTTGGTTTTGAATGCGTTGATGATGTCGTGATGCCATTGGATGTCTGTCATTGTTCCCTCCGGCGGGACGTGGGACGTGGAATGCGGACTGGATCCGTTTCGCGTCCCGCGTCCCACGTCTCGTTCACCCCTGCGCCTTCACCAACTCCCCAAGAATCTCGATCCCCTTCGCGATCTGCTCCTCGTCGGCGAAGGAGTAGGAGAGGCGGATCTGATTGTCGCCTTCGCCGTGGTGGTAGGTGGCGGCGCCGGGCAGGAATTCGACGTTCTGCTCGCGGGCGGCTGGGAGGATCTTTGCGACACTGGCACCTTCCGGCAGCGTCAGCCAGACGAAGAAACCGCCCTCGGGCGTCGTCCAGCTTGCCCCGGATGGCATGTGCGCTTCGAGCGCGGACAACATCGCGTCGCGGCGTTTGAGGTAGAGCGAGCGCAGTTCGCCGATGTGCTCGACCAGCGTGCCGGAGGAGCAGAATTCGGCCGCGACGTGGCCGGCGAACGGGCTGGTGCCGCCCTCGAACTTGAGGCCGGAGAGCCGGCTGATGACCTCGGCATCAGCGACGCACCAGCCGAGCCGCATCCCGGCCGCCATGATCTTCGAGAACGTCCCGAGATACATGACCAGTCCGGCTGTGTCGATCGAGTAGACGGTCGGTAGCGTTGCGCCCGCGTAGCGCAGATCGAAGTACGCATCGTCCTCGACGACCGGCAGGCTGTGCTCGCGGGCGAGATCAGCGATCTTCTGGCGTCGCTCCAGCGTCGTCGTGACGCCGGTCGGGTTCTGGAAGTTGGGGATGAAGTAGAGCAACTTGGCGCGCTGACCGGCGTCGCGCAGAGCGTTCAACTCGCGCTCCAGCGCGTCGGCGTCGAGTCCCTGCTCGTCGATTGGGATCGTTCGGACCTCGGCTCCAGCGGCCTTGAAGTTGTGGACCGCTCCCGACCAGGTCGGCGCTTCGGAGAGGATGATGTCGCCGGGATCAACCAGCAGGTCAACGATCAGCGAGAGCGCCTGTGATGCGCCATTGGTGATCAGGATGTTTTCCGAGGTGGCTTCGATCCCCTGGTCGCGAGCGAGTTTGGTCACCAGTTCGTCGATCAGCCCTGGATAGCCACGCGACGAGCCATATTGCAGTGCCCACTCGCCGTCCTTCTCCAGCGCGACGCGGGTGGACTCGACGATGTCGTCAGCCGGGAGGCTTGCCGGATCGGGGAAGCCAGCCAGGAACGAGATGCGCGAGGCGGAGTCGCGCGGGTTGCCCAGCCGGGCCGGTCCGCTGCGTTGCGCGCGCTCGGAGAGCATCGACGGAATCGGGTTCGCGATCGTGTCGGCCATCTCAGGGAGGTCCTTTCATTGGCGAATCGTGACACGCGGCGGCGTGAGCGTCGGCTGGTGCCAGCCGCATTGTAACCCTGCCCCTGTCCGGCGGCGTCGATACTGGCGGAACTGCGATATTCTGCGGATGAGGCTGCCGAATCGTGGTCGGTATACTCTAATTGGGTCATGGGTTACATCGGTTAAGGTCGAAACGGGGGAAGATCGAGCGTGGCAATTCCAGAGGACGAGATTTACGACATTACAGTCATCGGCGGCGGGCCGGTCGGCCTGTTCGCCGCCTTCTACGCTGGGTTGCGCGGGGCGAGGACGAAGATCATCGAGGCGCTCGAAGAACTCGGTGGTGCCCTGACGGCGATCTATCCCGAGAAATACATCTACGACATCGCTGGGTTCCCGAAAGTGCTGGCCAAGGACTACGTCGAGGGCGCCGTCGAACAGGCGATGTCGATGCACCCGACCGTCTGCCTCAAGACCGAGGTGACGACGCTGGAGCGCGACGAGGAATCCGGTATCTTCGTGCTCGGGACGGCGACTGGCGAGACGCACTACAGCAAGACGATCGTCATCAGCGCCGGGATTGGCGCGTTCGAGCCGAAGAAGATCGAGGTCGAAGGGATCGAGCGATTCGAGGGCGGCAAAGGCGTTCACTACTTCGCCAAGCGCACCGAGGACTTCCGCGACAAGCACGTCGTGATCGTCGGTGGTGGTGACTCCGCTGTCGACTGGGCCAACACGCTCCAGCCGATCGCAAAGTCGGTCCGCGTCGTCCATCGTTCGAAGTTCCGCGCCCACGAGCACGCGATCCAGCAGATGATCGACGGCGGCATCAACCTGCACTACCCCGATCACGGGATCAAAGCCGTCCACGGCGAGGACTGCCTGACCGGAGTGACCTTCCACCACCTCAAGGAGGGGCACGAGCACACGGTCGACTGCGACGAACTGATCGTCGCGATTGGGTTCGTGGCCGACCTCGGCCCGCTCAAGACCTGGGGCTTTGATATCCAGCGCAACACGATCGTCGTTGACCCGATCACGATGGCAACCAACATCCCCGGCATCTACGGCTGCGGCGACATCGTCACCTATCCGGCCAAGTTCAAGCTGATCGCGACCGGTGCCGCCGAGGCCGTCACCGCCGTCAACCACTGCGTGACGGTCTACGACCCGGGCGCTCGGCTTGACCCCGGCCACTCTACGAACATCATGGAGAAGCGCGAAAAGGCGGCGGTCTAGCGGCCGGGACGCGGGATGCGGGACGCGAGGTTGTCTATCGCGTCCCGCATCCCGTGACCCTCGTCCCGAAACAGAAGGGCAAACCATGCAGCCGACGTTTATCCGGTCGATCGAACGACCCGATCCGAGCATTGTCGAGGGACTCGCTGAGCAGGGTGTTGCAACGGTTCATGAGTCGTTCCACCGGCGTGGGTTGCTGGCGACACGTCTCCGGCCGATCTCCGAGGGTTGGTCGATTGCCGGCCCTGCGGTCACCTCGCTCAACCATCCCGGTGACAACCTGATGGTCCACGCGGCGCTCTCGGTCTGCCAGCCGGGCGATGTGCTGGTCGTCGCGACCACTGCGCCGTCGAACATGGGGCTGATCGGCGACCTGATCGCGGAGCAGGCCAAGGTGCGTGGGCTGGCCGGGATCGTGATCGACTCCGGCGTTCGCGACGTCGCGTCGTTGCGTCGGCTCGGGCTGCCGATCTGGTCGGCGGCGATCACGGCCGCTGGTAGCGTCAAGGCGACGCCGGGTTGGGTCAATGTCCCGGTCGTCTGCGGCGATCAGTCGATCAACCCCGGCGACATCATCGTCGCCGATGATGATGGCGTCGTCGCAGTCCCGGCCGCATTCGCCGCCGAAGTCCTCGAAGCCGCCCGCCAGCGGACCGCCAAGGAAGCCGCGTCCCGCGAGGGCATCGCCCGCGGCGAACTCTCGTTCGACCGCAGTGGCATGCGTGAGTACCTGGCCGAGCGGGGAATCGTCGAACAGTAGGTAGTGGCGGGACACGGGATTCGGGGGCTAAAAGGCCGTTCATCTTCAAAGATGAACGTAAGGTTCAAGACCCCCGAATCTCGATTCCCGAATCCAGTCCCTAGAGCGTGCTTCATAGTGATTGCGACGGGACGGAGTAGCCACAGCCGGTGAACCAGCCGCGGGCATCGGCGGGCGTTATCTGATTCAGGCCAGTCGCGATAGCCGCATCGAGCGCCTC
>Ga0180215_1005988_pt1 | contig 10187 bp, 6 predicted proteins | sample eDN3rd37CBELigBY_FD_128871 | JGI IMG/M metagenome (GOLD analysis project Ga0180215, IMG submission 128871) | Enriched backyard soil microbial communities from Emeryville, California, USA - eDNA 3rd pass 37_C BE-Lig BY (version 2) (version 2) | ecosystem: Environmental > Terrestrial > Soil >...
CGGGCGCTGCGGGAGGCCCCGCCCGACCTGCGCTGCTTCACCTTCCTGCCGGCCCCGTCGCCGCTCGCGATGTGGGCCCGCCGGCAGGCCCACGAGACCGCCGTGCACCGGCTGGACGCGGAGGCGGCGCTGGGGCCGGTGACGCCGCTGGAGCCCGAGCTGGCCGCTGACGGCATCGACGAGCTCCTCACCTGCTTCGTGACCCGTCCCAACACCGGGCTCCGGCTGGACCGCGCCCGGGCCATCGGGGTGGAGGCCGTCGACCAGGCCGCGGCCTGGGTGGTGCGCATCGGGCCGCCGGGCATCCGCACGCTCCGGGCGGTCCCGTCGGGCGACGAGGATCTCCGCCTGACCGGCACCGCCGGTGCCCTGCACCTGCTCCTGTGGAACCGGGGCGGCCTCGACGACATCACGTGGAGCGGCGACCCCGAGCTGCTGGCGCTGTGGGGGCAGCGGGTCCGCATCCGCTGGTGAGGTCGTTCACGACGTGAGGTCGAGCCACATCTCCGCGGAGGTGGCGTCCTCGCGCGCCACGCGGAACCCCACCGCGTCGCAGGCCGCCCGGGCCCTGGTGTTGCCCGTCGCCACGCTGAGGCCCAGCCGGCGGGCGCCCGCGGCCCGGCACTCGTCCGCCACCGCACGCATGGCCTGCCGGCCCAGCCCGCGACCGCGCCGGCCCTCGTCGAGCTCGATGTCGAACACGTACCAGTCGTCTCCGGAGCCGTACAGGGGCCCGAACCAGCACTCGCCGAGGCGCTCGCCGTCGGTCGACTCGATGCGCACGAAGCGGTGCTGGGCGGTGGCGACGCCCTCGGGGATGAGCCGGGCGTGCTGGGCCCTGATCAGCTCCCAGGCCTCGTCGGCGCCCACGCCGGTGGCGAGGAGGGCCGCGTGCCCGCGCTGGCGCGTGCGGGCCAGGATCTCCTCGGCCTCTGCGCCGGCGGTCGGGACCAGCACCACCACACGGTCAGGATGTCACCCGCCGCTCCGAGATCGTCAGAGGTTGAACCAGGCGGTCCGGAGGCGGTGGGGGCCGGCGTGGATGGCGACGCGCAGCGGACCGGGCGTCAACGCTTCCGTGCTGAACCGGCCGAGGCGGTCGACGCCGAGCTCGTGGCGGACGCCGTCGGGTCGCTCCACGGTGGCGGTGCCCTCGGCGGGCGGGACGAGCTGACCCACCAGGCGGGGGGCGTCGGTGCCGGTGACGAGCACCTCCACCTCGACGCCGTCGGCCTCGAAGGTCAGGTGCCGGTCGGTCTCGGCGGACCGCACCCCGGCCAGCGGCGCTTCGGCGCTGTCCGCCACGAGCTCGGCCAGCTGCGCCAGCTCCTCGTCGATCGTTCGCCAGGTGAACGCCGCCCGGGCCGCGGCCAGCACCGTGTCGGGCACGGGGTCGGCGGAGGCCAGCGCCTCCGCCAGCCGGACCTGGAGGGCGTCGTCGTCGTCGGGGGCCATGTCACCGCCCTCCCGCGGTCGTCGCGAGCAGGGCTCGCAGCTTGTCGAGGCAGCGCGCCCGGGTCGGGCCGATGCTGCCGATCGGCCGGTCGATGATGGCGCTGATGGTGGCGTAGTCGAGCGGCGGGTCGGCGCACAGCAGCCGCAGGAGCTGCTGGCAGCTCTCGGGGAGCTGCTGGAACGCGGCCAGCACCTCGCCGTGGTCCTCGGCGTCGAGGAGGGACTCGTCGATCGCCGGGGAGGTGGGTGCCGGGCCGTCGGGCAGCACGTCGTCGGGCACCTCACGGCGCCGACGCCGGCTCACCCGGTAGCACTCGTGGCGGGTGGTGGTGGCCAGCCACGACGCCAGGCGATCGGGCTCACGGATGCGGCCGCAGTGCTCGGCCAGGCGCAGCCACACGGTCTGGCACACGTCCGCCGTGGTGGCGTCGTCGAAGCGGAAGCTCCGAGCCACCGACCACACGAGCGCCGCGTAGCGCTCGACCAGCTCGTCCCACGCGGCCCGCTCCCCATTGGCGGCGCGATCGAGCAACACCGCCGGCTCGACGTCGTCCACGAGCGGGGAGCCTAGGTGCGCAGGGCAGAGAGCCGTGACCATCACTGGACCCGAGCCCGCGTCGCACTCCTGTGATACCGCTCCGTCACGAGCCGAAGGCGACGAACGACCGGACGGCGGCGTGGAGGCCGGGGTCGTCGCCGTCGCAGGCGCGCGCCGCCGCGTGGAGGGCCACCGCGGGCGCGTCGCCGGCCTGCAACCGCTCGTGCAGCGCCACCATGAGCTCGGCGGCGGCCTCGTCGTGCACCGGCACCACCGGCGCCACCAGCGAGGCGGCGCCCATGCCGAGCAGCGCCGCGCTGAGCCCCAGCAGCTCGTCGCCGGGGTGCGCCACGTTGGTGGCGGCGTCGCAGGCCGACAGCACCACCAGCCGCGGCACCCGCGCCAGGCCGTCGAGGTCGTGCACGGTGAGCTCCCCGTCGACCATGCGCAGCGACGAGAACAGCGGGTTGTCGGCGCGGAACCGGCCGTGGGCCGCGACGTGGGCCACGGTGGCGCCCGCCAGCGCGCCGCGCGCCGCCGCCACCGTGGCCTGCTGCCCACGCAGCACCGTGGCCGGGGGCGAGCCGATGCGCGCCGCCAGCGCGGCGACCTCCCGGTCGGCGCCGGGCAGGTCGGGCCCGGCCACGAGCGCGACGTCGCCGGGGCCGGTGGCGGGGCGGCGCGGCCCGGCTCGACGGTCGGCGGCCACCCACGCGGTGGCAGACGGCGCGACCGCGAACGGGCGCTCGCGCAGCGGTGGCAGCGCAGCCCACGGCACCCCCTGCAGGGCGCCCGAGGGCACGAGCACCAGCTCGCGCCCGGCGGCGCCGGCACCGTCGCCGAGCAGCGCCTCGACGGGGCCGAGCAGCAGCTCGGCCAGGCGCCGGCCGGCGTGGTCCAGCGTGGCCCGGGCGTTGGCCAGGGACGCGGCCGAGCCGGTGGCCCGGGCGAGGCGCTGCAGGCAGAAGCGGGCTGAGGCCACCTCGTCGGCGGCCACCGCGCCGGCGTCGCGATCGAGGGCGGCGACGCGCACGCGCCCGTCGGCCGCCACCAGGACGTGCGGTGCCCCGTCGCGCTCGAACCAGGCCACCAGCGCGCGCGAGCCCAGCCGGTCGTGCAGGGCAGCGGCGTCGAAGGGCTCGCGCGGCGAGGGCCGGGACCGTCCCGGCGCCGCCCGGGCCCGGTCGCGGATCTCGCGTTCCAGCGCGGCGCGGCGGCGGTCGAGCGCGGCGGGCCGGGCCCCGCCGGCCACCTCGGCGCGGGCGTCGGCCTCCAGGGCGCGCAGCTGGGCCAGCAGCTCCGCGGTGCGCGGATCGCGAGGCGGCACGGCCGCGGCCACCAGCGCGCCAGCCCGCCCGGCCTCCACCCAGCGCAGCACGGCCTCTGGCCGGTCGCGCCGGCACGCCAGCGACACGCCGAGCGCGGCGAGGTCCTGGCCGAGGCGGCTCACGTGGGCGCGCAGCTCGGTGGCGCCGAGCGTGGCCCGGTAGTCGTCGATCACCCGCAGGCCGGCCGCCGCCGCGCGCAGAGCGCCGGTGTCGTCGCCCTCGGCGGCGCGGCGCAGCGCCTCGGCGTGCCAGGCCTGGGCCCGCTGGCCGGCGGGGCCCCGGCGGCGGGCCGGTGCGGCGCGGGCCAGCTCCTCCCGGGCCCGCGCGGTGTCGCCGGCGGCCAGGGCCAGGCGGCCGGCCAGCGTGCGGGCGGCCAGCGCCTCGAGCACCCAGCCGTGGCCCTCGAGGCGCTCCGCCAGCTCGGCCGCCCGCGCCGCGAGGTCGGGGGCGGGCGGCGCCTCGGCCTCGGTCTCGGCCCGCAGGGCGACGTGCTCGGCCAGGGCCGCCCAGCTCGGCCGTCCCTGCGCCTCGAAGGCCTCGGCGGCCAGCCGGGCGTGCTCGGCCGCGGCCGTCGCGTGGCCGTCGGCCAGCGCGGCGCGGGCGGCGAGCAGGCGGGCTTCGGCTTCTTCGACCTTGTTCGACCCGTCGAGCGCAGCGAGCGCCTCGTCCGCGGACGCCCGGGCCTCGCCGGTCAGGCCGACGGCGAGCAGCAGCTCGGCGCGGTCGGCGGCCAGCACCGCCCCGAAGCCGGCCGCGACACCGAGGGGCGCGTACTCGTCGCGGGCCTGGTCGAACCACCGCAGCGCGGCGGGCACGTCGCCGCGCCGGCCCAGCACGAACGCGAGGTTGTGGGCGCACGCGGCCGCCTGCAGGTGCTGGCCGAGCTCGACCGCGAGGCGCCGGGCGATCACCAGGTCGGCCTCGGCGGCGGCCAGGTCGCCCCGGTACGTGGAGGCCACGCTGCGGTTCACCCGCACGCGCACCTCGGCCACGCGGTCGCCGGCGCGCGCCAGCAACGGCAGGGCGCGGCGGTAGCCGGCCAGGGCGTCGTCGAGGCGGCCCATGCGCTGCTGGATGAGGGCGCGCTGCATGCGGACCCGGCCGAGCGCACCGCCGCGCAACCAGGGTTCGGCCAGGTCGGCTTCGGCCAGCCCGCGCTCGGGGTCGCCGAGGTAGGCCAGCACCAGCGACAACCCGCTGCGGGCCCGCGCTTCGAGCTCGCGATGGCCGCCGTCGCGCGCCGCGCGGATGGCCTCGTCGAAGTGCCGTCGCGACGGCTCGAGCTGGTTGAGCTCGCGGTGGGCCATGCCCGCGGCGTAGTGCGCGGCGGCACGGTCCTCGCTGCTCAGGTCCCCCTCGGCCAGAATGGCCAGTGCGGTGTCGCGGGCGACTGCCGGCTCAGCCTGGGCCTGGTCGGCCGCGTCGAGTGCCCGTGCCACGCGGTCGGCAACCCCGTCGACCACGAGCGACCACTGTAGGCACCGGGCGGGAGGCGAGGAGGCTGAGCATGTCGAACCGCGACGTGGACCCCAAGGATGCCGCGGGCTGGAACCCGCGGCAGGCCTACGAGCGGTTCCGGGCCCGCCTCGAGCGGGGCGGGATCGCCACGGCGGTGTCCCGCGGCGGCGGCGACTTCGCCTACCGGCAGGGCGACGTGCTGGTGGCGGTCGAGGAGCGCGAGGCGGAGCGGATCTCGGCGGTGGTGCGCGAGCGCTTCCCCTTCTTCGGGACGCCCGAGCGCGCGCCCGGCGTGCTGCGCTTCCGCTCGCCGCAGCTGCGCGAGGACACCCTCGCCACGGTGCAGGCCCTGCGGGAGGCGGGCTTCGAAGCTGCGCCCAACACGATCTTCTTCGGCGACACCGCCTACCTCGGCAACCCGGCGTACCTGGGGAGCCCCGCCTACCTCGGCAGCCCCGCCTACCTGGGCAGCCCGGCCTACCTCGGCAGCCCGATGGCCAACACGGCGCGGCCGGCGCCTGCGCCGACCGACTGGCCCCGTGGCGTGCGGGCCACCTCGGCGGGGCCGGTCGTGGCCGTGCTCGACACCGGCCTGGCCACCGCCAAGGACGGCGACGGCGGTCGCCAACCCGCCCACCCCGCCCTGCGAGGCCACGCCCTCGTGCACTCCAGCTGGCGCGACGTGGCCGACGACCTGCAGGCCGACGACGAGGACGAGCACGACGACGACGGCGACAGCGCGCTCGACCGCGAGGCCGGCCACGGCACCTTCATCGCGGGCATCGTGCGGCGCCTCGCCCCCGAGGCGGTGATCCGCACCGAAGGCGTGCTCACCAGCTTCGGCGACGGCGACGACTTCACCGTCGCCAGCGCGCTGGGGCGCCTGGTGCGCGACGTGCCCGACGTCGACGTGCTCAACATGTCCTTCGGCGGCTACACGGAGGACGACCAGCCGCCGCTGGCCGTGTCGAGGGCCATCCGCGCGGTGCGGGCCCTGAAGGACCGCCCCGTGGTGGTGGCGTCGGCGGGCAACAACGGGTCGTGCCGGCCCTGCTGGCCCGCCGCCCTGCCCGACGTCATCGGCGTCGCCGCCCTCGACTGCGCGGGGCGGGCCTGGTTCTCGAACTTCGGCCCGTGGGTCAAGGCCTGCGCGCCCGGGGTCGACGTGGTCAGCACGTTCTTCGACGGGGTGGCGGGCGCGCCGGTCGCCTGGGCCGGTGCGAGCGGTCCCGACGTGTTCCAGGGCTGGGCTCGCTGGAGCGGCACCTCGTTCGCGGCGCCGAAGGTGGCCGGCGCCATCGCCGCCCGCATGGCGGCGCGCGGCGAGACGGCCCAGCAGGCGGCCTACGCCCTGGTCGGCGACCCCGGCCTGTTCCGGCTCCCCGACCTCGGCGTGGTCGTGAACGTGGCGTGATCCCCGCCGGGCGAGCCGCCTACGCTCGTCCGGCGCGTCGCCCCACGGCGGCCGGGGGAGGTCCGGGATGATCAACGCAGTCGGCTACGAGGTGCCCGGCGAGGCCTTCGACCTGTCGTACCGCCGCCCGCCGCTCAACGAGCGCTCGGGGGTGCCGATCCTGGTGGGCATCGGCGACCCGGTGGCCGGCCCGCTGGTCGGGCTGTTCTACGACGCGCCCTCGACGCCCGAGCAGCTGGCCGGGCCGCCCGACCTCACCCCCGCGCACAGCCACCCCTGCGACAACTTCCGCATCGTGATGGTCGGCGAGCTGTGGGTGGGGCGCGAGCGGTACCACCACGGCGAGTTCCGCCTGCAGCGGTCCGGCCGCCCCTACGGCAGCGACGGCGACGCCCCGCACGTCGACGGCAACTGGCGGGTGATCTTCTTCGCCGATCGGCGCGGGCACCGCGTCCGCCCCACCAACCGGGAGCTCCGTGCGCAGGCCGCGTCGCCCGAGGCGATCGCGGCCACGCACGAGCGCTTCGGCGACGTGCTGCCCGTGATCCTCCCCGACGAGGACGACGGCGTCGACGGCCTCGTCACCACCGTCGACAAGCCCTTCAGCAAGCAGGGCCACGTCGACGCGTCCTTCGCCGAGGCCGACACGTGGCCGCAGCTCGGCAACGGCGGGCGCGTCGCCGTCACGTTGATGGGCGTGCACGACGTGGGCCCGGTGGTGGTGCTGCAGCGCACCCCGGCCGGCGCGGTGGCCACGCCGGCGTGCACGTTCGGCAGCGACGTGGCGCGCTTCGTCATCGCCGGCTCGGCCCTGGCCGATCGCGAGCGCCTGATGGGCGACGGGCGCTTCCAGGCGGCCGGCGTGCCGTGGCCCGAGGTGGTGGCCGGTCCCGACGGCCTCGACGAGCTGCTCATCGTGGGCGACCGCCGGGGCGCCGCGCCGCAGGTCGACGGCGCCGACGACACCGGCTGGGCCGCGTCGCTCACCGCCATCCTCGACGACCTCCGCGACCGGCTCGGCCAGCTCGCCCCCGCCTGAGCCGAGGGCTCAGGTGGCGCGCGCCAGGCGGGCCAGCTCCTTGCGGATGCGCGGCTCGCTCACCGGGCGCGACGTGCCGAGGGCCTGCGCGAACACGCTGACGCGCAGCTCCTCCACCAGCCAGCGGGTGGCGGCCACCTCGGCGGGTGCCGTGCCCGGCGCCCAGCGGGCGGCCAGCCGCTCGCGCTCGCGCTCCAGCTCCTGCACCGCGGCCATGCGCTGGCGGTCCCGGCCGGGTTCGCTCGGGAGCTTGTCGAGCCGCCGGCCGATGGCCCGCACGTAGCGCAACAGGTCGCGCAGGCGGTCCGCGCCGGTCGCGGTCACGAACCCCGGGTACACGAGGCGGGCCAGCTGCACGCGCATGTCGTGCACCGACGGCGCCAACGCCGGGCCGTCGGCCTCGATCAGGCGGCGCCGGACGCGCGCCGCTTCCACCAGCACCTCACCGGCCGACCGGCCGACGTCGAGCAGCGTGGCGGTGAAGCCGGCGCGCACGCCCGCCTCCAGCGCGGCGAAGCCGTCGGCGTCCCAGGCCGGTCCTCCGTGGGCGGCCACCAGGTGGTCGACCGCGGCGGTGCTGCAGTCCTCCACCAGCGCGGCGACGTCGTGCAGCTCCAGGCCCGCCAGCGCCAGCTTCACCTCGTTGGTCACGACCGGCCCGAGCACCTTGCGGGGCGACGGCAGCGTGCGCAGCAGCAGCCGGCGCGTCCCGGCACGCATGGCCCGCGCCTGCTCGGCCTCGTCGGGCAGCACGCGCACCGCCACCCGCCCGCCCTCGTCGACCAGCGCGGGGTGGCTGGTGACGGTGTGGCCGTTGCGCTGCGACGCGACAACGCGGGGGAGGGTGCCGATCGTCCAGCCCTGGAGGTCGTCGCGCTCGAGCCCGCCGGCCGCGCTGGCGATGGCGGCCCGCACGTGCCCGTGGAGGCGACGGCGGAGCGCGTCGAGGTCCTTGCCGGCGGCCACCCGGCGGCCGTGCTCGTCCTCCACCGCGAAGGTCACCCGGAGGTGGTCGGGGAGCGGCTCGGTGCTCCACGCCGTCGGGTCGACCGGGGTGGCGGCCAGGCGGCCGAGCTCTCGCGCCGCCACGTCGTGGAGCGGGCCGTCGTCGGGGCCGACGCGGGCGAGGATGGCGCGCGCGTGGTCGACGGCCGGGACCAGGTGGCGCCGGACGGCCTTGGGCAGCGCCCGGATGAGCGCCACCAGGACCTCCTCGCGCCGGCCCGGCACCTGCCACGCGAACGGCTCGGCCCGCACGCGGTTCAGCACAGCCAGGGGCACGTGCACGGTGACGCCGTCGGTGGGCGAGCCCGGGTCGAACTCGTAGGAGAGCCGGAGCTCGAGGTCGTCCTGCCGCCACACGTCGGGGAAGGCGTCGCGGTCGACGGGCCCGGCGGCCGGGTCGACGAGCACCTCGGTGGTGAGGTCGAGCAGGTGCGGGTCGTCGACCCGGGCCCGCGACCACCACTGGTCGAAGTGGCGCGACGAGACGACCTCGGCGGGGACCCGCTCGTCGTAGAAGGCGAAGATGGCCTCGTCGCCCACGAGGATGTCGCGCCGGCGGGCGCGGTCCTCGAGGGCCCGCACCTCTGCGATGCGCTGGCGGTTGGCGGCCACGAACGCGTGTCGGCCGTGCCAGTCACCCTCCACCAGCGCGTGCCAGAGGAAGAGGTCGCGCGCCGCCGCGGGGTCGACGCGGGCGTAGCCGACGGTGCGCCCCGTGACGATCGGCAGGCCGTAGAGCGTGACCTTCTCGGTGGCCACCGCCGCGCCGCGGTCGGGGTCCCAGCGGGGCTCGCTGTACGTGCGCTTCACCAGGTGGGCGCCGAGGCGCTCGGCCCACTCGGGTTGCACGCGCGCCACGGTGCGGGCCCACAGCCGGTTGGTCTCCACGAGCTCGGCGGCCATCACCCACTTCGGCGGCCGCTTGGCCAGGGCCGAGCCCGACCCGATCGTGAAGCGGGCCTGCCGGGCGCCGCGGAACTCCTGCGACTGGCCGTCGCGCATGCCGAGGTGCGAGAGGAGGCCGGACAGCAGCGCCTGGTGGATGCGGTCGGGGTGCGCGTCCGCCCCCGTGCCCAGGCGGATGCCCACGCTCGACGCCAGCTGGCGCAGCTGGCTGTAGACGTCCTGCCACTCGCGCACGCGCAGGTAGTTCAGGAACTCGGCCCGGCAGAGCTTGCGGAACTGGTTCGACGAGAGCGCCTTCTGCTGCTCGCGCAGGTGCTCCCACAGACGCAGGTAGGCGAGGAAGTCGGAGCCGTCGCCGGCGAAGCGCCGGTGCGCCTCCGCGGCGGCCGCCGCCGACGCTGCCGGGCGCTCCCGTGGGTCCTGGATCGACAGCGCCGCCGCGATCACCATCACCTCGCGGGCGCAGCCCAACCGGTCGGCCTCCAGCACCATGCGCCCGAGGCGGGGGTCGAGCGGGAGCTGCGCCAGCTTGCGGCCGAGCGGTGTGAGCCGAGCGGGTGAGCCCGGGCGGACCGGCTCCAGCGCGCCGAGCTCCTCGAGCAGCGCCATGCCGTCCTTCACGGCCCGCTGGTCGGGCGGGTCGACGAACGGGAAGGCGGCCACGTCGCCGAGGCCCAGCGCGGTCATCTGGAGGATGACCGACGCCAGGTTGGTGCGCAGCACCTCGGGCTCGGTGAAGCGCGGCCGGGCGTCGTAGCTCTCCTGCGAGTAGAGGCGGATGCAGGTGCCGGGGCCGACGCGCCCGCAGCGGCCCGCTCGCTGGTCGGCCGAGGCCTGCGACACCGCCTCGATGGGCAGGCGCTGCACCTTGAGGCGCCGGCTGTAGCGCGAGATGCGCGCCGTGCCGGCGTCGACCACGAAGCGCACGCCGGGCACGGTCAACGACGTCTCGGCCACGTTGGTGGCGAGCACCACGCGGCGCCCCCGGTGCGGTTCGAAGATGCGGTGCTGCTCGGCCGCCGACAGCCGGGCGTAGAGCGGCAG
>Ga0180215_1005989_pt1 | contig 10186 bp, 20 predicted proteins | sample eDN3rd37CBELigBY_FD_128871 | JGI IMG/M metagenome (GOLD analysis project Ga0180215, IMG submission 128871) | Enriched backyard soil microbial communities from Emeryville, California, USA - eDNA 3rd pass 37_C BE-Lig BY (version 2) (version 2) | ecosystem: Environmental > Terrestrial > Soil >...
CAGCGGCGCCGCTTTGCTTGTCACGAGCGAGGATGCGCAGGTTCGACTTTTCGGCGGTGCACCAAGAAGGCGGTGACAAGGAGATCATTGCTGCCGAGGCGCGCGACCAGATCGTGTCCAAGCTGCACCACATCTTAAAGCCCTTCCTGCTGCGGCGCCTCAAGTCGGACGTCGAGAAGGAGCTGCCCAAAAAGCGCGAGTACCTGGTCTATGCGGCGCTCACCGACGCCCAGCGCGAGTACTATGACGCCATCGTCAACCGCAACATCCGCCAGTTCCTCCTGCAAAAGGCCCAGGGCGATGGAGTGACCAACGGGGCCACAGATGGGGAGGCGGACGAGGCAATGGATGTCGAGGGCGCCGACGGCGACGAAGAGGAGGATGACGACACGCACGCGCCCGGTTACGGTAAGCCGACCGCCGTTTCGCGGTGACCCGGCGCGCTGAGCATTGAGAGAAAACGCATGCGTAGGTGATCACGGCGGAGATACACAGGCGGCCGGCCTGTCCGAAATAGGCTCAGCACGGGCCCCGCGGCCAACTTGGTGCAGCAGCCGCCGCTGCGCAAGGCGTCGCGCAAGAACTATAAGGAGATGACCGACGCCCAGTTCTACCGACTGGTGCGGGTCTGCCCGCTCTCACGGATATGCGAGCCGCACGTGGGCTGACGGGGACGCCTTTCGACGCGCGATGAGCTCCTGACAGGCTGGTGCCGCGGAGAAGGGTGCGCTGCTGCCGTCGGACGATGCGACCACCCACGACGCGTCCAAGCCCCAGGCAACGCAGGAGCAGCGACGCATCGGCTCGATGCGATTGCAGCACACAATCATGCAGCTGCGCAAGGTACGGTCGTGTTAGAGCATAGTCACTTGTTCAATGGTGGATGCTCATGCCTGCATGGCACAGCGATTCCTCCCATTTTCCACGCCAGGCGTGCAACCACCCGTATTTGTTCGACTACCCCGTGTTGCCCAACTCGGACGAGCTACGGGTCGACGAGGACCTCGTGCGCAGCAGCGGCAAGCTGCAGCTGCTGGAACGGTACGCGTCCGGACATCCCGAAACAATCGTACGGGCTGGTGCTTACCATATCACATTCGTCGTCACACAACTGGGCCGAATGGCAGGTTGCTACCGCCGCTCATTCGCGACGGCCACAAGACGCTGATCTTTTCGCAGATGACGCAGATGCTCGACATCCTGGGCGACTACCTCACCCTGCGCGGCATCGACTACTTCCGCCTCGATGGCAACATTCCCTACGCTGAGCGGCAGGAGCAGGTGTTTCAGCTTGGCCATCCTTGCATGATCAGTGCTTCCTGCTTGCTAATGCTTCTGGGTAGCATGAATGCTGTTTCCCGCGTCTGAAGATCCAAAAATTCAACACGCCGGGGAGCCTAGTCATGGTCTTCCTGCTCAGCACGCGTGCGGGCGGCCTGGGCATCAATCTTACCGCCGCTGACACGTGCATCATCTACGACAGCGACTGGGTATGCCTTGGCACGGCCTGCGCCCAGCATTTTTCGTTCTTCCCCTTACTAAGTCCCCGGGGGGAAAGAGAGTGCGGTTTGCACCACTGAGCAGAATCCACAAATGGATCTGCAGGCACAGGACCGCGTACACCGCATCGGCCAGACCAAGCCCGTGATCATTTACCGCCTGTGCACCGCCAACACTGCCGAGTCGCTCATCCTTGAGCGTGCCACGGCTAAGCGGCGGCTGGAAAAGATCGTTATGCACCAAAGTGCGCCCAAAGGTGCCCGTCGTCGTTGTTATCCGTCTAGCACGGCCACTTAACCCGCGTTTGCGGGCCCGCAGGAACTGCTTGGGACGATAATGCTTTCCAGGCAAGTTCAAGCAGCCGGTCGGCCAGGACACGGCCCTGCAGCTCTCCGACCTCCAGGAGATCCTCCAGTCGCAGGACAACCAGAAAATTACGTCGGCGGCAACATCGGGCACCATCAGCGACGCCGAGCTGCGGCACCTGCTGGACCGGTCTGACGCCGGTGCGTTTCGTTGGTGGCACAGGGCGAGGTGGGAGAGATTAGGCGCTGACTCAGTCGTGCGTTCACCTTGCGTCACCCCCGACACAGCCTTCACCTCGCACCGCAACGGCACCGTGTTCAAGGTGCTCGAGGAGCATCGCAGCGAAGGCAACGACGTGCTGGCCGAGATGTGAACCAGATTACAAATTGTCCAAACTGTACAGTGCACTACTTTACATGCTTGCCGCCCTAGAACTGGAAGCGTCGCCGGCAGATGGACGCTCCCGCCTCTTCGTACTCGCGCTTGGTCACGGCGAATTGTGTGAGAAACTCGGGCCGAGTGGCCAGCACCGTCCCGCCGCGCCAGGCCGCGTCGGCCGGTCTGCACATTGGCCAAGTGTCCCATGCGCGACCGCTGCGCCCCGGATAAGTTCCTATTCACCAGGGGCGGACCACTTGGTGCATCGCCCTCTACCTGTCTGGTACTCGCACATAGACCTCCGCACCAGCGGGCGCGATCTTGACCAGCTCGCTTGTCCTGTGTTGGGACAGTGCTCAGGGACATGCGCAAGCGTTAGCGCTTCGGGCCAAGAATCTCAGTGTCGTGAGGGTGGCGGCCGTACAAGCGCGATGCGATCCCCGGCAGGGCTGCCTGGCCGCCGACCAAAAGCACGTTCTGCAGCAGCGTCCCCTGCAGTGCTGTCGGGACGCGACCAAACCGCTGCGATTTGGCCAGGCGTCATATCAGCCAAGGGTTTCCAGTGCCGCCAATACACGAGCTCTGGAGTACACGGACCCAACGGCGCCGCCTGGATTGATGCCCACACCATCTCATGAAGGCCTCCTTGGTCGACGCCGACGTCCGAGGGGTGAAACAACAGCTCCGGCACCATGAACCGTTCGTGGTTCATCATGAGGATCTACGATCGTGCCCAACCATCCTGGCGGAATCTATCGAACGTCGGTTAGCTAGCCAACTGGACAAAAAGTCATCTGGCGAAGCGAGGCCCGCGTACCTGCTCGTTCGGCTGCCGCTCCGCCGTGCCCGGAATCTGCGATGCAGAAAGAACAGCGGCAACATGCCAGGCGACAGTGAGCGACGGCGAGTCGCCAAGATAAGCGCCGCTGGTCGTACTCGGATATAGCCGATTTTGTGCTCCACCTGGTCTGGGAGGACATACTCGCGCATAAACTCGGTGGAACCATTTCTGCAACCGTCGCAAACCGTTTCAGAATGACGGCGATGCTTAGGGTTTACGGCAAGACGGACGGCCACTGGGACCCACCGCGCATACTGGGCGGCGGCCAAGTCGCGCAGAGGATCAGAGGACACAAAACAGCACTGCTCCTTCACGTGGTTCATGATGTACGTCTCGTCCATCATATTCCATTGCCTGCACTATCCCGCGCAGAAGCACAGTGCCGGTCGCATGTAAGAGATGACGCCGCACAGTGGGTATGGATCCAAGTTGCGTAGCGTACCGGTACGACACAATCTCCTTCAGGTGATTCGTCAGCAGCTTCCCGCCCAGTTGGCACCTGCAGCACGTCGCTTCGCGCTAGTCAGCACCCTTCATGCGGTGAGCACGTCGCCCTGCACCTGCCGCGGTGGGCCACCTCTTCACTTGGCGCACCGTTTGGCGGTGCCGTGGACGGGGAAGCCGTCGAGGACGACGACGGCTGTCAGGAAGGAGAAGCCCACGTCGACGACCACGACAACGCTGAGCGCGTCCTTGTCAAGGGTCAGTTGGCCGACGAGGAAGGGTGCTGCGGCCACGGAGCAGCGACGGGCGCAACCCCAGCCTGCGTCGCGGCCGTGAGCACCCCGCTCAGCACGCCAACGTAACAAGGTCACACCGACCGTACAAGTGGCGCGGCAGTACGACGAAAAGCCGTAGTCCTCAAAGACCATCTGGTCGCAGGCGTCCGAAATGGCCGGCAGGTTGCACACCGGTTCAGTCATGACCAGCGCCGCCTCCTCCGGGTTGCACTGGCCAGCCCCATAAGACGGGCGCAGCTCTAGCCGCTTCAGCAGCGGCAGGTCGTGGGCCTCGCCGAGGCTATGTCGGTGGCACGTACCCCGAGCCGGCTCCGGCCGAGCACATGGTCCCAAATTGTCGTCTCGGCGTCCCAGTTGGTCAGGTAGCCCTACGCATGCCCATCACGAACGCGGCCGATCTCGTGCGTCAGCGTAGCCGGAGTCGCCCGCCCACCGGCGCCTACGCCGCGCCACGGCCGCACCCGCTGAAACGGCCGCTGGAAGACGACGCCCGAAAAGTCGCGGCAGGTCGCTAGCTCGTCAGCGATGAAGACGCGCTTGTCGTTCTTGCCGCGACTCAGGCAGTTGAGGGCGTGCCTGCGCCAGCAGCGACCACACGGACGCGAGCGAGCATGGAGCCCATGAAATTAGCAAGTGCGGAGGCTACGCAGGTGAGCTGGAGCGCTTACGTACCGCGGCCGGTCCGGGGCGGCAGCGTCGGTGGCCCAGCCGTACTTGATCTCGTACGCGCCGTTGTCGAGCACGACCACGGGCCTTGCGTGCCCGCCGGCCGCCATGGCGCCCTGCCCTGCTTATAGCCCCCGCGAAGGGCGCAGGCTGCTGGTGGAGGCCTGCTGCGTCTCTGTCAGGGCCATCGTCTATGACGTAACGCATGCATGCCCATCCCGCCTGTGTCTGCCATGCTCTACCTTGTGCCTTCTCTAGCCTCCTCGAACCTTCTACTGACTACGGCCTCTAGCCACATGGATACTATTGCCTGCTCACCTGCCGATAGTGTTACACATGGCGTCTGTACAGGGCGGCGACGCCGCGTTTCACTGAGCGGCGCGGCGCGCGCGCAGCATGCCGTCGAGGCGGTTGACGGCGGCAGCGGCGTCACCGGTGAGCACGTACAGGTGTTCCTTGGTGGTGAGGCGCCGCTCGTCCCGCAGCATTAGTGGCGCCAGCGCCAGCACGCCCAGCAACAGCCGCTGGAAGAGCGCCCGCTGCTGATACGGCGTCCACACCGCCACAAACGCGAACGGCGCGTCCGCCCACCCAAGCACCTCCGCCGCCGTCCACACCACCGCAATGAGCAGCAGATACAGCCGCAGGCCCCGCGCGCCCTTGAGGCTCGTTGTGCACGTCGCCACGAGTGCAAAGCCCACCAGCACTTGCGCTGTCTCCACCGCCGCCAACAGCAGGTAGTCGGAGCCCTCTGCGCAGTAGGTGCACGCGGCCACTGACGCGCCGTAGCGGTCGTGCACGGCGCGCACGGTCGGCGCGCTCGTCAGGCGGGCCACAAGCTCGGCGGTAGCGCGCCACGGCGGCGGCAGCGTGTCGAGCGGCGCGGCGGGGTCCAGCCCGGCGTGCGCCAGCGCTGCGCCGAGCTGTCGCTTCAGCTCAAAGTTGGGTGCCCGCGGGCTCACGCCAAGCGCGCTGTACACCGTTCGCAGGTCCGCCCACGCGCCGCCCAGCAGCGCCATTACGTACGCCGCCGCCACGGCCTTTGTCATCCCCGCCCAAGCGCGGATAGCGGCATGGCCTGGTCAGCATCCTGGTTCAGGGCCTGAACCCGTCCGTCCATGCACGACGGCGCGCGCGCGCGTACGTAGACGGCGAGCTCGGTCCAGCGCTCGACGGGCGTCTGCGGCATGCGCGGGGCGCGGAGGCCCTGCTTCCAGCTGCGGTAGGCGCTGAGCAGCCACGGGACGCCGCGCATGAGCAGCACCGGCCAAAACGTGCGCAGTACCCAGCCGATCATGGTCGTGGCCGCGGGGCGCCCGCGTGGCGGTGCCCAAGCGGGAGATCGGCGGCAGAGGAGGCGTTGTAGTCGGGCAGGCGTGTGCTTCCGCTGAGGTGGCGGCGGCGGGCGTGGAAAGTGGGATTGCGTCATAGGCGGCGCGCCACTAGTACAGGCACCGAGGCGGCGGACCCTGTCGCATTCCTCCTCGCAGTCTCCACGTCCCTGCCTAGCGGTAGGGCCTTGAGGGGCTCTGAGGAGGGCCACGGAGTGAGGAGATCTCATCCTGCTTTTTGTCAGGCGGGGGACACCATGGCGGCGGCCGACCGCAAGGTAACAACCGTACCCGACGCCGACTCGGAGAGCACCACAGCAGGCACCTGACACCACGTGTGCGTCACCCTAGGCCTGCTCCCAACGTTGCAGCAGACGCCCGAAGAGCCGGTGGCGCCGGGTATCCCCGCAACCGAGGCGAAACGGCTGCGCAACGGGCGGCTCACCTGTCTCGTATGCGCGTGGCGGCCCGAGTTCGACACCGTAGCCATGCTCAAGGTCCACCGGCAGGGCAAGAAGCACGTGGCCGGTACGACCCGCCACGTCTTTAAAGGCGCCGACGCTCTGGTCTAAGCCGCGGTGCGCTCTGTCTTTCGTGCACGTCGGGGCATGGGCGTCGCAGCGGTGGACGCGCAGGCCGAGCGCGCGCCGCTCGTAGACAATGTGTTTCATCACCAGCTCGCCGTCGCCGTCGCCGTCTTGGATTCCGCCGCAGCCGGAGCGGCTGCAGACCCCAACACGGTGCGCAGCCCGCAAACCGCCGAGCCTGGGGCACGGCACGCGCCCTTGCTGACTTGACGGTGACCTACCGCTGAGGATGGGCCATGTTCAGGCGGCGAATGCGCACAAGCGCAATGCGAGTGCGGCGTCAGCGGACGCCCCGTACTTCTTCACACCGCCGTCTACCATCGCTGATCCTGCTGACACTGCAAACAAGCGCGTTCGCATGGGATTCGGCTGAGTATGTGATGGCGACGAACGAACATGGACACGAACAAATGTGCCACGGCCGCGATGGACACTAGGGCCATAATGCGGCTTTGACCGATGGAACCCTTCCGCATTGCACAAACATGGAACCAGTGCATGGCCTGTACAACACGCAAGACACACGACACACCAACTGTACACGCGAGTAATTGTACAAGTGACACCGACCAAATCTAATGCAATGGCAGCGTTGTCAGTGTGATGGATCGTCGAGGCTTTCCGCCACCGCGACCACGTAGGACCGGCGGCCCATCGGGAGCGGCCGCTGGGCGGGTCGCTGCCGCACGCCGCCACCGGAAGCGCCGGACATGTCAGATGAGCTGGCCGTGTCCACGGCAGCGGCGGCCACCGACCCTGACGAGCTGGTGCGTGCGCTGCCCTCCGCCGGCGGGGCGGGCTCTGCGGCCGGGCCGGCGTCCTCGCCGACGGCAGCCATTGCCGCGTTGGCGTCGAGCAAGTCAGCGGACCCGGCCTGGCGTACGAGCGGGGGTGGCGGCGCCGGTGGCGGGATTTGAAAAAGCTCCCGATTGTGATACGCGAGCACGGCGATGCTGACCAGCACGCAGAAAGTAAGCAGCTCCTGTGTCGCGGGCGGGAGCCAGCTGACGCGCCACGTGAGGACGGCAAAGTCCAGGAACAGGAACGCGATGGGTGCCAGCAGGTAGACAACAAACAGAATACGGAAGCGGCTGCATTACAATCGAGCGATCGGCGAGGCCCGCACGAGCGGCGGTCAGCCATCCCTAGGTATCCATTGCGGTGGCAATCGATGCAGTAGTTGTCGGCGGACGTACTAGAGCAGGCGCATCCGCGCCAGGGTGCGCAGCAGTGGCTGCAGGCTCGTCGTCTGCAAGTGCAGGTTGCTGACGGCGATCGATAGCCAGTGCAGGTTGGTGTTGATCGCAACCACGACGCCAAAGGTGATCAAGAACTTGGTGATTTGCAGCGCCAGCTGCGCCGCCTCCCCAGAGCACGAAAGTAGCATTCGACAGCGTTGAGCCGTATGGCCGCGCGCTGGCCACGTCGCTGCCCGCGTCCGTACGTACTTGATACGCTTGGCACAGCGTCGTATCGGCGCACAGCTCCGACAAGAGGTCAAAGAGGCAATAGAGGCCAAACGCAAAGCCAAACATCTGCTTCTCGCGCACGGTGACGGTCGAGCGCACTACGGCGTAGCCGACCGACGCCAGGATCACAAACGCCAGCAGCGCAATGTCGGCCACGACGCCGCTCACCGCCATCAGGTACCTGTGGCAACATGCGGACTTCAGTTAAACGGACCTGCGTGTCAGCAAGGCGAGTCCAACTGCTGGACCCGCGGCTCGCAGTTTCCAGCACGCACGTGAGCGACTGCGAAACCTCGCCCTCCTCAGCAAAGTGCAGGTAAAAGCTCAGCGAGAGCGACGACATGACGACCTTGGCGAACACGGCTAGAGAAGGGCAAATCTCGCGAAGGCCGTTTAAGTGATCACAGTCAGCCATGTGGGTTCACGGTTGGTGTTTGCTTAGCCCGCGCCGACGCACCGCCATAGAGGCAGTACTGTAGCGACATGAACGTGCGCCTGGCGGTTCCACAACGCGTAAAAGCAGGCTCTGCTCATTAGCACATGCGCGCAGGATTCGCCAGCTGAAGCGGTGGTCAAGTGTACGGCGTACCATGACGTGTAGAGGAGGGGAAGCATCACGAGGAATAGCGCGCCGTACAGGCCGACAAAAGTCGCCTCAGTGTGGACCGCGGGGCACATGTCAATGGCAAGGTGGCGGCTCGTCGGGTTATAGTACGAAATGGTGCCCTGGCAGTGTGGGGTGCCCACGCAACATGTCGAAGCCACCGGTCAACCTCCTCAATTGGATGCTAGCGATGGGACGGCGACTTTCTGCGCACCTTTACCGTGGCGCCCATGATACCAGGCGTTTCCAATGTGAAGTAGTACAGGTTGGTGCGCGGAATCGTGGTAGTGATGTTGAGCTGCGACGCAAACTCGTACCGCTGTCGCATCGCCGGTGCCAGCGAGCCGCGCCGTGCGCCATGTTAGCAGCGCCTCGGTACTTGCCTATGAGGCGTCGAGTTCCTCGTACCAGTGTGGATGGCTGTACCATCTGGAAGGGCATGCCGCTCCACGCGCCGGGCGGGATGTATTCCTGCTCATAACCAGCCGAGGTCAACGCAGGCGTGCGCTGTGTCAGTGGTCAGCTGTAAAAGGCGCAAAGTGCTCGCCCACCGGCGCCGTACCAGCTGGTCGATGGTATACACTATAAAGTGGAAGAGCGCGTCGGCCGGCTGCGTGACACCCAACTGGCGGCGCCTCTCGCCTTGGTTAGGTCTCGTGCGGCTCTAGCTAACCTGGAAGTGAACCTGCGCGTACCTGCGTTGTGAGCTGCACCGTTAGCGTGGCGCCAACCTCGAGCCCGACCGGGCGCAGGCCGATGAGATAGACGTCGGCGCTGGCCGGCACGGGCTGGTCCACGTCCAGCACGGCGGCCCGTGCAAATGGCGCCGCCGCGGCCAGCATCAGCATGACCAGCGCCCAGAGCAGCCATCGGCTGCCCAGATTGCGGGCCATGGCGGCGACCGCGGGTTCAACCCGGTCTGTCGGCCAGGAAGGTTAACTGTGCCAGTTGCCAGTCGTTAACAAATGTCGGTTAACTGTGCCAGTTGCCAATCGTTAACAAAGTCGTGCTCAAATCTTTCGTCATTCAAGCTGGCCTTGCAATTTACCAGCGTCCACCTCTCTCCCGTTACCTGCCGTGCTTTCAACGCCGTGCAGTGCCGCGTTCTCATTCCAAGCAGACGGGCGACGGCGTCCGGCCTGATTGGTGCGTCGCAGCGGGCAGCGCCCAGGCCAGCGGCTCCAATGACGTCATTCTTGCAACGTCATCGACCGCGCTGCGAAAAGGGCACTTGCGGCCGCGTGTGTGGCTGCGGCTGCGGGTCTATCGTGGCTGCCTCAGTTGCGCAGTTTTCTTTCAATGCGTCGAGTCTGCACGTCGCCGCGAGCGCGCCCATGCGGCTGCCGTCTACGCCAGCGCCTGCCTGCAGTTTACCGCCTGCGTTCCCTTTTCAAACAAACACCCAGCACGTGTACACCACCTTCACACGCCATCTGTGTGTCGAGCTCGCTTAGAACACGTACAAGAACGGTTTTCCGCTCTCTTTTTAGTAGCCGCGATCGTTTTGTTGTTGACAGTTATCGACCGGCAACGACGCGCCGCTCGGGCGCGCTGACCGCATTGCTGCACAGCGCATCGCTCCCAGTTGCAGTTGGACCTAAATGCACGAGCTGACTGCTAGTGTGTTCTCCTGTGAATCCCTGCTCCACTGTCGCCGTCTATATTTTCAGTGCACGTGCACCTCCGCCTCTCCATTTCGTCGAGTATTTTCGCACTGGGGATGAGCGGCAGCACCGTTGCGGCCCGCTACCACCTGCCGCCGCA
>Ga0180215_1005990_pt1 | contig 10185 bp, 9 predicted proteins | sample eDN3rd37CBELigBY_FD_128871 | JGI IMG/M metagenome (GOLD analysis project Ga0180215, IMG submission 128871) | Enriched backyard soil microbial communities from Emeryville, California, USA - eDNA 3rd pass 37_C BE-Lig BY (version 2) (version 2) | ecosystem: Environmental > Terrestrial > Soil >...
ATGAATCTGTCATTGGAAATTCCTCCTGTACTAGCATATATAGGTAATTTTTCCAACCAACAACAGAAGTATGCAAATGACTACATCTAAATATAAATTACCGCGTTAAAGTGTTAAGTTTTTGGTTTTTTGGATAAAATTTCTCGTGATTGACATGATAAGGGGTAATGAAAGTTTGAACCGGAAAGCAAGGAGAGGAAAATGGTAACTTTTTCATTCTTGGCTGTTTTTATGTTGTTAGGCAGTTTAGTTATTTTTATTGATACATTATTATTCCACTATTCATTTATGGAAACAGCAATGAACATGTTTTATTTTCAACTTACCGAAGACAAATTGATTCTTGCCTTAATGGGGATATGTGGCATGATTTGGGCAATTGTAGTAGATGTTCGAAGAAAAAGGAAAAAGGGAAATCCAGAACAGCCTCATTCTTAAATAAGTAGTTTTTCATTAGGGGACGTGTATTTGAATGGAAAAGGAAAATTTATCTCTTACCCAATTGTTGGCATTGGAATTTATCTTTTTATTGGGCAGTGCAATTATCATGGGAGTTGGTACAGAGCTAAGGCAAAATTCCTGGATTGCCATCGCCATTGCGACTGTGTTGGGGACGGGTATCATGTATTTATTTTATACTTTGAACGAGCTGCTTCCAAATCATAATCTGTTTGAAATCATGGAGTATGGTTTTACGCGGCCTGTCGCTATTTTTATCTCCGTCTTCTATATTATTTATTTTCTCTATATCTCTTCGCGATTAAACCGTGATTTTGTGGAATTAATTGCCACAGCCATTCTGCCGCTAACTCCAATTGAAGTAATTTCTTTAACCGTCATGCTCGTCATTATCTATATTGTGTACCTAGGGGTCGAAGTACTTGCACGAGTATCTGAAATCTTTTTTCCCTATTTGTTAGGATTTATCTTTTTGCTTATTGTCTTTTTATTTGCCAGCGGCAGAATTAAACTTCAAAATGCACAGCCGATGCTTGGGGATGGCTTTATGCCGGTTATTAAGGGAATATTCCCCGGGCTAATTACCTTTCCATTCGGTGAATTAATTGTTTTTACTGTGATTCTCTCAAGTGTGACCCACCTTAAAAAAGCTAAAAAAGTAGTCTTACTCGGTGTGGTAATGGCTGGTTTTTCCCTAACCTTTGCAACGGTTATTATGCTGATGTCCTTAGGCGCAGATACAATGGAGTTTTCAATCTTTCCATTGCTGTCAGCGGCAAGAAAAATTTCAATCGCCAATTTTATTGAACGAACGGATGCACTTGTCGTCTTTATTATGCTGTTAGGTATTCTGGTCAAAAGCTCGCTTTTCTTTTATGCAGGATTAAAAGGACTTGAATATATTTTTCGCATTCCATATCGGGATTTTACCTTTCCAATTGGGATGACTGTTGCATGCTTTACTGTTTGGGTGTCAGCCAATTTTGCTGAACATGAGGAGGAAGGCTTAGTGTTTGTTACGCGTTATCTCCACCCGCCCATGCAGTTTGGCATACCATTCCTTCTGTTAGGCATTATTCTTTGGAAAACTAAAAAGCGGCAAAAGGCAAATAAAAAGTCAACAGCGGTCTAATTTAATAAAGAAGATGGAAATGGGGTGAGATGTTGACTTCAGAAAGACCATTTGTCCGGGTTAGGCGAAAACTAAGAGAAGCAAAGAATACTATTTCCAGCGAAGATAAACAATTGTCGATACTAGAGAATGAAATGATTTCTCTGCATGAACTGAAAGAATCTATTCTCTCTGCATTTGGCCAAACAGCTGACCTAATAATGGAGCAGGTGAGGATAGCTGAAGAAGAGGGAATATTATTTTATCTGAACAGTACGATTGATAAAAGCCAGTTACAGCAAACCCTAATGAACAAACATACGAACCAGCCAAATTCCTCCCTAGATTTAAAGACTGTAGAGGGGATACAGGATTTTTGTGAGCAAATGTTTGGCGGCTCAGGTTATAAACTTACTCAAACTGCAGAAGAGGCTATTAATGAATTATTAGATGGCAGCTTCGTCATTGCTTCTAAGAATTTTCCTCTAATAATTAGTATTGGTATGCCAAATACAAACCTGAGGCAAGTGGCTGAGCCAACCTCACAGACCGTTATTAGAGGACCGAAGGATAGTTTTGTGGAAGCCTCCTCCATAAATCTATCTCTTATTCGCAGAAGAATTAGAAATAGTAATCTTCGTTTTGAGGAATTTAGCATTGGCAGCGAAACAAAAACAAAGGTTTATATTGGTTATATGAATGAAATAGCCAATGAAAAAATTGTGGAGGAAGTACGAAAGCGACTGAACAAAATAAACGTTTCGGCGATTTTTGAATCAGGAAATATTGAGGAGCTTTTGGTAGATAAAACATTAACGGTATTTCCATTGGCTTTTAATACAGAACGCCCTGATACAGTGGCCGGGGAATTGATGGAGGGGAAAATCTGTATTGTTGTTGACGGTACCCCTTTTGCGTTACTAGTACCTGTCGTTTTTACTGATTTTTTTATTTCCTCAGAGGATTATTATCATCATTATATGATCTCGAGCTTTCTTCGAGTGATCAGATACATTTCCTTTATGATTGTCTTGATTGTACCGTCTGCATATGTGGGTATTTTAACCTACCACCCGGAATTAGTGCCTACCTATTTGTTAATTAATATTATGGCCCAACGTGAGGGTGTACCATTTCCGGCTGTTGTTGAAGTGTTGATTATGGAATTTACTTTTGAAATATTAAGGGAAGCAGGAATCAGAATGCCTAGAGCTGTCGGGCAGACGGTTTCCATTGTCGGAGCGCTTGTGATAGGGCAGGCAGCCGCAGAAGCAGGACTAATTTCCAATATCATGGTCATCATTGTGGCCATTACTGCTACCGCAAATTTCGTAGCTCCTGTCTATAGTCTATCGGCAGCGACTAGAATTCTAAGGCTAATCCTAATCCCAATAGCTGGTTTTTTAGGACTGTATGGGGTTTTGCTTGGCTTAGTCGTGATGGTCGCCCATCTAGCTTCATTACGATCCTTTGGTGTGCCATATTTGGCGCCAATTGCCCCACTTAACATGAAGGATCAAAAGGATGTATTTATTCGCTTTCCCTACTGGGGGTTGAGAAGGAGGCCGAGTTATTTACGTACAGCTGAGCCTATTAAGCAAGAGAAGTCAGACCTCAATACTCCTCCGGACATGCAAGGGAGGAATGGCGGATGAAAAAGAAGGTGTTATGTTTTCTATTATCATTGCAACTGCTGTTTTTAACTGGCTGCTGGGACCAAAGAGAGCTTGCGGCTGTATCAATGGCAATTGGAATGGCGGTTGATGTAGGGGAAAATGGTCTATATAAAATCACTGTTGAGGCGATTAACCCGGCCGAGCTTAATGATCAAACAGCAAGCGGGAATGCTCCCTCTGTTGTTTTCACCTTAGAAGGAAATACTATGTCAGAGATTGCACATAAAATGAATATTGGTTTTTCGAAATCCTTGATTTTCTCCCATATGAAGACGGTTATCATCAGTAAAGAGATCGCAGAAAAAGGAATGCTGCAATTTATCGATTTTCTTGAAAGAAATAGGGAAATAAGAGATGACTTTAATTTTATTATGGTGGATGAAGGTAAAGCAGCCGATGTATTAAAGGTTCTTTATACGATTCAGAAATCCTCTTCATTAAAATTAACAAGACAGATGAGTACCGGATCAAAGCTATGGGGATCCGACCCTGATATACGCTTAACTGATTTTGTTAATGCCCTTACAGCAACCGGACGCGAGCCGGTCATGGCCACTGTTCATATCAGTGGAAATCCTAAAAAAGGCGCGAGTATGGACAATCTGAAGAAATCCGAACTTGATGCTATCGTTGAAATTGATTCATTGGCCATGTTTCGGGACGAGAAGTTTGTCGGGACTCTTCCAATCGAACAAACGAGAGATTACTTATGGACACAAAATAAGATAAAAATGACCATTGTTAGCGTACCATGTGGAAATGAGAACTATATGGCGCTAAGGATTATTCATTCACGAACAAAAGTAAAAGGGGATATTCAAAATGGAAAGCCGCATATTAAACTATCGATACGAGCCGAAGGCTATATCAATGGAAACTTTTGCGGTCCATATCCGTTAAATGAATCAAGTAGTTACTTAATGTATGAAAAGAAAGTCGAAGACTATTTGAAAGAACAAATAGGCAAGATGATTCATAAGGTGCAAAAGGAATATGGGGTTGATATTTTCGGCTTTGGTGAAACCGTAGAACGGCAAAACCCAAAAAAGTATAAAAAGTATAAAGAAAATTGGGATGAAGCCTTTCAACAGGCCCAAATCGATATTGAAACAGATATAAAAATAAGAAGAGCAGGCTTAACCTCAAAAGGAGCTTTACTTAGAAAGAAATAATGTGGAGATAGCCAGAAGTTAAATGTTTAATTTTTATGAAAAATAAAGAATCAATAGAACTATTTACGCATGCATTGGAAAATGCTTAAAAACTAAGGAGAAATCCTTGGTTTTTTTATGCTCGAAAAAGGTCTGAATTCGTCTCAGCCTCAAGTCCTACTAGAAAATACATTTCGGGTTCGTTATAGGAAATCATTGAAAAAGGTAAGATGTAATCAAGAAAGGAGGCAACAAAACATGAAAAAATTTGGGTTGCTTTTAGCTGGAGGAATCGCTGCAATTGTGTTACTGCATAATCTTGGACCGATGGTAGGGCTGGTGATCAGTCTCGCGATTCTCTACTTTGTCGTCAAACAATTTATCAAGACTGATTCAATTTTAATGAAGATTGGCTGGGGTATTCTTGGCTTCGTCGCTTTAATGTCCTCTGCCTCTAATGTCCCTGCTATTCTAGGTATCGCTGCTGCATACGTGCTATATGTTGTTTATAAAAATTGGAATAAACCGAAGAACACTATCATTGAAGAAAGTGACGACCCATTCGTCAACTTCGAAAAGCAATGGTCTCAGCTAAATAAATATTAATAATTTAATGAACATTGTTGATATTTTTAAGCAGATTGAATGTAGTGGAAGGCACGCAGACTCCTGCGGTCGCCCTAAGGTGCGCGAAGTGCCTGGAACGGAATCCAATACCAGTATATTAGAACTAATTAAAAGGAGAGTATAAAAATGGCAAATTTATTTACCCGTATTAAAAATACTGTAATGGCAGATTTACATGAAGCAATTGATCATAAGGAGCAAAAAAATCCAATCGCATTACTGAATCATTATTTACGCCAATGTGAGCTGGAGACTGAAAAGGTACGTAAGCTTTTGGAAAGACAGTATCGCTTGAAGGATGAATTTACACGTGAATATCAGCAGGCTGTTGAGATGGCAGCTAAACGCAAATCTCAAGCAGAGGTTGCTTCGGGGGCAGCTGAAATCGAGCTTTACCAGTTTGCGGCAAATGAACAGCAGCATTTCGAGGAAAGAGCAGCACGTATCAACGATCTGATGGTTCAAGCAAACGCACAGCTTTCAGACCTGGAACAAAAATATGAATTAATGAAGCACAAGCTTAAGGATATGAATATCCGCCGCTTAGAATTAATGGGTAGAGAAAATGTAACACGTGCCCAGCATAAAATGAATCAGGTTCTTGATAACCAAACATATTCCACTAGCTCTTACTCACGTTTTCAAGAAATCGAAACATACCTTGACCGTCTAGAGGAAAATGTGAATCGTTCCTACTATCAAAACACAATTGATGAAAGAATTGCCCAATTAGAAAAACAAAATCAAACATTAAAGCAGGATAAAGAAGAAACAAGTTCAATTTCATAATAGAAACTGTTATTCTAAAAAGGCGTAGATATCTACGCCTTTTTAGAAACAATTGAGTTAATTCAAAGATTTTATGAAAAGCGTTCTTCGCTTTCAAATTTCCTATCATAACAAGAGGGGAGGAATACGGTTTGCTGAAAAAATTAAAAAGTGACTATCTCAGCTGGATTGTCTTACTAGGTGCCTTTTTTGTCCTATTAGATGTATTTTTCTTTAACCGCGGCTTAATCTTCTCCCTTATTGTTGCGATAGGAATGGTGTATTTAGGGAGAAAAAAGATGCCGAAAAAAACAGGGAAATTTCTTTTTTGGGCAGGACTTTTTCTACTCTTTGTTAATGTAATCAATATGATTGCCGTTAAGTTCTTTCTGATGGCTCTCTTATGTTTTCTTATTTATCAATATGCAAACAGGAAAAAACTACAGCATACGATTATCCCGATCATTAATGAACCGAATGCTGATGCCGGTCTTCACAGTGAAACCATCATGAAGGAACAGCCTCTTTTTCAAAACCGATTATTTGGCCATCAACAAACGCCGGATCATGTGTATGAATGGGATGATGTAAATATACAATGTGGTGTTGGTGATAGTCTGATTGATTTAAGCAATACCGTTTTACCAAAAGGAGAGTCGATTATCTTTATCCGAAACATCATGGGGAAAGTAATTGTCCAAATTCCATATGATGTAGAAGTGAGCATCCATCATTCTGTCCTTTTCGGTTCGGCAAGAATTTTAGACTTTTACGAAACGTCCTTAATCAATCGGATCATAAATGTAGAGACAGCTAACTATGAACAAACAGACCAAAAGGTGAAGATACTCACTTCAATGATGGTTGGTGATATTGAGGTGAAACGCGTATGAGCATTATTTTACGCCATGTTCTAATTGGCACGTCTCTGTCCCTTATTATTCTCATTTTTGTTGCGGGTGAAATATTTTCCGTATTTCCGCTTTACCACTGGAGTGCATTATGGGAAAGCGATGTCTTGGATATTCCCTTTATTCTTTTTGTTCCAAGTGTCAGTATTGTCATTGGTATTGTATTTGGTTCTTTTTCAGGCCTTTATTGGCGTAAACAGCTGCAGTCTATTGATGAAAAGCTCCATCAGATTGAGGAAGGAAGACCCTTTGAAAAGGATCGTTCCGCTTCTTCAGCTGAATTAGAATCCATAACGAAACGAATGAACAAAATTCAAAGACAAATTGCAGAGCAGGCAAAGGTATCACAGAGGCTAGCAACCGAGGCGGCTGAAGAGCAGGAAAGCCGGATTCAGGAAATTATTTCACAGGAACGAAACCGTTTAGCACGTGAATTGCATGATTCGGTCAGTCAGCAGCTGTTTGGTGCTTCCATGCTGATGTCCGCCATCAACGAAGGAAAGCCTAACGAGGATGACCGCGAAACAAAACAGCTGAAACTAGTGGAAGAAATGATACACCAATCACAGCTCGAGATGCGGGCCTTGCTTCTTCATTTACGTCCTGTCGCATTAAAAGGAAAATCTCTGCAGGAAGGGATTGAAGAATTACTTATTGAACTAACTCAAAAGGTTACGATGAACATAAAATGGAAAATTGAGGACTTTATTGTAGAAAAAGGGGTCGAGGATCACTTATTTCGTATTTTGCAAGAATCTGTTTCAAATACGCTTCGTCATGCGAAGGCAAGCCATTTGGAGGTACTGCTGATTAAACGAGACGGGTTTATTATTTTAAGGGTGTTTGATGATGGAATTGGGTTCGATATTGATGAAAACAAAGCCGGTTCCTACGGCTTGCAGAATATGCATGACCGGGCAATTGAAATTGGAGGCAATTTAAAAATCGTCTCGTTAAAAAATAAAGGCACCCGGCTGGAAGTAAAAATTCCTGTAATTGAAGGTGAGGATAATGATTAGAGTTATATTTGTTGATGATCATGAGATGGTAAGAATTGGAGTTTCCTCCTATTTGGCGGCCCAGCCGGATATAGAGGTGGTCGGGGAAGCCGATAATGGAAAAACGGCAATTGAGTTAGCGCTTTCGCTAAGACCAGATATTATTTTAATGGATCTAGTGATGAAGGAAATGGATGGGATTGAAGCAACTAGGCAGATTATTGACAAATGGCCTGAAGCAAAAATCATTATTGTCACAAGCTTCCTTGATGATGAAAAGGTCTATCCAGCACTTGAAGCAGGTGCCACAAGCTATATGCTGAAAACATCGAAAGCAAGTGAGATTGCTGATGCCGTCCGCTCTACATACAGTGGTCAATCGATTCTAGAACCTGAAGTAACCGGGAAAATGATGATGAAAATGCGGCAGAAAAATCACTATGAGCTCCATGAGGATTTAACAACCAGGGAAATGGAAATTCTTCTTCTCATGGCTGAAGGAAAAAGTAATCAAGACATCGCTGATGAGCTTTTTATTGCTTTAAAAACAGTCAAGACACATGTAAGTAATATTCTCAGCAAACTTCAGGTACAGGATCGAACTCAAGCTGTAATCTATGCATTTAAACATTCACTTGTAAAATAAAGGGCTGCTATTTGATAGCAGTCTTTTTTTATGTAAATCTATCGATACTTTCTATAGGTTTGTCTTTTTTATGAATACAATTTGGCATATTTGTGAACTGGTTAACAAGTCTATAAAAGTGTGACGAACTTCACAAATTTTTTAGTGCCAAAAGAATTAATATATAAGCATAAAGAAGAGATTGTGATTAAATGAACAAATAATATGGGAGGTTGTAACAATGAATAACAAAAAATTAGTGATGATCGGTAATGGAATGGCTGGAATTAGAACAATAGAGGAGCTATTGAAAGTATCTCCAACTACGTATGACATAACCGTATTCGGAAAAGAACCACATCCCAATTATAACCGGATTCAATTATCAACAGTTCTTCAGGGTGATACAACCATTAATGATATCATCATGAATGATTGGAACTGGTATAGTGAAAACGGAATTACGCTTTACACCGGTGAAGAGATTGTAAAAATAGATATAGATAATAAACAAGTGGTATCTGATCAAGGGCGGGTAACGGAGTATGATGAACTAATTATTGCCACTGGATCAAGTTCATTCATCCTGCCAATTCCTGGTGCTGACAAGCAAGGCGTTACCGGTTTCCGCGATATCAAGGATTGTGAAACGATGATTGAAACAGCTAAATCACACAAGAAAGCAGTAGTGATTGGCGGAGGATTATTAGGACTTGAGGCCGCACGCGGGCTATTAAATCTAGGTATGGATGTGGATGTTGTTCATTTAATGCCTTATTTAATGGAAAGACAGCTTGATCCTGTTGCATCGAAAATGCTGGAAAAAGAGCTGCAATCACAAGGCATGAACTTCCTGATGGAAAAAGCAACAGCTGAGATTCTTGGTGATGACAGAGTAACAGGACTTAGCTTTAAAGATGGCACAACCGTATCTGCTGACCTAGTTGTCATGGCAGTAGGAATTAAGCCGAATGTTAGTCTAGCAAAGGAAAGTGGCATTCAGGTTAACCGGGGAATCGTTGTCAATGACTTTATGGAAACCAATATCCCAAATGTCTATGCAGTGGGAGAATGTGCTGAGCATCGCGAAATCGTCTACGGTTTAGTCGCACCATTATATGAGCAAGGAAAAGTACTTGCTGAATTCCTTGCCGGAAGAATGCCGGAACCATATCAAGGATCTGTTGTTGGTACACAATTAAAGGTTTCAGGTGTTGATTTATTTTCAGCCGGTGAAATCATGGATGATGACTCAACAAAAGCGATTAAAGTTCACAATGAATTTGACGGTGTCTATAAAAAAGTATTAATTCGCGACAATCATGTTGCAGGAGTTGTCCTATACGGCGATACAAAGGACAGCAATCGATTATTCCGGATGCTGACGAAGAAAGAAGATATCAGCGGCTTGACAAGTGTATCCATCCTTTCTTCAGGCTGTGAAGGCCATGGATCTAACGATGTTGCTGCGATGGCCGATGATGAGCTTGTCTGTGGCTGTAATGGGGTATCAAAAGGAACAATCGTAAACGCTATTCAAGAAAATGGACTTACAACTGTAGAAGAAGTGGGAAGCTGTACAAATGCAGGCCGTTCATGCGGTCGCTGTAAATCGCTCATTTCCGACATTTTAGCACTTACACTTGGTGATGAATATGATAAATCTGCGAAAAAGGCAGGCATCTGTGGTTGTACACATTTAAGCCGTGACGAAATCGTGGCTGAAATTAAAGAAAAAGGCTTAACAAGTGTAAAAGAGGTCATGAATGTTTTAGGCTGGAGAAATGAAGAGGGCTGCTCAAAATGTCGCCCGGCGATTAACTATTATCTTGGAATGATCAATATTGAAAATCATCAGG
>Ga0180215_1005991_pt1 | contig 10185 bp, 9 predicted proteins | sample eDN3rd37CBELigBY_FD_128871 | JGI IMG/M metagenome (GOLD analysis project Ga0180215, IMG submission 128871) | Enriched backyard soil microbial communities from Emeryville, California, USA - eDNA 3rd pass 37_C BE-Lig BY (version 2) (version 2) | ecosystem: Environmental > Terrestrial > Soil >...
ATGGCTAAATAGTCCGGATGATCGAACACTTTTCCGTTTTCATCCGCATATACAAGATTCATCTTGGCAAGACTCCTTCTTCTGTTACATTCTCAGGCGCAAACATTCTTGGTTGAAAATATTTTCATACGTTAATAATTCTTTGCTGATAAATTTCTTTGAGGCTAACTTTCTTGGCAGCTTAGAATTCCTAGACACTAACCTTCTTTAGTTTCTTAGACACTCGCCCCGGCAGCGGATTTGGAAGCAGCCCTAGGCTTGACCTTCTCAATTTGCTCGAGGTACTCTGCATTGGTTTTGGTTTCGCCGATCTTTCTGAGGAATAGCTCGGTGTACTCTGGATTTTCGGTCATGGTTTTTCTCATCGTCCAGATCTTATCCAGTTCTTCTTTGGTCAACAATAGCTCTTCGCGACGAGTACCAGAACGACGAATGTCGATTGCGGGATAGATGCGCCTTTCAGCAAGTCTGCGGTCGAGGTGCAGTTCCATATTCCCCGTTCCCTTAAATTCCTCGTAAATCACGTCATCCATACGGGATCCAGTTTCAACCAGGGCAGTCGCCAGGATCGTTAAGCTGCCACCTTCCTCGATGTTCCGCGCGGAACCGAAGAAGCGCTTAGGGCGGTGAAAAGCAGCAGGATCGATCCCCCCGGAAAGCGTACGGCCGCTAGGAGGAATTACCAAGTTATAGGCGCGAGCCAAACGTGTAATACTATCTAACAATATCACCACATCTTTACGATGTTCAACAAGTCTTTGCGCTCTTTCCAGCACAAGCTCAGCGACTTTGATATGGTTTTCCGGCAGTTCGTCAAAAGTGGAAGCGACCACTTCCGCTTTGACTGAGCGTTGCATGTCCGTTACTTCCTCTGGCCGTTCGTCAATCAAAAGGACGAATAACTCAATTTCTGGATGGTTCTCCGCAATACTATTGGCAATTTCTTTGAGCAAAACGGTCTTTCCTGCTTTTGGCGGGGCGACGATTAATCCGCGTTGACCCAGTCCAACAGGCGCCAGAAGATCAATAACCCTTGAAGATAGACGGTCAGGTGAGGTTTCCAAGACGAGCTTTCTTTGAGGATATAGAGGCGTCAAGGCAGGGAAATGTAGACGTTCTGCGGCAATCTCCGGATCTTCCCCATTCACCGCATCAACATGAAGCAAGCCAAAATATCGTTCATTTTCCTTGGGCGGGCGCACCTTCCCGGAAACCTTATCACCCGTCCGCAGGTCAAATCGGCGAATTTGTGATGCAGAAATGTAAATATCTTCTGCGCTTGGCAAATAGTTGATCGGTCGTAAAAAACCATACCCATCAGATAGGATTTCCAAAACGCCTTCCATAAACATGAACCCGCTTTTCTCTGCTTGGGCTCTTAGAATAGAAAAAATAAGCTCTTTCTTTTTTAATGTCCCATAATAAGGGATTTGATACTCCTTAGCTAACTTATATAGATCCGTTAGCTTTTTTTCCTCCAGCTGTGCTAATTGCATGTCCATACCTATGTCCAGACACCACACTTTCTCGAAATTTAAACTATTTTTTGCCTGTTAGACCCAACTTTTCTAGGCGGTGTTGTCCTTCGATGAAGCGGATCGTTCCTGTTTTCGCCCGCATAACTAGCGAATGAGTCGTAGCCCGTTTCCCGCCGAACCGAACGCCCTTTAATAATTCTCCATCTGTTACACCTGTTGCAGCGAAAATGGCATCGTCACCTTTCACCAAGTCTTCCATCAGCAACACTTGATTTGGATCTTTTAGCCCCATCTTTAAGCAGCGCTCAAATTCCTCCTCGCTTTGTGGAAGTAGACGACCTTGGATTTCTCCACCAAGACATTTTAAAGCTACAGCGGAAATAACACCCTCTGGTGCGCCCCCTGAACCAAACAAAATGTCCACTCCGGTATGCTCAAAAGCGGTATTAATTGCAGCAGCGACATCCCCGTCGGTAATTAGCTTAATGCGGCAGCCCGCTTCTCTGATTTCCTCGATGATTTTGCTGTGACGGTCGCGATCTAGAACGGTTGCGGTTAAATCGCACAAATCCTTTCCTTTACGCTTGGCCACGGCCTCCAGGTTTTCTCTCACAGAGCGGTTGATATCAATGGCCCCAACACATTCAGGACCAACTGCAATCTTTTCCATGTACATATCAGGGGCGTGCAAAAGATTCCCGCGGTCGGCAATCGCAATCACACTCAGCGCGTTCCATAGACCTTTGGCCAAAATATTGGTACCTTCCAAAGGATCCACGGCCACGTCCACTGCAGGAGATCCGTTTCCGGCTAATCCGAGCCTTTCCCCGATGTACAGCATAGGAGCTTCATCCATCTCACCTTCACCAATTACCACGACACCATCCATCGGAACTTTATTGAATTCCTCACGCATAGCAGATGTCGCAGCACCGTCTGCCTCATTTTTCTTGCCAAAACCCATCCAGCGGGCTGATGCAAGGGCAGCGGCTTCCGTTACTCTCACGATTTCCAGTGTCAAGCTTCTCTCCATGATCGAACACTCCTATTCATATTTGCTCTTTTTTTCTCTCCAAATTTCGGCGCCGAGCGAACGCAATTTCTCTTCTAGTTTAGCATAGCCGCGATCAATATACTCTACACCGCTAATTTCCGTTACCCCTTCTGCAGTCAAGCCAGCAATGACCAAGGCAGCTCCGGCACGCAAATCCGTAGCCCTAACGCTTGAGCCATGAAGGTGCTCTGTTCCGCTTACAATTGCGGTACGCCCTTCGACGCGAATCTGGGCGCCTAAACGCACCAATTCATCGACATGACGAAAACGCGAAGTATAGACATTGTCGGTCACCATACTGGTACCCTCTGCATGCACCAAAAGCGCAGTCATCGGTTGCTGCAAATCGGTGGCGAATCCGGGATAAGGTGCGGTGCGTAAATCGATCGCACGGTAGTGGGGCTGACCCATGACTCCAATCGAATCGTCGGCTTCAATCACCTCGGCACCCATCTCTCTCAGCTTGGCGGAAATCCCCTCCAAGTGACGGGGAATCACATTGTCCAGAACCACATGGCCACGCGTTGCCGCGGCGGCAATCATGAACGTTCCTGCTTCAATTCGGTCGGGGATGATCGAATGACGACAGCCTTGCAAACGAGAGGTCCCGCGAATTCGGATCACATCGGTTCCCGCCCCTTTGATCATGGCCCCCATTGAGGTTAAAAAGGTAGCGACATCGATGATTTCTGGCTCTTTTGCCGCATTTTCAATGATCGTGATCCCATCGGCGCGCGCCGCTGCCAACATTGTATTGATTGTAGCCCCGACAGAGACGACATCAAAATAGATTTTGCAGCCTTTGAGCTTAGGAGCCTGCAAATACAAGGCTCCATCCTTGGTTTGGACATTCGCCCCCATGGCCGCAAATCCTTTAATATGCTGGTCAATCGGGCGCGGACCTAGATCACAGCCACCCGGCAGACCGATCACTGCTTCCCCAAACCGCCCCAGCAGGGCCCCCATTAAATAATAGGAGGCTCTTAGCTTCTTCACTTTTCCTGAGGGCAGGGGATGTGGCACGATTCCAGTTGGATCTATATAAAGGGACTGCTGCTGCAGCTCCACGTGTGCTCCTAATTCCCGCAAAATATCGACATAGACATGAACATCGTTGATTTCCGGCAGATTCTCGATCACACAGGCCGTATCGGCCAGGATCGCCGCAGGGATTAGCGCAACCGCGCTGTTTTTCGCGCCGCTAATCGTAATTCTCCCCTCCAAGGGCTTCCCGCCCTTGATACACAATCTATCCATCTGTCTCTCCCATACTAGAAGTTAGAAGTTCTTTCTCTATAGGTTTCGTTTATGTCTCTATTTCTTTGTCTTTTCCCAGTCTGCAAGAAACTTCTCAATCCCTGCATCTGTTAGAGGATGCTTGATCAGCTGTTCAAAAACCTTGTATGGGATCGTACCAATATGCGCTCCCATCTTTGCAGCCTCAATCACATGGATCGGATGGCGGATGCTTGCGGAGATAATCTCTGTATCAATGCCATGGGCGTTGAAGATATCAACAATATCGGAAATCAAAGTGAGTCCATCAAAGCCAATATCATCTAGGCGACCTAAGAACGGAGACACGTAAGTCGCACCCGCACGCGCCGCAAGCAAAGCTTGAGAGGCACTGAAAACAAGGGTCACATTGGTTTTGATTTTCTTCTTGGTGAAATGCTTGACAGCCTTCAATCCCTCAGAAGTCATCGGGACTTTGATCACAATGTTTTTGGAAAGCGAAGCGAGCCTTTCCCCTTCCTCGATCATTCCAGCGGATTCGGTGCTAATTACTTCTGCACTGATCGGTCCATCAACGATATCGATGATTTCTTTTAGCGTTTCGATGAAATCGCGGCCTTCCTTCGCTACAAGGGATGGGTTGGTGGTTACACCGGCAAGAACTCCCCAGGAATTAATCTCGCGAATTTCATCCACATTTGCGGTATCAATGAAAAATTTCACGGTTAAGCCTCCTTCTTCTGTTGCTTCTGAACTGCGTCGATTGAACATCCTTGCTCAGAAGTGATTTAGTTGTCCTTTAGGGCTTAAGTTCGTTATGCTTTGTTGTTGCTGCCAAATTCGCGTATCTTTCCCTTAACAGTTTCCTTAATCGTATCGCGGGCAGGTCCAAGATATTTTCTTGGATCATATAGTTCAGGTTTCTCACTAAGCACTTTACGAACGGTCGCTGCGGAGGTCATCTGGTTTTCAGTGTTTACGTTGATCTTTGCTGTACCCAGGGAGATCGCCCGTTGGATATCCTTCGTTGGGATCCCTGTTCCTCCATGCAGCACTAGCGGAACACCTGTCAGCTTCTGCACTTCTTCCATGCGGTCAAAGCCAAGCTTTGGCTCCCCTTTGTATGGTCCATGAACCGAACCAAGGGCAGGGGCGAAGCAGTCCACACCTGTTTCTCTTACAAGTCTGTCACATTCGGAAGGGATGGCATACATCGCATCGGCATCATCAACAGATAAATCGTCTTCTTGGCCGCCGATTCTGCCTAATTCTGCCTCAACAGAAATCCCCAACACGTGTGCTACGTCAACAACTTTCTTCGTAATGGCAATGTTCTCATCCAATGGATGATGGGAGCCATCGATCATGACCGAAGTAAAACCGGCGAACATCGCTTCCACACATTTTTCAAAAGAGGACCCGTGGTCCAAATGGATCGCAACCGGAACGGTGATTTTGTATTCATCCATTAAAGCCTTGACCATCTCAACGACAAGTTTGAAGCCTCCCATGTAACGTCCGGCGCCTTCGCTGACACCAAGAATAACTGGAGAGTTTTCTTCTTGTGCAGCCTGCAAAATCGCCTGGGTAAACTCCAGATTGTTTATATTGAATTGCCCAACGGCATATTTCCCCTCTACCGCTTTATTTAACATTTCTGTCATGGATACTAAAGGCATCGTTTTTTCGAACCCCTTTCTTTATCACACAAAATTACCCGACAAGCTGGCTCCTCACAGCCAACCGTAATTCATCGATATCAAAAGGTTTGGTGAAATGGGTAATCGCGCCCAGCTCCGTCGCTTCTTTGATCATATCCAATTCACCATAGGCGGTCATCATGATCACCTTGATATCGGTGTTAATTTTTTTAATTTCCTTCAGGATTTCCAGTCCATCCATCCCTGGAATTTTCATATCCAAAATGACGAGATCCGGGGATTCGTTTTTCACGATCTCAAGCGCTTGCTTGCCGTTTGCTGCCTGGAACGTCTCATATCCTTCTTTTCCAAAGACTTCATAAAGCAGCACCCGAATCCCGTACTGATCATCCACAATTAACACTTTATTGCTTTGTGACATGGAAATCCTCCTCTTAGAACAATATGTAAATTTAAGGTCTTCGATCCATTTACTTATACCAGTTACATACATTCTATAAAGAAGAGAATTATTCCTGCCAATTCACAATTTTTTAAGACGTCAAAAACCGACAAGATTCTTCTTTTCCGCAGTAAAACGAGGACAGGATTATGGTTTGGATCCTGCTGCTACGGACAACCCCAAGGCGGCCTTCACAAATTGACGGAAAAGCGGTTGTGGGCGGTTCGGACGGGAGGTAAATTCCGGATGGAACTGCACCGCAACAAACCATGGATGTCCTTCTACTTCAATACATTCGACCAGACGCTCATCTGGAGAGGTTCCCGAAAACTTGAAACCAGCTTTTTTCATCGCCTCGCGGTATTGGTTGTTGAATTCATAACGATGGCGATGACGTTCGTAAATCAGTGGACTTTGGTAAGCTTCCAGCACCTTGCTTCCTTCTTGCAGCTTACATGGTGACAAGCCAAGACGCATCGTTCCGCCAAGGTTTTCAATTTCCTTTTGCTCAGGCAGAAGGTCGATCACTGGATGTGGTGTCGCAGGGTCGATTTCTGAGCTGTTCGCTCTCTCTAGATTTAGCACATGGCGTGCATATTCGATGACGGCAATTTGCATGCCGAGGCAGATTCCAAGGAAAGGAATCTTGTTTTCCCGTGCGTACCGGGTTGCCGTGATTTTTCCTTCGATTCCGCGATCGCCAAATCCTCCAGGAACAAGGATCCCATCGACATCGCCGAGAAGCTCACTAACATTTTCCGGGGTCACATCTTCTGCATCCACCCATTTAATATCGATGTCAGAATCATTGTCATAACCAGCATGGTAAAGCGCTTCGGCCACGCTCAAATAGGCGTCGTGCAAGGATACATATTTCCCTACAATAGCTATCTTCGTGTTTCTGGAGAGGTTTTTGACCCTATGAACAAGTTGACGCCATTCTGTCATATCCGATTCTTGGGCTTTCAAACCAAGGTGGTTCAGCACATAATCATCCAAGCCTTGATCCTTAAGAACAAGCGGTACTTCGTATAGTGTTTCCACATCACGCATTTCGATCACAGCTTTTGGATCGATATCACAGAACAAGGCGAGCTTTTCTTTCATTTCCGTCGATAAATCACGCTCTGTCCGGCAGACTACCACATTCGGCTGGATCCCGATGCTGCGAAGCTCTTTTACGCTGTGCTGGGTTGGCTTGGTTTTCAGCTCCCCTGCTGCGGCGAGGTAAGGAATCAGACTGACGTGAATGTACATGACATTTTCTCGGCCGATATCACTCTTAATTTGCCGGATCGCCTCCAAAAACGGAAGACTCTCGATATCCCCTACGGTTCCGCCGATTTCGGTGATGACCACATCGACTTCCCCAGACCGCCCAGCACGAAAGACTCTTTCCTTAATCTCATTGGTAATATGGGGGATCACTTGCACAGTTGCTCCAAGGTAATCTCCGCGACGTTCCTTGTTGATGACCGTTGAATAAATCTTTCCTGTCGTCACGTTGCTGTTGGCATTTAGATTAATATCAATAAAACGCTCATAATGTCCAAGGTCTAAATCCGTCTCCGCGCCATCGTCTGTTACAAAAACTTCTCCGTGCTGATACGGGCTCATCGTCCCCGGATCGACGTTAATATATGGATCAAGTTTCTGAATAGTTACCTTTAACCCGCGATTTTTCAACAGGCGTCCCAGGGATGCTGCTGTAATCCCTTTTCCAAGAGAGGATACCACTCCCCCGGTAACAAAAATATACTTCGCCATCATTTACCCCTCTTTTCCTATGACCTTCTCTTCTTTACTTTTTATCTTTTGCCTTTTAAACAAAAAAAAAACAAAAGCACTCCCATTCCAATTGGTAGGGGGCACTCCTGTTTGTTTCACAGATTTGCACGCATCCGTGTCACAAGCTGACACTTCAACGGAATTTGCCTTTATTTTCTTTCCAAAAATAGCCCAACGAAAATGTTACAAGAGCAGGAAAGCTTTGTCAAGCCTAATCGTCCTTTTCCGAATCGTCATCCAAATCATCGTCTTCGAGGTACTCTTCCTCTTCTTCATCTACCGCGTCGACATCATAATCCGCATCCTCTTCATCCTCAAATTCGTCGGATAGATCTTCATCCGCTTCTTCATCGAGCTCGACATCCTCTTCGTCTTCCTCAACGTCAAGGTCCTCGTCTTCGATTTCCGCATCAAAGTCCTCATCTACCTCTGTGAAGTCCTCATCCACTTCTTCATCTTCGAAGCCATAGTCATCATCATTGTCATCGATCCCCTTGCTCCGCGCCAAGGCCTCGATCGATTCTTCAACCTGCTCTGTTGTATACCATTTCTTCAGTCCCCACTCGCTAGGACTCATACATAGAAAACGGCCATCTAAGTTCATCTCGGTAAATACCTGTGGCAGCAGCTCAAGCAATTCCTCATCGGTCAAACCTTTCCAACTTGCCGCTTCTTTAAAAATATCTTTGTAATTCATGGTCTTGTTGGCCTGATCCAAAACTTCATATGATATATCAACAAGGGCCACTTCCTGCCATTTCTCCTGATCAACCTTACTCAAACCCCGGCACTTCCCTTCTTGAAGAATTCTATTCATCTAGTATTCCTATTTTTATATAAAATAGTACTAGTGTCAAACATTTCCTTGAATGTTTTCATACTTGTACAGTATAGACCCATTTTCGACAAAATATAATGTGTTAGAATAGGGATAAATTATTTCTAATCAAGGAGTGCCCAAACCGATGACGCAACCAACTCCGCCAACAGCCCAAAAGCAGGTACCTGCTAAATTCTATTCAACAATCGGAACCCCTTTCGGAAAACTCCCCACCTATCAGAAAAAGCCAATTCTCTTGGCCGACGTCTCGTTGCAAAAGGCTTATCCTTTTCTGAAAGGGATTAAAGCTTGGGATGCCCATGCTGGCCATGACCATGTCTATGACCGTGAACATGACCGTGGTCGTGGTGTGAGTGGTGGCAGCGGTGGCAGCCGTACCCTAGTGGTGAACAAGATCCTTGAGGATAGCGTGATCGAGGAAATGATCGAGGAAGTTTTTCAAACCGTGTACGTTGTATCCATGACCTATCAGGGAGTGGGTTATTTCGTTCGGATCAGTGATCGAAAAGAAGGCTGGCTGATTTTGGCGGTGGAAAAAGGACCTGGGCAGCCCAAGTTTTGGAGCAGTAAACGTGCTATCTTGTTCGGGCTCTTGCTGCTGATCTCCGCAGTAGGTTATTATCTTGAGTTCGGCGGAGGGGGCATACTATCCCCTTCGAACAGGGACGGAAATGGCAGCGGTGGCGGTGGTCTTTCTAGCAATCCTACTCTTTATGAGGCCTACATGCAAGAGAGCGGAGCCGGGGGCGGGGTCGACGATGTGGATACGGGTCAGACTGATGTGGGCACTGTACCTTCGGGTCAGGGAGAAAAGGTAGAGGGGAATGTTTCTCCAACTGGTGTGGGTAATCTCCCTTCTGTTCAGGGAGAAGGTGGCTCTGGGATGAATGTTGGCCAGTCCCCTGTTGGCACTATCCCCTCCGATCCGGGTGGAAAAACGGGGGTAGATGCAGGTCACTCTAATGTGAACACTATACCTGCTAGTCAGGGAGCAAAAGTGGGTGTAGCCAGTGGTGGGTCCCCTGTTGGCACTGTACCTTCGGGTCAGGTGGGACAAAGCGGGGGAAGTTCTGAGATTGCCAGGGTAGGTTCCGGACCATCCAGTTCGGCGACCCGGGACCGGGAACAACTGCCACCTGACCGGGTGGGAGAGTACCCAAAGGCAGCGCAATCAAATACCCAACAAGGTGCTCGACAGGGTGCTCAGCCTACCGCTCCCGCCCAATCCGCAAAACAGCCTACACAACCCGGTAATCCTGGCAATCCACTTTCGCCAAACCAGCCGAAGTCGGCTAGTCCAAGTAATTGGGTGCAAGAAAAAGTGCAGCTTCAAAAAGAAATCGACCGGTTAAAACGAGAAAATGAGAAATTGAGAAATTCCTTGAAACAACTTCAAAAAACACCATAAAAAGGGGTTGCAAATGGCTAAAAACTACCTAGCAACCCTTTTGTTATTTGGCGTTGATTTGAATAAGAGTAGAATTTACAGCTATTGGTCTATCTATGGATTATAAGCGGTAAATAGGGGGAGAAATTCCTCTTATCACTTTAAAAACTACTTAGAATGATGTATTTTTTAGGTTTAGGGGAATTTTCTACTCTTATTTTCGATGACTTTGTACCTTTTCGGTAAATAAGTAGAAAATATGCTCTTATTTGAAGCCCCTGTCAGTCATCGCCCCATC
>Ga0180215_1005992_pt1 | contig 10183 bp, 15 predicted proteins | sample eDN3rd37CBELigBY_FD_128871 | JGI IMG/M metagenome (GOLD analysis project Ga0180215, IMG submission 128871) | Enriched backyard soil microbial communities from Emeryville, California, USA - eDNA 3rd pass 37_C BE-Lig BY (version 2) (version 2) | ecosystem: Environmental > Terrestrial > Soil >...
TAACACGCGAACGCTGACCGGCGGGGTAGCGAACTACCTCGTGTTCACGCAACGCGCATTTGCCCGCGTTGGCTTTATGGCCCAGATCGCCAACGGCGTCAAGTGGACCGTGCCGATGGTTGTGCTCTTTGCGGCGTTGACGGTGGTCATCTACTGGTTCTTCGGCTACGCCGACCTTCAGCTGACGGTGCTGGCCGCGCCACTCCAGCCGTACACCAATTTCACCGACGCGAGCCTGTGCACGCCGATCGCCACGGACGTGCCAATCTGCACCTCCTACAGCGGCACCGTTTCGTACGCATCGCGCCTCGCCCGGCAGCGGCACAGATGGCGCAGCGCCAGGCCTGAACCAAGCACATAGGGTTTACTGGGTGGTTTCCGTAGGATGCGCGTTTCGGCGATCACGTACATCATCGCCATGGTTAACCTGCTCGGGTGGTTCACGCTCATCTTTTTCGGCGGCGTCGGCCTCGTGGCGACGCCCGTCGACCTCATCCAAGGCTTCATCCACCGGCCGCGGCCCATGAAGCTCGCCGAGTATACTATGTATGGTAGCTGCGACGTCTGGCCAGAGTGGAGCGACACGCGCTGATGTGGCTGGCGTACGTGCTTGCGGTGGCGCTTCCGCACCCTCAGGCGCAAGGCCAAGGTTGGCGAGTACGCGTCTAAGCTGCTCGAGGTCGGCCGAAAGATCGAGCAAGAGAAGGAGGAGGTCCGTCCGTGTGCTCAAGCCGCAGCAGGCACCGGCTAGTGGGCTGATGCCGTTGCACTTATGCCTTCCCCGCGCGCGTGCAACAGGCCAAGACTAAGAGCAAGCGCGCGCGCCGCAAGGTGGAGAACCGCACGCGCAAGTACCAAGCGCAGGTGATGAAGCTGGAGGCCCTGTACAACACCATGGAGGATGCGTACAAGCGCAAGGGTGGCAACATAATTTGGGAATGGACCAAGTTGTTCTTCGGCATCTGCTCCATCATCCTAAGCATCTTTTGGCTCCTGCAGTTCTTCCTGGTAAACCTGCCCGTCGCGATCGGTCAGCCGGCCGTAGTGCCCCTGGTGAACACCTTCCTCATGGCCGTCGCCCCGATCCCTTTCCTCGGCCCGCTCTTCTACGGGTACGGCTGCTCAGAACGCGTGTCCTATGTGCGACATTAGCGCTAAGACACTCCAGTTGATTGTGTTCGGGAGCCCTTCAAACAGCCTCTTTGCCTTCTACATGCTGTTCTGCATCATCAAGGGCGCCGTCGTGCTGGGCCTCAACTTTGCTGTGGTTAAGCTTTACCCGATGTCGCTGCACGACACACTCATGAATGCGCTGCTCTTCAACGTCACGCTTTTCCTCGCGGGCTCGCTCGCGGTGATCCATCTGTGCTCGGTGTCCTTCGCCGACTATGCGCGGTTCACCTCCATCCTCTCCATCTTTGTCGTGCAAGTACGCGATGCAAGAGGAAATAGTGAGGCACGGCGTGGACGCGCGGTCCCTGACGCGTGCCTTGGTTGCTTTCTTGCGGGGCGCACGTGCAGATCTCGCAACTTCGCGGCCTGTCGGTCATTTTCAGCATCTACATCTGGGCCTTGCTGGTGGTAATCATCCTCGCTGCGGCGTACTATTCAGTGCGCAAATACAAGGAGGCCAAGGACCCCAGCAAAGCGACCGAGGCCGTCACCTTTGACGACTAGCCGAACCGCGCGGTGAAATGTACTATTGTTTCACGTTTTGTACATAACTTTACATTAGTTTACAAAGCATACTTTTTCATGCTAGCCTGCGCACGCCTCTGGAGGCGGGCCGGGTGCGCAAACGGCCAGCGGCTGCTCCGTTTGTGCGCATGCACGCGAAGGTGCCGGCCCCGCCTTGGCGTGGATCAGCAGCGCCTCGCCGGGCGGCGCCGGCGCCATCGGCTGCATGGGAGCGCCGGTCCCCGGTGTAAACCAGGCGCTGGCGGCGGGCACGCCTGCGCCCTGCGCCAGGCTCAGCAGGGCGCTCGGTCCCGCCGCGAAAGCCGCGAGCACCACGAGGCACACCAGGATGGACGAGTAGACGGCGGCGCTGCCAAGCAGCGCCTGCGCGGCCAGGCGGAGGGCCGCGGGCGGTGGCAATGTCAGTCGCAGCTCAGCCGCGTACTGCGGCGGCAGCGGCACGGACATGGCTGTGAGATCCGCATAGGTGAGCGAAGCGTGGTGCCCGCGGGCGGCGGCCTGGCGGAGTGCGAGCGTGACTTCGAGGAAGGCGATAAAGTCGTCGAATGAGACCGCGCTCACGTAGAGGTCGTAGTCGATCCAGTCGAGAAACCGCCACTCGAAGGCGTTCAGCTCGTGGAGCCGGTACCGCCCGTTGTTGTTGGCCCAGAACTCGTTGGCGAAGGCAGTGTCGTAGAGGTACTTGTCTGCGAGCATGACGGCCGTGAGGAACTCGGCGCAGCCACTGTGGTCGCCCGGGACGAGCCACTCAACTTCCTGCGGCCACCGCCTCCGGACTGCCTGCAGCCGATGCAGGTAGAGCACGGCCAGCAGCAGCGCCGAGTAGGACAGCTCGCTGCGCTGCAGGATGCGTCGAATAAAGTTGCACAGGCGAATGTGCCCGTCCGGCGACGCCTCCACCGTGAGCAGCGACGCGATGAAAGCGCCCGCAAAGTCTGAGTGCGCGGGCGGCATCGCTGGCCGAGGCATAGTGGTCAGGCAGGCCGAATCGCGATGCCGGCGAGGCGTGGAGCGCGCGTGTACCGACGAGCGGCGCGGGCAGCGGCCGGCCCTTCTCCGGGCCAAAGCCAGCGCCCTTGACGCTGCGGAGGAAGCGGCGGAACGCGCTCAGCTGTTGGGGGTGGGTCGGGATGGTCGAGTTGACCAGCGCGTGCATGCGTCAGCACCTCTTCCCTAGCTTCACTACTCGGTTGGGTGGAGGGCGTACCTCGCTCCAGGTTCCGCTGGGCCCGGCCTCGCCGCGCGCGGGAGGGGGGGCGAGTGCGGCATTCGCGGCGTTGCTGCGGCCCATGGCAGGGGGCTCGCAGAGTGTGGGCTACGCGAATAGTCCCACTGCGTCGCTGATTACGAGCTGGCGCCAAAATTTTGTGATTTGCTCGCGCACAGCAGATTTGTGCTAGCTCCCCGAATATATTTGCGCAAAAGGTGTTCTGGTGCTGGTGGTGCTGTACAGGTTACGTACATGGGGATGAGTAGAGCCCACTGGCATCGCCAGTACTCAACTCGTATGTGCGGCAAAAGCTGCGCGCTGGAGCGCCTGCTCGATGCGAACGCGGTTGGCGATCATGGCGAGCTTCGGCCAGGTGACGCGCTCGCCGCCGAGCATGTAATCAGCCATGTGCTGCTTGTCTGGGTCGGTGATGACGCGAGCATAGTCCTTGATGCGGAAGTAGGGCACAATCGTCACGGTGCCCGCAAACCTTTGCAGGAACACAAAGGTCCAGTCCTGGCCCATCACACGCGGCAGCAGGTTCAGGTCTTGTAGCAGGTGCAGCCACTTGCGCATGTCCAGCTTGAGGAAGTCTTCAAGCAGGCTGCCGAGGAAGCCGCCGCGCCTGCAGTACCATCCCGGAAGAGGATGGTACAGTATCACCGTCAAACACGATAGCGCAAACGGAAGGCGACGCGATCAAGCCACGCACCAGCCGTAGCCGCGACGGTGCAGGGTCGGCGCCCCGCCCGAGCCACGGTTCTCGAAAAAGAAGGGCAGGACGTGTGGATTGACTTGCGACACTACAGTGTAGTTGACGCCAAAGAGCTGGTGCAATGCTGAGCCCATCGAGCGCAACCACAAATTAGAAGTGCCATCGGGGTCATTCAGACGAGCCAGCACTATTAATTCTGCCTCAGCCGACGCATACGGGTCAGAGGGATGTCGGCGCGCAGTACACCATCGCGCCAGCGGCGGCCGACGGCCTGGAAGGGCTCGAGGGTGCCGTCGGGCCGCTTCTGGCGGAGCTCGACGGCATGGAGGACGCCTGGCACGGCGGCAGAGGCGAGGATGGCGGACCAGATGACGACGTTGGGCGTGGTCTTATAGTTGAGGCAGAGCGGCGGCGCGAAGCGTTCGTCCGACGCGACGCAGATATTGAGGATGCGGCCGGTGCGCTGGTACGCCTCGAGGAAGGTGGTGTGACCCATGGTGACGTTGCGATGTGTTTTCTCGGCCCACCGGTCCGTATCGAAGAGTACGCCTTCGCGCAGGAAGCGACTGAAGGTGGCAATGAAGCCTTCGTCATTGGCGCTGAAGCGGTAAAAAACGTCGGGATTGAGCTCCCTCTTGAGTTCCTCGTCGGTCCGGCAGCACACGAACGACGCGATCAGCGAGCCCGCGGACGTGCCCGAGATCACCTGCGGCAGCACGCCGCGCTCCACCAGCGCCTTCACCACGCCTGCATAGCGTATGAGGGGCGAAGGGCGACCAATGCAAGGTGAGCACCGAGGGAAGCAACGCTGTGGTAAGGTCAGACAGCCGGACCGAGATGGTAGTAGCCGAAGGAGGCGCCGCCGCTGAGGCACAGGGCGGTGCGGCCGTAGGCCTTGGTGAGCTTGCGGATTAGCTGCGGCTTCTGCTCAATCTCGGCGCCGGCCACGAAGTTGACCGCACTGACCACTGCAGCGCACACAATCGTCGCGCGCTCAGCACGGCAAGCACCGGGTCAGCACAGACGCGTGGTATTTGACAGAGATACCAGTTCGTGCTTCTTTACCGGTATCAACGTAGTCTTGGACGGTATGTTTGGTGCCGACGTAAGTGTGCGAGTAGAGTAGCTCGTTCTCGATGCCGCCCAAGTTGTTTTTGCAAGCGGTCAGGAGTGACTGCTGGAGGTCGCCCACGCGCCCCTCGGCCATCTGCCGGCGGAGATTGCGCGTGACGGCACGCACGAGCGCCGAGTCGTAGAATGGGCTTTCGTGCTGCGCCTTCCACGCGTCTTTTTGCAACTGCTTGTCCAGCGCGGCAGCCGCCGCCGCCCACTCGGCATAGGTGGTGGCGCGCTGCAGTGCGCGCCGCGACCGGTACCGCCGCAACTCATACGCATGAACGATCCAGCGGACCGCGATGTAGCAGCCAAGCTCCAGCAGGACGATGGCGCTGATCAGGCCGAGCAGCGGCCAGCGGAGCACCGAGTAGACGATACCGTACGGGCGGTGGCTAGGTGTAGCGCCGCCCTCGTTGAGCATGCGGTCCTCCTCCTCGGCGTCGAAGACGCTGGGCGGCTGCGGCGCGCGGAATAGGCGACCCTCCTCGCCGACCGAGCCGCGACGGCCGCCGGGCTGAGCGGACACGGCCGGCATGGGCGGTAGCGGGGCCGCGACCTCAAAGGCCACCGACGCAGCCTCGGCGGCGAGCGTCGCGCGGTCTCGGCGGCGGTGGTTCGGCGACCGCGACGTCATGGGGGAGGCCGGGCCGCTCGCGGCGTCCTGGAGCAGTGCCGCCGCCGACGTCTCGTCCGGCACAGTGGCGACGTCGATAGCTTCGGCATCGGCCGCGTCCTCCAGCGCCGTCCGCACGGCGTCCATGGCCTCCTGGCCGTCGCCCGGCGCCGCCTCCTGTTGGGGCTGCTGCTGCTGTGGCTGTTTCGGTTGGTTGCGGTTGCTCCTCCGTCGCTGGTGGCTCTCCATGTTGGCGTAAGCCGAACGCGAGGCGTATGAGGATGGACCGCGGTCAGGGGCAAGCTGAGCAGCAGCGACGCGCATAGGACTATCAGCGCCGGGGCCTTTGGAGCGCGCAGCAACTTCTGTTGGGGGTGCGTTTGGGGCGCCTGCGGCCACCTCTGCCGTCCCGACAGTGATGACGTCAACAGTGTCAAGTGGTGACACAGTTCAAGTTTGCCAGTGCAGGAGCGCCGCGTCGATCCAGTGATAATGGCGCGAAGGCGGCGGCAGTGGACGGCGCGGGCGGCGGCGGCGGCGGCGGCCACAGCGTTGGCCGTCACAGCATGGGCGCCCGCGGCGGCATGCGCCTGCTGCGTGAACGCCGATGCGTCCGCGCCGCCCGAGTTTCAGAACTGCGGCGGCAATCGCTACGATGGACTGCCGTTTGGGACGCGCTCGCCCGTCTACGCCCGCAACGGCGCCGCGGCCACCAGCGTCGCCCTCGCCTCGCACGTAGACACCTCCCCCTAGCACAGACCGAGTGGACGTTGTGGCGTGGTCGAAGAAAATGACGTGTCGTGGCTGTATACTGCGTTCACTTAGGTGGCCGCAGATCGCTCTGGACGTTCTCAAGGCTGGAGGAAGCGCGGCAGATGCGGCCATCGCGGCCAACGCCGCACAGGGCCTCATGGAGCCCACGGGCAACGGGATCGGCGGCGACCTCTTTGCGATCGTGTACGACGCGGCCAGCAACGAGGTGGTCGGCCTCAACGGCAGCGGCCGGTCGCCCAAGGGCCAGTCCTGGGAGGAGGTACAGGCGTGACCGCGGAAGCGTCGCCTCGTCATCTCGCTGAGTTTTCGCACGACTCGCTTAGGGTGTAGGCCAGTGCAGCTCATTGCGAAGCTGAACGGCACGGACACGATTCCCTCCTACGGGCCGCTGCCCATCTCGGTGCCCGGCTGCGTCGACGCCTGGTTCATGCTACATGAGGTGTGCTTCCGGGGCATGGGCAAGCTCTACTGCTCCGGTGCCCCGCTAACGGCGTTGCCGTTGTTCCTCGCGTTCGTCGTTACGTGGCTGATAGCGTTTCGGCCGCCTGCCTATGGAGCAGCTGCTAGCACCGACGATCCAGTACGCCCGCGAAGGATTCCCTGTCGGCCAAGTCGTGTCGCGCTACTGGCGCAGGTCGTCGACCGAAGGCAACGAGGAAGTGCAATTCTAGCTTGAGCTCAACCACATTTGAACTCTCCTGCTGTCGCTTGCATACGTCAACAGCGCCATTTCAAACTACCTATCGTCATCGGTCCAGCGGCAGCTCACGAGCGACGGCGCGTACCCGAACGCCTTTGACGGGTTCCGCAACACCTTCGCCATCGATGGCACGCGCGGCCCCAACGATGGCGAGATCTTTCGCAACCCGGAGCTGGCCAACACGCTGGAACGCATTGCTCAAGGCGGCCGAGACGTCTTTTACGAGAACGAGATCGGTACGGTCCGCGGACAAGCGGTCATGCAGAGAGGGTTGCGGGAGGCTATTTCTGTTCTGACCGTCTATCTGGTTATATCAGGTGCGGGCTACACCGCAGCGTGGGAGATCGACGAGTGGGCGCGGAACGTGGCCGGCGCCCCGTTGCGCTATGAGGACTTTGCTACGCACCACGGCGAGTGGGTGACGCCGCTCAATACGACGTACCGCGATGTCCGCATCTTTGAGCTGCCACCCAACGGCCAAGGCCTGGCAGCGCTGCAAATCCTCAACATACTGGAAGGCTTTGACATCGCTGAAATGGGCTTCAACTCGGTGGACTACTTGCACGTCGCGACGGAGGCCAAAAAGCTTGCCTACGCTGACCGCGCTGTCTACTACGCCGATCCTGAATTTGGTACGACGACCAAGAGCAGCCCAGTTCGGAATGGGGCCCGCCGCTAACGAGCGCAGTCTCGATTTATGGCTGCGCCAACTTAGCTCCAACGCCGGCAGAGCTGCTCTCGAAAGTATACGCGACCGAGCGGCGCGCCCTGATCGACATGGAGCGGGCGGCAGAACGCGTCGAAGCCGGCCAGCTGAGCGACGGTGACACGATTTACCTCACTACCGCCGATAAGGACGGTAACATGGTTTCGCTCATCCAGTCCAATTACCGCGGAATGGGCTCCGGGGTATGCTTGGATTCCGGACACCTCTTGTAACACGCGCATTTCATCTAAGTTGGCGTAATTCCTGCATTGATTGCTGTTCGTGCTCAGCTTGCTGTGCCCGGCCTGGGCTTTGGCTTCCAGGATCGCGGCGAGATGTTCAACGTGATGAACCGCAGCCACGCCAACGCATACGAGCCCGGTAAGCGGCCCTTTCACACTATCATCCCCGCATTCGCCATGAAGGACGACAAGCCATGGCTTTCGTTCGGTGTCATGGGCGGCGACATGTTCGTAGAAAGCCAACCAGCCTTAATGGTTCCGGAGCCCAAAGATGACATGTTCCGGTTCGTCTGCCTGGCGGATATGTTTTATGACAGGCAGCCTCAGGGCCATGTGCAAATAATTGTCAACATGGTCGACTTTGGGATGAACGTGCAAGAGGCCGGCGACGCGGCACGGTATGGTCAGCACCATGACGGTAGCCCTGCAGATGATCACGTGGAACTAAGATCGGAGAAGTCTACCGCGACGACGCGATCGGCTAGTAGTTGGCACCACACGAGCGACTCGGAGCCGACGGGCTACGTCATGGAGGACGGCGGCGAGCTCTACCTCGAGCGCGGCGTTTGCGAAGAAACCCGTGCGGCCCTGGCGGCCCGGGGGCATGACGTCCGTTCCGGCGGCGACTACGGCGGCTACCAGGCCATCATGCGCGAAAACCTAGAGGACGGCACCTTCGTGTACCGTGCTGCGTCAGAGATGCGCAAGGACGGCCAGGCGGTCGGCTATTAATGTTGTCTTAAAGTTGTCTGTTCTAAGCTAAATGTGGTCGTAGCTGCATGTACACCCACACGGGCGCCACAAATAACGTGTCATTTGTAAACATTGAACCGCGCTCCACACATAATTCTCTTGCATTTCGAAGAGACTACAAACGGAAGAAGCAGGCTACAAACTAGACAGATCTAGAGGAATTGCAGTGGTGACACCTTCAAGAGGAAAATCTGGTGACTTACAACATCAATACTTAACCCCTGTAAAAATACGAAATGCGATGCTGCTCGATGAGTTTCTATAGCTGTTAGTTGCCCTTTTGGTTGCTTGTACCGAACGTACACGATGATGTGTGTGTCCAGCTCCTGACCATAGCCACGGGCGGCGCCTCCGCACGGCAGTTATAGTCAAACCGAGGTTCGCTGTGGCCCAGATGTGCCGATGGTGGGCAGACTGTCCTCGACCTCCTGTGCCGTCCTGCGTGGTGTTGCGCGCCGAACACTATCGTCTAGCAAGCGCGGTGTACGCCTGGTGCGACAGGCACAAAATACAGTACCCGCCTTATGTCCGTGAGAGGATACTCCTGCAGCATGAGTAGGGCATGTCCGCCGACTAAATCGCTCGCGAGGACCACAAACAACAGTCGTTCGTCAGCCGCTTCCTGCGAACTGTATGCGGCCAACCGAGCACGAGCAAGCCAAGTCGTAAGTGGCGGGTGTGCCTGTTCTCGCTCAGGAATGAGCGCATCCTGTAGCGCCTTGTCACGTCAGGTATGTGCGACACCGCCTCGGAGATTTCTCGAAATGCTACAAACTCGGGCTTTCCTGCCACCTCTGCCACCACCTCTGCCAACACCATCCGGAGCGCGCTGAGGCAGCAAGGTCTGGTGGCCAAACTCAAGGCCCGGAAGCCCGCCCTCACCAACTTGCATATGCGCCTACGGCTGGACTGGGCGCGACAGCATCGGCACTGGACCGTGGGTGGCTGGGAGAAGGTCATTTTCTCGGACGAACCAAGCTGCTCTGCGTCAACCCGAGCGGCCGAGCGTGGTGCTGGAGACCCGCCGGTGACCACTCCCTAAGTGATCGGGTGGTCAAGCCTACCAAGAAATTCGGCGGCGGCAGCCTAATGATGTGGGGCTGCATGTCAGCCAAGGGGGTGGGAAATGCATGTCGCATTATGACGACTATGGACTCTTCCGTCTACAATGAGATATTGAGAGATCACACACATGCCGCCATCGGCAGCATGGCTTCTGCCGCACCTTGGCACCGCTTACTTTCTCCAACAAGACAACGACCGGAAGTATACATGTCGCAAGACGTGCGCCTGGCTGGGGAAGAACCACGTGACCACGTTACCTTGGCCCTCGCACAGCCCCGACCTGAACCCGATCGAGCAGCTTTGGGCGGTGCTGAAACGGCGCATCAGTGGCGGTCCTGCGCTTCCAACGGTCGATCGGCTCTGGGAGCGGCTGGAATAAGAGTGGTGGTCGATCGACCAGTCGCTATGTCGCCGCCTCGTCAAGTCCATGCCGCGCCGGATCGAGGCTGTCATTAAGGCTCGAGGAGGGCACATTCGCTCGTGGCCTGTCGTGCTTGTCACGAGGGAAGTGCCTTAAGGCTTTTAACCACCGATCGCTTGTAAATAAATAGATATCTAACTTAATATGCGTTCCTAATTTAATGCCTCCCA
>Ga0180215_1005994_pt1 | contig 10181 bp, 7 predicted proteins | sample eDN3rd37CBELigBY_FD_128871 | JGI IMG/M metagenome (GOLD analysis project Ga0180215, IMG submission 128871) | Enriched backyard soil microbial communities from Emeryville, California, USA - eDNA 3rd pass 37_C BE-Lig BY (version 2) (version 2) | ecosystem: Environmental > Terrestrial > Soil >...
AGTGGGCCAATCTGGAGCAACCTCCACGTCAGATGTCGTTGCCACGCCTGGCTGCGCAGCGTCACAAGTTCCACCACCAGTGAATGCGATGTATGAGGACGTGAGGAGTGGGCACCTGAAATGTATAGACTTTCCTGGCAGCCACTGCAGAGATGCTTGACAAATACATATTTTCGGAGGGGGGTGTGATTCATTTTGCGAGTCACCATACATATGATTCGTATCCCGCAAAGTATACACAGGTGCTGCTCAAGCTGGCAGGTTCTCGATGTCCGTGCCATTTACTGCCATGGCGCGCTGTTCGCAGCGGCGCTAAATTGTTCTCTATACTCACCCGGCCGCTTGTGGCGTTGGTCATGATACATACGACCGTCAGAAGCCAAGAGGCAGCGGGAACAGCCCTCAAGCGGGAACTCTCGCATGTACTAACGTGAGGCTCTAATCAGAATGCTTCAGTTCGATCATATCAAGAGAAGGCTACTGTACAACCGGCAACCATTGGCCGGGAAAAATAGCGAAGCAGTCACGCAAACCAGGTCGACGTCACCGGCGGTCCGGTCGCAGCAAAATGGGCACCTTAAGAACGTAAGTAAAAATATTCAGCGCATAGAATTAGCCCCGCCGTCTGGCCATGTGCCATCACATCCTGGCTGTGCTCAAACACGCACCGTCTCGCCGAAAATGGCGTCGACGGCGTCGCGCTCTTGCTGCGACGAGATCGAGACAAAGTTGATGCCCGGCACGTGGACGGCGTCCTGCTGGCTCGCCCGGACGGAGACGCTGCAGCGCTCGATGAACGCCTTCACGTCGGTCTTGAACAGCCGCAGCGCCTCGCGGTTCGGGCACTGCGACTCGTCCAGGGACGGGAAGTTGTGCCCGGAGAAGCTGCGCGCCAGGTGCTGCAGCACCTTGGAGATCGTGTGCTCGTGCTGCCGCCAACCGTTGAACGGCGCACCGAGATGGAAGACCAGGGTGTTCTGGTTCACTAGCGGGTGGTAGATGGACGGCGACGTGAACCGCACGAGCGGGCCCGACTCCGGGTAGCTGTGGGCACCCGAGCATTAGGTCGACAGGGTTAGGGTTAGCAGCGGCGCAAAGCAGAAACGATGTTAGACAGATAGCAGCGGCCGTACTCGGTGGGGATCTCAACGTTGTACTTGTACACACCGCCCGCCCAATAGCCGTGAGACACAAAAATAGCGCCGTGCCAGACTGCGAAGCAACACTGGCCAACAAGACAGAGCGCCAGTTAGGACCCAAGTCCTGCTACCTGCTTTTGGTGCGGGCGCCCACCGTACGGTAGAGGCTGTCCTCGCTCGGCATGACATATACGCCGGGCACAAAGTTGACAGGGTTGGCCAAGTTTTTGCTGTAGCGTGTGAGCAAACAACCAGCAAAGCCGCCCTGGAAAGTTGGCACGGACCGCACGTCGCGGCATTTGTGTAACGACGCGCTGGCACGTACTACTCGATGAGCAGGTGGTACCGGCGGTAGTACTGCGAGTAGAGCTGCTTGGCCATCTGCGTGCTGTCGAGCTTGCGGCGGCTCGGAGTCGAGAGCGGTGTCCCGCCGGATCCCGCGGGGGGCGGCCGACGTTGCGGCGTCTGCGGCCCCGAGAGCGTTGCCGGCGCCGCTGCCGCTGGTGCCACTGGTGCCGCCGCCGCCGCCGCCGGTGCAGGCGGAACCGGGTCGTCCATGAGGCTCAGGTCGTCGTCCATGGCTGCTGCTGCGACGACCAGTGCCTTGTTTAGGGTTGCCTGTAACTCGCTGAGCACTGCGCGCGGCTGGCTGCACGGCGTAAGATGACAAATGGCAGCCGCCCGACGATACGCTTCCTCCTCTCTTCCGCGTTGGTTACGCCAATTCGCTCGACCACTCTGTGTCGTCTTCGTCTTCGTCTGCGTGTCCTCTTCAGCGCCCTCTTCAGCGCTCTCGTCTGCGTCCACGTCGTGGGCTATGCGCCAAAAGGTTCTCTGGCCGCCCGATGACGTCATCCGCAGGCGCCAAGGCCGCAACGATGGCGCCGCCGCCGTTCGTGGACGAGCCGCCGCTTCCGGCGGACGACCCGGTCGTCCGGCACCTCGCCGCGACGCCAGGCCTTGTGCCATACGATATTGCCAACGACCTGCCCTACTGGCGCGACGAGGACGTGAAGCAGGTGCGGCGCCAGGCGCTTCGGCGGAACAGCGCCACGTGGAGCTCACGCACTGGGTGGCCTGCCTTTGTCCACTACGTCGGGACAGGCAATGGGCGGCACGGGCCACAGCTTCTTCACGTCGTACCAAAAGATCGCCTGCCAGCTGTTTTGGAACGAGCAGACGCGGCAAATGGAGGCGGCGGTCCGCTTCGGCCTCAACGCGGAAGGACCACTCGGCCAGGCGCACGGTACAACGAGGCCGAAACGGTGCCGCGCTGTTGGAGCGAGGTATCTAACCCACCGTGTCTTCAGCAAGAATGGTTCTCCAGACAGGCGGCGCGATCGCGACGGTGTTCGACAACGTGCTTGGCTACCAAGTAATCCGCGCGATCGGCCTCAACCAGTCCACGCTCCAGCTCAACGTCAGCTACCGCAAGTTTATCCCGCTCTGCACCACCGTGCGCATGACCTGCCAGGTTGACCGCCAGGAGGGCCGCAAAAGCTGGGTCTCGGCCAAGGTGCGCGGCGATGATTGTCACGCAATGATGCTCTGTGCAGAGGCCAATGTGAAGTCTCCATCAATGAGGTAACACTCTGGCAGATCTCCAACTTGGATGGTTCCGTGGTGCACGCCACGTGCACGGCGCTGTTTTACCGTGTCCAAGAGCACGTCACCACCTACGAGGACGCCATGAGCGGGCCCGCTGGCAAGAATGGCCTGCCCAAGGTCGGTTTCCGCGTGATCCCAAAGACGGATGGCTCAGAGCTAACCGCGCAGCACACGGCGGATGCGGGGCACCGGTATTCTCCAGGACCAGTATCTGGACCTCATTCGGAAGCGGAAGCTCTCGGTCCTCAACACGACGCCTCCGCCGAAGAGCAATCTCTAATTGGAATACACATTCAACGCGATGGCTGGCCGTTCCGCACGACGGCATTTAAAACATCGCATAGACCTCATTGTAATGTATCGGCACACACACAACGTGCGAAGTCCTTCTGTACAGCAAACATGAATGCATGCAGCATACGCGACGCGACTCCACCTTGTGTGCAACTTGTCTGGTTACATCCATTCTGCTCTGCAACCATATGCATACGCCCTAAATAGCCCTCGTCTTCATCCATCACTGTCTGTTCTTCGTCGTCTTCGTCGTCTTCGTCGTCTTCGTCCTCTTCGTCCTCTTCGTCGTCCTCTTCAGCTGCTGTATCCGCGTCATCGTCGACCGCTTCGTCCGCTTCGTCCTCTTCGTCCTCAGCGTCGGCATGTCCTCCGAGTCCTCTTCAATGGCCTCGTCGCCGTGACGTCATCGCGTGCCTAGGCGCGACATCGGCGGCAGCGGCGCCTCGACGATCCTCACCGCCTGCTGCGGAAGAGCGCGCTGGAGACGGAGCAGGCGTCGCCGAGGACGTGCTGGAGAAGGCGGGCACGTCGCAGGACAAGCTGCAAGGACGCGAAAGGGCGGAGACGTCGCTGGAGGGCGAACTCGGGGGGATCTGCGTGCCGCTGGGGTGCGGAGCGCCGACGCTCGTCGACACACGGCGCCTGCGACCCTGTGCATGACGGGTAGGTGGCCGCACTCCTTCCTGGATCTCTAGCCCTCCTCCTCGGCCGCGCAGCGGCCTGCCTTCGCCGGCCATGTTGCGAAGCGGCTTTGGCCAGGCGTCCGCGTCGGACGACGACCTCGCGGGCGGGCGGGAGATGCGAGAGGTCCGCGCGTCGAGCGCGCTCCGCCGCCTGGTACTCGGCGAAAATTCGGCCGCGGCATCGGCGTCCGGGATTGTCAGCGGGCCGGCAGGCCTTGGTAGCAGCGACGACAATGAGGACGCCGCCGCGCCAGAGGGCCTGGAAGACGCGGACGCTGACGACGACGTCGACGACGCGCTCGAGGGCGAGACCGCAATTGTGCTCTCGTTGTCCGACGCGGCGCTCGGCTCGGCCGGCGGCAGCCAGCGCGACGTGTTTGTGGTCACGCGCGACGCCTACTTTGCCGCCGCGGCCAGCACGCCGCCCGCCCTGGCGCCGGGCGACAGCGACGCGGACGATGGGGACGACGCCGAGGAAGGTGACCGTGGGAGGATCGCCGCCACGAGCGGCGCGCCGGCACTGGCGCCGTTCGACCCGTTGGACACCGCAGCGGCCGTCGCTGCCTCGGCCGCAGCCGACGCGGCCTCGGCGGGCGGCCTGACGACCGGCATATCCGATGGCGGCGACAGTAGCCCGTTCGACGAAAGCCGGGTCATAAACGGCATCGACCTGGCCAAGTTTTACCGGTGGGCGACGTGCTTTTGCGTCGTCACCTTTGACCTCGAGCTCGGGCAAGGTGCGCACGCCCCGACGGCGACGGGGCGTAACGTGCGGACAGAGCTGATTTGCTGTCGCGGAAAAGTGTAGTTGGGCATAGGCGGCTGCAGCCATCGAGCTGGTGTACCCGCCCACGGAGCTGACCGAAGCGGAAAAGTCCAACATGTGCGGCGGCAGCGGCCCATGGCTAGGCGCGTCTACGCCTAAGACTTACAAACCAGCAGCCTAAATGTTTCCGATCGCGATGCCCACAGCTCATACTCGGCGTTCGCCGACTCCAACTCGAGCGCTGTCGGCGACGTCATGTATACGTTCCGCTTTCCCAAGCCAGCGCCCTACGCCAGCAGAACCGGTGCGGCTGCCTCGCTGCCGTGGCCCCGGTCGCATGTCGAGGTACTAATCGCAGCTGCCGAAGCAAGACGCCAACTCTTTCGGTTCGCTAGATCCCGGAACGTTGCAGGTCCGCAGGCCGGGGTTTTCGTACGGCTACGTTCTCTTCCGGCAGCGCCGCGACCCATCCATTAAGCGCGGCTACTTCCAGGTCCGCAACAGCACCGATCTTTTGTGGCTAGGGACCGGGGACCCTCACACCCTGCCCTCGCGGACTATGTCGTGCCGCCACCACCTCTAGAAATCGCTGGTGTTGATCTCGGCACATCCCTTTGTCGGCCTGTTCCGCGAGGTCGTGCGAATCCTCGCGCCGGCCTATTTTGAGATGGGCCAGCCGATTTTGGAGACCGCCTGCCAAACCATCGCGACCTGGTACTGACAGCGATTGGGTTCCCAGGACGTACAGTCCGGCGCGTCCTGACGTGTGCTGTCCCTTGATTGCTCGTATGCGTGGTTCCAGGCCCGCACCGCGCCTGGGCCGCACGTACGAGCTGCCGTTTATGGGCTCGGTGCTGCATGTGACGCTGCCCGCCGAGCATGGCTCGCAGTGGGACGACACCTACGTGAACCAGACGCCGACAGACATGGGCATTGCCAATGACGTACGGAATGGTCGAGCGCGATCGTGCAAGCGTGAAATCAGCGGCGGACTCACACGGTGGGCCAAAGGTTCGAACCTTGTAAAATGCGGTCGCCGCAGTTGCTCGTGCCCGTGCGCGCCACGAGCGCCTACGACTGCTTCAAGGAGGTTCTGACGCACCTCTGGACGCTGTGGGAGTTGACGCTGTTCGCCGAGCCCACGATCGTCATGGGCACGTCCCCGCTCGCCAGCTCCGATGCCGTCCTCTCGCTCGTGGCGCTTGTTAGCCCGGTGCGTCAGCAGTTGCGAGCCAGGCGCGAGGATGCAGTTGTCCGCTCATCGAGTGCCACCTGTGTTAATTTTGGCTGTCAGCGCTGCTCGCAGGTGCCGTATAGTGGCGACTTTCGGCCGTACTTTACGATCCACGACGCGGACTTTAAAAACTACGTGAACAAGACCAAGCCTCCGGCGAACGTGATCCTGGGCGTGACGAACCCTTACTTTGTCAAGGCGCTGGAGCACTGGCCCCACACCCTCCGCGTTGGCATCGACGCACGGTATGTGCCTGTGGCTTGGTTTCTGGCGGAGACGCGACGGTTTTCTGATGTGCTGGTCAGCGGCACGATGGTGAGTACGGCGTCAGGTCCCACTCGGCTGCCAAGAAGGGCCGCTCCAGCTTAGAATTCGTTGCGGTGCGTACCAGAGCAAGGCCTTGCCGTAGCGTGGCGCGAGTCAATGTGCTCATCAACCACAGCCGCCTATCGTGCTTTCACACGTCGCTGGTTGGCAGGGCCTCAAAACTTCGCACAAGGCGCTGATTGCGCCAGACCGCCAGCTCTTGAAGCAACTCCTGAGCATGGGCGCCGAGCAAAGTGCGTGACGACACTGCGCTGAAAACGGATGAAATCAGGACTGACTCAGTGCCGCTGAAGCATGCTCGGTCATCGCCTCGGCAGGCGCCGAGGCAAGCGCGCTTATTATGCGCTACTTTACCGACCTCACGCAATCGTTTTTGCTGCCGCTGGAGCGGTACCTGGCCAGCCTCACCCCCGTCCACCGGTGCGTGTCGGGTCTTTGTCCGCGTCGCTGTCAGAATGCTGCACAGGAGCTCAAACCGAAAATGCGCCCTCTGTTCTTGTATACACATTCAGGGACATCTCGGCGTGGAAAATGCCGCCCAGCGTCCGGCCTTTCAAGACCGAAGAATTTGCATTGGTGCTCAAGAGCAACTGTATGTGAGCGCGCCGCGCCATTCCGATGCCGTGCCACACTCGGTAACGATCCGCCGTCCTTCGACTTGTTATTAATTTTCAAAACCACCAGCCATTCCTTTGCACGAACGTTTTGGCAAGCGCAAGACCGACTGGATCGAGTTTTACCTGTACGGCGATGTCTTCCCTCCTTAGCACTATGCCACTCTGCGGTACTCACGCTGCCGCGTTTTCCCTGCGCCCTACCCTGCGCGCGCTGCTCAGGCATTTTGTTCGCACGCCGAATTTCCTAGCTTGGCTGCGTTCGCGCGTGCGGCAAGTCGACCGCCAGCTGCGGCGCGTCTATCTGACGGCGCTCTGCGAGGCCGACGTCGCGGCTTGGATGAAGGACAAGCACGAGATCCGCCGCGTCGACTTTATGTTGCGCGTGCAAGACGAGCTGGTGCGTGACACGGCTCTCAACCTCGGAGGCTTGGCAGGTAAATTACCAGCACTGACCTCGTGCATTCTGCCATGCTGGATGTTTTGTCACAAGCGATCACCGACGGCGGCCGCCATCTTGGGCTCCGCAGGCGTAGAGCGGCTTCGGGCGCACGTCGCAACGGTCGTGCAGGGCCTGCCCGACGACTTGCGCCGCTCACTCGAGGCGCAGGCGGCGGCGCGCGACGCGACCGCGGTCGCCGCCGCGGAGAGTTCGGGGCCGGCCGCAACTATCATCCCGCCGTAGCAGTGATGCTCGCTTTTTTCTCCGCCGCCAACGGCCGTGTACAGCGTGTACAGTATCCACCGGCATAAAGAATCGACATCACATATGTAATTGTGCAGCGGAACACAGACTCTGTACAACAGACTGTTCAAAGCAGGGCCCGGCACAGCCCGAGACCCCCGTCCGGTTCCCCGCTCGACCTGAATGTACAAATGGGAAGGATCGCTCACGTCGCCCCGGCTTGCCCGGAGCAGCTCTGCCGCTACCTTAAGAATCGGCTCAGGTACAAGAGATCATCGTGCGCGTGGCCGTTCATGACGGCGCCCACGAACCCGTCCGGCCGCAAGATCAGTCGGCCCGGCTTGTTACTCATGAGCGAGGCGAACCCGCCGTCAATGTCCAGGAACACGATGCCGTCGGTAATGGCCGACGCGAGTTCGGCAGTCTGGTCGTCACCGGCGATCCAGCAGATCGAGACGGCCTTCTCCGAGTACCGCGAGCGCACCGACGCGGCGGCGTCCTCGAGCACCATCCACTCCTTGTCAGTCGCGGACTGCGCGCAGCCGCAGTACATGAAGATGACAGTCTCGGGCCGCCGGTACAGCAGGTCGAAAACGGAGCACGGGATCCGCTCCGGCAGCGCGTGCAGCTGGATCGGTGGCAGCCGGTGGCCCGATGGCGGCGCGCCCAGCGTGAGCGAGAGGCCCTCGTAGTGGTACTTGACCGAGATGAGCGCGCGCGTGAGGCTGTCGTGGCCGTAGCGCGTGCCCGTCGCCGCGGCCAGCGCCATGTCGCGCAGCACCTGCAGCGGGTAGGACCGCGTGCTCATGATGTGCGCAAACATCTCGGCGGTCTGCACCATCTGCTTGCCGACGTGTCGACGCTCCTCCTCGTAGGTGTCCAGCAGAGATAGCGGCGCCGCGTTCTTGAGCACCAGATCGAGCTTCCACGCCAGGTTCTCCGCGTCGGCCAGGCCCGCGTTCATACCCAGGCCGCCCCAGCTGGTGTGCGTGTGCGCCGCGTCGCCGGCCACGAGCACGCGGCGGTCGCGGAACCGCGTGACGAGGTGGCTCCGGCTCTTGTACCGCGCGAGCCAGAACACGTCCAACAGCTTGATCTGCCCGAGATGCGCGACGTCGGCAAAGTGACGCAGGAACTCGCGCACCTCCAGCTCGTGCGCCCGGTCGGCGTCCGCGGCGCCTGCCGCGTGCAGGTCGTGGTCCAGACGGTCCTGCGTCGCAAGGAACTCGAGGCCCCACGGCTCCTCCTCCGGCACGTGCGGCCGGCCCGCGCTGCCACTGCCCGCGGAGGCGGGCGAGCGCACGGTGTCGAAGCCGGCGAACACGAACGGCGACGTCGCGATGGCCACCGCGCTCGGATCCACCTGCATCATCGCGCTGCCGGAGCTGGCCACCGACGCCGGCGTTCCAGGCGGCGCCGGCCCCGCCGGGGTTGCCGCGCCGGTGGTGGTGGGCGAGCCCGTGTGCGCCGGGGCGACCGGGCTGCCGCTGCCGAGAAAGGTCGCCGACGGCGGCGCGTTAAGCGCCGAGCCGACGCTGCCGCTCGTTGGCGTGGCCAGTATCGAGTCAGACGACGACGCCATCATGCTCAGCTTGCGCGACACGGCCTCGGCGAGCGCCGGCGGGCCGGACCACACGCCCATGGCTGCTTCCGTGCCGTGGCCGGACGGCACCCCCGCCGCGGGGGTCTCGTACGCCGGCGGCGGGCCCAACGGCGCCGGCTGCAGCGAAAAGTAGTCGCCAATGCCGCCGCCGCCGCCACCGCCGCCGCCGCCACCGTTACTGCCACCACCGCTCCCGGGCTCCGCTGGCGCGCCGGTGATGGTAATGCTGGGCGACGTGGCGATGCCAAACGAGGCCATCGCCTGTTGCGGCTGCGGTTGCGATGCGAGACCCATGCTGCTGGTGCTTCCGCTAAGGCTGCCGCTGCCGCCACCGGTGCTGCCACCGCCGGCGCTCGCCGACGACATGGACGTTGCTGTGCGCTGGGACAGGGTCCTTGCGGCAGTTCCCGCGAACGACGCCGCGGCGGCCGCAAACGAGCTCACGGTCGCATGTAGGTTGGTCTTGGGCGGGAGCAGGTGCAGGTTGATCCGGTACGGCCGCCACTCGCCCGGATCGGCCGCGGCCGAGGACTCTTGTGGCGGCGGCGGCGGCAGCGCGGATGGGTCCGGCAGGGGGTCCTTGCCACTCGGCTTCTTGCTCACCGCGGCGGCGGCGCCGTTTCCGCTGCCAGATGGGAACGGCGGCGGCATCGGGACGAACATGGCGACGATGTTGGGTGTGAGGTACGTCGTGAGCGTCCGCGGCGGCAGCACCGGCGACTGCAGCGACACGTCGGCCATGAGCACCTCGAAGGGCATCGTCGACTGGCAGCCCTGTTCGCCCGGCCACGCATTGCCAATGAGTCGGCTCACGAGGCTGTGCGCGCCGTCGCAGCCGACGACGTAGTCGTGGCGCGTGCGGTGCCCGTCGGCGAAGCGCGCCTCGACGCCGTCGGCGTCCTGCTGGAGGCCCACGAGCTCGGTGTCCCACTCGACAAAGCCGCCGGATTGAAGGAGTTTGTCGTAGAGGATCCGCTCGAGGATGCCCTGCGAGACGGTGAACATGCACGGGAAGAGTGTGTCGCGGCTGGCCTGTAGATAGTCGATGTCGGCGATGACGGTACCGGCGCCGTCCATGAGTCGCGACGCCGTCGAGGCGGCGACGTAGGGCAGGATGTTGGAGAGCAGGCCCAAGTGGTGCAGCGACTCCATAGACCGCGGGTGCAGGAGCACCGCGCGCGACGCCTGCACGGGCGGCAGGGCGGGCCGCCGGTCCACCAGCCGCACC
>Ga0180215_1005995_pt1 | contig 10181 bp, 7 predicted proteins | sample eDN3rd37CBELigBY_FD_128871 | JGI IMG/M metagenome (GOLD analysis project Ga0180215, IMG submission 128871) | Enriched backyard soil microbial communities from Emeryville, California, USA - eDNA 3rd pass 37_C BE-Lig BY (version 2) (version 2) | ecosystem: Environmental > Terrestrial > Soil >...
CGCGGCAGAGCGAATGGAGGGATGTGGTCAGCACGGCAGAGCGGGAGCCGGACGTGTGGGCCAGCATCGGCATCCATCCGCATGAGGCGGAACAGCATGCCGATCTGGGCGAGGGGGCTCTGCTCGCAGCGGCAGAGCATCCGCGTGTGATCGGCCTCGGAGAGAGCGGGCTGGACTACTACTACGACAAATCCGACCGGGCGGTGCAGCGCGCCCTGTTCCGCACACACATCGCGGTCTCGCGCAGCACGGGGCTGCCGCTGATCATCCACACGCGCGATGCGGAGGAGGATACGCTGTCGATCCTGCGCGAAGAAATGGAAAAGGGTGCCTTTCCGGCGCTGATCCACTGCTTCACCGCATCGGCAGAGTTCGGCCGAGCTGTGCTAAAGTTGGGACTGACGATCTCCCTCTCAGGCATAGTCACCTTCAAGAATGCCAAGGAACTACAAGAATTCGCGGCGGAAATCCAAAATGAGCGGCTGTTGGTCGAGACGGATAGCCCGTTCCTGGCACCCGTTCCTCACCGTGGGCGGCCATGCGAGCCGGCTTTCGTTCGCGATACCGCCAAGTTTGTTGCGCATTTGCGGGGGCAGAGCCTCGAAGACGTAGCTGCGCAGACTACCACCAACTTCTTCAGCCTTTTTCGCAAGGCGAATGCTGGTTCTGGCACAGGGGGCATGACGTGAAGGTCCTGCTGCTCGGCTCCGGAACCTCCACCGGAGTTCCGCGCATCGGCAATGACTGGGGCGAATGCGATCCGAAGGAGCCTCGTAACCGCCGCACAAGGGCCTCGGTCATCGTAGAAAGCGACGAAGGAACCCGGCTGCTGATCGACACCTCACCGGACCTTCGACACCAGTTACTTGCCAACGAGATCGAGCGGATCGACGCGGTATTCTGGACACACGACCATGCGGACCACTGCCATGGGATTGACGATCTCCGGCCGCTGCGCATGGGGCGGCATGGACCCATTGCCGGATTTGGCTCCACGGAGACAGTGCGACGGCTGCGGCAGCGCTTCGGTTATGTCTTCGCGGGGCGCTATGGGTACCCGACGATCGTCCAGTTGGAGACGCTGGAGGTTGTCAGAATTCATGCCGGCTTTGGAATCGGATGGTGTGAAATGCCGCACGGTCCAATTACCAGCACCGGCTTTCGGTTCGAAGCGGATGGAAAGTCTGTCGCCTACGCGACTGACTTCGCAGAGATAACCAACGAGATGGTGGCGCTGTTCGCCAACGTCGACGTCCTTGTCACCGATTGCTTGCGGCGAGAGTCCCATCCAACGCACGCCAGTCTCGAAATGGCGCTCGAGCTTTCCAGCCGGTGCCGTGCGGCAACGACCGTTCTCACGCATCTCGACAAGAGCATGGACTACAAGACGCTGTCGTCCGAGGTGCCCGCCAATGTGCTTGTGGGCTTCGATGGCATGGAGGTGCAGGCGTGAGTCCGGCTGGCTGGGTTTCGTTGATTGCGTTGACGGGATGGCTAGTGCTGGTGGTCGGCGCATTTCGAGCGCATCGTCTGGGTGGCAGGAAGACGCTTGTGATGGCCTTGACGTGGGGTGCGATCTTCCTGCTGGCGACAGCGGTCATATCTGCGCTGAACGCGTCGGAACAGGCAGTGCCATAGCCCTCTTCCATGCTGTCGCTATTTTACATAATAAGTATTATCATCTTTGAGTCAGCAGATGTCCCAGCTTAATCGCCTCCTCTCGACGATGGCGCGGCTTCGCGATCCGGAGCGCGGCTGCCCGTGGGATGTCGAGCAAACCTTCGCCACGATCGCGCCCTATACGATCGAAGAAGCGTACGAAGTGGCAGACGCGATTGAGCGCGACGCCATGGATGAGTTGCGCGGCGAGCTCGGTGACCTGCTGCTGCAGGTGGTCTTTCATGCACGCATGGCCGAGGAAGCCGGGTTGTTCGACTTCGAGGCCGTGGCTCAAACGATTGCGGACAAGATGGAGGCCCGCCACCCGCATGTCTTCGGTAACGCGGAGCTTACTGGCGTCGACCGTAGATGGGAGGAACTGAAAGCCGTGGAGCGAGCGGAAGCTGGCGCTACCAGTGCGATGGATGGTGTGGCGCGTGCGCTTCCGGCTCTCTTGCGGGCACAGAAGCTGCAGAACCGCGCCGCTCGCGAGGGCTTCGACTGGCCGGATCCTTCGGGACCCGCAGCCAAGCTGGCTGAGGAGATGAAGGAGCTTGCAGAAGCTTCGTCAGACCGGCGCGAGGAGGAAGCCGGAGATCTTCTGTTCGCCGCCGTCAACCTGGTGCGCGCCTATGGCATCGACGCAGAACAGGCGCTGCGTTCTGCCAATATGAAGTTCGAGCGGCGCTATCGCGCCATGGAGGCTTTGGCGGAAGGCGAGTTTTCCAGGCTGGATCTCGATCAGCAGGAAGCGCTCTGGCAGCAGGTCAAGCGCGACGAAGGCTGATCGACGGGCGGCTAATCCGCTGCGCAGTCACAATGGAGTTGGCACGGCTCACTCATCCAGCGACACAAACCGCCCCCACTCCCGATCCGTCAGCCGGACGTCGATCTGCCGAACGGGGCCGTTCTCCCCCTCCCCGGCATCGCGCTCGCCCAGCACCTCGCCGTGCGCGTGAAGCCAGGCAATGCGCTGCCCGTCACCGGCCGGAACCGTGATCCGGTGCAGCCGTGCAGTGGTGGTGAGGAGAGCTCCAATTCGTTCTTCCAGTCGGTCGATGCCGTAGCCGGTTTCTGCCGAGATCGGCAGCACGTCCGGATCGCCATCGGCCAGCGCGGCCAACTCTGCTTCCCTCTCCGGCGGCAGCAAATCCCATTTGTTCCATAGCTCGATCATCGGAAGGGCAGACTCGCCCCCTTCCCTGCCCAGGACACCGAGGTCGTCCAGGATCTCCAGCACCTGTCGCTTCTGCAGCCCGCTGTCGGAAGCAGAGATATCGCGCACGTGGAGGATGATGTCGGCCGCCGTGACCTCTTCGAGTGTCGCGCGGAAGGCGGCGACCAGCTGTGTCGGCAAATCGGAGATGAAGCCAACCGTATCGGAGAGGATCGCTTTCTCCACCCCGGGCAACGTGATCGCGCGCATCGTGGGGTCGAGCGTCGCGAACAGCAGATCCTCTGCCATCACGCCAGCGCCCGTGAGGCGGTTGAACAGGGTGGACTTGCCGGCATTGGTGTAGCCGACCAGCGCGATCGTGGGCCATGGCGCGCGATCCCGGCGCTCCCGGTGCAGCGCGCGGGTGCGGCGCACCTGCTCCAGCTCCCGCCGCAGCTTGCCCATGCGGGCGCGGATCATCCGGCGGTCCGCCTCGATCTGCGTTTCGCCCGGGCCGCCAAGGAAGCCGAAGCCGCCTCTCTGACGTTCCAGGTGGGTCCAACTGCGGACGAGGCGGCTCTGCTGGTAATCGAGATGCGCGAGTTCCACCTGCAGCCGGCCTTCGGCAGTGGCCGCTCGCTCTCCAAAGATCTCGAGGATCAGGCCTGTGCGATCGATGACCTTGCGCTTGAGGCGGTCCTCCAGGTTGCGCTGCTGGATGGCCGAGAGGGCCCCGTCCACGATCACCAGCTCTGCCTGCTCCTGCTCGCAGGCGGTACGAATGCGTTCAACCTGGCCCTCGCCGAAGAGGGTCGCGGGCCGCACCGTCCGCACCGGCAGGATGAAGGACTCCGCCACCACAATGCCGATCGCGTGGGCGAGCCCCTCCCCTTCAGCGAGGCGCGCTTCCGGGTCCTGAGAGCTGCGCTGTCCGCCCCGCTTGCCCATGATGTCAGGGCACACAAGCAGCGCACGGGCGCCGCGGGTGACCTCGCCTTCCGCTTCATCGGTAAAGGTCAGAGCGCCTCCCCTTCGTCCTCATCGAAATCGGTTGAAAGATCCACCGGCGCAGCGGGCTGGATGGTTGAGACAGCATGCTTGTAGGCCAGCTGGACAAAGCCCTCTCTCTCCAGCAGCATGCAGAACAGATCATAGGCCGCGATCCGGCCCTGCAGCATCACACCGTTCACCAGGAACATCGTAACCGGCACGGCGACGTCGCGGACCCGGGACAGGAATATGTCCTGCAGCAGGCGCTGCTTGCGGGTTGAATCGGGGCCGGAGCCGAACTGCTCAGCATCCATGGGCTGGCTCGGCATGATGGTGGAGATCGCGTGTTTGTAGACCAGCTGCGATTGCCCGTCTCGCCGCAGGAGGATCGAGAAATTGTCGAACCAGGTGACAATGCCCTGCAGCTTCACGCCCTTGACCAGAAACATGGTGACCGGGGTCTTCTCCCGCCGGAGCGAGTTGAGGAAAAGATCCTGCAGGTTTGCGCTCTTGTTCGACGCGCCCGAAGCCGTCGTTGCTGGGGAGGCCTCCGCCTTGGCCTCCGGTTTCGTTTCCGTTTTCGATCTGGGGCGTGCTGAAAGAGTGCCTTTGGTCATTTCCCTGACTCCATTTATTGGCGCCCGTCGAGCGGGCGCATGCCGACCGTCAATTGGGGAATCGGTCCGTCTTCCCTCCCCCTACTTTATAGGCGCGCCATCGTTTGCAAAACGTTGTGCGGCTGCGTCGTTCCCCAATGATCAATCCTTATCGCCGGCGAGGCCCCGCTCACTCATGCCCAGGAGCTTGAGTTTACGGTGCAGGGCCGAGCGCTCCATCCCGATGAAGCCGGCGGTTTTGGAAATATTGCCGGAGAAGCGCCGGATCTGGATGCGGAGATATTCGCGCTCGAAGCTCTCGCGCGCCTCGCGCAGCGGAACGCCCATGAGGGAGGAGATCCCCGCCCCGTTCTCGCCCGAGCCCCCCGTCACTTCGGCCGGTAGCATATCGGGCTCGATGCGGCCCATCCGATCCCGCGGCGCAAGGATAACAGTGCGCTCCACCACGTTGCGCAGTTGGCGGACGTTCCCTGGCCAATCGTAGGCCTGCATCGCGGCCAGTGCCTCGGCCGAGAGTTCCGGCGGCGCCAAGCCCTGCTCCCGGGCATAACGGGTGAAGAAATTGTCGGCCAGCGGAGGGATGTCCTCGCGCCGATCCGCCAGGGGTGGCACGGCAACCGGAACCACGTTGAGGCGATAGTAGAGGTCCTCGCGGAACCGCTTCTCCTCGATCTCTCCCTCCAGATTGCGGGCGGTAGAGGAGACGACGCGAACATCCACTCCGATCTGCCGATTGCCCCCCGCGCGGACGAAGCTCTGTTCCGTCAGCACCCGCAGGATGCGCGCCTGTGTACTCATCGGCATGTCGGCGACCTCGTCGAAGTAGAGGGTGCCGCCATCGGCCATCTCCAGCAGTCCCGGCCGGATGAGCCGCCCGTCCACCTCTTCGCCAAACAGTTCCTGTTCAAATCGTTCAGGGGTTATCCGGGCAGAATTGACGGTCACGAAGGCCTTCTCCGCGCGCGGACTCCATGCGTGGAGCAGGCGCGCCGCGACCTCCTTTCCCGAACCCGCCGGTCCGCTGATCAGCACGCGGCTGCCGGTGTTGGCCACCCGCTTCAAAGTCGCGCGCACATGGTTGATCGCGCTCGAGTTGCCGGTGAACTCCTCGGCCAGCGCGATTCCTTCGCGCAGGCGCGCATTCTCGCGCCGCAGCCGCTCAGTCTCGGTCGCGCGCGCGACAAGCAGGAGGAGCCGCTCAGCCTCGAAAGGCTTCTCGATGAAGTCCATCGCTCCGCGGCTGACGGCGGAGACGGCGGTGTCGATATTGCCGTGGCCGGAGAAGATGATCACGGGAAGACCCGGCTCTCGCGCCTTGATCGCGTCCAGCACTTCCAGCCCGTCCATCGGGCTTCCGTGGAGCCAGACGTCCAGCAGCACGACGCTCGGCCGCTTCTCGTCTACCATTCGCAATGCGGAGGTGCTGTCGCCGGCGGTGCGGCATTCATAGCCTTCGTCGCTCAGTACGCCGGCAACCAGCTCACGAATGTCGTGCTCGTCGTCGACGACCAGGATGTCGAGCGCCATCAATCTTCCTCCATTGAACTCATTCCGCTGCCTCGTTGCCGGCGTCTGCCATTGCCAGCGGGTCACGAGCGAACCGCAGCGTGGCCCTCGCCCCGCCTTCGGCAGAGGGGGCGAAGGTGAGGTCGCCCCCATGTTCCTCGACGATCTTTTTCACGATCGCGAGGCCGAGCCCGGTGCCCTTCTCGCGGGTGGTGACGTAGGGCTCCATGATCCGCTCGCTGCCTTGCGGCAGGCCAATTCCATTATCGCTGACGGTTACCGCGATCTGCTCCTCACCAAGGGTGACAGAAACGTCGATCCGGCCGCGATACGCCTCATCCGCAAGCTCGCGTCGCTTCGCCTCGATCGCTTCTGCCGCGTTCTTGAGCACGTTCGTCATCGCCTGGCCGAACTGGTGGCGGTCGCAGGAAATGGCCGCGCTGCCCTCCGGCACCTCCACCTCATAATCGATCTCCGGGTGGGCGACCTGCTGCAGGAACAGCGCCTGGCGGATCAGCGCGCTTGCGTCCTCGCGCCGGAACACCGGCTTGGGAAGCCGGGCGAAAGAGGAGAACTCGTCCACCATGGTACGCAGCTCGCCCACCTGGCGGATGATCGTGGCGGTCAGGTCCTCGAACAGCTCGCCATCCTCGACGATCTGCTTGCGGTAGCGGCGCTTCAGCCGCTCTGTCGCGAGCTGAATCGGCGTGAGCGGGTTCTTGATTTCATGCGCGATGCGGCGGGCGACGTCGGACCAGGCCGCCTGCCTCTGATCGAGCAGCTGGCGTGTGATATCCTCGAAAGTGATCACATGGCCCTCCGCTGCGGGAGCCAGCTTGACGGCGAGCGTCAGCAGTTCCCCCTCCTTGGAGTACTGCACCGTGCCGCTGGGCGTGCCGCTCTTCAGCACCGCAGCCAGTTGTGGGGCGATGTCAGCCAGCTCTCGTCCGATCGGCGAGGCATCGCCAGCGTCAAGCAGAAGGTCCTGGGCCGAGCTGTTCATCAGGATGACCCGGCCCTCTTTGTCGACCGAGATGATGCCGGCGGTGATCGACTGCAGCACGGCTTCGATAAAGGCGCGACGCTCCGCCAGCTGGCGGTTGGCGCCGATGAGCGCGTCCGTCTGCCGCTCGATCTGCGCGGTCATGCGGTTGAAGGCGCGGTTGAGCAGGCCGATCTCGTCCGTACCGGTACGGCCTGTCACCCGAAGCGCGTAATTGCCGCTCGCGACGGCCCGGGCGGCGGTGACCAGCTCTGCCAGCGGCTGCACCTGCCGGTCTGCGAAGCGAAGGGCGAACCACACCGCAAGACCCACCAGCGCCAGCGAGACGCCGAACAGCGCCAGGTTGAAGCGCAGCTGCAGCACCCGCGCGCGCCGGGTGAGCGACCCGTAGTCCGACACCACCGTTTGCGCGAGCCGCCACTGGCTCAGCGCCCGCGTCGTGTCCGAACTGCGCGCCACGTAGAGGAAGATGCCCTGGTCGCGGTCGATCGGCGCAACGGCCTCCACACGATCGGGGCTAGTGATGACGACGACGTTCTCTCCGCTCTGAAGGCGATTGAGTGTCTCGGGAGAAACGCGCTGCCGTTCCGCATTCTCGTCAGGATCTGCGATGGCCTGCACCTGCAGGCTGCCATCGGGGGCGAGCTGAAGCACGGCGCTCTCCGCCAGCTCTCGATAGAGTACCTGAAGGTAGAACTGGTCGACGAAGTCAGCGCTGGTGAGAGGATCCTCCTGCAGATTATAGCGCAAATCGCTCGCCATGGTGACGGCGTTGTCCGCAAGGTCGCGCTGGTTCTCCGTGTAATAGCCCCGCGCCAGCTCGTTCGCGTTCTCCATGATGCCGCGCGAGTTTTCGGAAAACCAGAACTCCACGCCGGACTGGAACAGAAAGCTCGCGAACACCGCCACCAGCAAGGTCGGGACCGCCGCTACCAGGGAGAAGAAGAACACCAGGTTGACGTGCAGCCGCGCGGTCGTTCCGCCCGCCCGCCGGATGGCGACCCTTCGTCCGAACAGCACCAGCAGGGCCAGCGCCGGGATCAGCGTGCCCACCAGCATCGCGGCCGCCTGCCAGGAGGGCACCAGCGCGCGCGGGTCGTTCATGCTGGTGAGCATCACGGTGGAGCTGGCCAGCATAGCCGCCAAGGTGACTGCCGCCAGGATCTCCAACCACAGGTAGAGATTGGCCCGCCGCGCGGCGACCTGCGCGCGCCGCCACCAGCGCGGTGAGCGGCCCACCCGTTTCGGGACGTTCTGCAACCCGGCTTCAGCCATCATCGTTGCAGGATTACAACGGCAGTGTTGCAGGAAGGCAAGCGGTTTCTGCCGTTATCCCCGGTGAGAGAATGCTTCGGGGTCGATCTGAAGATCGTCCAGGCGCTTGCGTAGCGTGTTCCGGTTTATGCCCAGAAGCTGGGCCGCCCGCAACTGATTGCCGCTCGTCTCGCGCAGCGCATGCTCGAACAGGGGCTTCTCGAATGCCGCAAGGGCGCTGTGGTAAAGCATGCCGGAAGGGGGGCGTTCCTCCTCCAGCCAATGATGAAGAGCGCTTGAAAAACCGGGTGCCGCCACTGTCGCTGCCCTCGCCGGCCTGTCTGCGAGAAGCTGGCGGATGGCTCCCTCGTCGATCTCGTCCTCCCGCGACAGGAGTGCGGCGCGGTAGATGAAATTGCGCAGTTCGCGAACATTGCCGCGCCAGGGCTGCGCCTCCAGCAAGCTCGCCGCTGCGGGGGAAAGGCCCCGCGCCGGCAGCCCCTCTAGCATGGCCTGCCGCAGGAAATGACGGGCCAGAGGCTCCACGTCGCCCTTCCGATCCCGCAGCGGAGGCAAGTGGATCGGCACGACGGCGAGGCGATAGTAAAGATCCTCGCGGAACACGCCTTCCGCGATCATCGGCGCGAGATCACGATTGGTTGCCGCAATGATCCGCACGTCGATGGCGATCTCCTCGCTGCCCCCGACACGCCGGATGCGCCCGGACTGCAGCGCGCGCAGCAGCCGGGTCTGCGCCTCCGGCGGCATGTCGCCGATCTCGTCGAGGAACAGCGTCCCGCCATTTGCCTGCTCGAACTTGCCGGCGGTGCGCTGGGTCGCGCCGGTGAAAGCGCCCTTCTCATGCCCGAACAGCTCGCTCTCGATCAGCTCGCGAGGGATGGCCGCCGCATTGACGGCGATGAACGGCTTGCCCTTGCGAGCGCCAAGCTGGTGGATCGCCTCCGCCACCAATTCCTTTCCTGTGCCGGATTCGCCGAGGATCAGCACGGTAAGGTCGTTGTGCAGGACCCGCGTGATCATGCGGTAAACGTCCTGCATCGCCTGGCTGCGGCCGATCAGCGGCAAGCCGTCGGCAGCAACCGCCTCCAGAGGATCGGCCGCACCGCCCCCATCGGCGGCCTGGCAGGCGGCCCGCACCAGATCGTCTAGGTCGAAGGGCTTGGGGAAGTACTCGAACGCGCCGGTGTCGGTCGCCCGCACCGCCGTGTCGAGCGTGTTCTGGGCCGAGAGAATGATGATGGGCAGATGCGGATGCGCAGCCTTCACCTGCTCCAGCGCAACAATGCCGTCGCCGTCGGTGAGGACGACATCCGTCAGCATCACGTCGAAGGTGTCGCTGGCCAGCAGCTCATCGCGCCCGGCAATGCTGTCGCAACGCCGGACGGTGAAGGCCTCATCCTCCAGCGCGGCGGTGATGACGGTTGCGATGGAGGCATCGTCTTCCACCAGCAGGGCTCGCCTGGGCATGATCGTTCCTCTTCCTAGCGGGCCATCGGGAGGTGGACGCGGAAGTGCGTCCAGCCCGCCGCCTCATCGCGTTCGTGAGTGATGCGCCCGTCCATGTCCCGCACCAGCTTGTGCACCAGAGCGAGGCCGAGCCCCTGCCCGTTCTTCTTGCTCGACACGAAGGGTTCGAAGATGTGGTCGCGCAGCGCCGGGTCTATGCCGGGCCCGTTATCGCTGACCTGCACCTCGATCGGCAGCTTGATCGGCCGGCCAAGGCGGATGACGTTCATCACCAGTGCGCTGACGAAGCGGGTCCGGATGATGATCTCCGGCGCGCGAGCGGTTCGGCAGGCATCCTGCGCGTTGGTGATGAGGTTGATCAGCACCTGCACCAGCGCCCCTTCGTTGGCGAGGACCGGCGGCAGCGAAGGGTCGAACTCCTCGCGCAGCGGAACATGGGCCTCACTGGCGGCTTGCACTGTGTCGCAAGCGCGGCGGACGGCGGCGTGCAGGTTCAGCGGACCGACCG
>Ga0180215_1005996_pt1 | contig 10181 bp, 7 predicted proteins | sample eDN3rd37CBELigBY_FD_128871 | JGI IMG/M metagenome (GOLD analysis project Ga0180215, IMG submission 128871) | Enriched backyard soil microbial communities from Emeryville, California, USA - eDNA 3rd pass 37_C BE-Lig BY (version 2) (version 2) | ecosystem: Environmental > Terrestrial > Soil >...
GTACCGGGGATTCTCGCGACCTTTTTCCGCCTGCGGGAAGGCCAGGAACCAATCGATGGTCGCCCGGACCTGAACACGGCCCAAAACTACCTCTACCAGCTGTTCGGAACCGAACCGGAAGAAAAGCACTGGAAGCCGCTCGATGGCTACCTGATCCTGCTTTGCGATCACGGGCTGAATGCATCCACCTTCACTGCTCGCGTCATCGCTTCCACCAATTCTGATCTCTGTTCAGCTCTCACCGGAGCCGTTGGGGCACTGAAGGGCCCGGCGCATGGTGGGGCACCAGCAAAAGTGCTGGACATGCTGAACGATATCGGCACGGTGGACAATGTCGATACCTGGCTGACGAATGCCCTGGATAGCGGCGAACGCCTGATGGGTTTCGGGCACCGCGTGTACAAGGCCGAGGACCCGCGAGCGGAAGTCCTGCGCGGGATGGCGGAAACTGCCAGCACCCCGGAATTCTTTGAACTTTCGCGAAAGACGGAAGAACGCGCCCTCGCCCTGCTGGAAGAGCGGAAGCCGGGGCGCCGCCTGTACACCAATGTCGAATTCTATTCGGCAGCGGTACTGGCAGCCGTTGGCTTGCCGGGTGACATGTTCCCGCCGACCTTCGCGGTCGCACGATCCGTGGGCTGGACGGCGCATGTGCTGGAACAGGTGGCGAACAACCGCCTCATCCGCCCGGCGTCCGAATTCGTTGGGCCGGTCGACCTGAAATTCGTGCCCATCGACGAACGCTGATTCACGCGAGTCAACAAGGGGCCGGCCTTGTGCCGGTCCTTTTCATACGTACGGACCAGGCGACCCACTGCGGTCGCCTCTTCGTTGTCGCAATTGAGCACTGCAGGGGCAGACCGGGGCCCCACGGCTGGCCACCTTGCGGAAACCGCCGTGGCCAATCACTCACGACCCTGGAGCTCGAGGGTATCCAGCAATCGCCCGCGCGATTCATGCAGATGACTCTTGAGCATGTCGACCGCCAGGTCCTGATCGCCTGAACGTGCCGCCTCCAGCAATTTCGCATGGGCTTCCGCAGTCACTGGCAGGCGATTGCGCCGCCCTAACATCACCAGGAACATCGGGCGATAGTTTTCCCAGACAGACAGCAACCTGGTGTGTTGCGATAGCTCGTAAAACTGCCCGTGGAATTGCATGTCGATCACACCCAGTTCATCGGCCCGGTCACGCTTCGCGGCTTCACGCATCTGCTCCACCAGCTGTTCGGCCAGGGCCCAGTCCGCCGGGGAGGTCACCCGCTCCATCGCCGTGCGCAGGGCCAAGGTTTCCAGTGCCACACGCAGGGAATACAGTTCGTCAACATCCCGCCGCGTCAGCGCCTTGCTGATCACCCCGCGACGCTGGCGCTCAACCAATCCTTCCTGTTCCAGTTGCCGCAAGGCATCGCGGATCGGACCACGACTGACCGCGAACTGGGTGGCCAGGTCATCTTCCACCAGGTGGGAACCCGCCGGAATCTTGCCTTCAATGATGAAGGAACGCAATTGATCGAGGACCTGGTCGCCCTTGGTCACAGGTTGAATTGGCGAGACGTGGAACATCGCTTTCTCCTTGCCCGAAGGGAGCACGCCTGATGACAAAGGCGTGGAATACGCCCGGTTCCGAACCCAGCCACATGAGTCGCAAACCGATCATTCCATACAACACATTTGGAACTCGCTGATTTGCCCGCCACCTTCTGCCAGGTTGCAATGCCGTTCGCCGCGAGGTCTTGCGGTAAGCTTACACCTATCCTATACTCCGGTGGTAACCGTTAACGAAAGACTGTTGACCGTCGACATCGCGATCGCACGATCAGTTTGCAGGTACTCCTGCCCCGGTCGCGCTGTCATATCCGGGGCAACAGCGGTGTGTTAACGCCAGGCTGATTGCGGCACCCGTCCTGCCGCTGAACGCATCAAGGAGCATGCATGGTCACCGGAAGCCCGAAGCGCGAAACCATTCTCGAAATGCCTGCCGATGGCAGCGTCCCCGGTGTCGTGGTGCACTTCCACCCGGCCCACACACGGACCTATGTCAGTTCGCCATCCCTCGCCATCCTCCCCGATGGTACCTATGTCGCATCGCTCGATCACTTTGGCCCCGGCTGCTACCGGAATGAAACGTTTGTCCATGCTTCCTCCGATCGCGGCCAGACCTGGCAGCAAATCGCCTACATGACCGGGCAGTGGTGGTCAACGCTCTTCGAGCACAACGGCGCCCTTTACCTGATGGGTACCACCACCGAGTACGGAAACTGCGTCATCCGGCGCTCCACCGATGGTGGCCACACCTGGACCACTCCCGATTCCCCCGCCACCGGCCTCCTCGGCCAACGCCGGTACCACTGCAACGTGGTGCCAGTGCTCAAGGCCAAGGGCCGTCTCTGGCGCGGGATGGAAGATGCCGAAGCATGGGGCAACTGGGGCGAAATGTTCCGCGCCTTTGTCATGCACGCCGATGAAAACGCCGACTTGCTGAATGCCGAAAGCTGGACCCAAACCCCACCCATCGAACGCAATCGCGAATGGCTGGATGGCGATTTCGGTGGCTGGCTGGAAGGCAACGCCGTTCTCACCCCGGAAGGCAAGATCATCAATTTCCTCCGGGTCGCCTCCCTCAAGCGCGGCAGCGAAAAAGCCGCCATCATGCATATCTCCGAAGACGGGACCGATGCCACATTCGACCCGGACAAGGACATCATCGATTTCGCCGGCGGTTCGAAGAAATTCGTCATCCGCTTCGATGAATCCACCGGTCGCTACATCGCCCTCGTCAACGATGTTCCCAATCCCAATCCGGAAGGTCGCGGCCTGGCGGCGCGCAACACCCTGTCACTCGTCAGTTCTGCCGACCTGAAGGACTGGACACGGCACGGCACCCTGCTCCATAACCCGGACGATCAACTGCACGGCTATCAGTATGTCGATTGGCAGTTCGAGGGTGATGACCTGATCTTCCTGTCCCGCACGGCTCACGGTGTCGGGGACCAGGCCGCACACAACCACCATGATTCGAACTACATCACCTTCCACCGCATTCCGGATTTCCGGAACCTCCTGCAGCAGGAAGAGCAATAGGCAGGTTGCACGCGGGCTCCGCTCCCGGCAGCGTGCCGGGAGTACCACACAGTGATCATCGGGTGTTGTCCGGACACAAGGAAGGTGACATGCGCACAAACAGGATGCGGGAGGGAATGCTCCGGGGAAATACCGCCATTTGCGGGCAACTCGTGACGAGTTCGACAATCATTGCCGAAGTCATGGCTCACGAACCATTCGATGCCGTGTTGCTCGATTTGCAGCACGGGGAAATCGAATTCCCGGCTGCCGTCCATCTCCTGCAGGCCCTCGCCACCACCAATGCAACGCCACTGGTGCGGCTTCCCTGGAACAGCCCGGCCATCATCATGAAACTCCTTGATGCCGGAGCCCACGGCCTGGTCTGCCCCATGGTCAACACCCGCGCCCAGTGCGAGGCATTCGTGCAGGCTGCCTGCTACCCGCCAGCCGGATTCCGGAGTTACGGTCCGCTGCGGGCCCATCTTCAGGGCGGTAATGGCTATTCCGGCTGGGCCAACGAACATGTGCTGAAAATCGCCATGATCGAAACGGCCGAAGCCATGTCCAATCTTGACGACATCATGAGCACACCCGGGCTCGACGGCGTCTATATCGGCCCGTCCGACCTGAGTGCATCCCACGGTGGCCCATTTGCCCCTGACTGGCACGATGGCCCGGTGCGACAGGCTATTGACGACGTACTGTATGCTGCCGGGAAACACGAAATCTTCAGCGGCATCTATGTCCACTCACCCGAGTACGGACGCGAAATGATCGATCTTGGATTCGATTTCATCGTGCTCCAGTCCGAAGTGGTGTTTATCCAGCGCCAGGCAGCAGCGGCGTTTGCCGTGCTGCGCTCCGGTTCGCCGGTGGAACAGGACGGATCGATCAGCAGCAACGCCCGCTTCGATTCATCCCCTGCCTGACCGGCACCTACCGATTGCGGAAAGGAGGACGTGGGGTCCTGACGGTTCTTTTCAACGATTCAGCAGACCGCAAGCCACACTTGGGCTTGGGAAGCAGGAGAACGTCATATGTGCAGCAAGCACACCAACGATGAGATTCAATCCAGTACCGATGGAAAGCTTGCCGTCAACCGGCGGAAACTCGTTGGCGGCGCCGGGGCCCTCGGCTTTGCCATGCTCGCCGGCACCGCCATGCCGGGCATTTCGCAAGTTACGGCGTCCGGCCTGAACCGGGCAAACGGACGCGCAGCCGCGTACCAGGCCACCCCGACCAATTACAAGACGTGGACGAAATCGGCCTACGAAGCGGAAACTGGCGAAACCCTGCCAGAATACACCGAGGCTCCGTCGCTTGCGGAACGCGTCGCCAGTGGCGAACTTCCCCCGCTGGCTGAGCGCCTGCCCGAGGATCCACTCGTGGTCAGCCCGATCAGTGAGGTCGGCACCTACTGCGGACCGGTGGTCGGATGGGGAGTCAACCCTAACTCGTACGGGAACGATGTGGTGTCCTCCCGCACGCAGTTCCCGATCGGCGTCTATCCCGATTACGCAACCTTTGCCCCGCAGATCGCCGAAAGTTACGAGCTTTCCGAGGATTCGAAGTCTTTCACCCTCAAGTTGCGCAAGGGCATGCGGTGGAGCGACGGGGAACCGGTCACTGCCGCAGACATCATGTACTGGTATGAGGATGTCCTGCTGAACGAGGATCTGACACCGGCAATCTCGAACAATTACAAGCCCGGCGGCGAAGTGATGACCGTCACCCAGGTCGATGACTTCACGGTCACCTTTTCGTTCGCCGTCCCGTATCCGATCATCATCGAATTGCTCACGTCCGCCCAGGTTGTGCAGCCACGTCACTACCTCGAACAATGGCACAAGAAATACAATCCGGAGGTCGAAACCACCGCGAGCAACGAGGGATACGACACCTGGGTTCTCCAGTACCAGGCCATCGCCGGGACTGGCGACAACCAGGAAAATCCGGATTTGCCGGTCCTCGATCCTTGGGCACTCTCCCGTGCGGATGAATTCGGCAACAAGTATTACGACCGCAATCCGTACTACTGGAAGGTCGATACCCAGGGGCAACAACTGCCATATGCCGAACAACAGATCCGTCGTCTCACCGGCAACCTGGAAACTACCATTCTCCAGGTTCGCAATGGCGAGATCGATTTCGGTGCCGAGCAACTGCAACTGAAGGATATTGCCGTTCTCCGCGAAGGTCAGGAAGCTGGCGGGTACAAGGCACTCCTCTGGCAGGGTGTCACCGGCTCCGAACGCCGCTATCAGTTCAATCTCACCATCGAAGAACCGGGGCTGAACGAGATTTTCAACGATGTCCGGTTCCGGCAGGCCATGTCCCTGGCCATCAACCGGGATGAGATCAACGAAACCCTCTTCTTCGGTCAGGCCACACCGCGCCAGTTCACCGTTCCCCCATCCGTCAGTCTCTACGAGGACTGGATGGGCGAGCACTACGCCGCCTACGACGTGGACCAGGCAAATCAATTGCTCGACGAAATGGGACTCGAACGCGGCGAAGATGGCATCCGCCTGCGATCGGACGGTCAGCCCCTGACGTTTACCATCGAAGACGCCAACTTCAACGAGTCCATGGATGAACTCATCGTCGATTACTGGAGAGCCGTCGGCGTCGATGCCCAGATCCGATCACTCACCCGGGAACTCTATTCCGAACGCACCCAGGCCAACGAAGTCCAGGCCAGCGAGTGGTACGGGGATATCGTCGATGAAATCAACCTGCGTATCCGGCCGGTGAGCTTCCGCCCGCCATGGGGTATTGACAATGTGCCGCACTCCGGAGCGCTCTGGCACCAGTGGTACCTTTCGGACGGTGCCGAAGGGGTTGAACCACCCGAAGAAATCAAGGAACTGTACACGCTCGCGGAACAATTCCAGCAGTCCCAGCGCGGCACGCCGGAATTCGAGGAAACGGGCAAGGCACTCCTCACGAAGAACCTCGAGGGGCTGTACCTCATCGGCACGGTTGGGCTTGCCCCATCCCCGGTGGTCATCAGCAACGCCCTCAGGAACTTCCCGGAGGAAGGCATCATGATGATCAAGATGCAGGCGGTGCACGGCGATCAGTGGTATCTGGCCGAGTAACTGTCCCCACCAGCATCCCGGTGCTGCACCACAGGTGCGGCGCCGGGGGTGCTCATGCCGGGAGAGCAATACTGAAACATGGGCTCCTACATCCTTCGACGTGGACTCTACATGATCGTGACACTGTTCGTTGTCTCGTTCGTGTCGTTTTTCATCATCCAGATTCCTCCGGGTGATTACGTCACCTCCTACGCGGCAAATCTTGCCACCAGTGGCACGGTCCTCGATTCGGCTGAGCTTGAGTCCCTGCGGCAACAGTTCGGTCTTGATCGGTCCATTCCGGTGCGCTACTGGATGTGGATGACCAACATGTTCCAGGGCGATCTCGGCTATTCGTTCGAATGGCAACGTCCGGTCAATGAACTGCTGGGGCAGCGCTTGCTGCTGACGGTGCTGATTTCCGTCGTCACCCTGATCCTCACCTATATCATTGCCATCCCGATCGGTATCTATTCCGCAACACACCAGTATTCACCTGGCGACCATGTCGCGACTGCCATTGGCCTGGTTGGACTGGCCGCACCGGGATTCATGCTGGCCCTGGTGCTGATGGTGGTCTGGTCCAAGATTTTCGGATATGCACCCACCGGGCTGTTTTCCGGGGAATACACTGCTGCGCCCTGGAGTTGGGCCAAGGTCTGGGACTTGCTGAAACACCTTCCCATCCCGGCGCTGGTGATCAGTACTGCCGGAACCGCCGCCCTCACCCGTGTGATGCGGGCAACTCTCCTCGATGAATTGAAGAAACCCTATGTGGTCGCGGCGCGCGCGCGTGGTATGTCCGGCCGGAAACTCCTGTTCCGGTATCCCGTACGCATCGCCATCAATCCCATTGCCAGCACCATTGGCTGGGTGCTGCCGGGTATTATTTCTGGCTCGACTATTGTGGAAATCGTGTTGGCCCTGCCCACCATCGGACCGCTGCTGTTGCGTTCCCTGCTCAGCCAGGATACCTACCTGGCGGCCAGCCTGTTGATGATCCTGAGTTTTCTTACCGTTATTGGTACCTTCGTGTCCGATATCATCTTGCTCTGGCTGGATCCCCGAATCCGCTTCGAGCGGTCTGCATAGAAGGGAGGCAGTCCGTGCAAACGCCAATCATGGCACTCGATCCGGAAACATCGCAGGATCTCACCGGCGAAACATCACAGCAGGATGCTCACATCGCCTCGCAACGGCAATTGATCTGGCGGAGATTCCGCCGTCACAAACTCGCCGTGGCCAGTCTCATCATCCTCATCATCATGTACCTGCTGGCGGCATTCGCCCCGTTCATCGCCCCCTACGGCCCGCGCGAACGTTTCCAGGACTATCTCAGCAAGCCACCACAAGGCATGCACTTCGTGGATGCCGATGGCGATTTCCACTTGCGGCCATTTGTGTATGGATCGAAAAGCGAACTGAACCTGGACACCTTCCAGCGGGAATACGTGGTCGATACCAGCCAGCGGTATCCCATCAAACTGTTTCACCGGGGGACACCGTATGCCCTCTTCGGCTTCATCGATACCGATATCCACCTGTTTGGGGTGGATGAACCAGGCTCCTGGTTCATCTTTGGCACCGATGAACTCGGGCGGGATCTCTTTTCCCGTATCTGGTTCGGTTCACGCATTTCACTGACCATCGGCCTTGTCGGTATTGCCCTCAGTTTCATCCTGGGGTGTGTGCTGGGCGGGATTTCCGGGTATTTCGGTGGCAAGATCGACATGTTCGTCCAGCGTGTGATCGACTTCCTCATTTCCATTCCCACCATTCCCCTCTGGATGTCGCTCAGTGCCATCGTCCCGGCAACCTGGTCGCCGATTCGCGTCTATTTCGGAATCACGGTGGTGCTGTCCATTGTGGGCTGGACCGGTCTCGCCCGCGTGGTGCGCAGCAAGCTGATCAGCCTGCGCGAAGAAGACTATGTGATGGCCTCGCAACTGGCCGGAGCGACCGAAGCGACCATTATCCGGCGGCATCTCCTGCCCGGATTCACCAGTTACCTGATCGTCAACCTGACGCTGGCCATTCCCGGCATGATCCTTGGCGAAACCGCCCTCAGTTTCCTGGGAATCGGTATTCGCCCGCCAACCATCAGCTGGGGCACCTTGCTGCAGGCTGCGCAGAATGTGCGAACGGTGCTGCTCTTCCCCTGGCTCATGATTCCCGGTCTGTTCGTGATTATCACCGTGATGGCATTCAACTTCATTGGCGATGGTATTCGCGATGCCGCCGATCCATACAAGTAAGGAAGTACGGTCTGTGAGTGATTCGTCAAACAACACCGTGCTGGAAGTCGCCGATCTGCACACCAGCATCCCTACGGACGATGGCCTGCTGCACGCCATTCGCGGAATCGACTTTTCCATTGAAAAGGGGCGCACCCTTGGTCTTGTCGGTGAATCCGGTTGCGGCAAGAGCATGACCGCCTATTCCATCCTGCGCCTCACCCCCGATCGCGCGCAGGTGTCGGGGCGCATCACGCTGCATCGCCAGCCAGAACGACAGGGCGACATGGGTGCTGTGGATATCATGACCCTGCCACCGGACGGTCATGTCATGCGCGACATTCGCGGTGGCGATATCGCCCTGGTGTTCCAGGAACCGATGACCGCCTTCTCCCCGGTGCACACCGTCGGCAGCCAGATGATCGAAGCCCTGCTGCTGCACAGGACCAGCGACAAGAACGAGGCGCGCGAACTGGCAATCGACATGCTGGACCGGGTCGGCATTTCCAATCCCCGCCAGCGAATCGATGAGTACCCGCACCAGCTTTCCGGCGGCATGCGCCAGCGCGTGATGATCGGCCTGGCCCTTTCGTGCGAACCATCCTTGCTGATTGCGGACGAACCAACCACTGCGCTGGACGTGACCATCCAGGCGCAAGTGCTGGATTTGATGGCCGAACTGCAGGAACAGTTCGGGATGGCCATGCTCTACATCACGCACGATCTTGGCGTGATCGCCGAACTCGCGGACGACGTCGCCGTGATGTACCTCGGGCAGATTGTCGAACAAACCAGCGTGCAGCGGCTGTTCGATACGCCGCTGCACCCCTACACCCAGGGCTTGCTGCGATCGATGCCACAACTCGGCAATCCCTCCCGCATGCGGCTGGAATCCATTGAAGGCACCGTGCCGATCCCGATCGATGTTCCCCCGGGCTGCGCCTTCTTCAACCGGTGCAAATTCGCCATGAAGGGACTCTGTGATCGTGTCACACCGCCACTGGCGGAAGTGGAACCCGGTCACCTGGCCCGCTGCTTCCTGTATCCGCCCGTGCTCGATGCCGCGAACGTTTCCCGGCCGGAGGCAACCATCGAACATCCGGTCGCCGGATCCGATCCTGGACGAGGACACGCATGACGACCACCCAGATGCAAACCACCACCGAGACCAAGAACGAGACGACCCTGCTTGAGATCACCTCGCTCAAGAAGTACTTCCCGATTGAAAAGGGATTCTTCAATCGCCGGATTGGCGATATCAAGGCCGTCGATGATGTGTCACTGACCATCCAGAAGGGTGAAACACTTGCCCTGGTCGGCGAATCGGGCTGCGGCAAATCGACCCTGGGACGGTGCGTGCTGCGGGCCATTGAACCGACCGGCGGCAAAGTCAATTTCCGCCAGCGCGACACTGGCGAGTACATCGACCTGATGAGCCTGCGAAAGCCGCAACTGCGAAGATTGCGCCGCGAAATGCAGATGGTCTTCCAGGATCCGAATTCATCACTCGATCCCCGGATGACGGTGTCCCAGATTATCGGTGAACCACTCTGGGCGCCCTCCCTGCTGAAAGGGGAAGCCCTGCGACACCGCGTGCAGGAAGTGGCCGAAATGGTTGGCCTGCGCACCGCCTACCTGAGCAGGTACCCCCACGCCTTTTCGGGCGGGCAGCGGCAACGCATCGGCATAGCGCGCGCACTGGCCAGCAATCCGCAATTCATCGTGGCGGACGAACCGGTTTCCGCCCTGGATGTTTCCGTGCAGGCCCAAATCCTCAACCTGTTGCAGGACCTGCAGCAGCA
>Ga0180215_1005997_pt1 | contig 10178 bp, 9 predicted proteins | sample eDN3rd37CBELigBY_FD_128871 | JGI IMG/M metagenome (GOLD analysis project Ga0180215, IMG submission 128871) | Enriched backyard soil microbial communities from Emeryville, California, USA - eDNA 3rd pass 37_C BE-Lig BY (version 2) (version 2) | ecosystem: Environmental > Terrestrial > Soil >...
AGCGGCTGTCAGCGCCGTCACAGAAATAATCTCTCTACCTTTCGTCGTGAGCGGCCCACCTCGGAGCTGCTCTGGATGTGCTCAAAGAGCTCCGCGTCAAAGATGCCCGACGCCGGTAGGGCCAGCATCTTGGGCAACGGCGCGAGCAGGGGGCTCTCCGTCCCGTTGGCCGCGGCGTCGTGCAGGCGGACGGGCGTCGACGGAGCCTGCGCGAGGGCGCGGTGCACGAAGCGAGCCGTCTCCTCGGGCGCCGCGACCATCAGGTGCCTCGTGACAATGTTGAGCACAGTCGAGAGCACTTTGAGCTTTTTGCTGAGCGGAGCGTTGCTGCGCTGCAGCGTCGCGCTGCGCGCGCTCGAGGACGACGCGAGCACGCGCACGTTATTGAGCGACTTGACAATTGTAGTTAGCCACGCGTGGCCCTTGTCCCCCAGCAGCGCACGCTGCAGCGGCGTCGTCGGCGCCCTGTAGCCAATGGCAATTCATGTGGATGCGTGCGGCAGGTAAGATTACACGTCCGGCTTGGCAGCGTGCTAAAGCAATGGTCGCGCACGCGGCGGTCAGCTCGAGGTGGATCGGCGTCGTGCCGAGTGTTTCAAAGGCGACATTGAGCACCATGCGCTCCGAGCCGTCGTCCGGCGTCCCCTAGATGCATTCACGGCACCAACGCAAGGGAAAGGCTGTCAGAGGTCAAGTCATAGGCGCACTCTGCGGGCCGGGGGTTCACCTCCTCAAAGTAAAACATGCTGGGTGCGGCAGCAGCCGGCATGGTCGGCCGCGCCAGCTGCCGGCGCAGCGTGGTGTGCAACTCGTGCGCCCGCAGGTACGTCTGGCAGGTACGCCACACTGCCGTGCCAGCGATGTTGGAGGCAAGGGTCAGTACTACTAGGCGATGCTGGCATGGATGAGGCGCGCAGGACCCATACCTGCGCCGCCTGCAGGTTGATGCGCTGGTTGGCAATCATGTACGCGGTCACCTCGCTGATGGCATGCGGCGGAGCGCCCGCGGCCGTTGCGATGTTGCGCGCATGCAGAGCCATGTGGCCCTGCTGGATACCCTCGGTGGCAAGCGCACGAAGTGCGCCAAAGTTTTGCGCCAGGCCCACCGTCACCATTAGCTATACAGGGGCAGGCGTAGGCGCGTCACGTCAGGACAGCGTAAGAAAGCGGAAGCCTTTCTCCACCCCTATTCCAACGGACGTACCTGCGCGAGGGTCTGCGCATCCGGGAAGCCCATGAGGCCGTGTGTGTAGGCATAGACCGGATTGGTGAGCAGCACGCCGCCCTTGGTGCCCACGGCCATCGGTAGCTGCCGTATGGAGTGTAGGCACTGCGGTACACAACTGTTCAACTCCCATCCGTGGTGGTGCTCACTTATGCTGAGCTCTACTCTCGTACCTCGATGGAGCCACAGAGCACCGGACCGACGGCTGGATCGTCCTCCAGCCAGTACTCCGTCATGGAGCCGTACGTGCCTTGGGTGACGGCCACATAAGCATGCGCGCCGGCCTAGAACGGCAGGCCGTACGCACGTCAAACGAAGCAGCTGCTGGATCAGCAAGCCGCGTCCGCGACAGGAACCGTCCACACTCAGCGTCTCACCTCGATCGCACGCCAGTCCTGACCGACGGCCACGGCGACGGCGTCGATGCCATTCATCACACCCTAGCGGGGTCCGCTTAGACACAGCGGGCAGCACAGAACGCTGAGCCATGCGTACATCGCGAACGCCCGCGGACTACGTAGAAATGCGCTGCACCTTGTTTGCCGTGGCGGCGCGGAAGGGATCGTCCCGAGCAAACGCCGCGGCTTCCAAGATGCCCTGCGCAACCTGCTCGCCCGAGAAGCTTTTGTACGCCAGCTTGCTCACCTGGATGCGGAAGGACGACTGTGCCGACCCGTCGCACCTAGTCGTCCGCGCGCGCAAGGCATGATAAGCTCATGCACGTCGCAATTTCTTGGCAATACGGGGCGCACCTGCGCCACGCGGTGGACGGCGAGGTTGGAGAGGATGCGCAGGCCGATGCGCCCGCCAGTGATGGCGGACACGCGCGGCGCGATGCCCTCCGCCACGGTGTTGACCACATTGGCGCCCATCGCCTCACAGACGTCCACTAGGATATGCACAACCAGATAACGCTGCACCGCCAAGGGCCGCGCCTGCGTGCCCTTGGGCAGCCGCGGCGGCCGCGGGTCGATGTGGCGTACCTCCACGCCCCGCACACCGCCGCCGCGCTCGACCATGGATTGGCAGAAACGGTTGCCCAGCTCGACGAGCTCGTCGCGGTGCTCGTGCAGGGCGGCCGCGGCCGCCTCCACGTCGAAGACGTCGAGCACCTGCAGCTGCGCAATCATGACGTTGGCCGGCGCGTGCCGCGCGACAAAGCCGCCGCCGAGCGCGCTGGCGAGCGTGCGTGCCGCGTTGCTGACGGCAGCGATGATGGACGGCTCCTCGACAGCCATGGGCACGACGTACGGAGTGCCATTCATGACCAGGTGCAGGCCCAGGCCGACGGGCAGGCCGATTGTACCGATGCAGTTCTCGATCATGTTGTCCGCCACCGCGTCGTTCAGTCCACGGATGGGGAAGGTGTCGTCCAGCTCGCCGCTGGCGACGCTGGGCTTGCGCGGTGACCGCAGCGGCGAGGTGACCAGGGCGGCCGCCACCCCGCCGGCCGCCGCTTCGGCGCCGCGTTCTGGAGCGCCGCCGTCGGGCGGCGTTGTGCGGAATAGGTTGGGGAACATGAGCCGCAGCTGGTTCTGGCGCTCCCGCAGCGGCTTCTTGTAGAAGCCGGACCACAGCGACGGCGGTCCGGCCTCCATGGTTGGCGACGCAGCACGGTGCGGCCCCCGCGCCGATTTAGGGACAAACCGGCTAGTCGCCTCGGCTATCCAATCCTCGGTCTCGCCTCCTGTTTCGTGCCAACTTGTCTAGCTCGCCTGTGTCATAGGAACTTTTGTCGTTCCCAGTATCCAGTCCACTCCTTGGGCCTTTGCCTACAACGTCGCTCCGCTGCCTCGCCGCTCTTTTACAATCCTCTCCACTCTTCCGCGCCCTCGGCCTAGCTACCGAATCCTACCCTCACGCCCTCTTGGCTACCGCTCGTCCTCGTCCTCGTCGTCGTCCTCGTCCTCGTTCTCGTCCTCGACGTTGCCCTTCTCTGTTCTCGCGCGGCCGCCTTCTGCGTCTTCGCCGCTCGTCCTAGTCCTCGCGAGTCGCTTTGGCACGCTCGAGGGTGATGTCATCACTTTCATTTTGGCGCGATTCAACCTGATTCCACCGCGGATTCTGTCGCGTTCTGCCACTTTCAGCGTTTCCGTTCCTTTGCGACGACGCAGAGGGTGACGAAGAGGACGACGGAGACGACGACGAAGAGAAGCAAAGACGACGTGTCAGATAGAGCACGAAGAGGGCGACAAAACACATTTTAGAGGAAAGTAGGGACGAGAGGCCACGACGCGCGACACGCCAGAGCCAAGAAGCGGCTCACGGGTGAGCCAACGGATCCCAAGCCGCACCGGCGAGCGCTGTGCGCTACAACCATACTGGCGATAACGGGCTCATGCAGCAGTGTCTCAACGGGTGGGCACATGCCAGACAACGGAGTGCAAACGCTCGGACAGGTCCACGGTGCAACGATAACGTCAACGTGCGACACCGGGTTATCTGCTTGTTTCACGTTTGGGCCATTCACCGTCCTCTTAGCTGGACTAGTTTTCTTTCAACTATCCCGCGACGCGGCCGCGTCCCCCCTTCCGTTGGTCAGGACGCCGGGCGTGTCCCTCTGGTGTCTGGCCACCATGCCGCGTGAACGGTCGCTGTCGCCGTCCAACAGCCTGGCCATCGCGCCCGAGGCGGCGGCGGCACTGCCCGCTGTGCCCAATGCCGCCGCCGTACCCGACGCCCCCGCGCCCGCTGTCAGCAACAATAATGCGCCGGCGGACTTGCCCGCTCCGGGTAGGCGGCCCGAGCCGCAGGCGGGGCCCAACCCAGCCCGGTCGCAGCAGGGCGGGTGCGTTTCCTTGGCAGAGCACAGGGCACGGCCCCCGAGCACGCGCATCGGTGTGGCTCACACGGTGTGCATGGCCCACGCTGTCCTGCCTGTCTGCGCCGTTGGGGTGTTGAGCGGTTCCAGGCGAGAGCGCGTGGCGCTGCACATCAAGAACCTGTCAATCCGCACGTCCGAGCGCGAGCTCGCAGAGTACTTCCGCGCCGCTGGCAAGGTCCGCGAGCCGAACGGCTTATGCAACGCCCGACGCCACCCCGCTGACTGAGGCCACCCCACAGGGCCGATTAATCGGGATGCCCCGCCCGTGCTCGCACAGGTCGTGCGCGCGACCATCATCATGGATAAAAAGACCGGCAACAGCCGTGGCTACGGCTTTGTGGACATGGCCAGCGAAGAGGACGCTGACCGCGCGCTGGCCCTGCACGGCACCAAGTTCCACGGCCGCGTGATCGGCGTCGAGCGGGTACGCGCGCTCGTGCCCCAGCCCGCCTCGATTGAGTTAGCAGCAGATGGCAACTCATAGTGGCTGGTTCGTGTTGGGCCTCGAAGGCGCGCCAGGCCCTCCGCGACCGCGAGCACTCGCCGACACCCGGCGTCTACAAGGGTGAGCCTCAGGCCCGCGGAACAGGTACGGCCGCCAGTTATAGGAACCCGTTTGTCATACGACTGCGGTACTCATTTTAGAAACTTTATGCGCTGTTTCTCGACTCGCCAAACTGAAGCAGCACGACCGCGCGACCGCGGCCCCGAGCGGCCAGACCGCGACCGTGATGTGCGCGGCGGTCGCCCGGACATGCCGCCACCGCGCGGCGGCCCGCCGCCTGGGCCCATTCTGCTGCCACCTGTCCCGCCGCCCCACGGCGGTCGCCCGGACGCCCCGCCGTACCCGCCGCGGCGCGACGAGGCGCCCTACGGCTACGGGCGCCCGGGTCCAGAGGGTTACCCGCCGCCGCCCCCGCCCGCCGCGGGCCCGCCCGGCCGTGGCTACGAGCCGCCCTACTACTCACCGCAGCCGCCGTCGGCGGCTGGGGGGGCCCCCGCCGATCCCTACGGCCGCCCGGCCTACCGCGACGACTACCGGTACCCGCCAGCCGGCGGCCCGCCGCCGCCGCCACCAGCCGGCGCGGCCGACTACGACCGTCGCGGCCCACCCGTCCAGCCCCCACTAATCGATGGCCGCAGCCCGCTTCCGTCCGTGCCCTACTACCCCGGTCCCGCGCCGCCGCCGCCCGCGGATGGGCGCTACGGCGGCCCGCCCCCGCCGACGGCGGGCTACGGTGAACCGCGACATGATGACCGCAGCGGCGGCAAGGACGCCGACCGCGACCGCGGCTACGACCGCGGCGCTGACCGTGACTATGGCGACCGGGATCCCAAGCGCGCGCGCCGCGACGAACTGTCCGGGCCACACGGCGGCGCAAGCGACCGCGGCCGTAGCGGCGGCTACGACTACGACGCCCGCGGCGGCTACGGCAGCGGCGGCAGCAGCGCGGGCCCACCGCCGCACTCGGCGGCCACTGGCGGTCCGGCCCGCGACAGCCGTGACTACCGCGTCGGCGACGGCTACTACCGCGGCGGCGGCGACGGCTATACGGCGGGCCTGCCGCCCACCGGCGGCCCGCCCGCGGTCAGCGCGCCCGGCGGCAGCAGCTACAGTTACCCGCCGGCCGCGCCGCCGGCGTCCGGCTACAGCACCGCGCCGCCGTACACCGGCTACGGCGCCCCGCCGCCGGCGTCGTCCGCTCCGGGGGTGGCACCCAGCGCGTACGGCCCGCCCGGCGGCTATGGCGGCGCATACGGTCTGCCCAGCACGTCGGCCGCGTCGGCCGCCTCCGTCAGCGCGTCCAGTGGGTACAGCGGCGGCTACACGGGCGGCGTGGCGGCGCCCAGTGGCGCTAGCAGCGTAAGCAGCAACACGCCCTCGTCAGCCCCGTCGACCAGCGGATACCCGCCCAGTGCGGGCAGCGCGCCCACTCCCTACAGCTCCGCCGCGTCCGTCTACGGCAGCTACAACACGTCCACGGCTCCCACGAGCTACGGCGGCTACTACGGCGCGGCCGGCAGCTCGACCGCGCCGCCGCCAGGCTACGGCGGCTACTCGTACCCGGCGCCCGGTACCGCTGCCCAGAACGTGCCGCCCTACGAGCCGCGCCCCGTGGGTGCCGGCAGCAGCAGCGCCAGTGGTAGTGCCGGCGACAGTGGCAACGCCGGTGGCAATGGCTCTGGAAGCGCCGGCACCGGCGGCCCACATGACTACCGTTACCCGCCCAGCGGTTCCTACGGCGGTCAGGGCCGTTAGACAGCCACGTATTGTATAATGGTCCTATTTACATGAACACTGGTGTGCATGGCCATTTCCGTCGTCCGGGCAAGCGCGCGGCGTCCGTCCTTCGATGTCAGCCGTCCGTTGCGGCTTCAAAAACGTCGAGGGCGCAGCATGGCTGAAGCGTGTCCAGCCACTAAGCGAGAAGGGAGACGCGGTCGAGTCGGGTTGGTGGGTGCGAATTGGGATGGCGTCTCGCCCGAAAGGCCTCAGTTCCAGAAGCGGCCATCGGCCAGCGCCAGCCCCACGGCGTCCCGCACAGCGGCGTCGGCCGCGGCCACGTCCGCCTCAGCGACGCCGGTGGCCTGGCGAACAACGAACGGCTCGAAGCAACGGCAAACAATAGCATAAGAAGAGCGGGTGCACGCGGAACTACTGGGCCGCCGCGTCGCGCACCTGGACGGAGAACAGCTGCTCCAGCTTGTCGGCGTTGGCCTCGCTGCCCGCGACCACCTGCGCCTTGGGGACCGGCCGCGCCGCGCGTAGTTGCGCCAGCGCCGGCTCCAGCGGCGTCTCCGGCGCGGTCGCTGGCCGGCTTGCATGTTCCAGCAGCCGGGGAATGGCGTCGTCGGGTCGGAGCAGCTCGCTCAGCACGCTGTGGGCGAAGCGCCAGGCCGACTGACAGGCCAACGAGCTTCAGTCGGCACTGCGCCATGTGGCGCACGAGCGCCGAGCCAGCGCCAACCTGAGGGCGCCGCGGCGCACACCAATATCCAGGCCCAGGTGGCAGCCGTCCCGGTAGCCGACGTTGAAGCCCTCCTGTACATGGTCCTCCTTGCCTGCCGACAGGCCTTCGCGATATCCCGTCTGCACTTTGGTCAGCTGGCTTTCAAGCGCGCTGCACGGTCAGAAACAGATCCCTTCCAAACACAGCGCGTGCCTGCGATCCTGCGTCCCTACCGTCGTAAAATCCTGCTCGAGGCGCCGCCACTCGCGCTCGGCTAGGCCGCGGGCGTACGCGGCGTCGTCGGCCGCGTCGTCCTCGAGCCAGTCGACCGCGTCGTCCGCCATTTTTTTTTTTCGCGCCGATCCGATGACGTCAACAAGTGATGACGTAATATAAAGGCGCTTCAGCAATAAAAGGTCAATAGGCACAGGTTTTCTGCCGTTGGTTCCGCTAGTTTTCAACTCTATTCCCTCCGTCGAACTGTCTGAGAAACGGGCAATACCTTGATCTTTGCCCACACAACGATAGCATCGACGCCCACAGTCATAAGGATCGGGCAAAAAAAGAAACTCGGGGAACTACGGGAATCGAACCCGTGGCCTCTCGCACCCGAAGCGAGAATCATACCACTAGACCAAGTTCCCGACAATCAAAAGCTAGCTGGAACATTCCCTTTAAACCTTCAGATGACGTCACAGAGTTTTGGCGCGTTTTTGGCGCGTAAGTCTTTGGGGACGACCGAGCGGACGACGGACTGGACACGTAGCGGGGGCGAGGAGGACGCAGCGGGCGACGCCGAAGCGCATGCGGCGAGTCAGCGACAGCCAAAGAGCTGTAAACAGCCGACCGACGCTACCATCCGTGGTATATGTCGTGGTACATGCACGCGGTGTGTGGGAGATCTACGGCGGCCGTCTTGGCTCCACTTGGACGTGCGGGCGCCGACGATTGCAAGCAGCGGCTTGAACAACCGACAAACCCGCAACTCCTCGGCAGATGCTCTTTGTCTGGATGCTAGGGCGTAGAATACACTGGTGGTGGAAGAATCTGCACGTTGTCGTTTGAGTTGACGCGACACCAGCCATAGCGCGGCGGTCGCTCCGGCTGACATGATGGCGGGGGCCGATGGCTAAGGCCGCCACAGCGCGGCGCCGGCTGTGGCAGTTGCGGCCAGCGCCACAACAACACTTTGCCTCCCAGCAAGCGATCCAACACCACGACGACCACACACCACCACGAGCGCCCCTACGACTTGCTTTAAGCAAACCACCTGCGCGAGGCACGTTTGTCACGCAACGCACGTCGGCTCGGCACCTGCAACCATGGGTTCGCCCAAGGACGAGCCAACCACTGCGACCACCACGCTCGCGATCCATGGCATGAGCTGCGCGTCGTGCGTCGCCAGCGTCGAGCGCGCGCTCCGTGCCGTCGCGGGCGTGCGTGCGGCCGCTGTATCGCTTCTCACCGAGCGGTGCATCGTTCATCACCAGCCCGCGACGACCAGCGCGGCGCAGCTGCTGCAGGCCGTGACCGACGCCGGCTTTGACGGCGAGCTCCTCCCGCCCGAGCCGCCGAGCGCCCCCACGGCATCTGCCTCCACTGCGGCCGACATCACCGCCACCGAGCAGGTGATATACTTTGCCATCTCCGGCATGACCTGCACGTCGTGCTCCGCGGCCGTCGAGCGTCAGTTGGCCAGCCAGCCCGGCGTGCAGCATGCCACCGTCAACCTCGTCACCGAGACCGCGACGGTGCAATTCGACCCCGCCACCACAGGCCCGCGCGCCCTGAAGGCCGCCATCGAGGCAGCCGGCTACGGTGCCGCTGTCGCGCGCCGCGGCCTAACTGCCGCCTCACTCCGCGAGCACCGCCAGCACGAGATCGCCGAGTGGCGCCGCCTGCTCCTCCTCGCCGCCGCGCTCGCGGTGCCGTGCGGCCTCCTCGCCATGGTCTTCCCGCAGTTCCCTGCGCTGGCGGCTGGTCTCAATACGACCATCGTGAATAGCCTGGTGGTCAACGGGCTCGTGACGGCTCTGCTCGCCACGCCCGTGCAGCTCTACGTCGGCCGCCGCTTCTACGTGGGCGCGCTCAAGAGCCTGCGACACGGCACTGCCAACATGGACGTCCTCGTCGCCGGCGGCACCGGCATCGCCTATGTCTACTCCCTTACGATGCTAGTCGTCGCCACTGCCACGCCCGCGTCGGCCAACTTCATGCCTGAGTACTACTTTGAGGTGTCGGCGCTGCTGATCATGTTTGTGGTCCTCGGCAAGTGGCTCGAGTCAATCGCCAAAGGCAAGACGTCGGAGGCCCTCACCAAGCTCCTGGACCTGCAGCCGCCCACCGCCGTGCTGCTGCAAGTCGTGCCGACGCCGGGCGCGGCCGCCGACGCAGCTATCGCGGCATGGACGGTCATTGGTGAGGAGACCATTGACTGCGACCTCGTGCACCGCGGCGACCTGCTCAAGGTGATGACCGGCGCCAAGGTGCCCGTCGACGGCGAGGTGGTGCGCGGCAGCTCGACCGTGGACGAGAGCCTCGTCACGGGCGAGTCGCTGCCGGTACCCAAGGCCGTTGGCAGCAAGGTCATCGGTGGCACGATAAACAAGGAGGGCGTGCTCTACGTGCGCGCCGAGCGGGTCGGCGCCGACGCGATGGTGGCGCAGATCGCGCGCCTCGTCGAGAATGCCCAGGCGAGCAAGGCGCCCATCCAGGTCACGGCGGACCGCATCGCCAGCGTCTTCGTGCCGGCCGTCTGCGCCTTCGCGCTCGCCGTCTTCGCGGTGTGGCTCGCCGTGGCGCTCACGGTGCTGCCGCCGTCGTGGCTGCCGCCGGGCGAGACGCCCGCCGTGTTCGCGCTGCTCTTCCTCTGCACGACGCTGGTGGTGGCGTGCCCGTGCGCGATCGGCCTGGCGACGCCAACGGCCATCATGGTCAGCACGGGCGTGGGCGCGGCACACGGCGTCCTCCTCAAGGGTGGCGAGCCGCTGGAGCTGCTCTGCAAGGTGGACGCCGTCGTGTTCGACAAGACCGGCACGCTAACCCACGGCAAGCCCGTGGTGGTGAACGCCGGCCTGTTGCTGGCGTCTACGACCGACGACGCCGGCTGGACAGTCGACCGCCTCTTGCAGCTGGCTGCCTCCGCCGAGGCCGACAGCGAGCACCCGATTGCGACTGC
>Ga0180215_1006000_pt1 | contig 10177 bp, 7 predicted proteins | sample eDN3rd37CBELigBY_FD_128871 | JGI IMG/M metagenome (GOLD analysis project Ga0180215, IMG submission 128871) | Enriched backyard soil microbial communities from Emeryville, California, USA - eDNA 3rd pass 37_C BE-Lig BY (version 2) (version 2) | ecosystem: Environmental > Terrestrial > Soil >...
CCTACGACATCGAGAAGGATTTCGTGCCGGTCACGCTCATCGCCCAGCCGCCGCAGATCATCGTCGCGGCGCCCACCGAATCCTTCAGCGACTTGAAGGGCCTGGTCGGGCTGGCGCGCAGCCAGCCCGGCAAGCTCAACTTCGGATCGGCCGGCAGCGGCACCTCGCACCATCTGGCGGGCGAACTGTTCAAGCTGCAGGCGGGGGTGGACATCGCGCACGTCCCTTATACCGGCGCGGGCCCCATGCTGCTGGCGCTGATGGGCAGCCAGGTCGACCTGGCCTTCGATGGCCTGGGTTCGTCGGCGCAGCACATCCGCAGCGGCAAGATCAAGCCCATCGCCGTGGCGGCGCCGCGGCGCTCGTCCGCCTTCCCCGACGTGCCCACCGCCGCCGAGGCCGGCCTGCCGGGCTACGAGGTGTCGACCTGGTATGCGATGTGGGCGCCCAAGGGAACGCCCCAGCCCATCGTCGAGCGCATGTATGCCGAGGTCCGGAAGGCATTGGACAAGCCGGAGATCAGGAAGGTGTGGCTGGGCAACGGTTCCGAGGTGCCGCGCTATACCAGCGCCGAATTCGCCAAGTATCTGCACAGCGAGGTGCGGCGCTGGGCCAAGGTGGCGAAAGACGCGGGCATCAAGGCCGATTGATGGACGAGGCCGCAGCGATGAAGCCGGCTCCGGCCGGCGGCCGGATCGACGCGGCGCGGGAAGGCGGCGTCCTGACGCTGACCCTCGCGCACGCCGGCAAGCTCAACGCGCTGACCGCGGCGATGTGGCGGGCGCTGGCCGCGGCGATGCAGGAGGCCGCGGTCCTGCCGGAGCTGCGGGCGGTGGTCATCCGGGGCGCGGACGGCCACTTCGCGGCCGGCGCCGACATCGGCGAATTCCCCGTGGAGCGGGGCAGCCGCGATGCCGTGCGCCGCTACCACGAACGGATCATCGCCCCGGCGCTGCGCGCCATCGACGACTGCCCGCTGCCCACGGTGGCGCTGGTGCAGGGCGCGTGCGTGGGCGGCGGCCTCGAGATCGCCTGCGCCTGCGACTTGCGCATCGCCGGGCGCGGCGCCCGCGTGGGCGCGCCCATCGGGCGCCTGGGCTTTCCGATGGCGCCGGCCGAAATGGCCGGCCTGCTGGCGGTGGCCGGCCGGGCGGTAACGCTGGAGCTGCTGCTGGAAGGCAGGATCCTGGGCGCCGCCGAGGCACATGCGAAAGGACTGCTGACGCGCCTGGTGGACGATGCCGACCTCGAGGCGGAGCTGGCCCGCACCCTGGCGCGCATCGCCGCGGGCGCGCCGCTGGCAGCGACACTCAACAAGCGCATGGCGCGGCGGCTGCAGCGGCCGGAACCGCTGGACGAGGCCGAGCTGGACGCATTCTTTTCCTACAGCGATACCCGCGATCACCGCGAAGGCGTGGCGGCGTTCCTCGAGGGACGCGCGCCCGCATTCGGCGCGGACGCTTCATTCCACCAGACCGAAGACGATAGATGAAAGACGAGAACCTTTATTCCCTGCTGGCTTCCGGTTTCCCCGCCGATCGCGACACCGTGTGCATCGAGGCGCCCGGGGCCGGCGACTACACCTGGCGCGACGTGGACACGCAGACGGCGCGCATGGCGAATCTGCTGCGGTCGCTGGCGCTGCCCGAGGGCGCGCGCGTGGCGGTCCACGTCGAGAAGTCGCCCGAGGCGCTGCTGCTGTACCTGGCCACGCTGCGCGCCGGCTACGTCTATCTGCCGCTGAACACGGCCTACCAGGAAGCCGAGATCGATTATTTCCTGGGCGATGCCGAGCCGTCCGTGGTGGTCTGCGCGAGCAAGAACCTGGAGTGGGTGCGGCGCTGCGCGCAGCGCGCCGGGACCGCCCACGTCTACACGCTGGACGACGATCGCCGCGGCACGCTGCTGGAGGCCGCCGCGCAGGCGCCGTCCGAACATGCGGTGGCGGCGCGTGCGGCGGACGACCTCGCGGCCATCCTGTACACCTCGGGCACCACGGGGCGCAGCAAGGGTGCCATGCTGACCCACGGCAACCTGGCCTCCAACGCCCGCGTGCTGCATGAATACTGGGGCTGGCGCGCCGACGACGTGCTGCTGCACATGCTGCCCATTTTCCACGTGCATGGCCTGTTCGTGGCGGCCCACGGCGCGCTGCTGGCCGGCGCGAGGATGATCTGGCTGCCCAAGCTGGACGTGGCCGCCGCGCTGCGGCTGCTGCCGCGCTGCACGGTCATGATGGGCGTGCCGACCTATTACGTGCGGCTGCTGGCCGAACCGGCGTTCGGGCGCGACACCTGCCGCAACATGCGGCTCTTCGTCTCGGGGTCGGCTCCGCTGTTGATGGAAACCTTCAACGCCTTCCGCGAACGCACGGGCCACACCATACTGGAACGCTACGGCATGAGCGAGACCGTCATGCTGGTCTCCAACCCCTACGATTCCGCCCTGGGCGAACGCCTGGGCGGCACCGTGGGCAAACCGCTGCCGGGCGTGTCGGCGCGAGTGGTGGACGACGCCGGCGCGGTGTGCCCGCCGGGCGAGATCGGCAACATCCAGGTCCGCGGCCCCAACGTGTTCAAGGGCTATTGGCGCATGCCCGAGAAAACCAGGGAGGAATTCACGCACGACGGCTGGTTCAAGACCGGCGACGTCGGCCGCTGGGGCGGGGAGTCCGGCGGCGCCCGCGTGCCCGACGACTATCTGTCCATCGTTGGCCGCAGCAAGGACCTCATCATCTCGGGCGGCTTCAATGTCTACCCGAAGGAAATCGAGACCTTCCTGGACGACATGCCGGGCATCGAGGAAAGCGCCGTCATCGGCGTGCCGCATCCCGACTTCGGCGAAGCGGTGGTGGCCGTGGTCGTGCCCAAGCCGGACGCCACGCTGGACGAGGCGGCCATGATCGCCGAACTCAAGGCCAGGATCGCCAATTTCAAGGTGCCCAAGCGCATCCACGTGGTGGCCGAACTGCCGCGCAACACCATGGGCAAGGTCCAGAAGAACGTGCTGCGCCAGACCTATTCGTGAATCCTCAGGGCCCGGGAAGGAGCCGGGGCGCATGGGCTACAATGCCGCCCGTGCGCCCGTGACGAAATAGGTAGACGTAGCGGACTTCCGTACAAGTGGAGTGCCCCGGACGAAAGTCCGGGAGTAGAACCCGTCAAATTCGGCGAACCCCTGGCACGGGAACGCCGAGCCAAGCAGGCGGCCGACCGGGCTGCCGGGCGTGTGTAGAGACTCGACGGCGGGGACCTAAGGCGGGTGCGGCATACCATGCCGCGCAATGTTATGGTCAAGGCAGAGTCCAGACCCCAAACGGCGTTGCTTCATGCAATCCGGCTGCGCGAGCAGTAGCGGGTAAGAAAATCCGCGGCCGTGAGGCGTGCCGGTTCGATTCCGGCCGGGCGCACCAGTTCTAGATTCCAATTAATCCCGTGAAGTGCAAAAACCCGCGATGATCCTAACGATTCGCGGGTTTTTTTGTTCCAGATCATTCTGCGGACTCAGTATCCTGATCCCGAGCTCGCTGCTTGGCTTGATATTTAATTTTGAGAGAAGACTGTCCGGCCTTCCTTGATCGTCTCAAGCACTTTTATTTCATGAATTTTTGCAGGATCGACTTTGATCGGATCTTTATCCAAAATAACGAAATCCGCCAACTTGCCAATACTGATCGTACCTTTGCTCTTTTCTTCAAAATATTGCCTGGATGCCCAATCGGTAATGCTCTTCAATGCGATGTATGGGCTGACTCGTTGATCTTCTCCGAGGACTGTGCCGCTACGGGTTGTCCTATTCACGGTCGTGTGCAGTATCATTATGCTGTTCGGCAATGCCACCGGCGCATCGTGGTGCTCGGTGAACCACATGCCGCGCTTAAGTGCGGACTGCGTCGGGGAAATACGGAAGGCTCTATCCTTCCCAAGCGTTTCATCTCTGTGCCAGTCGCCCCAATAAAAGGTATGCATGGAAAAAAACGAGGGGACTATACCGAGTTGTTTCATGCGATCAAGCTGATCTTCTCTTACGGTCTGCGCATGAATCATGACTGTGCGGCGGTCCGCTTTGCCGTATCGTTCCTCGGCTTGGGCGACGGCATCAATCAAGGCCTCAGAAGCAGCGTCGCCGTTCGTATGAGCCAGCACCTGCCAATTGTGCTTGAATGCCTGATCCACCAGTGACTGCAAATCGTCATTTTTGGGAATGGCGGGATAGCCTCGGTAATCGGCCGGTTGTCCTGCAGGGGCGTGAAAATACGGCTCGCTGAGCCAGGCAGTTTTACCCTGCGGCGAACCATCCAGACTTAATTTGACACCGGCAATTCGAAAATGATTGCTGTAGTTTTCTTTAGTTCCGGTCTTACTCATAAAAGACCATTCGGCCTGAAGGTCGGGATAAACAGCGATATCGATCTTCAACTTTTTTTCGTCGGCCAGTTTATGCCAGGTTTGAGTGATTTGTTCGCTCGCGCGTCCCTCCTGAGCCGTAGTGAAACCAAATTGCGCGTAATAATCCGCCCCTGCAAGCGCGATTTTCTCGCTGACTGTTTGATCGAACGACTCCAGCACTTTAAACATTGGAGCAAAGAACGCCATTTCCTCTAAAACGCCATCTGGAGTGCGTCCGTCAGCTAGGCGTCGAATGACGCCGCCGGCTGGATCTGGTGACGCCGGGGTGATCCCGGCCAACTCCAGCGCCTTGTGATTCATGGAGGCTAAGTGGCTGGATTGATGAATGATGATGATGGGGATTTCCGTGGATACCTGATCAAGGTCGGTGGCTGTAGGATGTCTTTTCTCAGCAAGTTGGGAATCATCGTAACCAAACCCGATAATCCATCCCACCTTGTCTATTGCAACGAGGTTTTTACTTTGCCATTCTTTCAGTATGGACACCAAGGCCGGGATGTCAGTTCCCTTTCCGTCCGGAGGGGGGAGGAGGTTTGCGGATAGCTTCTGGAATCCAGTCATCCATGTATGTCCATGCGCATCGATAAACCCCGGCAGCAAAGTTTTACCTGCAAGATCTACCATGCGAGTGCGGTCACTCTGCAACGTGAAAACTTCAGCCTCGGAGCCCACGTTTACAATTTTTCCGTTTCGAATGGCAACTGCTTCTGCGTAGCGAGGAGCGTCGCCAGCCATTGTAAGAATGCTTCCGCCAAAATAAATGGTTTCACCATGAAGAGCCGTAGTGCTCTGAGATAACGCAAATGATGAAAAAGCGGTTATTGCCGCGATAAAACTAATTTTTAAAACTATCGCACACGGCTTGATGTTTTTCGGCATTCCTGGATTTCCGGTTATTGAAATTCGATGGCTCGGTTAGATACGCCATTTTGGCGCATGCCTGCCCAATCGTATCTCAAATACAGGGCATTGTGGATCCAATTTTCACTGACCGCAAGCAGCGGCTGCCCAACCTTGGTTTGTCCGACCTCATAGGGGCGGAGTTCTTCGCGTTCAGATATGCACGGATTCATGGAAGGAGATGATGCCGGGTCGCGGCTTTTTCTTTGCGATCTACCGCTGCGCTTCAACTCATTGGTGCGAGCCGTGTGGAATTAAGTGCTCACGGATGCTTCGTCCGGGTGGCAGGGAAAAAACCGGCCTAGGTGCACAAGAAATGATACCGAGACGGGCCTTGTGACTAAGGTCAATTAGCGGCGCCGGGCAACGTTTCCTGATCGGCAAAAGCCGGTAACCACGCTGTGCAAACGGATATTCGGGAGCTTGTGGAATACCTCGGTCATCGTCGACACAAAGCGGCCGTCGCTTCGTAAGCGCTCCACGAAGGCCAGGGTATTCAGCTGACGGTTTCGGTGGCTAAATCCGTGACATGCATATTCCAAGGCAACAAGGCATCGTAATCCTCGGCAGTGCGGGCCGTCGGCAACTGCCGCATCACGCGGCGCAGCCACGTGTACGGCTCCAGGCCGTTGGCCTTGGCGGTCTGCACCAGCGAGTAGATCAACGCGCTGGCATGCGCGCCGGCCGGCGTGTCGCTGAACAGCCAATTCTTTCTGCCGACGACGAAGGGCCTGATGGCGCCTTCGCAGCGGTTGTTGTCGAGGGGCAGGTCGCCGCGCTCGGTGTAGCGGCACAGCCTGCTCCAGTACTTGTCCAGGTAGGCCAGCGCACGGCCCAACGCCGTCTGCGGCGCCACCGCCGGCAACGCCTTGTCCAGCCACTGGCGCAGCGCCTGCAGCACCGGCAGGCTGCGCGCCTGGCGCGCCGCGTAGCGGTCGGCGTCGGTCGCCTGCCTGACCTCGCGCTCGATCCGGTACAACTGCCCGATCTGCTCGATCGCCTGGTCCGCCCGCCCGCGCTTGCCCTTGGCCTGCACCTTGGCCGCCTCGACGAAGCCGCGCCGCGCATGCGCCCAGCACGCCAGGTGCTCGACGCCTTCGGTGCGCGCCAGTGCGTTGTAGCCGTCGTAGCCATCGGTCATCAGGTAGCCGCGCCAGCCTTCGAGCAAGCGCAGCGGCACCTGCCCCGAGCGGCTCGTATCGTAGTGTGCGACCAGAAGTCGCATGAATCTCTGTTTCAGGAGGAAGTAATGACTTGATGAAACCGGCTGTTCCATCAGCCGTTCCCTACCCGGACATGCGGAGCTGGTAACGGCTCGGTGTGAAGCTCTGGGAACAATGTAGCCACCGGGGTACCCGGTACGCCGAGCCGTGAGGCAAGGTCCAACCTGCGAGCACGAATGCGGGGAGGCGCTAGGGACGGATGGGTACGACCAACACATGTGAACGTTCGCATAGGCACCGTCATCGAGAACAAGCCAAACGTGCTGACAGGCTTGAACCAAAAGGTGTGCGGCAGGCATGGCCTTAGCTACGTGGGCCATCATGGACACAGCGCCGCCGGTGCCGTAGGACGGGTCCGCCCCATCCTGAGATTTATGTGGAACTGGGTAAGCCCATCGTGCCGCCGGCAACGGCAGGCGAACCGCGAGGAACGCTGTTGGCGTGGTGGGTAAAGGAGTGCGGAGAAAGCGAATGCCCGGCTGTAATGGCCGGGATACGGGCTGCGACATCGCCCGACGCGAAAGCGGGCAGACTTCCGCATGGTCACTCATGGCGAGAGAATCTTGACCAACCGTTGCACGAGGAAAAGCAGATGACGGCGAACGATGCGAAAGTGTCGAGCGCTGGTGCGTCCTCGCCTGCTGCGCTGATGTGGGACCAGGCGAACTGGCCGCACATCGAGGCAGAAGTGAAGCGGCTTCAGATGCGTATCGCCAAGGCAGTCCAGGAAGGCAGATGGGGAAAGGTGAAAGCCTTGCAGCGTCTGCTGACCCGCTCGCACAGCGGCAAGATGCTTGCCGTGAAACGAGTGACGGAAAATCGAGGCAAGAGAACGCCGGGGGTGGATGGCAAGGTCTGGAAACCTTCGGCGGCCAGATGGAACGGGATGCTGTCAATGCAACATCGTGGCTACTGCGCGATGCCGCTGCGGCGCATCTATATCCCCAAGAGCAATGGGAAGAGGCGTCCGCTGGGAATACCTTGTATGCGGGACCGGGCGATGCAGGCCTTATGGAAGCTCGCTCTGGAACCCATCGCGGAAACCCTGGCGGACCCGAACTCCTATGGCTTCCGGCCCGAGCGCTCGACCGCCGATGCCATCGAGCAATGTTTCAATGTTCTGGCCAGACCGACTCCGGCGGAGTGGATTCTGGAAGGTGACATCCGGGGTTGTTTCGACAACTTCAGTCACCCTTGGTTCATGAAGCACATACCGATGGACAAGGCGGTACTGCGCCAATGGCTGGAGGCTGGCTACGTCGATGAAAGAACCTTGTTCGAGACGCGGGCGGGGACACCCCAAGGGGGAATCATCTCGCCCATCATCGCGAACATGGCGTTGGACGGCTTGGAGGCAGTGGTCCACGCGCACTCCGGTGCAACGGACCGCGAACGCCGAAGAGCCAAAGTCAACGTCGTCCGTTATGCCGACGACTTCGTGGTCACTGGCGCTTCGAAAGAAGCGCTCGAATCCGAGATCCTGCCTGCCATCCGCCGCTTCATGGCGGAGCGTGGGTTGGAACTGTCGGAGGAGAAAACGCGGATCACGCACTTGACGGAAGGGTTCGATTTCCTTGGGCAGAACGTTCGCCGGTATGGCGGCAAACTGCTGATCAAGCCGGCGAGAAAGAGTATCAAGTCCTTGCTGGACAAGGTCCGGGAGATCATCAAAGGCAACACCAGCTCCACGCAGGAACTGCTGATACGGCAACTCAATCCGGTCATCCGTGGTTGGGCCATGTATCACCGTCACGTCGTGGCGAAAGTGGTCTTCACGCTGGTGGATCGCCACATCTGGCAACTGCTCTGGCGTTGGGCAATGCGCAGGCATCCCAACAAAGGAGCGCGATGGGTCAAGGATCGTCACTTCCCAACGAACGGTAGCAGGAAATGGAGCTTTGCCACGAAGGGTTCAGCCAAGGACAAAACCTCTGGTGTCGAACTCTTCCGTGCATCGACGGTGGCGATCATCCGCCACATCAAGGTCCGTGCAACTGCAAACCCGTTTGAACCGGATGGGGTCGAATACTTTGTCCGTCGTCGAGCCTCGAAACGTCCGGTTGGATGGCCCGGTGCCAGTCCATGGTGCTGAAGAAGGGCTTGAGCCGGATGCGGGGTGACTCGCACGTCCGGTTCTTAGGGGGCGGCGGCACAGCAATGTGCCGCTGCTACCCGACCGTACAGCACCACCGGTCTGCCTGGCGGCCCGCCCGTCTGCACCCACATGTAGCTGTTGGACGTGGCCGCCTTGTCCGGTTCCTTGAGCACCTGCACCACCGTCTCGTCCAGGTGGAGCACCGGCGCCTGCAGCAGCGTATCGCGCATCAGGTTGTGCAAGGGCTGCAGCGCCCGGGCCGCGCCGATCACCCAGCGCGCCAGCGTCTGGCGCGGCACGCGCACGCCGGCGCGCGCCAGGATGTGCTCGAAGCGCGCCACCGGCAGGCCGTCGACGTACTTCATGATCAACAGCATCACCAGCAGGTCGTTGCTGGCATTGCTCTTGGGCAGCACTTGCGCGGGAACCGGCGCCGTCACGGGCGCCTGCTCGCCGCCCGGGCAGGCATAGCGCTTCCTGATGTGGCGCAGCACCCGGATCTGCATCGGCACGATGTCCAGTTGCTCGCTGATCTCCTGGCCGATCTCGACCATCGGCGTGCCGCAGGCACAGGTACGCTCGGCTTCGGGGACGTCGTGCACGATGTCCAGGCGCGGCAACTCGGCCGGCAGCGCCAGGCGTTTGCCACGCGCCTTCGGACCGCCATGGGCCGGGGCCTCCCGTGGCGCGGCAGGCGGGATCACCGCGGCCTCATCGGCTGCGGTCGTGTCGGCGGCCAGCGCTTCGGCCTCATCGAACAAGCGTGACTGCCCGGCATGCGCCTCGCTGCTCGGGCCGAACATCCGGCGTCGGGCCAGCAGCAATTGTTCGTAGATCACCTGCACGCGTTGCGCAAGTTGTTCTTCTACCTGGCGGGCGACTTCCTGCTGGAGGCGAGCCTGGACCTGGGCATCGATGTCCGCGCCCAACCGGGCCGCAATGGCCGCCGTGAACTGCTTGAGGCCTTCGGCCGATCCCGATATACCGAACCGCGCCGGATCGATATCCAGGACGTTGGCAGGGGGCAAGGCGGCATGGGCAGGCATGCCGCATTCTACCAAGCGCCGCTACGTCACGGCTTCGTAATGCAAGGTTTTATGCGGCTGGTGCGACCAGAGATCGAACCCTTCGAGCAGCCACTCCAGTTCCTGCAACGTCACCGTATGCGTGGCCTGTTCCGAGGCCGGCGGCCACGCGAAGCGCTGGCGTTCCAATCGCTTGTACCAGAGGCAAAACCCGTTGCGGTGCCAATACAGGCACTTGATCTTGTCGCGATGGCGGTTCACGAACACGAACAACGCATCGCCGAACGGGCTCATCTGCAACTCCTGTTCGACCATCGCCGACAAGCCGCCAATCGACTTCCTGAAGTCCACCGGCGCGCGGCACAGGTACACCGCGCCGATGCGGCTGCCCGGATGCATCAGCGCACCTGGCGCTCTATCGCGGCGCCCAGTGCTGCCAGCCACTCGGGCGCCGGCAACTGCGCCAGCTCCAGGCGCACGCCTGGCGCCATGACCAAGGTGCACCGCACCGCTTCGCTCGCCGCG
>Ga0180215_1006002_pt1 | contig 10173 bp, 18 predicted proteins | sample eDN3rd37CBELigBY_FD_128871 | JGI IMG/M metagenome (GOLD analysis project Ga0180215, IMG submission 128871) | Enriched backyard soil microbial communities from Emeryville, California, USA - eDNA 3rd pass 37_C BE-Lig BY (version 2) (version 2) | ecosystem: Environmental > Terrestrial > Soil >...
CACACGGCGCGGCCCGTGAGATTGGGAATGTTTCGTGAGGTCCGGCCGCCGGCTTTCAACGTACCAGAGGCACACCGTGGTGTCCTCCGAGGCGCTCAGCAGCTGGCCACGGACCTGGCGGTTCCACGATAGACCATAGCTAGGTGGATTGCCGCGGCGTGGACCGAATGGTGGGATGTGCAGAGTGAGCGCAGAGATTGGCTTTGTACCAACCCTTCCCGCCGTACCCTTCCTTGGTGTGGCCCTGGAGGCGCAGCTGCGGCGTCACCTTGTGCTCAGTAGGGTTGAGCGGGTGTTTGGTGTAGTCAAAGACGTGCACCTCGCCCGAGACGGTCTTGGTGGCAATCAGGCACGGGTTTTGCGGCATGTAGCGCGCCCTGGTCCCGCGGAGTAGTTAGTTTGCGCCACGCAAGGCCACCATTAGTCCAGGTGCTCGCTCAAGGGACTGGCTGGCCGCGCACCGCTTGCGTACCGGTTGACCTCGCCCTCGTGCGGGATCTTTTGAATGATCTGCACCTTGTTGTCAAAGCCACCGTACGTACCGGTCTCTGGCGCATCGACACTTACTGCGACTAGCGGTATGGCGATGAGCGACGAGCTAAGAAGGTCTCCTAGCGGAGGCGCGTAGCTGGCGTACCGCCCTTCTCCTCGTCATACTTGCTGCTGTCCACCGCGGCGGTGTCAGTGGGGATGCGGACGGTGGCGATCTGCAGGTAGTTGGGCTCATCCTCAGAGGTGTGCGTGCCGAGGATGACCCGATGCACAGTGTAGTCCTTGCCCTCCGGCCTGCCGCGATAGAAGCGTCCCACAAGGTCGACCCAGCCAGGTTGAGTCGCAGACGCGTCGCGTGGGCAGCACAGGCCCTAGCTGGCGTCGCACCGTTCCACGTCCGGCAGCCACTCGACGGTGAGCGATGGCCACTCGAGGGCATGCGTGATAATCAGGTCGTAGAGGAATGGCGTGTTCTTCTTCCAAATCTTGTACTCTTCATTGATGAGCTTCTCCTGCAGCTCCTGCGACGAGACGTCGTCATCTACCGTGTCCCCATCTGCCCGCGGAACCAACACCGGACGCTTTAAGCCGAGTGCTTTTCGCGCGCGCCACTTGCTCCAGATGCTCGCCATACCCGCCATGGTTGCTATCTGCTGCAGCGGCGGCGTGTTGCCCGCCTTCCGCAGCAGTAAATAGAGAGGGTGAGCAGCAGCAGCAGCAGCAAACCCAGCAGTCGTGGGCGGCCGGGCGGGTGGAGCAGCAGCACCAGTCCGACGTTCACGAGGCGTCGACGGGCGGCCGCCAAAGAAGCGAAACAGCGAGCGGTGCTTTTTTGGCGCGAAGAAAATTTTGGCGCGCTTTTTCTGACAGTTTGATCTATCAGAAATGGAAGTCGCGGCCGATGTCGATTTTGGTTACGAGTACGAGCCGCTGCCTCAAGTGCCGACCCAAGGCAGCCCGAGACCAAGGGCCCTGCCCATAGCCCGGCCTGCCTAGTGGATAAGTAGGTCATGAAGAGACTGTGTCGGAAGGACAGACGCGCAAGCTCAAGGGCCGTCAGGCAAGCCGCGACTGCTGTCTCGTCGACCTACTCTCGACCGCTGGGGCCGGCCGGCTGTGGTCTGCGTGGGCCGTGGCCATGAGCGCTCCGGCGGCCAGCGGGCCCGCCACAACGTTTGGCGTCGCCTTTGACGTCGACGGCGTGCTCTACGCCGGCAGCGCTAAGGACCCCATCCCAGAGGCCGCCGACGTAATCCAGGCGCTGTGGAACGAAGACCGCATGACCATCCGGATTCCCCATGTCTTTGTAACCAATGGCACGGGCTACAGCGAGGCCGGCAAGGTGCAGAGCACTGCCGCGCTGCCCGCCTAAGCCCTACACGTGCGCGTGCTGATCCAACTGCTTTTAATTGGGCGCCTTGGATCCCCGCCAGGCCGAAGAGCTGGCCTCGTTCCTGGGCGTGCCCATCCGGCCAGATCAGGTGATTCTGCCCAGCACGGCGATGGCCGAGTTGGTGGCGGAGTACGGCGCCAAACGGATCCTGGCGGTCGCGCGCAAGGACGAATTTGCCCACGAACTCATGGCCGGCTACGGCTTCACTGACATCGTCACTGTGGCCGAGTACGCCGCGCGGCACCCCATCCTCTTCCCTTACCGGAGGTTCCCGCCGGACGCCGCTGTGCCGTGGGAGAAGGAGCGGCCCATCGACGCCATCTTCTTGCTCCAAGTGCCGGGTACGGCATGTGGCGCCACGAGCGCGTCAGAGAGCGAAGTTCGCATTTGCTGAACACACGAGGATTCTGCTTGGACGCCGTCTATGTCGCCTGCGACGGCGGCAGAGGAATGGGGATTGGCGCTGCAAATCTGCCTGGACATCCTGCGGTCGACGGGCGTGCCGGGCCTAGCGAACGAAGCGTCCAAGCAAGTTATCCCTGTCTTCGCTGGGAATCCAGACTTTGACTACAGCGCCCTCCACTCAGTGCCGCGGTATGGCGCAGCGCAAGGGCATCGGCGATCATGTGCAATGACTTATTCACGACCTGGATGGAAGGCAATATGTACCTGCTGGATCCGCGCCCAGGCTGACGCTCGGAGCGTTCCGCGAGTGCCTCGCGCTGTGCTACCGCTACAGCACCGGTACGTTTTGGTCAAGCGAGCACGTATACTCTTGATTGTACTGACGACATGGATCAGACAGGATTGCATATAGCATGTCAGGCCGCGAGATGGAATGCCGCCTGTACGGTAAGCCGTACGTGGAAGTGGTACGCCCGGCACGCGCACGCCACCGTGGATCATGGACATTCGCTCACAATCACGCACACGTATTCCTCCTCGACGTCATCAGTACCGGCAAGCGGAGGCGGCCCTGCGGCACCAGGCGACCGCGCTGGGCTGGGACGACGTAAGCACATTTTACATGATCGGTGCGACGCTCGTTTTCAAAGGATTCAGCTGAAGACCACCGAACACTAAGGGCAATTCCGACGTTGATTTGTGAATGACAGGCGACAATCCGCTCTCCGATATCCGTGGCGCGCGCATGGCTGGCGAGCGGTGGCGGTCCATCCTCACGCGCACGGGCAACTTCAAGGACCCCGTCGGCAACCACCCCGAGTACCCAGCCGACATTGTCTGCAAGGCCGTTGGCGACGCCTGGCGCGAGATCCAGCGGCGGCAAGGGCTGGCCCCTGCGTCGTCCAAGTAAAAGCAAATTTCAAGTTGTACATAGACCTACGCAATCTCAATGCATTGAACGACATGCAGACCACGCAAACCTATGGCACCCACAGCAGGCTTAATCGCGGCGACGATAGCACTACCCTTGCCCGCTCCGCACACGCTTCGAGCTACCGTGCTGACGTCATCAGTCCGTGACATCATCGATCGACTTGCGCGCTCATCCCTCCGGGCCAGGAGACGCGGCGATGAAGCTGCTGGACAACAGCGCGGTACGGACGCTGGGCTGCCGCCTGTAGCTCCGTCAAGCGATGCTACTTGAGCCGTAGCGCCTCATCAATGCTGACAATCCGTTATGGGGGCGTCGGGTGGGCTGCTTGACATCTGTAGTTTGTGGCCGAGCTGGCCGCGCTCTTTGCGCAGAGCCAGACCAAGGGCACCGTCTTCATCTCCAGCAAACGCTGTACGTTGTGCGCAGCGCGCTGGTTGACGTTGGACAAGAGTGCCTGACGTCGCACGCTGTTAGTATGTTCGCTGTCGCTCCGGCCAGACGCGTACGCGAAGCGGCCCAAGAAGGGCGAGGATTTACCGCAGCCGCCTGCCGAGTTCCCGGTGCTGTACCGTGCGGTCTGTGGCAAGAGCAAGATCAGTACGCTCGTGACGCCGGCCAACATCTCCAAGTTCAACGCGGCGTACCTCACGACGGTCCGCGCGCAAATGGCTAACTTGAAGAAGAAGGAGAAGAAACCACGGAGTAAGAAGGCCAAGACCGCCACCGCGGCCGCATAAGCGGCGCTGCGCCCTGTGTCCTGCTGCTGTTGTTATAGACCTGGCTCACGTTGAGCCTACTGTACAAAGTGTGAACTTGGTACCATAAGAATGTCAGGAGCGCCGATTGGAGGGATAAAATAAGCTACAGGATGCAACGGCGCGCAGTGGCCTAGAGAATGACGCAGCACGAGTTGGTTTTCCTGGCGGCCTTGTAGAACGATTTGGACCCAGTGCTGAGGTCCTCCGACTTTTGCACAAGGTCGTCGAGCTTCTCGCCACGCTTCAGCAGGCTCTCCATGGCCTGGTGCAGCACAATCTTGGTCTCGTCCAAGTCCCGCTGGATCTTGGTCAAACTGTCCGCGGCCGCCGGGTCCTGAAACTTGGCCAGGTGGTCCTTAAGCTCGGGGAAAGCGAAGCCGTCCTCGCGGCCCCACTCGCTCTTGGGGTAGCGGGCGGTGAAGTCGTCCAGCACCTTGTTGATCAGGCCCTGAGCGACGCGTTGCGGGTACTCGGCGTCCACGAGTGCAACGCCCACGAGACCGTCCGGGCGGTGGTAGACGTGCCCGATGTACTCTGTGCGCGCCACGACACCGTCAAGCGGATAACAGCAGGCGGCAGGCGATGAATCACGAGTACGTAGTAATGACAGCGCCACCGGCGCTGTTACACCCACTCTGCTCCGTAATCGCCTGGCGCAGGCCCATGTCAGTGCGCCGCGCGGCGGTCTTGGAGAAGAACGTCATGAACTCGCGCACGCTGCGTGTCACGCCCGATACCGCACGATATACACCCACGATACAATAAGCAGTTAGCGCCGAGGCTGGCCAAAAACTAAAGGCAACGGCAGCCCGCCTACCCATTACGCTCAAAGAAGCCAAAGTCGGCGAGGTTAGCCTCGCTGATGAGCATCTTCTCCGGGTAGAAGAGCACCGCCAGAAAGTAGACCTTCATGGTTGCGGCGGGCGTTCCTGCGCCAGAGCGCCGACGACACACAACAAAACGAGTGTGCGCCCGTGGATGGTTGCACCAGAGGTCTTGCCTTAAGTCGCATGCACTAGAATCACTAACGTGCTCCCGCTAATTTGTGTGGCCCCACACAAGCCCGTGCGTCGGCCGTCGTGCGTCTGGGCCGTCGTCTGTGTTGTCGCGTCTTAGGAGCGAAGTTGTGGAGGCCTGGCTGCCCGTCCAGCGTCCTCGTCCTACAGATGACGTCACACGTTTCTGACATATTCTGACAATACTATATTGCGTCATCGGACCACGTGGCCAGGTTCAAACAGGTTTTGCGCAACCGCACGCGCGCCGGCGTCGACGAGAGCGCCAGGAACAGATCACTGCCGGCAACCAGCTGCCGGGGGGAGCGCCAGGAGACCCGTCCTGCCAGGCCGACGCCCGTGGCACAGACAGCAGGTAACGTACACGTGCATGCATGGTTGGGTGGTGTGGAGGAACGTGGCTGATGGATGGACTGTCGCGTGGCCAACCTTACCACGTGGGGTCGACACAAATTCAGCCATGGCCGACACGGAGGAGGTCCGCCGCGGCGTCGAGGAGCTCGCACTGCCGGGTACGTTGGCGAGGACGGTGGGTGGACCGCTGCGACGGCACACGAGGCTGACCAGGTCGCCATGCACGCGCCGGCTACATGCACTTGGCCGAAACAGAGTTCGCGGTCTTCGTGTCGGAGCGCGAGGGCAACGACGAGACCGGCGACGGCTCGGAGGCCAAGCCCTTCAAGACCGTGATCCGCGCCTTCCGCGAGGCCGATGTACGGCGACGAGCCGACCGCCTTTCGCCGCGGTGCCGTTGTTTCCGCTAACACATGTGCGGTGCCGCTCGTCGTTCGTTCGGTCTGCCGGCAGGGCAAGTTCTCGCCGGACATCTCGGTGGACGGTGCCGACGACGCGCGGTGGCAGAAGAGTACAGCGAAGTTGCCTTACAGGAGGCGGCCTCTCCCCGCGGTATGCTAACAGCGTATAGCTGCCGATGCCCTCGAGCCGCTGCTCGTACCCTAGTCTCCCAGGCCGCCTTCAAGAAGCAGAAGAAGCTATACCAGACGGAGAAGGCCAAGGCCGAGAAGGCCGCGCAGGCTGCGTCGAAGAAGGTGGGCGGGCTAACATGCCGTCTTAGCTCGGGGGCCCGCAGAGCGCTGAGACCCGCGCGTGTCCACGGCACACTCCTGGGCGGTGACAGGCCGCCGAGGATGAGAAGCGGTTCGAGGAGGCCAAGAAGATTGTCATCGCCGAGGACCTGACACTGCCCCCGGCCATCAGGGTACCATTCCCGGTCTCCCGTTCGCTAGAAGATGGTTCCGACCGCATCTCACCGGTGCTGGCCGTTCGTTCCTGCCACGCCTGCGCATCCGCTTAAGGTCAAGATCCGCGACTCGGCCGCCTACCGTAGCAAACGCATCAAGGTCAGCGGCTGGGTCCACCGCATGCGCTGGCAGGGCAAAAGCCTGCTCTTCCTCATCCTGCGCGACGGCACGGGCTACCTGCAGAGCATTCTCACCGACAAGCTAGTACGGTGTGTTTGGTCCACAGAACTTCGGTGCTGCGGTGGAGCTAAGTGCCTTCTCTTTCGATGGGCTTGCACGGCGTCCTAGTGCCAAACTTATAACGCGCTGATGCTCACGCGCGAGTCGACGGTGACGTTGTACGGCACGCTCAAGGAGGTCAAGGAGGGCCAGACTGCCGAAGGCGGCCACGAGCTCATCGTTGATTACTGGGAGGTCGTGGCGCTGGCGCCCGGCGGCGGCGAGTCTGTCGACAACTTTTTCAACACCGAGGCCGGCCCCGACGTGCTCTTTGACAACCGCCACATGGTCTTGCGCGGCGAGAAGGCCTCCAAGATCATGAAGATGCGCAGCGTCGTTCTGGCGGCCTTCCGCGCGCACTTTTTCGAGCGCGGCTACTTTGAGGTCACGCCGCCTTGCCTCGTGCAGACCCAGGTCGAGGGCGGTGCCACGCTCTTTTCCCTCGATTACTACGGCCAGCCAGTAGGGGGGCGAATGCTGATGGAATTGGAGGCGGCAGCGAGCCGGCTGACTCAAGTGCGGGCGCAGTGCCGGCGCGCTTCGTGCGTTCGTCGATTACAGGCGTACCTGACGCAGTCGTCGCAGCTGTACCTGGAGACGGTGATCCCGTCGATGGGCGATGTCTTTTGCATCCAAGAGTCGTTCCGCGCCGAAAAGTCGCGCACACGCCGCCACCTCTCCGAGTGCGCAGCCAACCGCCAACGTTTGTGCCTGTGTTTGCCCCAACGCTGACCTGACCTGAGCACCGTACTGCGTTGCTTCCTCCTTCCTGCAAAATGCAGGTACACACACCTCGAAGCGGAGTGCCCATTCATAACCTTTGAGGAGCTGCTGGACCGCGTGGAGGACCTGGTCTGCGACGTTGTGGACCGCGTGCTCAAGTCGCCGTTCGCGCAATACCTGTACGACCTCCACCCCGACTTCAAGCCGCCAAAGCGGCCGTTCCGCCGGATGGCCTACGTCGATGGCCTGGCATGGCTCAAGGAGCACAACATCACCAAGGAGGACGGCACCTTTTACGAGTTTGGCGACGATATCCCCGAGGCGCCGGAGCGCCGCATGACCGACACGATTAACGAGCCCATCCTCTTCTGCCGCTTCCCGGCCGAGATCAAGTCGTTCTACATGCCGCGTTGCGCCGACGACCCGCGGCTCACCGAGTCCGTCGACCTGCTCATGCCGGGCGTCGGCGAGATCGTTGGTGGCTCTATGAGGATATGGAACCTTGTGCGTGCCTGCTCGGGGCCGTCGATCGAGCGGTCGTAGCTATAGGTGATTAGCTCACGCAGCGCCCCATTGCTCGTGCATGCACGCTCTTTAATTGGCAGGACGAGCTCCTGGCGGGTTACAAGCGCGAGGGCATCGATCCCAAGCCGTACTACTGGTTCACCGACCAGCGCAAGTACGGCGCATGCCCGCACGGCGGCTACGGACTGGGCGTCGAGCGCTTCCTGGCCTGGCTGCTGCACCAGGACCACGTGCGTGACGTATGCTTGTACCCGCGCTACGTCGACCGTTGCCAGCCGTAACCTGATCGGCCGGAAGGATCGCATGTAAGGAAGCTGCCGCCGCCGCTGCCTCGCACCTGCATGTGTACGACCAATTCTGTTCAGTTATTTGCAATCACATACAGCGTAACTGCGGCCTCGCACACAAATGGGCGCATCTTAGTGCAATTGGACCAGTGCAAGATGGTGAGAACGAGTATTAGTCGCAACAGTTGCTTTGCTAAATCTCATGCCCCTCGAATCAAATCTGTCAGAAACTCTGTCAGAACAAGCCTCCGCGTCTTCGAAGCGACGGTACGCGCCGCCGCTTCGCCCGCCGCGCCAGGCAGCTATTGCCACGAGCAGCAAGGGAGGCACCGGGAGCTGACTGGGCTGTGCACGCTGTGTATGTCGTGCGATGGTTGTGTGGACGCGCGATGCATAGTGAGTGCGAGGCGTCAGCCGTCCAGCGCCGGCTACCGACCGCGCGCCCGCAACTCCCCCAAGTTGGCGACGCGTCGACGCAGCTGCTGTCGCGCTGCACCCGAGCTCCCCACGTCGGCTCGGGCCCCGGTCCAGGTACAGGACGGCCGCACCCGTTGAGGCTGAGGGCGGACTGGTGAATACGGCGGTAGCCGCGGCCTGGATGGCGTAGAGGTTCCAAGGATCTCGCATCACGCACGTGCAGCACTATCGATCGTGCTGTAGCGCACATACCACGCTGTTCCGGCGCCGCTGCGGGGTTGGCCGCCTGCAACAGCTTCCGCCTTGCTGGCGAGGCGTGTAGGCAGTGGATCGCAGTGCGCAGTGCTTATGTGTGTTCGCTTGTTACTCTAACTGGCGTTGTTCTAAGTTCCCCGCCACGGACGTCGAGCTTTATGCGCTGACGCGCCTGGCCGTTCTGGTTCCTTCTTCGCTGGGCGTTCCCAGTCGTAAATGGCCGCCGCAGCCATGGACGAACTCTGGGCTAGCATGGATGCCGAAATCAAGGGCATGGAGATTACCTTCAACAGCTCGGCGCCGCCGCCGGCCGCGGCCGCCCCCGCCGCCATGCCTCCGCCGCCGCAGCCGTACGCGGCGGTGCCGCCGCCCACGTTCGCGGCGCCCCCACCCCCCGTCGCCACAGCGACCACGCCAGCTCCGGCATACGCGCCGCCGCCGCTGGTGGCGGGCAGCGGCGCGCCCAAAGGCGGCATCAGCGACCCGAACCAGATCACGCCGGCGTCGCCAGCCGTGGCTGTCAAGGCCAGCCCGGCCGACCTTGCGGAGCCCATTGACTCGTTCCTGCGACGCGTCGCGGTGAACCCCCCGTCGGGGGCTGCCAGCCAGCTCGTCAACGGCGTGCCAGCGCTGTCTCCGGCCCCTCCGCCCGCCGCCGTCGCACCGGCGCCCTCGCCCGCACCGGCACTGGCACCGATCAACACGCATGCGCCGCCGCCGGTGGCGGCCAAACCTGCGCTGGCGCCGTCGCCGGTCCACTCCGGGCCGCCGCCGCCGGTTGCAAGCAAGCCTGCAGGTGCGAAGGCCGGCAAACACGAGCGAACGTGAAGTTGCAGAGCATCCCCACTAACGCTGTCGTGGCGTTGTTGTGCCGCCACCGGCCCGATCTTCTCTGGGACACTAGGCTTCAACAAGCCGGCGCCGCCCGCCGTCAATGTATGTATCTTGCCGGCATAAGCTGCATTGTGCGTGGGTCCCTTTAACCAACTCGACTTGCCGCCCGTCACCGTGAGATGTTCACAGCATGCGAAGAAGCCGACCTTGGGCAAGTAGTCGTTCGAGCCGCGCCTGTCAGCGATGCCTATTGAGTCGCCTACGATTCTTTTTGGACTTTTTGCTGATGCTTTGTCAGCCCCTTTGACGCGCGCCTGATAGCCCCCTGTGCTAGTACGAGTTTACGAACGTCAGCTCCCTTCGCGATGTACTAAAGCCATCCTCAATACAGCTCTGGTGAGGTTGTTCGTCCCTTGCCGTTGATAGTAAAAGTACATGATGCTGTACACAGGGCGCCCCGTCTATCACTCGTTGGGCTTGGTCACGCGTTTGATAAACGACTTGGACGGGTCCTCCGCAACCGACTTGGGCGGCTTGAGCTCCGTGGCGTGCTTCTTGGCCTTCTTCTTTTGAAAGTCGCGCCAGCTAGCGACGCGCTCCTCGCGCGTCTGCTCCCACTCCTTCTCCTGCGGAGGAAAGGGAAAGACACCCAC
>Ga0180215_1006003_pt1 | contig 10171 bp, 8 predicted proteins | sample eDN3rd37CBELigBY_FD_128871 | JGI IMG/M metagenome (GOLD analysis project Ga0180215, IMG submission 128871) | Enriched backyard soil microbial communities from Emeryville, California, USA - eDNA 3rd pass 37_C BE-Lig BY (version 2) (version 2) | ecosystem: Environmental > Terrestrial > Soil >...
AAATAAGTGAGTATTTGCATATTCGCTATTAAAGAGCTGCCTGTTTGTGCGATGATTGCAGCCCCGCCAGCACTAATATCATCCGTAACGGATACAAAAGGACTAAACTCATTACTTTCCGGGTGGATAGCAACATCAACGGGTGTTTCAACCCGGACAAACTGACGCCGCTGAATTTTTACCAAATGTTCGTCCCCCGGATATGATAAAACAATCATCGGGATCTTCAACTTAACTCTTCCCATAACCTCGCTTTCGAAAAGATATACCGTCCCATCTTCAGCCAAAAAGGTTGCCTTCAGCTGAGTCCCATCGAGCAGGAAAGCAGTTTTATTTGTTTCCTGTACTATCGGATAATCAATATATAGATTATTTCCTTCTCTTTCAACAAGCTTGCATTTATATTTCTCGGATTTTTCCGAGTATGTTAATTCGAGCAGCACTGTCTCTCCAATATTTATCACACTGACACACTTCCCTTATTAAAAGGATAAACTTGTCATTTAATTATGACCGGTATAAAAGATTCCCGCAATAGCATTTTTAAAAAACTTAGGCAAAAAGACCCAAGTGCTTCCTAAAGCAAAAAAAGAAAGCCTATACGGCTTTCTCTACAGTACATCTTCAAATACTGGCTCAGCATTTTTTAGCTTTTCTACTTTTTCTTCTTGTCCTGTTTCTGCGTTTATATAGATTCTGTAGGTATCTTCACCCAATGTGCCTAGAATTTCATAACAGGAAACTTCCTGTTTTAAATCATTAATGATGATTGCCCGTCTGTCTTCCATGACTTTAAGCTGTGGATTCACCTTGGCTCTCGCCTCTTCTGCAGTAATTGCAGGCTCAGGAATTTCTCTCTGGTGATGAGCTTTTAAATAATCCTCAGCAGAAAAGGCTGCCATACTGCCATTATCAAGCGCAACTTTCACACGAATGGAGTCCGGATAAATTCTTACGCCATCCTGATTGGATACGAAGGTAAATACGCCTAAATTGTCATACTGAGCACTCTCGAATAAATCAAGGTCCTTGAAGCCATTTTCTTTCAGAAATTTAATCGCATTATTGCTTGCTTCATTAAGGCTTACTTTTTGTTTCGCCACTTCCCGATCCAGTATGAACCAGATAGGATACCCGCCTTTCTTAGTGATATCCATGTTTGCTTCTTCTTTTGTTTTCTTATTTTGAATACTGACACTATAGAACCCGTAATCAGATCCTTTGCCGTTTTCAGTCACTCTTATATTTACATTTTTCCCCAACTTTGCATATTGCTGACCTATTCGTGCAGCTTCTTCTTCTGTTATTTCTTTACCTTTAAGATATTTGTAATTTTCATCCTTCCTCTGCATATTTACAAATGCCGGTCCAAAGTCTGTCTCTCCATAGCCTTCAACCGTTTTTTCCACTGTCTTAAATCCATCTATGATTGTATTATCTGCAGCTTCCCCATTGGAAGCGAGCGCCATTTCTACATCCATCCACCGTAAGTTCTTTTCAAGCACCATATGCTGAACTTTGCGCAAATCCTGCTGAACATCAGCCGACTGTTTATAGAGCTGCTTTAGCGCTTGATATTCTTTATCCGATAAAGGTTCCTTCTCCAAATCCCTTACTGCTGTCCGATAACTGAAATCTCCAATATTGGATAGAAACTCTTCTGTTTTATTGAAAGGAAGAAGTGAGAGAGGCAGCTGGCCAACATCTGAGTGGGCTTCTGAAGTCAATCTCCACACTTCTGCCAATTCAGGTGATAGTGAAGCTCTCGAATTCATTGCTAAGGTTGTTCCGATTTTGTCATGCAATAGGTCAATTTGGTAAGTTAAATCATGAAATGCCCTTTGATAATTATTTTCGGCATTAATTAGGATTGCATTTTTCTCCCGGTGTTCCTGATAACCCCAAAACGCTGTACCGGCAACACCCAGTGCAAGTACGCCTATGAGAATTCCTCTAAGCATGATCATTCACCCCTCTATTTACAGAATATATGTTTTCCAATCTGCTTGATTTGCGGCCGTGTCCAAATCCATCCGCTTGTTGCTGTATCCGGGTTAAAGTAATACAGTGCCTCGCCTGTTGGATCCCATCCATTAATGGCATCAAGGACGGCCTTTTTTGCAGTTTCATTCGGCGTTAACCATATCTGTCCATCGGCCACGGCGGTAAAAGCACGCGGCTCAAAAATAACGCCAGATACAGTGTTCGGAAATGATGCACTTTCTACACGGTTTAAGATAACTGCGGCAACTGCCACCTGGCCTGTATACGGCTCTCCTCTTGATTCTCCATAAACCGCATTGGCCATTAACTGGATATCATTATCTGAGAATCCGTTAGGCACATTTGCAGCAGTCGGCTGTTTAGGAGCTTCCTGCTGCTGTGCCGTTCCCCCGGAAGATCCACCTTGCTGAGGCTTAGTCTGCTTTTCAGTGTCCACCCCGCCGTAATGGGTAAATTTATTGCCCTTATTAATTTGTTCTTTCACATACTGTTCATTATACTTGGATGCTTTTACGAGCTTATTTTTTGTTTCCTGGCCAGCAAGCCCATCTATCGGAAGGCCGAATTCATATTGAAAATTCCTGAGTGCCCAATAGGTTCCCCACCCAAAAACTCCATCGATTTTCCCATTGTAGAATCCTAAATACTGCAGGCGGGACTGAAGCTCGATTACATCATTTCCCACTGCTCCGTGCTGGATAACCTGGTTCGAAAAGGCATTAGCTTTGTCCATATTCCCGCTAAAAGGAATTCCTAGAATACAAAGGGAGATTATGAGTAAAACCTTTCCTGCCAAAAAATTCTTTTTCATGGATTTTAACCTCCAAAAGTCAATCTTTTTTCATTGACCCTATTTTTTGTAGTCCTTGGCTTTTTATTCAATAACTTGAGTCTTTTTACTTTTGGTTTATTTTCGGCAAAATAAAAAACCCTCCATCAAGAATGGAGAGTTTTCTGTAAATCAAATTGATTATTCATGTGGTTTAGACTATGTGCCCTTGCTTTTTTGACTTTTCTTAAGCCCAGCCACCAAAGGAAGATCATAAATGGGAACATGATAAAAATCCAATGTTTTAAGGAGATCAGGATATAGTCGTAAATACCGTGAAGGAGAAAAGGTATAAAGAGCGAAAAGGCTATCCATTTTTTTGTCGAGGTTGCCGAGAATTTTCCTTTTCCTATATAATAGCCCATGATAACACCAAAGAGAGCATGACTGGAAACCGGAAGCAAGGCCCTTCCAAGAGCGTGTTCCACACCGAGTGCGACGAGATAGAAGATATTTTCTGCAGTGGCAAAGCCAAGTGATACAGAAGCACCATACACAATTCCATCATATGGTTCATCAAATGTTATATGCTGATAAATAGTATAAAATAATATAAACCATTTAAAGAATTCTTCCAGCAGACTTGATGACAGAAATGCATCCATCAAACTAGACTGCAGCACCCCTTCAGTCTCTAAAACATACTGGATGAACATGATAGGGAATACGAGCAAAGCACCAAACAAAAAAGTTTTAAAAACCATTGATATGGGTTCAGACTCATATTGATCTTTTAAATAAAAATAGCTTAATAATGCCAACCCCGGCGCGATGCCAGCGGATAATATTCCCAGCATGAGCTGCCCTCTTTTCAATCTGTTTTCTTAATCGTATCATGATATAGAAAGAATTAAAATGATTATTCAAATATTGGAAAACAAAATATTTCACATCATATTTTGAGTCAAAGCTAGAATTGGGGGATTAACATGGAGAAAAAAAAGATACTTGTTATACACACTGGAGGCACCATTTCAATGAGTGAGGATGCAGCAACTGGTGCTGTAAAGCCAACAGATAATAATCCATTAACTGAAAAAACAAAGGAACTGCTTTCCCTTGCAGAATTACTGGTTGAAGAGCCTTTTCATCTCCCTTCACCGCATATAACACCTAGAGAAATGCTTAAATTGAAGGAAATCATTGAAAAAAACCTGGCAAAAGAAAAAATTAGCGGCGTAGTCATTACCCATGGAACAGATACATTAGAAGAGACAGCCTATTTCTTGGATCTGACTGTTAAAACATCTCTTCCCATCGTTGTTACTGGTGCAATGAGATCAAGTAATGAAATCGGCTCTGACGGACTTTACAACCTAATTTCCTCCATTCGCGTGGCTTCATGTGAAGAAGCAAAAAACAAAGGGGTTCTGGTTGTTCTAAATGATGAAATTCATACTGCGGAAAATGTGACAAAGACACACACAAGCAATGTATCTACTTTCCAAAGCCCGCAGTATGGACCAATCGGAATAGTCACAAAGAGAGGTGTATTATTCCACAACACGCCCACAAATAGAGAATATTATCCTTTAAATGCTATTGTTAAAAAAGTCACACTTATTAAAGCATTTGCCGGAATGGATTCTTCTTTGCTTTATGCGATAGGTGATTTAGATTTTGACGGAGTTGTGATTGAAGCACTTGGACAAGGCAATTTGCCTCCAGCCACAATTGAAGGCATTAAGGCTCTTACAGAAAAGAACATTCCGATTGTATTGGTTTCCCGATGTTTCAATGGAATTGCACAAGATGTGTATGGCTATGACGGAGGCGGAAAGCATCTAAAGGACATGGGTGTTATTTTCTCAAATGGACTAAACGGGCAAAAAGCAAGAATTAAACTGCTTATCGGACTGGAAACCCAGCAAAATATCGAAGAGATTTTCCAAATATAAATTGGCAATAACAAAGGCTAATCACTTGTGATCAGCCTTTGTTATTGCCTTTTTCAATTATAGCTTTTGCTATTTGTCCGCCATGGAATCTGCCATTTTCAATAAAAATTTCGTTGGCATTATTCCCGGCAGCTATTACACCCGCAATAAATATTCCAGGGACATTCGTTTCCATCGTTTCAGGATTAAATTGAGGGCGGCCCGTTTCTTCATTTATTTGAATTCCCATACCCCTTAAAAATTCATGGTCAGGATGGTAGCCGGTCATGGCAAATACAAAGTCGTTCTCAATGTCAAAATGCTGGCCACCTGCCATGTAGGTCAGCTTATTTTCACTGATTTCTTTCACATGTGCATTAAATTCCATTTTGATGACGCCGTTTCTGACTAAGGACTCAAACTCAGGGAGAATCCATGGCTTTATGCTGGGTGAATATTCTGTTCCGCGATAGATCACCGTAACTCTGGCTCCTGCTTTAACCAGTTCGATCGCAGCATCGACGCTTGAGTTTTTCCCGCCAATTACCGTTACGTCTTTATCAAAATAAGGATGGGCTTCTTTGAAATAGTGAAACACCTTTGGCAGATCCTCCCCTGGAACTCCCATGTAATTTGGATGGTCGTAATAGCCTGTAGCAATTACTACGTAATTGGCGGTATAAATGCCCTTATCTGTTTGTACTTCAAATACATCAGATGGATTTTTAATTACTTTGAGAACTTTTTCAAAGGCATTTACCTTGATCCCTTTTCTTTTTACAACTTCCCGGTAATAAGTTAGTGCCTGGTTTCTCTTAGGCTTATAATTTTCTGTTATAAAGGGTACCCCGCCGATTTCGAGCTTTTCGCTCGTGCTGAAGAAGGTTTGGTGTGTTGGATAGTGGTAAATTGCGTTTACAATATTGCCTTTTTCGATAACAAGCGGGTTTCTCCCAGCTTCCTGAAGGGCTATGGCAGCTGCCAATCCGCATGGTCCTCCGCCAACAATAATAGCGTCTATATTCAAGATTCTCACTCCTTAATCAATACCCATGAAAAAAGTTTCATGTTGCTGTTTTTCTTACAAATAATTGTTTTAGCCTATAATATGCGCGTTCAAATCAGCATGGGGCACTTGCTTTCCGCGCGGAGAGATGAGAGCCTCCTCGCTTCCGCCTGCGGGGTCTCTCACTTCCCTAACCTCCTGCAGGATACTGAATAAGCGTCCTAGAAATAACCCCCCACGAAGGAAATGCGGATGAATTCCGTGGATAAAGTGCCCACAGCGAAGATCAACTCAACAGGTAAACTTAGTTTGAAGATAAAAAGCAACAACCTTTACTGAAAACAACTGAAAAATCTCCCATCAGTTTATGATAGGAGATTTTTTATGATTATTCAAATGTCTTACTTTCACCAATGGGATTTATAATTAAATCCATCCGCGGAATCTTGAAGCTTCCGCCATTTTTCTCACACCAACCATATAAGCAGCCAGGCGCATATCCACACGGCGGGTTTGGGACGTCTGATAAATATTATCAAATGACTTAACCATTACCTTCTCAAGCTTTTCTTCTACTTCTTCTTCGGTCCAGTAATATCCCTGGTTATTTTGCACCCATTCGAAGTATGAAACCGTTACTCCTCCAGCCGAGGCCAGCACGTCAGGCACAAGCAGAATTCCGCGCTCGGAAAGAATTCGTGTTGCTTCCAAAGTAGTTGGGCCGTTAGCCGCCTCCACTACAATGCTCGCTCTTATATTATGTGCATTTTCTTCTGTTATCTGATTTTCGATGGCCGCAGGAACCAGAATATCGCAATCAAGTTCAAGCAGCTCTTTATTTGTAATTGTATCATTAAACAACTTTGTCACAGTGCCAAAGCTATCACGGCGATCCAAGAGGTAATCGATATCAAGACCGTCTGGATCATATAAACCGCCATAAGCATCTGAAATGCCAACAACCTTTGCACCAGCATCATGCATAAACTTTGAGAGGAAACTTCCAGCATTACCGAATCCCTGAACAACTACTCTTGCACCTTCCAGATTAATGCCTTTTTTCTTTGCAGCTTCGCGTATGCAAATTGTAACCCCTTTAGCTGTTGCTGATTCCCGTCCATGTGAACCGCCTAGTACAAGTGGTTTACCTGTAATGAAGCCTGGAGAGTTAAATTCATCAATCCGGCTGTATTCATCCATCATCCATGCCATGATCTGCGAATTGGTAAATACATCAGGTGCAGGAATATCCTTAGTCGGTCCCACAATTTGACTGATTGCCCGTACATAACCGCGGCTTAGCCGCTCTAACTCACCGAAGGACATATCGCGAGGGTCGCAAACGATTCCGCCTTTACCTCCGCCATATGGAAGATCCACAATTCCGCATTTTAAGCTCATCCAGATTGACAGTGCCTTTACTTCCTTTTCAGTTACATTCGGGTGAAAACGAATACCGCCTTTAGTAGGACCAACAGCATCATTATGCTGGGCCCGGTAGCCAGTAAAGACTTTTACTGTTCCGTCATCCATCCGTACAGGGATTTTCACTGTCATCATGCGAATTGGCTCTTTTAGAAGCTCATAGACCTCATCAGAATATCCCAGCTTCCCTAAAGCCTTATGTATGACAGTTTGAGTCGACCTTAAGACGTCCAATTTTTCAGCTTTATTTGAATCAGTACCTTTCTCGGCTACCATTTGTAAACCTCCTAGAAAAATCACTTTCATTAGTTGTCCGCTTCCATGGATTAGTATACACCTTTGCCTAATTTATGCAAGAAGAATAATGTACTTTTCCTCATTTTTTAATATTTTCATGAAACCGCTCTCAGCCCTGGTATTAAAGGGAATTTTCTGTTTACTCCTAGTACCCGTTTTCCCGTTTTAACCTAAAGGAAACATCCATTTCCCTCTTTACTGTTTAGTTAAAAACTTTTCCATTTTTATGCTATTATTGCATTTGATTGACTATACTTGTTTTACCCAATTTTTATATAGTTCATGACCATTTAATCCAAAATCACTGTATTTCGCTGTAATCATCCTCCCTGATAATCTGTGCGGGGAAGATTGCCTATGTTCAAAAAAAAGAAAGAGGATTTCCCTCTTTTCAGCCTTATGAAAAGTATTTTACCAGCTCCTTTACTGCTTGGGACTCGATAAGTACTTTCCCATATTCCTGAATCACATGTATGCTGGTAAAGGCTGAATCACCGTACTCAGCTAGTATGGCAATTACTCTATGAACGTTTTCTGCCGCTATATCAGTAACATGATAATAATACTTCTCTTTATAAGAATAAAGGCTTCCTTCCTCAATCTGTACACGATTCAGCTCTGCAGCCATTTGAATTACATCTTCAAAATCCTGGAACTCGAATAATATATCTTCACTGCCCTCAACAGTTACTTGCATTTCAATAAAACCATCCTCAAGGAGCTCTTCATCATCCATCTGCTCCTCCATTGTAACGATCATAACCATTCCCTGAGACTGCATGGAGAATATCTCCACAGCAACTGAACCTTGAATATCTACACCAAATTCTTCACTTGCCTCTTCCAGCATCTCATGAAAAAGCTGATGCCATTTAAGTGAATCCTTCCAGACATCTTCCTTAGTCAGTCCTCTATCATTTAAATCATCTAATGTGAGAAAGATTTTGATTTTATTATAATTCAAACGTTCTAAGCGCATAATAAGCCCCCTGACCTGAACCAACTCTTTGATTTAGTGTATGAAACATTGCGCAGTTTGTGAGTCGTCTTATTTTGTATGGCTAAAAAGAAAAGACCCGGCAATTTACCGCCAGATCTTATCTTATTGGAGCCGTTTTCTAATCCATTCTTCCCATTCATTTGTGGAACTGCCGGGAATTAACTGTTCATACTTCGTTTTTTCTTCATTACTGAGGGTATCAATCCCGAATCCCCCAATGCCTACATGCAAATTCCCATAAGTCTCTGCAAGGCTCTCTGACAGTTTTAGGGTTTCTGGTACGTTGGACTTCATCGTACAGGATAAGAATATAAACTTTGGTTTAACTATCTCAATCACAGTATCGATATCTTCTTCAGCGATGCTTGTCCCAAGGTAAACGACTTCAAATCCTCTTCCGCGCAAAAATAAAGTAAAAATTAATAGCCCTAATTCGTGAGCTTCACCTGGTCCGCAGACTGCTATCACCTTTGGCAGAACTCCGTTATGCGGAAAAGAATGCAGAATCATCCCAATTCTGGATCTTAATATAGATGAGGCAAAATGCTCATGTGCACTTGTTATTTTCCCCTCTTCCCATTGATGCCCGATTTTTACAAGAAGTGAACCTAATATATCAATAAGAACTTTATCTATTGTATAAAAACTGAAAGCCTGATTAATTAAATCATGTGCTTTTGTTTCATTAAACTGAAGGAGAGCTTCAAGCAGCTCATTGGCGAGGGCACCAGACCGATCACCTTCCTTATCCATCTGAAGCGGCTCGGCATTCAGTTCCTTATTTTCCAGAAGGGAAACAGCCTGACTTATGGAAAAACCCTGATCCACTTTCCTGATCAGCCATTTTAACACTTTGATATGTTCCTCTGTATAAAGCCTATGGCCAGATTCATTTCTCTTTGGAGCAACAATTTGATACCGTCTCTCCCATGCTCTTAACGTTCCTGGCTGAATGCCGAGCATCTTAGATACAGCCTTAATATTATACTTTCCTTCTTCAGTTGCCATACCCAGCCCTCCATTCATTACTAATTATAAAAACCGCCGGTAGAACTGTAAAATCTGGGTGTGTTTTATTTTCAGCCCTTATTAATTGTAATGAAATGAGTTTCCGGCTTTGCCCCCAGCCTCAATGGCACACCGGTCGTACCATAGCCGTTGCTGATCAGAATAGTTGTTTGCGGCAGCACTTTTATCCGGCCCTTCTCATAAGGACCAAACCCGAAAATGCGAATTTGCCCGCCATGTGTGTGTCCACTTAACACCAGGTGAATATTTTGTTCTTTTGTTATACTGTTAATGATTCTTGGATCATGGCTGACCAGCACCTGAAACCCCCCTGAGCCTGCATCCTTAAGTGCAAGGTCGAGCCGATCCCTATCCTTGCTTAGATCATCTGTTCCCATCAAAATAAAACGTTCTCCTTCATTTGATTCAAAGGAAAGGGCAGTATTATCTAGAATTTTTACTCCGCATTCGAGAAGCAGAGCATCTAGCTCGTGGTAATCCGCTTCATAGTCATTATTCCCCCAAACGAAATAGACGGGCCCGCATTCCTTTAATCCCAAAAGGTTCTTCTTTACTCTTTCAAAAGGGACTCCTTTTTCCAAGAGATCGCCGCCGATGATGACCAGATCAGGCTTCTTTTCTTTAACCTCCCCGATTATCGATTCTGACACCGTCCTCTTATGAATATCCGAAATAAAAAAAAGCTTTACTTCACCGAAGCTTTC
>Ga0180215_1006006_pt1 | contig 10170 bp, 11 predicted proteins | sample eDN3rd37CBELigBY_FD_128871 | JGI IMG/M metagenome (GOLD analysis project Ga0180215, IMG submission 128871) | Enriched backyard soil microbial communities from Emeryville, California, USA - eDNA 3rd pass 37_C BE-Lig BY (version 2) (version 2) | ecosystem: Environmental > Terrestrial > Soil >...
CCTCGGCTTCGCGCCCGGGCTTGCGCCCCGGCGATCGCCGGACGGCCGTTAGCCGCCATCCTGTCCTGTGGAGTCCGGACCTTCCTCGATGCCCGAAGGCACCGCGACTGCCTGATCTGCTCTGCCCCGCCATTTTACCGCTGACGCGTGCGGCCGGGGCGGAAAACCTCGGTATCGTCGTAGAACCCCGGTGTCGTGTTGTCCGCCCACCAGCCCGGCAGCCCCAGCACCGGCAGCGGACACAGATCGCGCGGGGTGAAGAACGGCCAATTGTCCAGCCAGTCGGCCACCAGCCGGTCCACGGTGGTGCGCCGCTGCTGCGGCGACGCGCGGAAATAAGAGTCGTCCACCGGCACGACCAGCGTGTGTGCGGTGATGGCCTTGTAGGGCTGCACCAGCTTCTCCAGCAGCCCATGCCCGACGCCCCAGGACTCGGTCTGCATCAGGGTCGCGGTACGGCGCTCGACGAACAGCGTGCGCCAGTCGAAGCGGCGCAGGGCCTGCGCCAGATCGTCGCTGGAGCAGGCCAGCACCAGCCCGTTCTCGTCGAAGATCGTGACGGCATCCCGCAGCGGCCCCCGCCCGTCGGCCGCGGCGGACTGCTTCAACGCGCGCGCCTGCATCGCGTTCAGCCGCGCCTTCGTCTGCGGGAAGGCGAACCAGACCAGCCCGTTGAACAGGTCGTGCAGATTGTCCCGCGTGGGAATGCGCCCCGTCTGGTGGATGTGCGTCTCGTAGGCCCGCCCCTCGGGCAGGTCGGACTGGGGCACGAAAAGCAGCGGCTTGCCCGAGGGCAGCCGCAGGCGTGCGCGCGCGCCGTGGCCGGCCTCGCCCGCGGTCAGCAGCCGGTTCAGGCTGTCGCACAGGGGCTCGCCGTCCACGGGCGCCAGCAGCTCGCCCTTGTGGGCGATGCCGGCGTACCAGGGCTGCCCCCAGTCGATCGGGGTCAGGTCGACACTCGCCACGGCAAGGTCTCCCCGCTGGCCAGCGGCACGATGGTCTGCTGGCCGAACGGCAATTCGTCGGGAATGCGGAACGGCTCGCGCGCCAGCGTCAGCGTGCCGCTATTGCGCGGCAGGCCGTAGAAGTCCGGGCCGTGGAAGCTGGCGAACGCCTCCAGCGCCTCCAGCCTGCCGGCGTCCTCGAAGGCCTTGGCATAGAGCTCCATGGCGTGCAGCCCGGTGAAGCAGCCGGCACAGCCGCACGCATGCTCTTTCAGGCCGCGCGTGTGCGGCGCGCTGTCGGTCCCCAGGAAGAAGCGCGGACTGCCGCTGGTGGCGACCTCGACCAGGGCCTGCCGATGCGTCTCGCGCTTGAGCACCGGCAGGCAGTACCAGTGCGGGCGCATGCCGCCCTGGAACAGCGCGTTGCGGTTGTACAGCAGGTGCTGGGGCGTGAGGGTGGCGGCGATGGGGCCTTCGGCATCGCGCACGTACTGCGCGGCGTCGGCCGTGGTGATGTGTTCGAACACCACCTTCAAGGCGGGAAAGGCCCGGCGCAGCGGGATCATCACGCGGTCGATGAAGACCTGCTCGCGGTCGAACACGTCGATGGCCGGATCGGTGGCCTCGCCATGGGTCAGCAGCGGCATGCCGGCCCTTTCCATGGTTTCCAGCACCTTGGAGCAGCGGCCCAGCAGGTCCGTCACGCCGGCATCCGAATTCGTGGTGGCGCCGGCCGGATACAGCTTGACGGCGTGGACGGCGCCCGACTCGCGGGCGCGCAGGATCTCGTCGGGCGCCGTATTGTCGGTGAGATACAGCGTCATCAGCGGCGTGAAGGCCGCCGGCCCGATTCCGCCCCCGCCCAGCGCCGCCAGGATGCGGTCGCGGTACGCCAGCGCCTGGGCCGTGGTGGTGACCGGCGGCTTCAGGTTGGGCATGATGATGGCCCGGGCGAACTGGCGCGCGGAATGGGCGGCGACCGCCTCGAGCGCCTCGCCGTCGCGCAGGTGCAGATGCCAGTCGTCGGGGCGGGTGATGGTAAGCGTGGAAAGGGTCATGGATGCGGCCAGGAGATCGGGGAATCGGCCGGCGGGACGGACGCGTGCGCCGCACCCGCGCCGGCCCGGTTGTCTTCATTTTACGGCCCGAACCCCGACCGGCGCCAACCCCGGCGCGCCGCCATCGCCAACCGCCGTCCCGCCGCGCCCGCGGCTCATCCAGGCGCGGGCGATGCCGCGGCTTCAGTCCACCACCGGCATGCTGCGCTCGACCAGCGAGGCCATGATGCCCGCGCCCAGCGGGATCACCGCATCGTTGAAATCGTAGTGGCTGCTGTGCAGGAAACAGCCCTGCTCGGCGCCGCCCTGCCCCAGCCGGAAGTAGGCGCCCGGCCGTCCCTGCAGCATGAAAGAGAAATCCTCGGCGCCCATGGACGGCGTCAGATCGCGAATGACGTTCTCCTTGCCCAGCATCGCGGTCGCCACGTCGGCCACGAAATTGGCTTCGCGCGGCGTGTTGATGGTGGCCGGATAGATGCGGTCGTACTTGAGCGTGGCCGTCGCCCCGAACGCGGCGGCGATCGAAGCGGACAGATCGCGCAGCCGGGTCTCGACCATTTCCTGCACCGTCCGGCGGAAGGTGCGGACGGTGCCGACCAGGCGCGCCTCGCGCGGGATCACGCTCATCGCGCCGGGATGGCCCGCCTGCACGGAGCAGATGGACACCACCGCGGAATCCAGCGGATTGACGTTGCGTGCGACGATGGACTGCGTCGCGGTGATGATCTGGCCCGCCACCACGACCGGGTCGATGGTCTGATAGGGATGCGCGCCATGGCCGCCCCGGCCCTCGATCACGATCTCGAACCGGTCGGAGGCGGCCATCATCGGCCCCGGGTTGATGCCCACCTTGCCGGCCGGCAGTCCCGGCCAGTTGTGAAGGGCATAGATTTCGTTACAAGGAAAGATGTCGAACAGCCCGTCCTCCATCATCGCGCGCGCCCCGCCCAGCCCTTCCTCGGCCGGCTGGAAGATCAGCACCGCGGTGCCGTCGAAGTTGCGCGTCCTGGCCAGGTAGCGCGCTACACCGAGCAGGATGGCGGTGTGGCCGTCGTGGCCGCAGCCGTGCATCATGCCCGGCTTGCTGGAGCGATGCTCGAAGGCATTGTCTTCGGCCATGGGCAGGGCATCCATGTCGGCCCGCAGGCCTATCATGCGGCCGCTGTCGCAGCGCCTGCCGTGGATGACACCGACCAGGCCGGTCTTGCCTATGCCCCGGTGCACCTCCACGCCCAGCAGCTCCAGCGCCTTGGCGACGATGCCCGAGGTGCGCACTTCTTCGAATCCGAGCTCGGGATGCGCATGCAGGTCGCGCCGCAGCAGCGTCAGATCATCGTGAAACTTGCGTATTGCCTCCAGCGGCGAACGCAACGCCACCCCAGCTTCCATTCCTGCTCTCCGCTCCTGCGGCCGCTCGCGCAGCCCGAATGTCAATCGATAACCGGGCCGTCCGGGAGTTCCCCCAGGGCCGTACGACTTGGTGTCAAAAGCTGAATGTCGCCATACCAGCTTTCGGCGTAGCCTCGGGTATTGTCCGTATCGGTCATGACCCCGACGCCGATCAGCGTACCGGGCGTCTCGCCGAACAGCTCGATGTAGTCCTGCACATAGTTGCGCTCGTAGTCCAGCCAGCGGCCCGTGCGTTCGGCCCCGGATTCGACCACCTTGAGGCGGATGCGGGAAGTATGGGCGTTGGTCATGCCGGTGCCGACGGGCATGCGCGCGTCCCACGTATAGATCAGGGTGGCGTAGGGCATCTCGCGCCCCAGCAGCAGGCGCGCGGTCTCGGCCAGCATCTGGTCCTTCAGCGACAGCTTGCGCCAATCGCCGTCGAACGCCAGGACCAGCCGCGCCGGCGCATCCTCGGTCTCGGGGCGGGCGCTGTCGGCCCGGGCGATCATCGCATCGGTACGCCACGACCAGCGCACGTAGGGAGCCTGCGCGGCCGGCAGTTCGACCGGCACCCACATGCCGCTGGCGGCGGACTGCGCCACCGCATGCAGCACCTGGCGCTCGTGCCCGCCCACACTGGCGCGGGCCACCCGGTAGCGGGTCCTGGTCTTGTCAGGCCGGATGATCCAGGGCCGCCAACCCGCCGGCGCCTCGCCCACGGCCGACGGCGTCTGCGACAGCATCAGCGCCGCGGTTCCGGCCACCGGCTCCGCCGCGCCAGGTTCCGGGACGGGGCCCGCGCATCCCGCCAGCAGCGTCGCGGCGGCCAGCAGACAGGAGTGAATCCGGGCACGGAACGGAACAAATGCAAACATCGACAGGCGCATCCCGGCGGGGGCGTAGACGGCAATACGGCCATTCTACCGGCCATCGCGCCCCGCCAAGCGTTGCATCCCCGTCGAAAACCCCAGGGAAACGCCGTTTCTGTTGGAATTTTGTTGTGGCTTGGCCCAGCTAGGCGATATGCTGCGCTCGCGGGGTTATTCCGCAGTTCTGGAGTCTGCCTCTCGCGCACTGCGGTGTGGCCCTGCCAACGATCTGACGATTGAACCCTTTTTAGGAGTACAGCATGGCCACAGCCAAGAAGGCGCCGGCGAAGAAAGCCGCGCCCGCCAAGAAAGCCGCTCCGGCTAAGAAAGCCCCGGCCGCCAAAAAGGCCGCCCCGGCCAAGAAGGCCGCGACCAAGGCTCCCCGCAAGGTCAACGCCGCCTTCCTCAAGCCCATGACCCCGAGCGCCACACTGGCCGCCGTCATCGGCCCCGCCCCGCTGCCGCGCACCGAAGTCACGCGCAAGATCTGGGAATACATCAAGAAGCACAAGCTGCAGGATCCCAAGGCCAAGCGCAACATCAATGCCGACGCCAAGCTCAAGGAGCTGTTCGGCAAGCCCAGCGTCGACATGTTCGAGCTGACCAAGATCGTCAACGCGCACCTGAAGTAAGCAGGCCGCCCCGATCGACGGGGCTCCCGCCAGCGCCCGGCCGGCCGGCACGGTCCGGGCGCCTTTCCCGGCCGCCGGCCCGCGCTACGAACCGCCTGCGCCGCGCAGGACCAGGATCTTCCCTTGCCTGGCATCGGTCAGCAGATACAGTTCGCCCGCCGACCCCATCACCACATCGCGAATCCGGCTGCCCATGTCGGTCAGCAGACGCTCCTCGCGCACCACCTTCTCGCCGTCCAGTTGCAGCCGTATCAGCGCCTGCCCGCTCAAGGCGCCGGTGAACAGGCTGCCGGTCCATTGCGGAATGGCCCGGCTGGTGTAGAACGCCAGACCGCTCGGCGACACCGACGGCACCCAGGTGTGCAGGGGAGGCTCGAAACCGGGCGGCGACGCCTCGTGCCCGATCCGGCCGCCGCCGTACTCCTCGCCATACGTATACAGGGGCCAACCGTAGTTCCTGCCGGCCCGCACGATGTTCAGCTCGTCGCCGCCCTGCGGGCCGTGCTCGACCAGCCACAGTTCTCCGGTGCGGGGATTCAGCGCGGCCCCTTGGGGATTGCGATGGCCCAGCGACCAGATCTCGGGCAGCGCCTGCTTGTCGCGAACGAACGGATTGTCTCGGGGAACGCCGCCATCGTCGTCGATCCGCACCACCTTGCCGTGGTGGGTATTCAAGCCCTGCGCATCCGGCCTCGTCTTGCGGCTGGAGCGCTCGCCGAGGGTGACGAACAGCCTGCCGTCGCGCGCAAAGACCAGGCGGGAACCGAAATGCAGCGTGCTGGCGAACTTGGGCGCCTGGCGGAAGACGACCCGGGAGTCGGCGAAGCGCCACTGCCCGCCCTCTTGCATCAGCTTGCCGCGCGCCACGGCGGTGCTGTTGCCGCCGTCGCCCGCTTCGGCATAGCTCAAGTAGACCAGGCCGTTGCGGGCGAAATCCGGATGCAGGACCACGTCCAGCAATCCGCCCTGGCCGCGCGCATCGACCTTGGGCGTGCCCGCCACCGGCGCGGACAGCTCGCCGCTTGGGGACACCACCCGCAACCTGCCCGGACGTTCGGTCACCAGCGCGCCGCCCTGGGGCAGCAAGGCCAGTCCCCAGGGATGCTCCAGGCCATCGGCCCAGGTGGTCAACTTCACTCCGGCGGGCAGTGCCGCGCGCGCCACCGGCACATCCCGGCCCGGCCGCGCGGACTGCGCGTACGCGGCGCCCAATACCAGACATAGCGCCAGCGCCCCGGCACACCGCCATCGTCCGGCCTTCACGCCTCTCATGCCCGCCTCCTGAATCGCCTTGCGCGGCCTGCTGCGCCGCCATGTCTTTCCTATAGCCTCGATCGTGCCCATTCCTGGTGGCGCAGCATGGTCGGCAGCAATTGGTGGACCATTTCCGCCGTGGTCATGCGTTCCGCGCGCGTGGACACGCTCATCGCGGCTACCGTGCACCCGTGCTTGTCATAGATCGGAATGGCGATCGACCGGACGCCCAGTTCGATCTCCTCGTCGCAGGCCACATAGCCTCGGCGGCGGCACTCGCCGATCAGCACCGCCAACCGCCCATCGTCGTCACAGTGTAGCGGGTGTAGGACTCCATGGCGGCCATGAGCACCGGCCGCCCGCCGAACAGAACAAGGGCAGCCGCGACCCCACCCCCAGGCCCACGCGCATCGTGCGTCGCGCGGTCCAGCGTGCCGCGATAGTCATCCAGTTTCCGTCCACTGCCCGATATCCCGACCATGAAAGACCTCGGCGTCCCGGTCGTGGCCAACGGCTGGTTCAGACTCTACGCGCCGGCAGGCACGTCCGCCCAGATCGTCGATACCTTGTACGAGAAGGCACACGCGGCCCTACAGGATAACTCGGTACGCACTCGTATCAGCGCGCACGGCGCAGCGGAAGTCATTGCGGGCAGTCCCAAGGACCCGCAGGCCTTGCAGGATTCCGAGATTACTCGCTGGCTGCGCGCCGCCAAGGAAAACGGCATTTCCGCGCAATAAAGAAAGGGAAGAAAGGGGCGTTCAGCTCCCACTCCGATGTTGCCACGAACGGCGGCATCCAGCCGTCAGGCGCCCGAAGACAGGCGCTCCCCCGGGGGCGCCAACGCCTATGCAGGCGCAGGCATTCCATATCCGCGGGGAGCCAGTTCCGCCGCCGCCTTCGCCAATCCCGGCGGCATGACGATCGTCCCCGCATCGATGAACCTCTCACCGTCGATTTCCACGGTCTGCTCGGTGATCACGGTATCGGGGTGGTTCTCGCCGCCGCCGGGCAGCCACCATGGGATGCCCAGCCCGACCGCATTGTTGCCGACGGCCCGGATGTCCTCGATAAAAGAGTGCCCCGTCATGCGCGCAGCGGGATGTAGGCCGTGCGTCAGATGGATCACCGAGCCGTAGTTTCCTTTCGACGCGCGGCGTAAGGCACGATCCAGAAAAACCCTGGACGACCCGCCTCCGGAAAGCGACCGTATTGTATTGTCCACCGTTATTTCGACGGGTGATTGCAGGAGCTCGTAGTGCTCGTGCACGCTGGCGGCAACGACAAACACCCCTTTGACAGTTTCGGCTTCCAAGGGCAGCGAGCAGGTACCCGGAACGACGTACATTCCGGGCCGGTCCGCGTACCTGGGCTTGGAACGCGTGGATTTTCCGAGCCTGAAGCGTACGTTCGTGCCCGCCGCGTTGGTGATCCGGCAATCCGCTCCGCCCCGCTCGGCGATGAATGCGTAAAATTGCCGCTGGACGTCGTAGTACCGGTCCAGGTCGACCATACCGAACAGGCGATGAAACCCCTCGGCCTTCAGATCCCCGCCGAGCAGATAACGGACCCTCCCAGCCTTCATCGCTTCATCGTGCACCCTCGAACCAGCGAAGTACGGGAAAGAAAGGTCGATCCACACGTCGCTCGCTGCGATCGCCTGTGCGGTGGGACGGGAAATATGCGGGTCGGCCAGTTGCCCCTGGAAAGGCAGCCTCGGGTTCCGCAAGACCGTCGGCCTGGCATCCAGCTCCGCGATCTCGGCCGCCAGCGCTCGGATGACGCGCTCGTCCGTACCCTCGTCGGTAGTCAGGAGCACCTCCTCGCCCGATCGAATACACATGTAGCTGCTGAGCAGCGTCGTTGCGGCCGTTCTGAGATGGGTGGCGTGCATCGTCAACTCGTTTTTTGCTTGTCGATTGTCACTCCCGGCCGCGATGCGGCGCATCCATGCCGGGTTCCTGAAAAGTGGACTATCCGGCGTCCTGCTCGTTCTCCCATGCCTCGGCCAGCGGAGAAACACGCGCAGGCATCGCCTGCTCGAATGCTCGCGCAGCCCGTAATACGAGCACATCTTCGAAACGGCGCCCGGCGATCTGCAGACCGATCGGCAATCCGTCCGAGGTGTATCCGCAGCAAACGGACGCTGCGGGCTGCTGGCTCATGTTGAACAGGTTGCCGAACGGCACCCAGGCCCGGATGTCGCCATACTTCTCGAAACTCGCCGGCGCCCATCGATCGGCTTGAAACGCAGACACGGCAAGCGTCGGTGTCAACAGCAGATCGTAGCGCTCATGAAACACCGCCATCGCCTGCGCCAAGCCTCGCCGGTCGCTCAAGGCCCGCATGTACTCTGCCAGAGTGAGGTTCTTCCCACCTTCCATCAGTTCGAGGAGCCGCGGTCCCGCCCGTTCCAACTGCGCGGCGGTCAAATGCCCGAGAGAGTGCGCAAACCCGGCACTGAACAGCTTTTTGAAGACCGGCATCGGATCCGAGATAGGCGGATCGCTCTCTTCCACGGTCGCCCCGAGCTCACTGAATCGACGTGCCGCCTCTTTCACCGCCCTCGCCACTTCGGCGTCGACCTCCCTGGCATGCCCGAGAGTCAGGCTCAATGCAATGCGAAGCCCGGCGACGCCGGCACCGATGCGATCGAGATAGTCGACGCCATCGTCCGGCAATGCATCGACGTCGCGGGGATCGGGCCGCGCCACCACGTTGAGGACCACCGCGGCGTCTTCCACGTTGTCACCTCTCGGCATATTCCGGCCACTTTGATTTCGGCGTAATCCGGCCAATAGCCGGAGCTGGCGGGGGAGCCGATTTCGGCAATTCCGGCCAGTCTGATTTCGGCATATTCCGGCCATAGGTCGGCCCCGAGCGGACATCTCGATCCACCCCACCTTTCGGCTACCGTCGCACGGTCAACTGACCGCCGGAGGGGCCGATGGGCCGAAGGAGATTTGAGATGTTCCAGTACCGACAGATCCTCGTGCGCCTGCGCGAGGGCGAGTCTGACCGCGAGATCGCCCGCGCCGGCCTGATGGGCCGCGATAAGGTTGCCTCGCTGCGTGGCCTGGCTGGCCGCGAAGGCTGGCTCGATGCCAGCCAGGCGATGCCGACCGACGAGGCGATCGCCGCCGCCGTGGGCACAACGCGCAAGGCTCGCTCGACGGTGTCCTCGGTTGAACCCTGGCGCGGGCTTGTCACGGGTTGGCTCGAGCAGGGCGTTCAGGGCAAGACGATCCACGCCGCCCTGTGCCGCAACCACGGCTTTACCGGCAGCTACTCGGCCGTACACCGGCTGATCCATTCGATCCGGGCAGCGGCGCCGGCCGCGGTCACGGTCCGGCTGAGCTTCGCCCCAGGCGATGCCGCCCAGGTGGACTTCGGCGCCGGTCCGATGCTGGCGGACGCCGACGTCGTCATCCGCCGCACCTGGGCGTTCGTGATGACGCTGGCGTTCTCGCGTCACCAGTACGTCGAGTTCGTCTGGGACCAGACAGTGGCGACCTGGCTCGGCTGCCACCGCCGCGCCTTCGAGTGGTTCGGCGCCGTGCCGGCGCGGCTGATCATCGACAACGCCAAGTGCGCCATCATCAGGGCTTGCCGCACCGAGCCGACGGTGCAGCGCGCTTACGCCGAGTGTGCCGAAGGCTACGGCTTCCGGATCGACGCCTGCCAGGGCAAACTACAGTCGGCGGGCGTCTTCCAGGGGCAATTCCGACCGATAGGCACGCATCGGGAATATGACGCCGCAGGCAAGCTCAAGCGGGAAGTGACGTACGACGGCCGGGGCAGCCGGTTGTCCGAACGCCGCTACGACGCGTCCGGCGCGGTGATCCGAAGCGAACGTTTTCTGCCTGACGGCTCGCGCGAGGCAACGGGCAGGTAGGGGGCCATGCCAGCTGTGGCGGGTCGCCCCAAAGACAAAACCCCTCGCCAGGGGACCTGGGAGGGGTTTTGGGGAAGGGTAGCCTGACGATGACCTACTTTCACAGACGTACGTCCACTATCATCG
>Ga0180215_1006009_pt1 | contig 10165 bp, 11 predicted proteins | sample eDN3rd37CBELigBY_FD_128871 | JGI IMG/M metagenome (GOLD analysis project Ga0180215, IMG submission 128871) | Enriched backyard soil microbial communities from Emeryville, California, USA - eDNA 3rd pass 37_C BE-Lig BY (version 2) (version 2) | ecosystem: Environmental > Terrestrial > Soil >...
CCTCAAGCTCATCGCGGACCTGCCCATCCAGATCGACGCGCCGGTCGTCACCGAAACGGGTATCGGCAACTACAACCTGATCAACCAGCCCGACCAGACCTCGTACCTGACCACCGGCAAGGGTACCCTGAGCCGCCAGCTCAACATCCAGGGCCGACTCGGACTCCAGTACCAGTTCTAAGTCGAGTTCGACCGACATCACGAGGGCCCTCCCCATCCGGGAGGGCCCTCGATTTTGACTCCTGGCTGCGTGTTGTCCTGAAGAGGTCTTCCCTTCTATGATTTTGCCCGAGGACCATGGCCAGACTCCGCGAGCGGAAGCGAGAAGGAGCGTGACGATGACTTGGGCGAATCAAGCGGGACCCGATGGCCGCCGCAAGGGGTGGTGGGTCAAGACGGCGGTGGCAGGCCTCATCGGAGGCTTGGCGATGATGCTCTTCCTGATGCTTTCGTACTCGGCGATGGGCTTGGGCGCGTGGTTCCCAGCGAACGGGATTGCCACCGTGCTTCCGAACTTCCGGCCCGTTCCGGGGGCGCTACCCGTCGGGGAGTTCGCGGCGGCTCAGAGCGTGACCGGGCTCGTGATCCACAGCTTGCTCAGCGTGGGGTTGGGCGTGATCTTCGGAGCCTTCGTGGAAGGCTTCATGGAGGCCCAGGCGCGATCCTTGCTTTGGCAGGCGCTCGCGGGTTTCATCTACTCGACCTTCGTCTGGATGTTCTTCGGCTTCGGTGGGGTCTACCTGGCGGGCTTGCAGCCCGTCTTCGGGACGGCCACGTTCTTCTTCAGCCATCTGATCTTCGGCGTGGTGCTCGGCATCAGCCTGGCCCTGATGACGACCAAGCGAGACATGATGACCGTCACCTTCGCGCCCGAAGAGAAGCCGGTGGTCGAGCCGGCGCGTCGGCGTTAGGGCGTCAGGTCCGCGGGAGCTCCCCGGGCTCGGGGAGCGTGCCCGCCCAGCCGTAGGCATGGAGGTCGACGCGGTCCTCGGCGTCGAAGACGACTCCCTCGCGCTCCAGCAACTGCCGCTGGAGATCCGTTTCATGCGGGTGCCGTGCCTTGAGGCTGATCCGGCCCTGGGCGTTGATCACGCGATGCCATGGAACGTCGGTTCCGTCGGGAAGGGCGCGGAGCGCGTAGCCCACGGCGCGCGCGGCCATGGGACGACCGGTCATGGCCGCGATCGTCCCGTAGGTCGTCACCCGGCCGGGCGGGATCATGCGCGTGGCCCGATACACCTCTTCGTAAAACGTGCTCATGGGGTCATGATACCCGATTTCCTCAGAGCGCCATGGGAGGATTCAAGCGTGCCCCGGCACGCGATACGGCCTCCCGGCAAGCTGGGTATGCGGCAAGAAGATGCAGCAAGGAGGCAGCCAGTGAAGATCCTCGTTCTCGGAGGCACGAAGTTCGTCGGGAGACATCTGGTGGAGGCGGCGATCGCCCGCGGCCACACGCTCACGCTCTTTCATCGCGGCCGGACCAACCCGGGGTTGTTTTCGGGCGTCGAAACCATTGAGGGCGATCGCGAGCATGACCTGGACCGCCTCGCGGATCGCCACTGGGACGCGGTCATCGACACCTGCGGCTATGTCCCCCGGCTCGTGGGCATGGCCGCCCGTGCGCTCGCAGACGCGGTGGAAAGCTACGTCTTCATATCGAGCATCTCGGTTTACGGGACCGACGTCGCCCCCGGAACCACCGAGAAGGCTCCCGTCCTGACGCTCGCCGATCCCACGGTCGAGGTCGTGAACGGCGAGACCTACGGCCCCTTGAAGGCGCGCTGCGAGGCCGAGCTCGAGGCGATGCTGCCGGGGCGCGTGCTCAGCATCCGGCCCGGCCTGATCGTCGGTCCCGAGGATCCGACGGATCGCTTCACCTACTGGCCGCATCGCCTGGCGCGTGGAGGTGAGGTGCTTGCGCCGGGCGACCCGCATCAGCCCGTCCAGTTCATCGACGCCCGGGACCTTGCCGATTGGATCGTGCGCATGGTCGAAGCACGGGAAACGGGTGTCTTCAATGCCACCGGTCCCGACCTGCCGCTGTCGATGGAGGACTTCTTGACGGCTTGCCGCGAGGCATTGGGGAGCGATGCGCGCTTCACCTGGGTGGACGAAGCCTTCTTGCGAGAGCGGGGAGTGCGTCCGTTTTCGGATCTCCCTCTTTTGCTGGCCAAGGAGTCGGCGGGCTTCAGCGCCATCGATTCTCGAAAGGCCCAAGCGGCAGGTCTCAGAACGCGCCCGCTCGCGGAAACGGTGAGGGATACCGCCGCCTGGGTGGGGGATGCCCCCTGGGAGGGGCGGTTGGCGGGAATGTCGCCGCAACGCGAGCGGGAGGTCCTGCTCGCCTGGGATAAAGCCAAGCAATCACAAGGGGTTTGAGTCATGCAGCAGTTATTCGACGCGACGACGGAGCAGATTGCACGCTGGAAAGCCGATCCGGAGGTCCTGGGAGTCGTCATGGTGGGTTCCAAGAGCCGCGGCAACGGGGACGCGCTCTCGGACGACGACCTGGAGGTGATCCTGACGGATGAGGCGCATGCGCGCCTCCATCCGAGTGATTGCTCGGTCATCCGGGCCGATGGCGACGGGCCCGCCCGCAAGCTCGTTTACGACGCGTACATGACGTCGATTTCGGATCTTGTGGGCAAGGCCGATTCGCCACGGGACCTCGACCATTGGCCTTACGAAGGGCAGGTCGTCCTCTTCGACCGGGACGGCCGAGTGGCTCGGGCGGTGAAGGCGGCCGGGGCCATGCCCGACGAGTTTCGCGCTGCCCGGCTACGCCACGCTTACGTGGACGTCTACCTGGCGGCCTCGCGGGCGGAGAAATGTTTGAAGCGGGGCTTCGACGCTTCGGCCACCTTGATCGTGGCACGCGGGGTGAAGGCCTTGTCGCGCGTGATCTTCGCGATCGAGGGGCGCTGGGTGCCCCTGGATCACTGGCTGGAGCCCGAACTGGCGACGCTCGAAGACGAAGCCGGCGCGGTCCCCTTGCTTCTGGAGGCCTTGCGGAAGGCTCGCCCCGAGCCGCTTCGCGAGGCGATGGGGCGGCTCGCGGAGCGACTGGAGCAGGAGGGCTTGCCCCCGAGGACGGACTTCACGGCCTACTTCCTGGAGACCATCCATGAGAGCCGAAGCGCCGAGCGGCTAGTTCACGGCTTGACTTAGAGCTCGTTGAGGACCTTCTCGGCGTGCCCGTTGACCTTGACGTTGCGGTAGGCCTTGGCGAGCGTGCCGTCCGGGTGGATGACGAAGGTCGAGCGGATCACGCCCATGGAGACCTTGCCGTAGAGCTTCTTCTCGCCCCAGGCGCCGTAGGCGGTGAGCATCTGCTTGTCGGGGTCGCTGAGCAGGGGGTAGGTGAGGCCGTGCTTGGTCTGGAATTTGCGGTGGCTTTCGAGGCTGTCGGGGCTGATGCCCAGGACGATGGCGCGGTCTTCGAAGGCGGAGACGCGGTCGCGGAAGTCGCAGGCCTCGGTGGTGCAGCCGGGGGTGTTGTCCCGGGGATAGGCGAAGATGACGACGGGTTTTCCGGCCGAAAGCAAGTCGGAGAGCTGGTACTCTTTTTCGTTGCCTTGGGCGTCGATGCCCTTGAGGCGGAAGTCGGGTGCGACGGTTCCGGGGTCGATCATGGGGTATTCTCCTGAAAAAATACGGACTCGGGCGGGCGTTTCATCCATTATAATCGCCAGGACCCAGGCCTTGAGGGCTTGACAAGCTTTTAGAATTATTCTAAAACTAGTGACGCTTAATTGTCTAGGGTGGCGTGCCGCCGCCCCCATGGAGGCCGTATGAAACCAATCCTTTTCTCGTTGCTTGCTGCATCCTTGTTCCTGGTCGGCTGTCAGCCGAGCTCCGACTCGGCCTCCACGGGACCGTCCAAGCAGAAAGTCGCGCGTCAATTGGCTGGGGGGCTAGGGCCGCTTCCTCCGGTGGAGCATCCCGCGGATAACCCAATGACTCCCGAAAAGGTCGAACTGGGCAAGATGCTCTACTTCGACACCCGGCTTTCGGGGACGGAGCGGGTGAGCTGCGCGACCTGCCACAACCCCAGCTTCGGTTGGGGCGAGGGCGTGGGCCTGTCGGTGGGCGTGGGGGATCAGCTCCTGGCGCGTCACTCGCCGACGGTCTTGAACGCGGCGTTCTACACGCATCAGTTCTGGGACGGGCGTGCCACGACCCTCGAGGAGCAGGCCAAGGGTCCCATCACCTCTCCGGTCGAGATGAACGCCAAGCCCGAGGTGGTGGTGAAGCGGCTTCAGGGGATTCCGGAGTACGCCGAGCGCTTCCAGAAGGTCTTCGGCGAGCCGGTTTCGTTCGATAACATCGCCAAGGCGATCGCCACCTACGAGCGGACGATCGTCCGCGGCAACTCGCCGTTCGACCGCTGGGCGGAAGGGGACGACGACGCGATGAGCGAGTCGGCCAAGCGCGGTTACCAGCTGTACACCACCAAGGCGCTTTGCATCACCTGCCACTCGGGGCCGAACTTCTCGGATAGCAAGTTCTACAACATCGGCGTGAAGGGCTCGGGGACCGTGGACAAGGGGCGCTTCGACGTGACGGGCGACCCTGCGGACCTGGGGGCCTTCAAGACTCCGACGGTGCGCAACGCGGCCCTCACGGCTCCCTACATGCATGACGGCTCGATCGCGACGCTCGAGGAGCTGGTGGAGCATTACGACAAGGGGGGCGAGGACGTTCCCAACAAGCATCCCTTGATGGTGCCCCTGAACCTGACGGCTCAGGAAAAGGCGGATCTCGTGGAGTTCATGAAGGCGCTGACGGGCGAGCCGCTGGCGGATCAGACGCTTCCCGAGCTTCCTTACTAGCGTGAACTGGCCCCCTTCCGGTGACGGAAGGGGGCCAACGCTTGATAGACCGCTCCGATCGGCCCGTGATCTTCAGGCAAGACGCCCTTGTTCCCCCAGCCTCCACTTGAGAGGATGGGGGGGCAGGAAGGAGGCAACCCATGAGCATGCCACGCGAACCTGAAACTCACCCGCATCTCGAGGGATCCGAGGAGTATTTCTCGGCAGTGGTTCCCGAGACGACCGAGCCTCCGCCGCGCGGCGCGGAAGAGGTCCATTTGCCGCCGCCTCAAGACATGGGAGAGGACGGGTAAGGGGCGCCAGGCTTGACGTGGCGCGTGCTTAGAATTATTCTATATCTATGGCGATTAAACCTTCCTGTCTCTCTCCCCATCAGATCGAAGCGGTGCTCAAGCGCAGCGGGATCAACCCGACCGCCCAGCGGATCGCGATTTGTCGCTTCGTGCTCTGCGATGCCGAGCATCCGAGCGCGGAGGACGTCAAAGTCTGGGTCGATCAGAACTTCCCCAAGATGAGCCTCGCCACCGTCTACAACACGCTCAAGATCCTGGTGGAAGCGGGCTTGCTGCGCGAGTTGCGCTTGCCGCACAGCGAAGCCGTCCTTTACGACAATAACCTCAACGCGCATTACCACTTCCTTGACGAGGAGACCGGCGAACTACTGGACGTCGACCCCGTCGACGTCCGCCTGGAGCCCGCTCTGAGCGAGGCCTACCAGATCCACTCGGTCGAGGTGCTCCTGCGCGGCACGCGCAACCCCGCCTGACGAATTTTCGATCCCAACGCCTAGCCAATCGAGGTCACCATGGTCAACAACGTCCTCATCATCGGTGCCGGTCCCGCCGGCTACACTGCCGGAATCTACGCCGCCCGCGCCAACCTCAACCCGATCCTCTTCGAAGGCAGCGCGCCCGGCGGCCAGCTGATGATCACCACCGACGTCGAGAACTACCCCGGCTTCCCCCAGGGAGTCCAGGGCCCCGAGATGATGCAGCTCTTCCGCCAGCAGGCCGAGCGCTTCGGCACCCGCATCGTGACCGACGTCATCACCCGCGTCGACTTCTCCACCCGCCCCTTCAAGGTCTGGGACTCCAAGGACCAGCTTCACGAAGCGCAGGCCATCATCATCGCCACCGGTGCCTCGGCCCTCTGGCTGGGCCTCGACGCCGAGATGCGCCTCCAGGGCCGCGGCGTCTCCGCCTGCGCCACCTGTGACGGCTTCTTCTTCCGCGGCAAGGACGTCATCGTCGTCGGCGGCGGAGATACCGCCATGGAGGAAGCCAACTTCCTCGCCAACATGTGCAACTCGGTCACCGTCGTCCACCGCCGCGACCAGCTTCGCGCCTCCAAGATCATGCAGCAGCGCGCCTTCGACAACCCCAAGATCCAGTTCGTCTGGAACGCCGCCGTCGACGATATCCTCGACCACGGCACCGAGACCGTGAAGGGCGTCCGCCTGCGCGACACCCAGACCGGCGAAATGACCGAGCGCGCCACCGACGGCGTCTTCATCGCCATCGGCCACAAGCCCACCACCGACCTTTTCAAGGGCCAGCTCGACATGGACGAGCACGGCTACCTCATCACTCAGCCCGGCTCGACGCGCACCAACATCGACGGCGTCTTCGCCGCCGGCGACGTCCAAGATTCGATCTACCGTCAGGCGATCACCGCGGCCGGCACCGGCTGCATGGCCGCCATCGACGCCGAGCGCTGGCTCGCCGCACTTCACGCGAACAGCCCCGCCTCGGTCTAACATCACGCTCACGCCCGCCGCCCCTCCGGGGGCACGGGCAGGGCCCCTGGGCCCTCATCGTCGTACACCCCCAGCATTGAGGAGGAAATCATGCTTCAGCCCCAGATGAATGCTCCCGAGTTCAAGGCGACCGCCGTCGTCAACGGTCAGTTCAAGCAGGTCTCCCTGGCCGACTACAAGGGCAAGAACGTCGTCCTGTTCTTCTACCCCCTCGACTTCACCTTCGTCTGCCCCACCGAGATCCTCGCGTTCTCGGATGCCATCGAAGAGTTCCGCAAGCGGAACACCGAAGTGATCGGCATCTCGACCGACTCGCACTTCTCGCACCTCGCCTGGACCAACACCAAGCGCGAAGAGGGCGGCATCCAGGGCCTCACCTACCCCCTCGTCGCCGACTTCACCAAGCAGATCTCCCGTGACTACGGCGTCCTCCTCGAGAACGACGGCGTCGCCTTCCGCGGCCTCTTCCTGATCGACAAGAACGGCGTCATCCAGCACATGGTCGTCAACAACCTGCCCCTGGGCCGCTCGGTCGAGGAGACCATCCGCATGGTCGACGCGCTCACCCACTTCGAGCAGCACGGCGAAGTCTGCCCCGCGGACTGGAAGCCCGGCAAGGCCACCATCATCCCCGACACCGAGAAGTCCAAGGACTTCTTCAAGAAGACCGCCGCGCTCGTCTAAGACGTTTCGCGTCGCTCCTCTCAGGCCCCCGGAAACTCCGGGGGCCTTTCGCATGCCGACGCGCATGAGACGACTCTGGTCATGTTAGGGTACTTGACAACAAGGCACTCAAGTTATTATCCTCCCCTTGTGCTCGGTCGAGGGGTGAACCCCTCCACACCCTAAGGAGGAATCGGATGCTTTGTCAGCGTTGCGCGTCCCTGCCCGCCACGACGTTCTACCGGGTCACCCTGAACGGCCACCAGCAAACCTGGAAGCTCTGCACCGCTTGCGCGGAAGGCCACGACACCCTCGGAATGACCTTGATGCCGTCGCGCCGGCCTGCCCAAATGACCCTTTCCGAGGAAGCTCTCGCCTCGCTGAAGGCCGCTTGCACCTGGGCCGCCGAGCGCGGCTGCCCGGAGGTCGGCCCCGAGTTCGTGCTCCTCGGCATTCTCACCACTGGCTCCGAGGCTGGTCAGAAGCTTGCGTCCAACGGACTAAAGGCGACTGATCTCCGCGACGCCATCTCATCAGCGTACCCGTCGCGCGAGCGCCTGCCGGTCGAGGCCGTCGAACTCAGCCCCCGCATGAAGCACGCGATGCGCCTCGCAGGCCAGATCGCTCATCAGCAGGGTGCGGGCTTCATCGCGCCCGACCACCTGCTGGCAGGCATCCTTCACGAGGGGGAGAGCCTGGCCGCGCAATTGCTCGGAGGCGCCCGTCTGCCCCGATCCTTCAAGGCCAAGCCGGCTTCGGAGCCCGTGGCGACGCGATCGGCCGACGCCGAGCTTCCGTACACCACCAACCTCAACGCCCGCGTCGAGGCCGGAAAGGTCGACCCCGTCATCGGCCGCGGCCAGGAAATCGAACGGGTCATCCGGATTCTTTCGCGAAAGACCAAGAACAACCCCGTCCTGGTCGGCGAGCCCGGCGTCGGCAAGACCGCCATCGCCGAGGGTTTGGCCCAGCGGATCGTCGCCGGCGAAGTGCCCGAGACCTTGGAGAATGCCCAGGTCCTGTCGCTGGATCTCGGCGCGCTCTTGGCGGGAACCAAGTATCGCGGGGAGTTCGAGGAGCGTCTCAAGGGGCTGATCGACAGCTTGCAGCAGCGTGAGGACGTCATCCTCTTCATCGACGAGTTGCATACCGTCGTGGGGGCGGGCTCGGCCGAAGGAGGCACGGATGCCGCCAACCTCCTGAAGCCCGCGCTGGCTCGCGGGGAGCTGCGCTGCGTCGGCGCCACCACGCTCGACGAGTACCGCAAGCACATCGAAAAGGACGCGGCTCTCGAACGCCGGTTCCAGCCGGTCCAGGTGGGCGAACCCTCTGCCGAGGAGGCCCTGGAGATCCTGCGGGGGCTTCGCGACGCCTACGAGGCGCATCACCGCGTCAAGATCTCCGAGGATGCCCTCGTGGCGGCCGTCAAGCTCTCGGAGCGTTACGTGACGGATCGCTTCTTGCCGGACAAGGCCATCGACCTCCTGGACGAGGCCGCCGCGATGATCCGGCTGGCGGGGAAAACGGGGCCCGATCGCCTCAAGGAGCTCGAAGGCCGACTTGCCGAGGCCATGCGCGAGAAGGAGGCCGCCGTGCGCAGCGAGCGCTTCGAGGAAGCCGCGCGCCGCAAGGCTGAGGTGGATGCCCTGAGCGCCGAGCTCGAGGCCTTGCGAAAGGAGTGGAAGGCCGAGACGGGAACCGCGGTACCACAAGTCACGGCCGAGGAAATCGCGGCAGTGGTCAGCGAGTGGACGGGCATCCCGGCCGCGCGGCTCTCGAAGTCGGACGCCGAGCGCCTCTTGCAGGCCGAGAGTCATCTCGGTCGCCGGGTGATCGGCCAGGAGGAGCCGGTGGCGGCGATCGCCGAGGCCTTGCGCCGCGCCGGTTCGGGACTCAAGGATCCCCATCGTCCGATTGGGTCCTTCCTCTTCATCGGGCCGACCGGAGTGGGCAAGACCGAGACTGCCCGGGCCCTGGCGGAGTTCATGTTCCACGACGAGGCGGCGATGATCCGCTTCGACATGAGCGAGTACGGCGAGAAGCATACGGTTTCGCGCCTGGTCGGCGCGCCTCCGGGCTACGTCGGCCATGACGAGGCCGGTCAGCTCACCGAAGCCGTGCGCCGCCGCCCGTACTCGGTCGTCCTTTTCGACGAGATCGAGAAGGCCCATCCCGACGTCTTCAACCTCTTGCTGCAGATCCTCGACGACGGGCGTCTGACCGATAGCCAGGGCCGCACGGTGGACTTCAAGAACACGCTCATCCTGATGACCTCCAACGTGGGTGCGCAGCACATGGTCTCGGAGGCCCTGGGTTTCCGCCCGCCCTCGGAGTCCGAGGAGCGCTCGTGGGATCAGCAAAAGGAGGAGGCCTTCGACGCCTTGAAGGCAGTCTTCCGGCCGGAGTTCCTCAACCGGATCGACGAGATCATCGCCTTCAAGTCGCTCGCCAAGGACGACCTGATGCGGATCATCGACTTGATGGTGGCCAAGACCGAGGCCAAGCTGCGCGAGCAAGGGGTGGTGCTGAGGCTGACGCCGGAGGCCAAGGAGGCGATCGCCCAGCGCGGCTACGAACCTGCCTATGGCGCCCGACCGTTGCGCCGCGCCATTCAGCGCCAGATCGAATCGCCGCTGGGGCGATTGCTCCTGGATCAGACGATTCGTGAAGGTCAGACGGTCCAGGTCGGCGTCGGTCCCGAGGGCTTCACCTTCGAGGCCTTGCGCGAGTCCCTCAACGTCTAACCTCCGGATTCACGTGAAGCCCAGGAGTATCCTGGGCTTCACGTCGTTGTGCGCCCGGCACGGGCGCAATCTAGGAGGTGAAAGTCCTCTACGGGGGGTGGTCCCCCTAACCGTTAGCCGAAGGCAAGGGCGTCACCGCGAGGTGGGGTCTGGAGGAAGCCGGAGGC
>Ga0180215_1006013_pt1 | contig 10160 bp, 10 predicted proteins | sample eDN3rd37CBELigBY_FD_128871 | JGI IMG/M metagenome (GOLD analysis project Ga0180215, IMG submission 128871) | Enriched backyard soil microbial communities from Emeryville, California, USA - eDNA 3rd pass 37_C BE-Lig BY (version 2) (version 2) | ecosystem: Environmental > Terrestrial > Soil >...
CCGCGGGCGGGCCGCCGTACTGCGACGTCCCGGTGACCACCGCGACGGACAGCACCCCGAACGGGCGCCAGCGGGGCGGCAGCAGGATCACCGCGAAGTAGCCCGTGAAGGTGAAGAACCCGTACCACGGGGCCATCACGACGAGCGCGGCCATGAGCGCCACCAGCCCGACGAAGTAGGCGCGCATGAGGCCGGAGCGCTCCCGCCACGACGGATGCAGCACCGTCCACCACAGCATCCACGCTGCCGTGACGACCGAGAGCGCGACCACGGCCTCGACGGGCCCTTCGAGCTCGGTGGGCGTGACCGCGAGCGTCACCGCGACGCAGGCGCCGAGGAGGACGAACGGGAGCGCGGTGATGACCCCGGCCTCCCGCTGCTCCCATCGTTCGAGCGGCACTTCCCTCATGCCCGTCGCGCTACTCCCACCGGAAGAGCCTAGTCGCGGCGACCGCCGCGACCGCCGCGTAGGCCGCGAGGACCGCGAGGCGCAGCGGGTCCGGGAACGCGCCGCCCATCGCGTCCTGCAGCGCGCCCACGCCCGCGCCGAGCGGCGTCACGTCGCTCACGGCGAGCAGCGCGTCGCTCATCGCCTCACGCGGGATCCACAGCCCGGCGAAGAACATGAGCGGAAACCAGGTGAGCGTCCCGACGGCGCTCGCCGTGCGCGACGTCGGCACGAGCGAGGCGATGACGAGGCCGATCGCCAGCATCGCCGCGGCCGTCAGCGCGAACGCCAGGACGAACCCGGCCGCGTCGGCGGGCGGCCCGACGCCGAACGCCGCGCGCGCGACGACGAGCACCGCGATCACCGCCGCGACCGCGATCGCGGAGGTCACCGACAGCTGCGCGGTGAGCAGCCGCCGCGGGCCGACGGGCGTCGTCGCGAGCCGCCGCAGGACGCCGCGCTCGCGATGGCCCACGAGCGCCGACGGCAGCACGCTGATGCCGAACATCGCCAGGTTGAACGCGATGAGGATCGGCACGTAGGCCTCGACGAGGCGCAGCCCGCCGAGGTCGCGGTCGGCGCCGTCGGAGGCGATCCCCATGACGACGAGCAGCAGCATGGGGAACGCGAGGCCGAAGAACAGCACGATCGGCTCGCGGCGCAGCAGGCGCCATTCGGTGAGGGCGAGACGGGCGGTGGCGCTCATGCGGCTGCCTCCTCGTGGTCGGGGCGGACGGCGCGCCCCGTCAGGGCGACGAACGCGTCCTCGAGCGTCGCCTGCTCCACGCGCAGGCGCTCCGGGAAGATCTCCTCGCGCGCGAGCACGGCCGTGACGGCCGCGAGCGCGTCGGCGGTGCCCGTGACGACCACCTCGCCGCCGCGGTCGAGCACGTCGGTGACCTGCGGCAGCTCCGCGATGAGGCGCACGTCGAGGGCGGGGCGCGGGCGGAACCGGATGACCTGGCCGGCCTGTACGTCCGCGACGAGCGCGTCCGGCGTGCCGAGCGCGACGACGCGCCCGGCGTCGACGACCGCGACGCGGTCGCACAGCCGCTCGGCCTCCTCCATGGAGTGCGTCACGAGGACGACCGTGACGCCGCGCGCGCGGACCTCCTCGATCAGAGCCCAGGTGTCGCGGCGGGCCCCCGGGTCCAGGCCGGTCGTCAGCTCGTCGAGCACGGCGATGCGCGGGTCGCCGACGAGCGCCAGCGCGATCGACAGCCGCTGGCGCTGGCCGCCGGAGAGCTTGCCGAACGGGTGGCGCTCCAGGCCGGCGAGGCCCAGCGCCTGCGCGAGCGCGCCCGGGTCGGCGGGCCGGGCGTAGAAGGAGGCGAACAGCTCGAGCGCCTCGCCGACCCGCAGCCGGTCGGGGAGCTGCGCCTCCTGCAGCTGGGCGCCGACGACGTCGCGCAGCGACGCGTCGCGCTCGGGGTCGCGGCCGAGCACCCGGACGGTGCCGCCGTCACGGCGGCGCAGCCCCACGATCGTCTCGACCGTCGTGGTCTTGCCCGCTCCGTTGGGGCCGAGGATCCCGAAGATCTCGCCCTCCTCGACGGCGAAGGACACGTCGCGCACCGCGACGCGCTCGCCGTAGCGCTTGTGCAGGCGGTCGACCTCGATGATGCTCATGCACGACAGCGTGGGGAACGCCGCTCGCGCGCACATCGCCCGACCGGCCAGACCTGCGCATCCACCGAACGGTGGACCCCTCGGCCGGCCGGGCTCAGCGCACCTGCGCGACGAGCGCGTTCAGGCGCTCGAGCGCCGTCCCCGCGTCAGCCGCGCGGGCGCGGCGCGGGCGCTTGCCCCTGCTCACGACGAGCGTCACGCGCCCGCTCGCCGCGACCGACGTGCGGATGACCCGGCCGCGCCGCACGGTGGCCGAGTACGCGCGCCGCGCGGCCGGCGCCACGGTGCAGCCGGCGGCACGCAGGCGCGAGCGGGCCCGCGCGGCGGTGAGGCCCTTCGTGCGGGGGAGGGCGCACCGCGCCTGCGACGCCGACGTGCGCTTCGTGGGCTTCGCGGGCGGCGCCGCCCACGGCTCGGTGGCCGCGTAGTGCACGGGCAGGACGATGCGCCCCGTGTCCGGCGCGAGGTCGAGGTAGGCGTCGTGGGCCCCGCTGCGGAGGGACACGACGATGAGCCGGACGAGCGCGCCGGGCGCGACCGCGAGCGCGGTGACGTTCGCGGCGAACCCGCCGTTGCCGACGTTCGCGCCGACCGGCCCGGGGTCGGTGAATCTGAACGTCGTGCCGTTCCAGACGCCTCGCCTGGGCGGGGACTGGCCGGCAGGGCCACCGAGCGTGCCGATCGCGACGTCCGCGCCCTCCGGCAGCGGGCTGCCCGTGGCGGCGTCCCCGTCGACGTCGAGGTACACGAAGACCGCGTCGCCGCCCACGAGGGGCGTCGGGATGCCCGGGTCGACGACGACGGTGCAGGCGCCGTCGACGGCGGCGCGGACCGTCGTGATCTCGGGCGCGAGGCCGGACTCGCCGTCGATCGGGTCGGCGTGCGCGACGGCCGCGGGGGTGGAGCTCATGCAGGCGGCGTGCGCGGCGGGGGCGCCCGCGGCGAGCGCGGCGGCGGCGACCGTGGCGAGGACCGCCGCGAGCGTGCCCCTACGACCGCGTGCGGGGCGGAGACGACTCATGGGTGGATGACCTTCCGTGGCGTGTGGTGCGGCGGCGGGCATGCCGCGTCGTGCTCGCACGCACGCTACGCCCGGGCCGAGGCGCCCACCAGGGCGCATCGCGCACGTCGGGCGTGCGCGATCTCGCACGTGTGCGTCAGGCGTCGTCGGGCAGCACGTCGAGCTCGCGCAGCAGCACGAGGAACGCGCGCGCGTACGGCGACTCCGACGTGCGATCGGCGAGCGCGGGCCAGTCGATGCGCTCGCGCAGCGCGCGGGCGATCTCCACGACCGGCGCGTAGTCCAGGCGCTGCTCGCTGAGCGAGAGCAGCTTGCTCGCCAGGACGTCCTCCACCGACATGACCGGCATGCGGATGGCGAGGACGGACAGCTCCTCGGCCTGGTCGATGAGCTCGCGGGTGATGGGCGGCATGCCCGTCGGCTCGAAGATCACGTCGATCATCACGTCGCCGTCGTAGGCCTTGTACAGCCACTCCTCCGGCGGGCGCTCGATGCGCATCCCGGCCTCCTGCAGCACGGCGAGCGCGTCCTGCGCCTCGTCGGGCGGCACGACGAGGTCGACGTCGTTCTGCGAGCGCGGGCCGCCGCGCGCCCAGGAGGCGAGGCTGCCGCCGAGCATGAACGCGACGCCGCCGTCGCGCAGCGCGGCCGTCGCGCGCCGCAGCGTCTCGGCGATCGCCTCGTGGGTCTGGGCCTGGGCCGGCACCGCGTCAGTGCACCGGGGGCACGGCGCGGTCCACGCCGGCCAGCTCGAAGATCCAGAAGTCGCGCTCCATGACGGGCACGGAGACGTTGTGCACCGCGATCTCGCCGAGCGACCCCGCGAAGCGCCCGGCGTGCGCGTGGCCGTGCAGCACGAGCTGCGGCTGGTGCTCGACGAGCGGCGCGGCGAGGCGGTCCGTGCCGAGCATGCTCCAGATCTCCCGCGGCTCGCCCTCGAGCGTCTGGGCGATCGGCGCGTAGTGCAGGAGCACGACGCGGACCGGGCAGTGGGCGATCGCGCGCAGGCTCTCGTCGAGCGCCCGCACGTCCTCGGCGGTGTCCGCGTACAGCGCCCGCAGGGACGGCTCGCCGAAGTCGGGCAGCCGGTGGCCGTCGAAGCCGCCGACGAACCCCTTCAGCCCCACGACGCCGACCTCCACGCCGGCCAGGCGGCAGATCGCGTGCTCGCGCTCCAGGACGGTGACGCCCGCGTCCTGCAGCACGGCGGTGACCTCGGCGGCGCGGTCGGCGTGCCAGTCGTGGTTGCCCAGCACGGCGAGGACGGGGAACGGGCGGTCGCGGCAGGCGTCCGCCAGCACACGCGCCTGCTCGGGCTCCCCGTGCGTCGTCAGGTCGCCGGCGAGCAGCAGCACGTCGGCGTGCCCGTCGAGCGCGGCGAGCGCCCGCGAGGTCTCCGCGCGGTTGCCCTCGTGGCAGTGCACGTCGCCCGCCGCCGCGATGCGCACGCACGCCGCACCGTCGGCGCGCACCGCGCCGCCCGCCGCGACGTCGATGCTGCGGTCGACCTCTCCGTCGGTGGCCGGCGTGCTCATACGCGCGCAGCTACCCGCCGCCCCCGCGCGGGCAACGGGATGCGCGCGGCAGCCCCGGATGCGTACGATGACGCCGTGGTCGTCTCGTACGGGCGAGAGGGGCATGTCGCGCGCATCACCCTGCGCCGGCCCGAGCGGCTGAACGCGATCGACGCGGCGGTCAACCGTGAGCTCGTGGAGGCCGTCGAGCGCCTGGACGCCGACCCGCAGGCCCGCGTGGCGATCCTCGCCGGCGAGGGGCGCGCGTTCTGCGCCGGGGCCGACCTCGAGGCCGTCGCGGCGGGCGACGGCGAGGCGCTCGGGGACGCCACGGAGTCCTTCGCGGGCTTCGTCTCGATGCCGCGCGCCAAGCCGGTCGTCGCCGCCGTGCACGGCTACGCGCTGGCGGGCGGCCTCGAGCTCGCGCTCGCGTGCGACGTCGTCGTCGCGGCGGAGGGCACGCAGCTGGGGCTGCCGGAGGTGACCCGCGGGCTCGTCGCCGCGGCCGGCGGGGCGATCCGCCTGCCGCGCCTGATGCCCGAGAAGCGCGCACTCGAGCTCATCCTCACCGGCCGGCGGTTCGACGCGCGCGAGGCGCTGGCGCTCGGCCTCGTCAACCGCGTCGTCGCCGCCGAGGACCTCGACGCCGCCGCGCTGGAGCTCGCCGAGGCGATCGCGGCGAACTCGCCCGCCGCGGTGCGGACGAGCCTCGCGCTCGTGCGCGCGACCCGCGGCATGACCGAGGCAGAGGCGTGGGAGCACAGCGCGGCGGCCTGGCGCGACGTGCTGGCCACGGAGGACGCGAAGGAGGGCGCGGCGGCGTTCCTGGAGCGCCGCGAGCCGCGCTGGAGCACGGCATGAACGGCATGAGCGTGGGCGACGTCCTGCGGCGCGCCGCCGAGCGCGCACCCGACCGCGACGGCCTCGTGGACGTCAACCCGCCCGCGACGCGCCGGTGGACCTACGAGGAGCTGCTCGCCGAGAGCGAGCTGGTCGCGCGGGCGCTCCTGGCGACGTTCGCGCCCGGCGACCGGATCGCCGCCTTCACGCCCAACCGGGCGGAGCTCGTGGTGCTGCAGTTCGCCACCGCGCTCGCCGGGCTGACGCTCGTCGCCCTCAACCCGCTGCTGCGCCGCAACGAGCTGCGCTACGCACTGGGGCAGTCGGGCGCGGCCGGGATCCTCGTGGCCGAGGAGCACCGGGGACGACGGCTGGCCGAGGAGGTGGCCGCCCTGCAGCCCGAGCTGCCCGCGCTGCGCGAGATCGTCGTGCCGGGCGCCGGCTGGGAGGCGCTGCGCGCCCGGGCGGCGGACGGCCCGCGGGAGCTGCCGCGCGTCGATCCGGACGCGCTCGCGCAGATCCAGTACACCTCGGGCACGACCGGCAACGCGAAGGGCGTGCTCATCACGCACCGCGGGATGGCGCTGACCGCGGAGGCGTTCGCCGGGCGCGTGCATCCCACCGAGGGCGGCGCGTGGGTCAACCCGATGCCGCTGTTCCACACGGCGGGCAACGTCCTCGGCACGCTCGGCGCCACCTGGTCCTGCGCGCCCCACGTCGTCCTGGCCTTCGACCCCGAGCGCACGATCGCCGCGACCGCCCAGGAGCGCGCCGCGCTGCTCTCCGCCGCGCCCACCCTGCTGCACGCGATCCTCGAGCACCCCGCCCTGCCGGCCGCCGACCTCGGGGCGCTCGAGGTCGTCATCACCGGCGGGTCGACCGTCGAGCCGGCGTTCGTGCGCCGCGTGGAGCGCGGGCTCGGCGCCCGCCTGTCCATCATCTTCGGCATGACGGAGACCTGCGGCGCGGCGATGGTCGTCGACCCCGACGACGACGAGGAGATCCGCTCGACCACCGTCGGGCGCCTGCTGCCGCACACGGAGGCGCGCATCTCGGAGGCCGGCGAGCTGCTCCTGCGCGGCCCCCGCGTGACGCGCGGCTACCACGACCTGCCCGAGGAGACCGCCGCCGCGATCGACGCGGAGGGGTGGCTGCACACCGGCGACCTCGCATCGGTCGACGAACGCGGCCTGTTCCGCATCGAGGGCCGGCTGAAGGACCTGATCAAGCGCGGCGGCGAGAACATCGCCCCCGCGGAGGTCGAGGCGTGCCTCATGGAGCATCCCGGCGTCGCCGAGGCGGCCGTCGTGGGCCTGCCGGACGAGCGCTGGGGCGAGATCGTCGTGGCGTATGTGCGCCCGGCTTCGAACCCCCCGCCGGACCTCGCGGACCTGGAGGCGCACTGCCGGGAGCGCCTCGCCTCGTTCAAGCTGCCGCGTCGCTGGGCGTTCGTCGACTCCATGCCGCTCACCGCGTCGGGAAAGATCCGGCGGGTCGAGTTGCGCGAGCGCGCCGCGAACGACCCCGACGCCCTCATCAGCCTCTCTCCGCGCGGGTAGGACGACCCGCGAGACGAAAGGAGCCTCCCCATGGCCAAGACCGCGATCCTCGCGACCGCGCGCACACCGTTCGGCAAGATGGGCGGCGCACTGAAGGCGCTCGAGGCGACCGACCTCGGCGGCACCGCGATCCGGGCCGCGCTCGACCGCGCCGAGGTGGCCCCCGAGCAGGTCCAGGGCGTCGTCATGGGCCAGGTCCTCCAGGCCGGTCAGGGCCAGGTGCCGTCGCGCCAGGCGCAGATCAAGGGCGGCATCCCGAAGGAGGTCCCGTCGGAGACCGTCAACAAGGTCTGCGCGTCCGGCATCCGAGCCGTCGGGATGATCGACCAGGCGATCCGCGCCGGCGACCTCGAGATCGGCGTCGCCGGGGGCATGGAGTCCATGTCCAACGCGCCGTACCTGCTGCCCGGCGCGCGCTTCGGCTTCCGCATGGGCGACGTGAAGGCGATCGACGCGATGATGCACGACGGGCTCACGAACCCGTTCACGCACAAGGGCATGGGCGAGGAGGCCGACGAGGTCGCCGACGAGTTCGAGATGACGCGCGCGGACATGGACGCGTTCGCGCTGCGCAGCCATCAGCTCGCGGTGCGCGCGACGGACGAGGGCCGGCTCCCGGAGGAGATCGTCAGCGTCACCGTCAAGACGCGCAAGAGCGAGGACGTCGTCGAGGTCGACGAGGCGCCGCGGCGCGACGCGTCGCTGGAGAAGCTCGCCTCGCTGAAGGGCGCCTTCCACGAGGGCGGCTCGCACACCGCCGGCAACAGCCCGGGCGTCAACGACGGCGCGGGCGCGCTCGTGCTCGCCTCCGAGGAGTGGGCCAAGCGCAACGGCCGCACGCCGCTGGCCACGATCCTCACGCAGGCGGCGATCGCCGACGACTTCCCCTACCTCGCGCGCACCCCGGCGAAGGCGGCCAAGCTCGCGCTCGACCGTCTGGGGCTGTCCGCCGACGAGGTCGACCTGTGGGAGATCAACGAGGCGTTCGCCTCCGTCGCGCTGAACTCGATGCGCATGCTCGGCATCAGCGAGGACAAGGTGAACGTCAACGGGGGCGCGATCGCGCTCGGCCATCCGATCGGCGCCAGCGGCGCGCGCATCGTCGGCGCGCTGGTCCACGAGCTGCGCCGCCGCGGCGGCGGCATCGGCTGCGCCGCGATCTGCTCGGGCGGCGGCCAGGGCGACGCGATGATCATCGAGGTGAACGGCAGCTAGGGCAGGCCCGACCCGAGGTGCGGGTTTCCCTACCCCCCATTCGCCAGGAGGCCGTAACGAACCGCAGCGGCGGGATGGCGATTATGCGTCCCACGACACAGACCCCTCTCCGGTTCCCCAGACCGCAGGCCCCGCCTCCAGACCGACCTCCTCCTCCCCCCGCCGGTCGCAGGCAGGGCGTCAGGGCCGCCGCGCGCCTCCCCCGCGCGGCGGCCCTTTCTCTGGGCCCGTTCGGAGTGGCCGTAGCCCCGCAGCGTCACCTGCCCCGCGTCAATGGTCGTGCCGGAGCGCCGCCTGCTCGAGCAGCAGTCCGGTCATCTCCTCCCGGAAGCGCGCGGGGCCGAAGCGACGGGCGTTGTCGCGGACGACGGCCTCGTCGAACTCCATCTGCTCGAACCGCAGGATGGCCTCGGACAACGAACGCACCGTCTGCTCAGCGTGCAGGACCCCGGTCACCCCGTCGATCACCGTCTCCCGCGCGCCACCTCGTCCGTACGCCACCACGGGCACGCCCGCGGCCTGCGCCTCCACCGGCACGATGCCGAAGTCCTCTTCGCCCGGGAACAACAGCGCTCGTGCGCCCGAAAGGGCCCGGCCGACGTCCTCGTCGGACAGGTATCCGGCGAACTCGGTGGTCGTTCCCGCCTGGCGCATGAGCCTCGCGCGGGCACGCCCGGTGCCGACGATCTTCAGGCGCCGGCCGAGCGCCTCGCACGCCGCGATGGCCAGATCCACCCGCTTGTAGGGAACGAGACGCCCGAGCACGAGGTAGTAGTCCTCCGGCGCTCGAGGCCGCGCGAGGTGGCGCTCCACGACACCGGCGGATGGATCACCTGCGCCGGCCGCCGGTAGTACTTGCCGATCCGCTCGGCAACGTAGGCCGAGTTCGCGACGAAGAGGTCCGGCCGCAGCGCCCCCACGACGTCCTGGCGGCGGAGCCGGCCGAGCATGGGCTGCATGAGGCCCCGCTGGACCCGTCGCGGGCGCTCGGCCGCAAGGAAGCGCCCGTCCCACGCATGTCGCATCGGCGTGTGGCAGTAGCAGACGTGAAGGGTTCCCGGGCCGGTGACCACGTTCTTCGCGCAGGAATGGCTCGAGGAGATCACCAGGTCGCGCTCGCCGAGGTCGAAGGACTCGAACGCCGCGTTCATGAGCGGCAGCAGATACGGATAGTGGCGCCGAGCGCCGGGGAGCCGGTCGAGGAAGGACGTGTGCACCGCGTGGTCGCCGACCAGATCCCGCCACGTCTCGCGATCACAGACCGACGTGAAGACGTCCGATCGGGGAAGGAGCCGCAACAGCTCCAGCAGCACCTTCTCCGAGCCCCCGGGCACCGTGAGCCAGTCGTGGACGACCGCGCTGCGGGGAAAGGCGCTCGTCAGAGCCTCGGCAGCGCCGCGCTCCTGCTCCCTGGCGAGTCCGTTCCTGGGCGGTGCCGTAGGCGGATGGAAAACCTCTCCCGGGCTCGCATCCAGCGGCCGGGACCGTACATACATAGACCGAAGAATAGAGCGATACGGAGAATCCGAGGGAAATCCTTTTTCACCGACTTCAGGTCTGGTAGCTTGCCCGCCCCAGTTCCCCCACCACATCCGAGCCGATGGAGGAGGCCGTGCGCTCCGCGGATCTGCACGCGAGAGGATTCGTCGCTGGCAGTTCCGGGCTCACTGAGCACGGGTCCGCGGGTCGGCGCTCGGCCAGGATGCACGCTGCGTTGCCGCTCCTCGCGTCGGACGCCGCGCTCCTGTCCGCGTCCGCCGTCACGACGGTGCTCACGGGCCTGGTCGATGAGAACCTCGGCATCTGCGCGGCCTTTCCCGTCGTCGGCATCGCGTTCCTGGGCCTGCGCGGCCGCTACCGCCGGCGCCTGCGGTTGGTGGCCCTCGACGAGGTGCCCCGCGTCGCCGGCGCACTCTCCCTCGCTGCCATGGTGC
>Ga0180215_1006014_pt1 | contig 10160 bp, 11 predicted proteins | sample eDN3rd37CBELigBY_FD_128871 | JGI IMG/M metagenome (GOLD analysis project Ga0180215, IMG submission 128871) | Enriched backyard soil microbial communities from Emeryville, California, USA - eDNA 3rd pass 37_C BE-Lig BY (version 2) (version 2) | ecosystem: Environmental > Terrestrial > Soil >...
GCGGGCGCCCCGGGCGCCGCCGTGGCCGCGGCGGCAGCGGTGGCCTCGGCCTACGCGACCTTCCACCTGCGCGCGCGGCTGGCCGAGCATCTCCCGCCGCTCGCGGCGGGCGCCGTCGAGGACGCTCTCGCGATCACCCTCGCCCTGGCCACCACATAAAGGGGACAGTCCCCTTAAGGTTACGTTTAGGTCGGATCGGCTCTAGGCCGCCGATCCGGCCTCGGGAGCGAGCCGCCGCGGGTACATAAAGGGGACAGTCCCCTTAAGGGAGCGTTTAGGCGTGGGCGAGCAGGCGCGCCGTGCGGCGCTCGGCGCGGCCGCCGCCGCGGACGGCGAGGCCGTGGGGGCCGGCGGGGCCCATCAGCGCGAAGTGTGCGCAGATGCGCGTGCCCGGGTGGCCGTGGGTGATCTCGACGCGGTCGGCGAGGTCGGCGATCAGCGGCATCCCGAGCCCGACGCCCGGGCTGTCGGGGCGCGGGCGCAGGCCCATGCCGTCGTCGGCGACGGCGATCTCGACGCCGTCGTCCTCGAGCGCGGCGCGGACGTGGACCTGGCCGGGCTCACGGTCCCGGTAGGCGTGGAGGACGGCGTTGGTCACGGCCTCCGTGACGACGACGCTGACGGCGTCGCGATCGACGGCGACGTCCCGCAGTGCTTCCAGCACCGCCCGCCGCGCGCGGGTCGCGCTCAACGGCTCGGCGGGCAGATCGACTTCCAACAAGCTCACACTCCGGGTATGCCCTCACCCGACAGGCGTACACGCGGCGTCAGGACTCGAACTGCGCCTCCAGGCGGTCCAGGAACGCCGCCTGGGCCGGGTTGATGCGCTCGCGCGCCGCGTCCAACGAGAACCACTCGGCGCGATCGACCTCGGGGAACGAGCGCGTCTGCCCCGACCGCGGCGGCCACTCCATCTCGAACGTGTTCGAGCGCACGGACGCCACGTCGAGGTCGCCCTCGACCGCCCACGCCTGCACGACCTTGCCCGATTTCTGACGGACCGTCCCGAGGTCCACCGGGTCGGGTGGTGCCTCCAGCCGCGTCCCGGTCTCCTCCTCGAACTCGCGCAGTGCGCACGCGAGCGGGTCCTCGTCGTCGTCGTACTCGCCCTTGGGGATCGACCACACGCCCAGGTCCTTCTTGGCCCAGAACGGCCCGCCCGGATGCACGAGCAGCACCTCCAGCGACGGCGTGCGGCGATAGAGCAGGATCCCTGCGCTGCGCTTGCGAGCCATGGCCCGTATGGTGACGACGATGGGTCTGCAGGAGGAGCTGACCGCCGCGCTGGACGCCGAGCGCGTCGTCACCGGCGAGGACGAGCGCCGCCGCCACGGCAGTGACGAGGGCTGGCACTCGGCCGCCGCGCCCGACCTCGTCGTCCACCCGCGCGACACCGCCGAGGCGGCCGAGATCGTCCGCATCTGCCGCCGCCACAGGACGCCGATCATCCCCTTCGGCGCGGGCACCAGCCTCGAGGGCCACGTGGCCGCGCTGCGCGGCGGCGTGTCCGTCGACACGACGCTCATGAACCGGATCCTGCGGCTCTCCGTGGACGACATGGACGTGACCGTCCAGGCGGGCGTGACCCGCCGCCAGCTCGACGAGCGGCTGCGGCCCGAGGGCGTGTTCTTCAGCGTCGACCCGGGCGCGGACGCGACGATCGGCGGGATGGCGGCCACGGGCGCGTCCGGGACGACCTCGGTCCGCTACGGCACGATGCGCGAGAACGTCCTCAGCCTCACGGTCGTGACCGCGGACGGCGAGGTCGTCCGCACGCGCTCGCGGGCCCGCAAGTCCTCGGCCGGCTACGACCTCACGCGCCTGTTCATCGGCAGCGAGGGCACGCTCGGCCTGATCACCGAGGTCACGCTGCGCATCCAGCCCACGCCGGAGGCGATGACCGCCGCCACCGCCGCCTTCCCGACGCTCGCCGCCGCGGTCGACACCGTGATCGAGGTGCTCGCGCACGCCATCCCCGTGGCCCGGATCGAGCTGCTCGACGACGTCCAGGTCGACGCCGTCAACCGCCACTTCGACCTCGGCCTCGAGGTCGCCCCCACGCTGTTCCTGGAGTTCCACGGCACGGCGCAGGAGACCGCCGCGCAGGCCGCCGAGGTCGGCGAGATCGCCGCCGCGCACGACACCCGCGGCTTCCAGTGGGCCGCCGACGAGGCCGAGCGCCGCGCGCTCTGGCGCGCCCGCCACGGCGCCTACGAGTCCGCGCGGGCGCTGCGGCCCGGCTCGCAGGGCTTCACCACCGACGCCTGCGTGCCGATCTCCGCGCTGGCCGAGACGATCGCCGCCACCAAGCGCGACCTCGACGAGTCCGGGCTGATCGCCCCGATCGTCGGCCACGTCGGCGACGGCAACTTCCACCTCGCGATCCTCGTCGACCCCGCCGACGAGCAGGAGCTCGCGCGCGCCCGCGCGCTCAACGACCGGCTGATCCGGCGCGCGATCGCCGCCGACGGCACCTGCACGGGCGAGCACGGCGTGGGCTACGGCAAGACGCCGTTCCTCGAGCTCGAGCACGGCCCGCACGCGCTGGCGATGATGCGCGCGATCAAGGCCGCGCTGGACCCGGAGGGCCTGTTCAACCCCGGCAAGGTCGCGGGCTGAAGGACCTAGGTCCACCGTCGCATGGGCACGCTGCGCCCCGGCGCGTAACGTAGGACGCGCATGGCCGCCGCCGACAGCACCGCCTTCCGCGCGCTCTCCGACGTCGTGCTCTCGATCGCGTCCGAGCACGAGGTCGCTCCCGTGCTGCAGCGGCTGGTGGACTCCGCGCGCGAGCTGGCGGGCGCCAAGTACGCCGCGCTCGGGATCCCGGACGGCGAGGGCGCGTTCGCGAGCTTCATCACCTCGGGGATGAGCGACGAGCTGATCGAGGCGATGGGCCCGCTGCCGCGCACGCACGGGATGCTCGGCGCGATGCTGGAGTCGGCCGAGCCGCACCGCACCGACGACATCACCGCCGACCCGCGCTTCCGCGGCTGGTGGCCGCGCGCGCACCCGCAGATGCGCACGTTCCTGGGGGTGCCGATCGTCGCCCGCGGCGAGGTGATCGGCGCCCTGTATCTGACCGAGAAGCCCGGCGGGTTCACGCACGAGGACCAGAAGCTGATCGAGCTGCTGGCGGCGCACGCCGCGATCGCGATCGAGAACGCGCGCCTGCACGAGCGCTCGCGCGAGCTGAGCATCGTCGAGGAGCGCAACCGGCTCGCGCGCGAGCTGCACGACTCGGTCACGCAGCGGCTGTTCGGGGTCGCGCTGGCCGCGGAGTCGGCGTCGACGCTGCTCGAGCGCGACCGCGAGGGCGCCGCGGCCGAGCTCAAGCGCGTCTCCGATCTCGCGCGCGAGGCGATGGAGGAGCTGCGCGCCGTGGTCTTCGAGCTGCGCCCCGGCTCGCTGGAGGCCGAAGGGCTCGCGACCGTCCTGCGCAAGCACGTGGAGGTGCTGCGGCGCGTCTCCGGGCAGCGGATCGAGCTCTACGCCTGCGACATGCCCAAGCTCGGCGCCAACCCCGCCACCCAGGTGCTGCGGATCGCCCAGGAGGCGCTCGGCAACGCGCTCCGGCACGCGGGCGCGCGGCGGATCGAGGTCCTGCTGCAGGGCGCCGGCGACAAGCTGGTCGTCACCGTCACCGACGACGGCTGCGGCTTCGACCCGGCCGGCCCGCAGGTGCGCGGGCAGCGGCTCGGGCTGACCTCGATGCGCGAGCGCGCGACGGAGCTGGGCGGGACGCTGACGGTCACCTCCGCCCCCGGCGAGGGCACGACGGTCCGGCTGGAGATCCCGGCGTGATCCGCGTCCTGCTCGCCGACGACCACGCCGTGGTCCGCCAGGGCCTGCGCACGTTCCTGGACCTCCAGGAGGACATCGAGGTGGTCGCCGAGGCCGGCGACGGCGAGACCACGATCGACGCCGCGCGGCGCACCCAGCCCGACGTGGTCCTGCTCGACCTCGTGATGCCGGGCCTCGACGGCGTCGGCGCGCTCAAGCGCCTGCGCGAGGCCGGCCTGCGCGCGCGGGTGATCGTGCTCACCAGCTTCGGCGACGACGACAAGCTGTTCGCCGCGCTGCGCGCCGGGGCCGCCGGCTACCTGCTCAAGGACGTCGAGCCCGCCGAGCTCGTGCGCTCGATCCGCTCGGTCGCCGACGGCCACACGCCGCTGTCACCGACGATCGCGACCCGGATCGTGGAGGAGATCGCCCAGGGCGGCGGCGCGCCCGCGCAGCTCGACGACCTCACCCCGCGCGAGCGCGACGTGCTGGTGCTGATCGCCCGCGGGCGCTCGAACAAGGTGATCGCGCTCGAGCTCGGGGTGGCCGAGAAGACGGTCAAGACCCACGTCTCGCACATCCTGGCCAAGCTCGGCCTGACCGACCGCACGCAGGCCGCGCTGTACGCCGTCCGGCACGGGCTGGTCTAGCCGCACTTCTCGTAGCGGGCGCCCGGCTCGCCCTGGCGGCAGCGCGTCGTGCGCTTGGGCGCCTTGTCGCGGCGGATCTGCAGCGTGCGCCGGTAGGCGCTGCCGTCCGGGGCGCTGATGCGGACGGTCAGCCGCGCCTTGGGCCGCAGCGCGCGCCGCTTGAGCGCGCGCGTCAGCAGCTTGTGGTTGGCCTTGGTGGCCGAGCGCACCGCGCGCCGGCTCTTGAACGGGCAGCCGCGGCCGCGGCAGCTGAGCGTGATCGCCGAGCCGCGCGGCACGTTGCGCGCGGTCAGCCGCGTGAAGCGCGTGCCGCGCTTCACAAAGCGGTAGCTGTAGCTCAGCGACGCGCCGTAGGCCGCCCGGAGGCGGTTGTCGACCCGGAACTCGACGGGCGGCGAGGCGGTCGCGTTGCCGCTCGCGTCGACGGCCACGACGGTCGCGGTGTGGCGGCCGTAGGCGAGCGTGGTCGTGTCGAGCTCGAGCGTCTGGGCGATGTCGGTCGGGCACGGCGTGCGCAGCGTGTACGGCTGCGCCTGGCAGCCGGGCGCGGGCGCGCCGGCCACGGGCTGGCCGTCGACCTGCAACGTGAAGGAGCCGACGCCCGCGCCGGCGTCCGTCGCCCGCGCGGTCACCGTGGTCGTGCCGGTGTGCGTGCGGCCGGGCTCGGCCAGCGGGCCGGACAGCGCGGCCAGCGCGGGCGCGGACGAGTCGCGCAGCGTGATCTGGGCGGCGTGGATGTCGAAGCGCATCTCCGGCTTCACGCACGTCTTGCCGTCCGCGCCACCGCAGATCGCGGCGAAGTACAGCGACTGCACGCCGCTCATCGGCGCGGTCGGCGTGATGATGTTCTCGGGCACCGCGCGGTCGCGGCGGCCGAGCCCGGTGCAGTCGGGCCGCTGGCACAGCTCGCGCACGTTGTTGGCCACCAGCGCGGGCCAGGCGATGAAGAACGCCGGCTTGGCGTCGTCCGCGCCGGCGCCGACCGTCGTCGAGCGCGAGATCCGGTAGTTCACGATCTCCGTGCCGGGCGGCGCGTCGAAGCGCCAGCCGACGTAGGTGCCCACGCGCAGGTCCCGTCCGGGCAGTACGCCCCATAACGAACCACCGCGAAAGCAGGACTCGCCGATCGTGTCCACCTGGACCAGGCCGATCGCGTGCCAGCCGTCCACCGGGTAGGCGGGCGCGCCCGCCTCCTCCTTGCACGAACGCACCGTGTAGTCGCCGCCGCGCGCCTCTTGCGCGGTCGCCAGTCCGAGCGCGAGCGCCAGACAGCCCGCCGCAATCCCCCGCCGCATGCCCCGTGTCATACCAGCCCGGAGGTCCTAGGGCCAATTGACGATGGGATCCGGGCGGGCGCGGGCGTAGCTTCGGCGCCATGCCCACCGCCATCGTCACCGGCGCCTCCCGCGGGCTCGGGCTCGCGCTCGCCCGCGCGCTCGCCGAGCGCGGCTGGCGGCTCGTGATCGACGCCCGCGAGGGCGGGACGCTGCACGAGGTCGCGACCGAGCTCGCCCGCCGCACCGACGTCACCGCGCTCGCGGGTGACGTCACCGACCCCGAGCACCGCGCGGCGCTGGTCGCTGCCGCCGGCGCGCCCGTCGAGCTGCTCGTCAACAACGCCTCCGTGCTCGGCCCGAGCCCGCAGCCGGCGCTCGCCGACTACCCGCTCGACGTGCTCGAGCACGTCTACCGCGTCAACGTCTTCGCGCCGCTGGGGCTGATCCAGCTCGCCCGGCCGGCGTGCGTGCTCAACATCACCTCGGACGCGTCGCGCGAGCCCTACGAGGGCTGGGGCGGCTACGGCTCGGCGAAGGCCGCGCTTGACCACCTGAGCGCGATCCTCGCGGTCGAGCAGCACGGCACGCGGGTCTACGCCGTCGACCCGGGCGACATGAACACGCGCCTGCACCAGGAGGCGTTCCCGGGCGAGGACATCTCCGACCGCCCGCCGCCCGAGGACAGCGTCCCGGGGCTGCTCGCGCTGATCGAGGGCGAGCTGCCGAGCGGCCGCTACCAGGCGAAGGAGCTGGTCCCCGCGTGAGCGCGCTCGCGGCCGAGGCGGCGCCGGGGCGTGACGAGGTGCGGATGCTGGTCGCGCGCCGCACCGGGCTCGTGCACGCGCGCTTCCTCGACCTCGCCGGCCACCTGGAGCCGGGCGACCTGCTCGTGGTCAACGCGTCGGCCACGCTGCCCGCGGCGCTGCCGGCCGTGCGCCCGGACGGCGCGCGCGTCGACCTGCACCTCTCGACGCCGGAACCGAGCGACCCCGGCCGCTGGGTGGTCGAGCTGCGCTCCGGCGGGCACCGGGCGAGTGCCCGCGAGGAGACGCTGCGGCTGCCCGCCGGCGGCGAGGCGCGGCTGCTCGCCCCGTACCTCTCGCCCGGGCGGCTGTGGGTCGCGGCGCTGACGCTGCCCGAGCCGCTGGAGGCCTACCTGCACCGCCACGGCGCGCCGATCCGCTACGCGCACGACCGCACGCCCCGCCCGCTCGCCGACTACCAGACGATCTTCGCCACCGTGCCGGGCAGCGCCGAGATGCCGAGCGCGGCGCGTCCGTTCACGCGCCGGGCGCTCGCGCGGCTGCGCGAGCGCGCGGTCGGCGTCCAGCGCGTCGTCCTGCACACCGGGGTGAGCTCCCAGGAGCGCGGCGAGCGCCCGTACCCCGAGCGCTACGAGGTCTCACGGCACACGGCTGAGCGCGTCAACGCCGCGCGGCGCGTGATCGCGGTCGGCACCACCGTCGTGCGCGCGCTGGAGACCGTCGCCGGCGAGGACGGGCGCGTCCGGCCGGGCGCGGGCTGGACGAACCTCGTCGTCGAGCCCGAGCGCGGCGTGCGCGCCGTCGACGGGCTGCTGACGGGCTGGCACGACCGCGAGGCCAGCCACCAGCTGCTGCTCGAGGCGGTCGCGGGCCGCGAGCTCGTCCGCCGCTCCTACGCCGTGGGCGGCTACCGCCGCCACGAGTTCGGCGACCTGCACCTCCTGCTGCCTTAGGCGGCCTGCGCGAGGTGCTCGAGCGCCTGGCGCAGGACGCGCGAGACGTGCATCTGGGAGATCCCGACGCGCTCGGCGATCTCGCGCTGCACGAGGTCCTCGACGAAGCGCAGGCGCAGGATCTCTTTCTCGCGCGCGGTCAGATGCCCCGAGAGCTGTTCGATCCAGATCGCGTCCTCGACGTTCGCGAGCGCCGGGTCGGTGCGGCCGAGGAACTCGGACAGGTCGGCGTCCTCGTGCTGCACGGGCGCGTCGAGGCTTGCCGTCCGCGATGCGTTGTCGGCCAGCCGCGCCTCGGTCACGGCCTCGAGGTCCATCCCGCAGTGCTCGGCCACCTCGCCCGCGCTGGGGTAGCGGCCGAGCTGCTGGCGCAGCGCCTCGGTCGCCTTGTCGACGCGCGCGATCGCTTCCTGGACGCTGCGCGAGAAGTGGATGGACCACGTGCGGTCGCGGAAGTGGCGCTTGAGCTCGCCGAGGATCGTCGGGACCGCGTAGGACGTGAAGGCGATCCCGCGGTCGGGGTCGTAGCGGTCGACGGCCTTGACCAGGCCGAGGTTCGCGACCTGGCAGAGGTCGTCGAACGGCTCGCGGGCGTGCCGGTACTGGACGGCCAGCGAGCGCGCGAGCGGCATGTGACGCTCGATCAGCTCGTCGCGCGCGGCGCGGTCGCCGGCGCGGGCCCGGGTCCAGAGGTCCCTCATGGCCGCCTCGACCCTACGCCTCTTCCTGTGAGGCGCGGGTGAGCGCGGTCATGCATCCGACGGTCAGTAGAAGACGGTGCGCGTGATGTGCGCCGGGCGCTCGCTGTAGGGCGGCTGTTGGCCGCGGTTCCAGAGCCAGTTGTCCAGCAGCGCGGGCGTGACGTCCAGGCGTGTCGCGAGGCGCTCGCAGGCGTGCACGGTGCAGGCGCGCAGCTCCTGCTCCTCGCGCGAGCCGGCGGGCAGTTCGACGCGGGCGTCGATGCGTGCCGCCAGCGCGTCCTCGTAGACCAGCACGCCGTCGAGGCGCAGCACGTGCGGCAGCAGGTTGTCGGCGAAGACGGTCAGGCGGTCGATGTCGGGGAACTCGACGACGCCGGCGTGGTGGAGGTCGTTGGCGGCGATCTGGGCGCGCTTGTAGAAGCCGTGGTCGGCGAAGAACGGCAGGCCGTCGGCGAGCTGCTGGGCGAGGTCCTCCGCGGTCGTGGCGAGCGTGCGCGGGTCGCGGTCGCCGAGGAACGCGCCGAGCTGGTTGAGGCCCTCGGCGTAGAGCTGCGTGAGGCGGTGCGTGGGCTCGAGCCCGAGCGCCGCGCCGGCCTGGCGGGCGTCGAGCGTCCGCAGCTCGGCGCCGGTCCAGGGCGCGCCGCGCTCGCGCGTGTGCTCGGTGAGGCGCTGGGTGATGGCGTCCGTGGTCGTGCCGAGCTCGTCGAACCAGCCCGAGCCGAAGTTGATCGCGTCCAGGATCAGCACGTAGCGCGCGACGTCCTCGGGCTCGCCTTCGAGGAAGTGCAGCGCCGGGTCCAGCCCGCTGATCCCGCCCGCCTCCACGGTCGCGTCGGGGTCGATCCTGACGTGGCGCGCGGAGGCGGCCAGCGCGGCGCAGTGGCGGCGGACGCGGTCGGTCAGCATGCGCGGACAGGCTACGGTCATGGGCCGCATGAGACGCCTCGCGCCGCTGCTCGCCGTCGTGCTCGCGCTCGCCGCCTGCGGGTCCGAGGAGCGTTCGGTCACGGTCGCGCTGGACTTCGTCCCCAACGCCGTGCACGCGCCGATCTACATGGCCGGCGACGACGTCACGATCCGCAAGCCGGGCACGGGGCCGGACTCCTTGAAGCTCGTCACCAGCGGCAAGGTCGAGCTGGGCGTGCTCGACATCCACGACCTGGCGATCGCGCGCGAGGCGGGGAGCGACCTGGTCGCGGTCGGCGCGCTGGTGGGGGAGCCGCTGGCGGCGCTGATCGCGCAGCCGGAGATCGCGCGGCCGCGCGAGCTGACCGGGCGGACGGTCGGCGTCTCGGGGCTGCCGTCGGATCCCGCGTTCCTGCGCGCGATCGTCGAGCACGACGGCGGCGACTACGCGCGGGTCAAGCAGGTGACGATCGGCTTCAACGCGGTCTCGCGGCTGCTGACCGGGCGGGTGGACGCGGCGCCCGCGTTCTGGAACGCCGAGGGCGTCGCGCTGCGCCAGCGCGGGCTGGAGGCGCGCGAGTTCCGCGTGCAGGACTACGGCGCGCCCGCCTATCCGGAGGTGGTGCTGGTGACGGCGCGGCGGACGCTGTCCGAGCAGCGCGACCGGATCGCGCGGGCGCTGGACGCGATCGCCGCCGGGCTGCGCGAGGCGCGGGCGCGGCCGGACGAGGCGGTCGCGGTGATCGCGCGCGCGGCCGAGACCGACGACACGGCGCTGGTGCGCGCGCAGCTGGACGCGGTCCTGCCGATCTTCGCCGACGGGCTCGCGCTCGACCGCGACGTGCTCGAGGCGTGGGCGGACTTCGACGCGCGGATCGGGCTCGTGCGGGAGCGTCCGGACGTGGAGCGCGCGTTCGACTTCACGCTGCGCAGGTGAAGTGCGGGGCGCCCGAACCCTGTCACGGTCCGGGCTGCCTCCGTTCTCAGGATGGTGGCCTCTCGTCGGGCCGCCAAGGCTTCAGAGCCGAGTGTGACGAGCCATTGGCTCGCCGCCGAGACTTATGACCTACTTGTCCGGCGGATCTGCCATGTAGCTATACGCACCAGGATTGCGCAGACCGGCGCC
>Ga0180215_1006016_pt1 | contig 10158 bp, 8 predicted proteins | sample eDN3rd37CBELigBY_FD_128871 | JGI IMG/M metagenome (GOLD analysis project Ga0180215, IMG submission 128871) | Enriched backyard soil microbial communities from Emeryville, California, USA - eDNA 3rd pass 37_C BE-Lig BY (version 2) (version 2) | ecosystem: Environmental > Terrestrial > Soil >...
CCGGCCATTCATTATTTGGAGGATCATGCGAAGCAGCCGCATTCCCAAATGAAATCGCTGGAGCTGCTGTATAAGCCGCCGACCATAATTATGCTTCTGGAATCAAAGCGCTGGGAGGCTGTTGAATCGAAGCTGCGCGCGCTGTTCGCCGATTTGCAGGAGTCCGGCTATTCCAGAGAGCATTTGTACGAAGTATATTTGGCGCTTAGCAATGCGTTCATGTATATCGCGCATCGTCAAGGGCATTACGTATCGCAAATGAAGGAGCTCGGCATCGATTACATGCTCGATCAGACGATTATGCAGTCGCCCGCCAAGCTGCAGGAATGGTCGATCGCCGTGCTTCATAAGCTGCAAAGCGAGCTGTCGGTGAAGGAAGAGAATGCGAAGAGCTACATCGTGCAGCAGGTCAAACAGTTTGTAACGAGCCGGCTGGGCCAGGACACATCGGTCAAAACGATCGCCGACCGGGTGTTTTTGCATCCGGTATACTTGTCCAAGGTGTTCAAGGCGGAGACGGGAGAGAGCTTGAGCGAGTGGATTATCCGGATCAAAATGGAACGGGCGCTCTATTTACTGAAGCATACGAATCACCGAATCTATGAGATTACGAGCGAGCTGGGTTATCAAAATCCGCAATATTTCAGCAAAACGTTCAAAAAATACTATGGCATGACGCCGCAGGAATTCCGCGAGCAGTAGCCTGCTTCGTTATAGCATTTTGACTATTTTTGTCTATGAAGGACAGCTGTACAAGTATGCCGCATGACCGATTCATATAATATGATGAGGTGATCGGCAATGTATAAAAAGAGTTATAGAAGCAGAAGAATACGAGGAAAGCTGCTCGTATGCCGTTATTTGCTGGAGAGCAATGAGCTGCGCGAGCATGTGCCCTATACATTGCGGCTCAGCCTATCCAATGCGGAGCAGATGCTGGGCAGGTACGGGGCTGTATTCGTGAAGCCCGACGTAGGCTCTCTTGGCATCGGCATTATGAAGCTGGCACGGGCCGAAGAAGGCTATGAGCTGACGGAAACGCGCAACAGAAGGCAAACGACCCGAAGCTACAGCACTTTCGAAGCGATGTATCGGAGAGTGCGGGAGCACGCGAAAAAAGACATGATCGTGCAGCAGGCGATCGAGCTGGATCAGGTGCAAGGTAAGCCTTACGATATTCGCGTCATGGTGCAGCGCAAGCCTGGCGGAGATTGGACATGCAACGGTTTTCTCGTAAAGGTAGGCGCCCCGAATAAGATTGTGACGAATTATTATCAGGGGGGCAAAATATATACGTTAAAGAAGCTCTGCGGCAGGCTGGGCTTGTCCGACATGGACTTGAAGGATCTGGAGGACCGTTTGACGGCGAAATCATTGAAAATCGCCAAAACGCTAAGCGTGAAGCAGGCGGGCATGCACGAGCTCGGCATCGATTTTGCTTTGGACAATAACGACAGGCTCTGGGTGCTGGAGGTCAACTCGAATCATCCTCAATTCCATCCGTTAAAAAAGCTCGATCTCCCTTCTTATAACCGCATGCGGCAATTTGCCGCAAGCTATGGAAGAAAAGACGATTAATCCGAAAAGGCTGTGCCTTCAGCGCCGGATACGCTGAAGGCGTTTTTGCGCGCTTTCTCGCTAATTGCCCCTCTCTTTTGTTAGAATAGTGCTATCAGAGCTGGCGTGAACAGCGGAGAGGAATGAATTTTTATGAGCAAAGTCATAGTAGTGGGCAGCATTAATATGGATGTCGTCAATCAAGTGAAGCAATTTCCGCTTCCGGGGGAAACGATACATAGCGGGGGAACGGCCTATTATCCTGGGGGAAAAGGAGCGAATCAAGCCGTTGCCGCCGCGCGGGCAGGAGCAGCCTGCACGATGATAGGCGCAGTAGGTGAGGATGCGTTCGGACCCGAGCTTATTCAATCGTTGGCGTCAAGCGGCGTACAGACGCATGCTGTCGTCCGCAAATCGGGAACGTCCGGGATGGCGTTCATCGCGGTAAATGAAGAAGGAGAAAATCAGATCATATTATCGTCAGGAGCGAACGGGGGGCTCAATGCTGCGGATATCGCGGCTGCATCGATTGACTGGGCATCTGTCCATTCGCTTCTGCTGCAAAATGAAGTCAAATGGGAGACGACGCTGGCAGCTATGAAGCTTGCGAAGGACAAGGGCGTCCGCGTCATCTACAATCCAGCCCCGGCTATGGAAATTCCGGAGGATGCTTTTCAACTGATTGATACGCTCGTTGTCAATGAGACGGAGGCGGCAGTCGTAACCGGAATCGAGGTGAATGATTCCGAAAGCGCGGAGGAGGCGGCTGCATGGGCGATTGCGAAGGGGACAGGCCGCGTTATCGTTACGCTTGGCGAGAAAGGCTCCGTCTATGTTGGCGGAGACGGCGAGCCTATCGTCGTGGCCGCCTATCGGGTTACGCCGGTCGATACGACAGCGGCGGGGGATACGTTCATCGGCGCTTATGCGGCGGCTAGCGCTGAAGGCCAGCCGGCGGAAGCTGCGCTTCGCTTTGCGGCTGCGGCAGCAGCGCTTACGGTAACGAAGCAGGGAGCGCAGTCCTCGATCGCGGCAAGGGCGGAAATAGACGCTTTTCAAAAAAACAATTAAAGCAGCGAAGTAACAGTTGAAAAACTAATGGTATTAGTTTATGATGGGAACAGCTCATAAAACTAATGCTATTAGTTTTTGTTTTTTATATCATTTAGGAGGCTGTTGCGATGAGAATGATACGCGAGAAAACGATTGTTCAACTTACTTGCTTTCCGAGGCTGTTTCCAGTGAACTGCTACTTTGTAGAGGAGGAGGACAGCCTCACGCTTGTCGACGCAGCCCTTCCGAATTGCGTGGAGCCGATATTGCGCGCTGCATCGGATATTGGCAAACCGATTGGGCGCATCGTGCTGACGCATGCCCATAGCGATCATATCGGCGCTTTGGCAGGCTTGAAGCAAAGGCTGCCTTCCGCTAAAGTATGCGTGTCGGCTCGTGACGCTAGGCTGCTGCGCGGCGACGTCTCGCTGGACGAGGGGGAGGGCAGCAGCCCGATCCGCGGAGGAGTGCCGAAGCAGCCGGTGCTGGAGCCGGACGTGCTTCTGGATGACGGCGAGAGGATCGGTTCGCTGCTTGCCGTTGCCGCGCCGGGCCATACGCCGGGCTCGATGGCATTTATCGATACGCGCAACGGCATTCTTATAGCCGGCGATGCGTTTCAGACGCGCGGCGGCATCGCAGTGTCCGGTCATATGAGGCTAACCTTTCCTTTTCCGGCGCTTGCGACATGGGATAAGGGTAGAAGCATCGAAAGCGCGAAAAAGCTGTGCGCGTTAAAGCCAAGCCTGCTTGCGGTCGGCCATGGCGAGATAATTCGCCAGCCGGTCGCTGTCATGGAAAAAGCGATTCAATCGGCGGAGGTGAAAGGAAAGAAATGACGCCAAGAAGAGGTTTGGATCTTGAAATCATCGTTGCGACTGCCGCCGGCATGGCGGATGAGCACGGCATTGAGGCAGTAACGCTCGCTTCGTTGTCTCAGCAGCTCGGCATTCGGCCGCCTTCGCTATACAATCATGTGAACGGCTTGAACGGGCTTCGACGGCATCTGGCTGTCGCAGGCTTGAAGCAGCTGACGGAAGCGATCGAAACCGCGATAAATAAAGTAAATGCAAGCTTGGGCGGGAATGGCGGAGAGGATGAAACGATGCGTGAAATCGCGAGAGCGTATATTGCCTTTGCCAGACGGCATCCCGGATTATACGAGCTGACATTGCGCTCGCCGCAGGAGCGGGATGACGAATTTGAATCCGAGAGCAATAAGGTGATCGGCATGCTGCTGGAGGCGCTAGCGCCGTATCGGTTGGAGGAAAATGTTGCCATCCATATGATTCGGGGCTTTCGCAGCTATTTGCACGGCTTTGCCACGCTGGAGCAAAGGGGAGGCTTTGGCATGCCGCTGGATGTGGATGAAAGCATCGAGCTGACCATTCAAGCGTTTCTGATTGGCCTTAAAGGGCTGGGAGAAGGGCGGCTTTCGCAATAAGCCGCCCCTCGTCCGTATTAATAGCTGCAATGAACAAGCGCGGCCGCTCCGATCAGCCCGGCATTTTGCTGCAGCGCCGCAGGCACGATTGCAGTTGCTCTGCCGGAAGGATTAAGCGCATGCTCCGATACGTAGCGCCGCACAGCGGTAAATAGCGGATCGCCGACTTGAGATACGCCTCCTCCGATTACAATTTTGTTCGGATCGAGCACATTGATTAGCGATACGCAGCCCATGCCGATATAGGTGTATATTCGGCTCACAAGGCCGGCCATTGGCTCATCGCCCGCAGCCGCTAGCTCGAATGCTTCTTTAGAAGTAACGGTGCGGCCAAGCAGCTCCGATGCCTGTCTGGCTACGGCAGTGCCCGATGCGATCCACTCCCAGCAGCCGCGTTGGCCGCAGGTGCATAAGCCGCCTGCCGGATCGACGATCATATGGCCAGCATCGCCCGCATTGCCGGTCGCTCCGGTAAGCAGTTTGCCATGACAGTAGATGCCCGCTCCGATCCCTGTGCTGACCGTGATGAAAATAAAATGATCGGTGTCCTGAGCCGCACCGATCCACTTCTCGGCAAGAGCCGCGGCGGTCGCGTCGTTTTCCATCCGGATCGTTGACTGAAAATGCTTCTGGAGCTCGGCGACGACAGGGAAGTCCCACCACGCTTTCAAATTGGGCGGACAAGTCAGCTTGCCGGCTGCCGTATCGAGCGGACCAGGCGCTCCGATGCCGACTCCTGTAATGGAAGAAGCCGGCAGACCTTGCTTATTCATCATCATATGGACAGCTTCCGATACTTGACCGAGCAGCTCCGCAGGCGTCTTGCCCGGATCTGTAGGCAATGAGCCCTTTGCCAGCACTTCCCCTTGTTCCGTAATGAGGCCGTACGCTATTTTCGTTCCCCCGATATCAATGCCAACCGCAATTGCCACAGGTAAAAACCTCCTATTAATCTCTCTAATTGCTGAGCAAAAGTCTACCATACTAACAGATGTTAGGAAAGAGTTGATAGCCGTTCCATAGCTGTCATAAATGCAATAAGAAATGCTGTACAAAAGATGATGATTATAGTAATATCCATCATTAGATTACATCAGAGAAGAAGGTTTAGACCTATGGAACCAGCGGCTAAAACGAACCCGCGCATGATGAGGCTTGGCCTGCCAATGACGATTGACGTGTGGAGAAACGCGCGAATCGATTTTGGAGCTACCGCACTATTCAGTTTATTTAATGTCGTGCTTAATCAGTTTTATGTTGCGTTCGCTATCCAGGAAGGCGCGAGCAACGTCCAGGTCGGCCTTTTGACGGCTGCGCCGGCGATAGGCCTCCTCTTTTCGCCGATATGGGCAAGCATCATGGAGAGGAGCAACAATCCCAAGCCGTTTGTGATCTTGCCGAATGTTATCGGGCGTCTGCTCCTGCTGCTGCCTGCATTGTTCCCGACGCCTTCCGTCTATGTCGCGGTTGCGATCGTCTTTCAGCTGCTGATGGGCATTCAAGCGCCGGCATACGCGTCGCTCGTCTCCCGGATTTATCCTTCCGATGTGCGCGGCCGGCTGATGGGCTATGTAAGGGTATCAATGGGCGTTCTTATGATACCGTTAGCGTATGTCGTCGGAAATTGGTCGGAAAGGTTCGGTCCGTCGGGGCCGCTGATCGCTGCGGCGATAGCCGGGACAATATCCATTATTTTATTTAATTCGCTTCATCTGCCGAAGCAGCCGCCTCTTCAAGGGGCGGGCGGCAGCAAAAAAGCAAGATTCTCGTTTAAGGAGCAGTGGAGTCTCGTCTCCGGCAATCGGATACTGGCGCTGTTTCTCGCGGCGACGACTCTATCGGGCTTCGGCAATATGCTTTCCGTTCCGCTCTATCAAATTATTCAGGTAGAGGTGCTTCAGCTGACGAATATTCAAATCGGCTATACGCGTGTCGCGTATTTTGCGGCGCTGCTGCTAACTTTCCTTGTAGCCGGCTGGATGATTGACCGCATTGATATCCGCTATACGCTGCTTGCCGGCATAGGCGCTTATGCCGTAGTGCCGATGCTGTACGGCCTTTGGGGAACTTATCCCGCGGTCATCGTGGGCAATGCCGTTCAAGGCATCGGAGAGGCGATATGGGATATCGGCATTATGGCGTTCGTTCTTCGAATCGCGCCGGGGAGAGAGGCGGTCGTTTTTGGCATACATCTGCTGCTGTTCGGCATTCGGGGTACGCTGGGGCCGATGCTCAGCACCTCTTTGACGACAACCGTATCGTTGCCGCTGCTGCTCGTCGTGGCGTCGCTTTTCGGCTGGGCAGGCACGCTCCTGTTCTATTGGGGCAACCGGAAGCAGCAGCTTTAGCTTCATTCATTCTCGGCATAATAGAAAAGGGCTCTCCAGGCAGCACTGCTGCAAGCTGGAGAGCCCTTATTGCATTTATATTAGAGGCATGACTTTACGCCGGATTTTGGTTGAATATTAATAAAGCGAGATCGTCAACGTATGACGCTCATAAAATGAGTGCAAAGTAGCCTCGCTACCGACAACCTCCACGCTAATAAGCGAAGCCAGGCAAGTTTTCAACGCTTTTTTGCCTGTTTCCAGCTTGCGGTTCAATACTGCAATCAGCTTATCCATCGCTTGCTTGTTAGTGTCTGTCAAATAGACAGGAATCGTTTTGTTTTGAAATAGCAGATTCGTCTTTACCATATGTACCTCCATCCCTTCAATGTTTGATTATATTGTAGCCTACAAATCTTAATTTTTTCTTAAAAAACGATGAGCAAAAAGTTACAACTTTGTTTCTTTTTGAAGCAATTTCTGCAATCGGTCCAGCTACGTGTGCTCGCGCCAATAATTTTGCCGAAACTCGGACGGCGTACACTTCATTGTTTTGCGAAACACTTTAACAAAATAGCTGATATGGTCGAAGCCGACATCAAGCGCGACAGCCGATATTTTTCGGTCAGGCTGCAGTAGCAGCTCGGCAGCTTGGCGAATCCGGTAGGCGTTCAAATATTCGATCGGAGTCTGCCGCGTCATTTTTTTGAAAAAACGGCAAAACTGCCCCTCGCTCATCGGAATTTGCTCCGCTAATTCTATAATACGGATCGGACGGTAATAATGTTGCTGCATATATAGAATGACGGCCTTCAGCCGGTCAATTTTCGTCGTATCGGCAGCGCTTGCTTCGCTTCGATTGCTGGCGCGCTCTTCGGGCGCAATATCATGAAGCATCAAATAAAAATGCCCCTTAATGGCGGCCTCGTAACCGGGCGATTGCTCGGCGTAAACATTCATCATTTCCTTCAAATGAGCGAGGAGCGACCGTTCCCAGTGTGAGTCCGGACGGATATGGCGGGGGAAGGTGCGCTTTTTTTCTTGAAGCAATGTTATGTATTTTTGCTGAATGGCGTCGTAGCTGGCGCTTGCCAGCAAATGCGTGTCAAATACGATTGCGCAGTAGGAGCAGGAGGAGCCGCTATGGATATGCCCAGCGTGAATATCTCCGCTATCGACAAACGCAGCCTCGCCCGCGCGAAGAACAAAGTACTCGGTGTCGATTTGAAAAAGCACCTCGCCCTCCAGCACATAGAAAAATTCGGCCTCGGCATGCCAATGGCAATCCAAAATGGGTCCTTCGTCATGCGCAGGCTTCTCAATCCAATACGCAGCCAGCGGAAATAAATTGTCGCCATGCAGCCGGTCTTCGCGCAGCGAGTGCCGAGTTGTCTGATCCATCCGAAGTCCTCCTCCTAAACGATCAAAATAGTGCTATAGTTGCGCATGATACTGATAGTTTGCTCATTTAGTTATCAGTATAATGCAAATATATACGTTTTCATAATTAAATTGTACTCATAAACCATTTCAAATGAAGAAAGGTTGGATGAAATCGATGAAATTTACGAACGGCAACTGGCTTATCCGCGAGGGTTATAATGTGCTTGGAGCGGCGCAGGCGCATGATTTTGAAGCAAGGGACGGAAGGCTGACCGCCTATGCCGCTCCGCGGCCTATCGTAACGCGCGCCAATATGCTGGATACGATGCTGCTAACCGTGCAGTTCCATTCCCCGCTGCCCGGCGTTATCGGCGTTAAGCTTATTCACCATGCAGGCGTCGTCGAACGCGGTCCTGCATTCGAGCTTCATTCCGAAGGAAGCGGGCATGTTGTTATAGAAGAGACTGAAGAGGCGGCGACTTTGACAAGCGGCAGCTTAAGCGTCCGCATTGCAAAGGGCGAAGAGTGGAAGGTGGAATTTTTCCGAGGCTCCCAGCGCATTACGGGCAGCGCGGCGAAGTCGATGGCTTACATTACGGATCCGTCGAAGCGCGCTTATATGCGCGAAGAGCTTGATCTGGGCGTAGGCGAATGGGTATACGGGCTTGGCGAACGCTTTACGCCATTTGTCAAGAACGGTCAAATCGTCGATATTTGGAACGAGGACGCGGGGACAAGCTCAGAGCAGACATACAAAAACATTCCATTCTACATGACCAACAAAGGCTACGGCGTATTCGTCAACCATCCTGAGCTCGTATCCTTCGAGATCGGCTCCGAGAAGGTGAAAAAGGTTCAGTTCAGCGTAGAAGGCGAATCGCTTGAATATTACATCATCGACGGCCCCGGCATGAAGGATGTGCTGGGCAAATATACGGATTTGACCGGTAAGCCTGCGCTGCCGCCAGCGTGGTCCTTCGGGCTGTGGCTGTCGACCTCCTTCACGACGAATTATGACGAAGCAACGGTTAATTCGTTCGTGGACGGAATGGCGGAGCGCGAGCTCCCGCTTCATGTATTCCACTTCGACTGCTTCTGGATGCGCGAGTTTCATTGGACGGATTTTAAATGGGACGAGCGTGTATTTCCGGACCCGGCCGGCATGCTGGCCCGCCTGAAGCAGAAAGGGCTTAAAATTTGCGTATGGATCAACCCTTATATCGCGCAGCGCTCCCGATTGTTTGAGGAAGGGAAGCAGGGCGGCTATTTGGTGAAAAAGCCGAATGGCGATGTATGGCAGTGGGATTTGTGGCAGCCCGGCATGGCGCTAGTCGATTTCACGAACCCGGCTGCTTGCGAGTGGTTTGCCGGTTATTTGCGCGAGCTGACCGATATGGGCGTAGACAGCTTCAAGACGGATTTCGGCGAGCGCATTCCGACCGATGTCGTCTACTTCGACGGCTCCGATCCGAAAAAAATGCACAATTATTACACGCAGCTATATAACAAAACGGTATTTAATGTGTTGGTTGAAAAGCTTGGCAAAAATGAAGCCGCTGTATTCGCACGGTCTGCGACTGCCGGCGGACAGCAATTTCCTGTACATTGGGGAGGCGATTGCTACGCCGATTACGAGTCGATGGCGGAAAGCCTGCGCGGCGGCCTGTCGCTTGGCTTATCAGGCTTCGGCTTCTGGAGCCATGATATTGGCGGCTTTGAGAATACGGCGCCTGCCCATGTATTCAAACGGTGGCTCGCATTCGGCCTTCTGTCCAGCCACAGCCGACTCCACGGCAGCAAGTCTTATCGCGTGCCTTGGGCTTATGATACTGAGGCGGTCGATGTAACGCGCTTCTTCACGAATTTGAAATGCGGCCTGATGCCTTATTTGTTCAATACGGCAGCAGAAGCGCATGAGCTCGGCTTGCCTTCGATGCGCGCCATGGTGCTGGAGTTTCCGGAGGATCCGGCGACGGAGTTATTGGACCGGCAGTATATGCTTGGCGGCTCGCTGCTAGTTGCGCCTGTTTTCGAAGAAAACGGCAACGTCGCCTATTATTTGCCTGCAGGCAAGTGGACGCATTTGCTAAGCGGCGAAATGGTCGAGGGCGGAAGCTGGCGCAAAGAAAATTACGATTTCATGAGCTTGCCGCTGTTCGTGCGTCCTAACACGATTATGGCGTTTGGCGCAAGCAACACGCGGCCGGACTATGACTATGCCGACGGCGTATCGCTTAAGGTGTACAATTTGAATGACGGGCATACGGCTTCAACAGCCGTTCGCAATATGAAGGGCGAGCAGGAGGTTGCGATTTCGGCTTCCCGTCAAGGCAATGTCATCGCAGTAGAGATACAAGCAAGCGGCAAGCCGTTCTCGCTGGAGCTTGTCGGTCA
>Ga0180215_1006018_pt1 | contig 10156 bp, 7 predicted proteins | sample eDN3rd37CBELigBY_FD_128871 | JGI IMG/M metagenome (GOLD analysis project Ga0180215, IMG submission 128871) | Enriched backyard soil microbial communities from Emeryville, California, USA - eDNA 3rd pass 37_C BE-Lig BY (version 2) (version 2) | ecosystem: Environmental > Terrestrial > Soil >...
ATAAGGAGGAACGAGATTCTGTCCTATTTAGACTTAAGGCTGTAAACGGCATTAGTTTAAGGCAAATTGCAAGAGTGACAGGTATTTCGAAGAGTGTGATCCAGAGGGCTGGGAAGTGACGTGGAAATTTTATTAGCAGGAGATGATGCTATGATGAAAAAATCATGAGTGTAGGTTTAAGGGGAGTGGAGGGATATCGCGTACAAGTTGAAGTTCAAACTCTTGAAATGGGTGAGGGCTTTACTATAGTAGGCTTGCCTGATGCTTCAGTTAGGGAGTCTAAAGAACGTGTGAAAGCTACTCTTTACTCACAAGGTGACCCGTTCGTGAATCAAATACCCCAAAAAGAATGGTCCTATATATAAAGTTTAGGGATGAAAGGGAAGAATACAAATGATTTGAACTGAGCTGACAATTGGGTATTAAGCGAGTAATGCTGGTAAATAGGTATCCATACAAATGAATTAACTTTAAAAGGAGGAGGATTGTTGTGAAAACGATCCTCCAGAATTTTCGAACTTAAGAAACTACACCAATCTCTGAGAAAGTCTTATCGTAAAGGGCTGTAATGTCCAACATAAGCTTCGCACCTAGTCTTTCCTTTTCTGGCAAACCAAAGGCTGCTTCATAGAGTGGTCTGCTATTTAATCCAGTGATGGAATACATTGCTGGATCCATCTCGTTTAACATATTTGCACCCCAAGCACCCATTCTCTGTTCCCAATAGAAAAGATCTCTCAGGTCAAGATTATAAGTGTTATTATCATAATTCGCTCTTTGAATAAAACCCTTTGTAGCTTTTAATACAAATGATGAAAATTCATCACTTGGTTCTTTTATCTTATTAGTCTTATATAATATAGAGAAGTCTATGACCATATTTCCAGACATATAGCTTTTATGCCGATTATAAAACCCCCTTAGGATTTCACCTCCAAAACCACGAACGAAAACTTCACCTGGCAAAGCAACTTCCGACATATGTGCAGTCAAACGAGAACCCCCTCTACTGTATCCTGTAGCAACGTTTGCGATTTTACGTATTTCCATAAATTTTTGGCTATCTACTTCTTTTGTTGGGTCCATATAAAAGTGTGGTGAGTCTAAATGTTCTGCCATTGTTTCTACGACTGGAACTTCCTTTTGGGGGAGTCGTCCTCCAGTCCATGTAACCAAACGAAGATCACATCCTTTTCCTCTTAACCCAGCAATTACAGCTCTTGTATCAACTCCACCAGTAAGACCTAAAAGCAGCTTATACCGTGGAGCAAAATAAGAACCAAGTTTTGAAAAGTAATCATCGCATAATTGAAGAAAGTCATCTAAAGTTACAGGTTTGATATTTTTACGAGGCCAATATCTAACAGACTTTCTAGAAGCCACGTCATAGTAGTTATTAGGTATAAGTGTTTTGATATTATCGTACATTGTTAGATCACCGGGCAGGTATCCAGTTCCTCGTTGTTTGTATTCAGGTAATTTTATAAAGGCTTTAGCATCATTACTTAACTTGTCATTAAATAAAGAGGCTCCAAGACTTGAATGGGAAGAAGCGCAAAAATCTCCCTCTTCTCGATAATAAACTGTTCGCGATCCGAATGGGTCATGCAATATTTTTACATTTGAAGAAGACAAGAGAATTAATGCAAAACGACCAGATAGTTTATCAAACTCATCCCAAGCATTATCTTCCCTAAGCATTTTTTCTAAAATATCTTTAACATTACCAAGAGCATAGCAAACAAAGGCATCACCTATTAAAATGGCAGTTCCAAAATCGGTTTCAAATCTTAAAACATTGACTTCTGGATGAGTATGTATTTTGTATCCCGATTTTTCAATTGAATTCCAATCACTAATCTCTTCTATGTTTGGCTTAGATGTTGTATTATACATCACGAAACCAAAACGATATCCCAATGAACTGTTTAAGTTTTGTTTCAATTCCAAATCTCCTTACAGTATGTAATTTGTCAATTATTCATGGATTAGGCCAAAAGTGTTTAGAAATGATAATTTATGGCTTGGATATAAACTATCTTCCTTTTTCTATTATGCCAATCTGAAAGTTTCTGAAACATTTCCCTCTTTATTTTCCTTAAAACGTGAATTCCTCATAAAAACACTTAAATAATAAATGAATATCTATGAAAAAAACAATGGCAATAGTTTATGAATTCGACTTTAAATTGAAGTAAAGAAAAGTGAAGATTAGAACTGTAAAGGATACTTAAACATGTTGTTGTTCTTATACCTGTTATTGGTTGTAGACTAATAGACATAGTTATACGATAATGGAAGTATTGGTTTTCTCTTAAAATTGAAAGGTAGGGAATGATATGATAGATATCCATACCCATATTCTAGGCGGTATTGATGATGGTGCTCAGGATCTTGACGCTTCAATGAATATGATTAAGCATGCAGTGAACGAGGGTATTACAAAAATCATTGCCACACCACATCACAAAAATGGAAAATACGATAATAGTGCATCATCTATAAAAGATAAGGTCATAGAGTTGAATCAGCATATTAAAGAACACAATCTTCCTATTGAAATATTACCAGGTCAAGAGCCGCGCATTTACGGAGATCTTTTGGAGGACTATGAAAAAGGGGAAGTTTTGACGTTAAATCATTCAAAATACCTGTTTATAGAGTTACCTTCTAATCATGTCCCTCGATATACAAAAAAGCTATTATTTGATATTCAGCTAGCAGGACTTTCTCCAATCATCGTTCACCCTGAGCGGAATTCAGAGATTATCGAAAATCCCTCGATTTTATATAAGCTAGTTGAACAAGGTGCAGCAACACAAGTAACGGCATCTAGTGTAACCGGGCATTTTGGCAAGAAAATAAAGAAGTTCTCTCTTCAATTAATAGAATCAAATCAAGTGCATTTTATTGCATCAGATGCACATAATCTATCAGGTAGATCCTTCCGATTGCGCGAAGCCTATGATGAGATCGAGAAAGGATTTGGACGTGATTTAGTCTATATGTTTCAGGAAAATGCGGAAATAGTTGTTGAAGGTAACACAATTTATCGTCAACCACCTCAAGAGATTCGACGTAAGAAATTTTTAGGTATATTTTAAAAATACACTAACTAAAAAATATCATTAAAATGCCTAAAACACTATTGATATCCTCTTCAGGATCCAATAGTGTTTTTTAATAAAAAATAAAATATGTTAGAATAATGTAATTTAATAGAACAAAAATCTGTATATAATTAAAATAGGATCAAGTAGTTAATGTACATCCACCTTATTGTTGACATTCATGTGGATTTTCGTGTATTAATAAATTGACTCAAATTGTAAGGGAGATTTAAATCTTAATGAAAATTACAATCGCTGGTACAGGCTATGTAGGCTTATCAAATGCAGTATTATTAGCGCAACATAATGAAGTAATAGCCCTAGATATTATTCAAGATAAAGTAGATATGATAAATAATAAAAAGTCTCCAATTATAGATAGGGAAATTGAAGAGTTTCTTGCAACAAAGGATTTAAAATTAAAAGCAACAACAAGTAATGAAGAGGCTTTTCAGGATGCTGAATATGTTATCATTTCAACACCTACCAACTATGATCCAGATAAGAATTATTTTAATACAAGTAGTGTCGAAGCAGTAATTGAAAACGTATTATCAATTAATAGAGATGCTGTTATGGTTATTAAATCTACAGTCCCTGTTGGATATACTGAGAGTATTAGAAAGAAGTACGATACAAAAAATATTATATTCTCTCCGGAATTTCTAAGGGAAGGCAAAGCACTTTATGATAACTTGTATCCCTCTAGAGTCATTGTTGGGGAACAATCAGAAAGAGCTAGGGTATTTGCTAATCTTTTAGTTGAAGGTGCTCTAAAAGAAAATATTGATGTTTTATTTACAAATTCAACTGAGGCGGAAGCAATAAAGCTATTTGCTAATACTTATTTAGCTATGAGAGTAGCTTTCTTCAATGAATTAGACTCATATGCTGAAGTGAGGGGGCTAGATTCTAAGCAAATTATTGATGGAGTAGGGCTTGATCCACGTATCGGTACACACTACAATAATCCATCGTTTGGTTATGGCGGATACTGTCTTCCTAAGGACACTAAGCAGCTATTAGCTAATTATGAGGATGTACCTAATAATATTATGACTGCTATTGTTGAAGCCAATCGAACAAGAAAAGATCATGTTGCTGAGATGATTTTGAAAAGAAAACCAAAAATAGTTGGCATTTATCGTTTGACTATGAAAATGGATTCTGATAACTTTAGACAATCCGCGATTCAAGGTGTAATGAAGCGTATAAAAGATCATGGGGTTGAAGTTGTTGTTTATGAACCTGCTCTAGCAGAGAATGAGTTTTTTGATTCTAGAGTAATGAAAGATTTTGAAGAGTTTAAGAAGGTTTCTGATGTGATTGTTGCAAATCGATTAACAGAAGAATTAAATGAAGTTCAGGAAAAGGTATATACGAGAGATTTATTTAGTAGGGATTAATAATAAAAAGGTCGGGTATTTTACCCGACCTTTCATTCGTTTAGCCAGCTAATTCAGCGACTTTTTTTGTTCCTTTCTTTCTTCCTTTGAAATTTGTCACATTTCCAACCATGTATTTTCCGAGGGAGAACTTATTCATAATCCAAGCGATGAATATTGAGCCAGCTACAGATAGGAAAAACAAACTGATGATAAAGATAGCCAGATGATTGATTGGAAGCTTGATGAGAAAGTGCATAAAAATCTTATGCAAAAGATAAATACTAAAAGAATAGTTGCTAATGACAAAAATAATAAATGGTACTTTACGAATTTTACTAGAATAGTAGAATAAAGTAGGAATTAAAAAAGTTGTTAGGATAAGAATATCAACCCTTTTAGATGACACTTTTTCAGGTAATCCGAGATTCTGTAACGTAATGACTGATATTAGACTAAACAGAGTGCCGAAAAACAGTAAATTCTTGTATTTAATTATGAAATTTCTAAAGAATTGAAAATGCAGTCCGCAATAATAGCCCATTGAAAAATAAAAGATCCAACCTGTAAAAGGTAACCAGCTTAATCTATTCCATATGTACTCAGAGTGGGGTATTTGCTCGAACGGTGAAATAAAGTTGGAAAATGCTAGATAGGTGATATTTACAAATAAACTTATGCTTAACACCATAACAGGATTCAAATTATTTAAATACTTTTGATAAATGAAGTGCAAAATATAAAATTGAAATATAATGACTATAAAATAACCAACATAGTCTGCAAGAAAAATATTTTTTAGTATCGTCATTCCAATAATGTTTAACTGAAAAGACTCTGTTTCTAAAAATGCATAAACAATAGCCATACTGAAATAGGGGAGGAGCAGTAGTTTAAATCTGATTAAAAAGAAGTGCTTATTTATCTGCTTTTGGGCCTTTGATAATAAAAATTCTGAAATGAAAATAAAAACCGGTGTACCAAATATTAATGCCATTTGTAATGCAATCAATAACTCATGGGTGAATGAGTCAATATTTTTAAAATGTCCTAAGGTCGAAGTGATGGAATGAAGTAAAACGATCGCTAAACAAGCAATTACCCTGATAACAAATATTTCATTTACGAGCTCTTTTTTCGTATTCAACTCTTACCTCCTGTACAATATTCATCTATTATAATCCAACAACAGTTAGAATGTTAAAATGAATTTTATCCCTGAACGATAAAAGCTACTCTTTTAAAGTAGCTTATTAGTTATTCCTCTTGAATGTATACATTCCAACCAAACTCTTTACGCAGTTTATTAGCTTCATATTCAGCTTTATTTTTATCCTTAAATAAACCTGTATATAATCTGTATTTGGGGTTGAAGTTCAGGCTTGTAGCCTTTTCATAAATGTTCCAGGATCTTTTAGCCGTCAGCTTGTCCTTTGCATTTGCTAGGGATTTAGCTGTTGAGAATGTGCCTGTATAGATACGATATCTTTTTGTTATCTGAACAACAGGCTCTTGACTAACTTGAATCAACCCATAGCCGTAAACGGAATCTCTTCCAGGTGATCCTAAATCTTTTGCTAATACTTGAAGTTTTTGACGGATCTGTTTATTTGTAAGCTTTGGGTTGGATTCTTTCAATAATGCCAATGCCCCTGAAACATAGGCTGTAGCCATTGATGTGCCATCCATTGAAAGAGTCTTATTATTCAAGTAGGTACTTAATATATTTACACCCGGTGCAACTAGTTCTATGCTTGATCCTGTTGCTGAAAAGGAAGGACGTTTATTGTTCACATCAATGGCACCGACAGCAATGACTGAGCTGTATTTAGCAGGATACTCAACAGTATCGGTAGTTCCACTAGAATCACCGTTATTACCTCCAGCTGCAACAACTAGAAGCCCGTTATTATAAGCTTCATCAACGGCATTTTTTAATGCAGACGAGCTTAAAGGCATACTTAAGCTAAGATTGATAATATCCATTTTATTAGTAATAGACCACTCAATTCCCGCAATTACATCAGATAGATAGCCATAACCTTCGTGATCTAGCACTTTAACGGCATACATTTTAGTGTTAGGAGCGACCCCTACAGTTCCGATGTTGTTATTTTTTGCTCCTATAATACCAGCAATATGGCTACCATGACCGTTATCATCATAATAAGAGGTAGATAATTCCGATAGAGAAACGCCTCCACTAATAGATAAATCATCATGAGGAGCAATTCCTGTATCAAGAATAGCTACATTAATCCCCTTACCTGTAAAGTTTTTTTCCCAGGCCTTATAAACAGATATGTGATTTAATCCCCATCCTTCTGTTTGGGAAGAAATGGAGACTCTTTGATCTTTTTCAACAGATAGAATGTTTTCATCCTTTTCTAACTGTTTAATAGCTGCTTCCGGAATTTCACCAGTGACTATTGGCAGTGTTTCTAATGCGTTCTCGATCGTTCCATTTACATGTTTAATAGATTCCTCTTCTATTTGATTTTTAAAAACAATAATTACTTTTTCTGTACTTGTCTCTGCATTAGTAGTTGAGCTAAAAGCGGTAGTGAAAAATAATGTTAGAACAATAAATAAGTATTTCAAGTATTTGACCTCCAACTAAATTAACTATATATAGAATAATATATGACAACGCCTTTGGAATAGAAAGAGGAGATTTTTTCTAATAATTGTTTAGAGTTAAAAACCTACTAGAATTGTAAAAGCATAGTTTTGATTTTTAAAATAAATGCACTTGTCATCTGTAACAAAAAATTTACATTCTTACCTCAAAAAATCCTCTAAAAAACAATCGTTCTCTGAAACAACATCATTTTAACAAGTTTGTGGTCGTTGAAATTTTCCCTCTTTCCTTTACAAAAAATTTTCAAAACATTAATTCTGCGTAAATTGTCGCTTAATATCGATCTCTTAAACTAAATGTAAGAGTTTTAAAAAAGGAATCGAAGTTTGGATTTACATACTAACAAAACAACATTTTAGGAGGAAAAAACATGAATCTAGTAAAAGGCGGATTTCTATTAAGTCTTGTATCTCTTGCACTTGTTGGCTGCGGAAGTGAAGAAAGCAGTACAAATAATGGCAGCTCAACTGGAATTGAAGGAGATTTATCTTTTTATACATCACAACCGGATGAGGATGCTCAGAAGTTAGTAGATGCATTCACTGAAAAATATCCTGATGTAAATGTTCAAACATATCGATCAGGGACAGAAGAGGTAATTAGTAAAATTAAAGCTGAGCAGAAAGCCGGAGATGTTCAAGCCGATGTATTACTAGTGGCGGACTCTGTCACCTTTGAGGACTTGAAGGAAGAGGATCTATTACTTAAATATAAGTCAGAGGAACTCAGTGAAATACCCTCTAATCTAGTAGATCCTGATGGCATGTATGCCGGGACAAAGGTTATGGCTACGGCTTTAGTAGCAAACACAGCAAATGTAAAGGAAATGCCTGACTCATGGAATGTCCTCACGGATAATAGTGCGAAAGGTAAAACGATCATGCCAAGTCCGTTTTATTCAGGTGCTGCAGCCTATAATTTAGGTGTATTTACACGTAATGAACCATTTGGCTGGGATTATTTTAAGAGTTTAAAAGAAAATGAAATGACGGTGACAAAAGGAAATGGAGCTGTTCTTCAAGCTGTTGCAGATGGGGAAAAAGCATACGGAATGGTTGTCGATTTTATCGTAGCCCGAGCAAAAGCGGAAGGATCACCAGTTGAATTAATTTACCCTAAAGAAGGAGTACCTGTTATCACTGAACCAATCGGTATTATGAAAGATGCTGAAAATGAAGAAGCGGCTAAGGCATTTGTTGATTTTGTTTTATCAGAAGAAGGTCAAGAATTAGCGGCGGAAATAGGTTACACACCAATTCGCAAAGGTGTTGACGCTCCGGAAGGCTTGCAGACGATTGACGAAATGAACGTGATCGATGCAGATATAAGTGAGCTTTATCAAGCAAAAGAAGAAGATAAAAAGGAATTTGAAACAATTTTTGGACAATAATGGCTTGGAAATTATAAGGCTAATCCAGTGCTTTATGGTTGAGATAGCCTTATTTCCTTTTTAAAAGGTAAGGAGAGAAATTCCTCATGTTGCAAAGCTTTGTTCATCGTGTCCAACAACAAAATAAATGGTGGTTTTTAATGGGTGCACTGTTTGTAGTAATCTTTTTTGTTGTACCTATTTTCAGACTGGTCTTCTTAAGCTTTTCTTCAGAAGGCGGGATTACTTTCGAAAACTATACATCCGTGCTTCAGGATCGTTCAACATGGAAAACAATTGAAAATACGTTATATGTTGTGGTGGGTTCGTCTATTATTGCGATTATCTTAGGGATAATGACAGCTTGGGTTGTTGCGTACACAAATATTAGACAAAAGAAGCTGATTCAATTATTCATTTTTTTACCTTTTATTATCCCTTCCTATATTACAACATTAGCATGGACTCAATTGATGAGTAAAAATGGGTTTTTCGCTCATCTATTAAGTTTGCTTCCCGGATCTTTAGAGCCGCTGAACATGTATAGTTTACACGGAATCATTATTGTGATGGGGTTATCCCATTATCCACTGGTTTACTTATTAACGGTAGGGGTTCTTAGAAAAATTCCACGTGATCTTGAATATGCGGCAAGGGTTTCAGGAGCAAGCAAGTGGCGGTCTTTCAAAAACATTACGCTTCCTCTTGCATTACCTGGGATTGCTAGTGGCGGTTTTCTGGCTTTTATTGCGAGCTTAGATAACTTTGGTATTCCTGCGTTTCTTGGGATACCGGGTAATATAAGAGTGCTAAGTACATATATATATGAGCAAATTGTAGGGTTAGGACCAAATTCCTTTGAAAGAGCGGCAACCTTATCGGTCATTTTAGGATTCATTGCTTTAACAGGTACGTTTATTCAGTGGCTGCTGTTAAAGAAGTCTAAAAACAATGAAACAGCTGTTGAGGATAAAGAACCAAGATTTCTATTTTCTAAAAGAAAACGCCTGACGATTGAACTTCTATTATGGAGCTTTTTGTTGCTGACAACAATGGTTCCGCTTATCTCAATGCTTTCTGCCTCTCTCATTAAAGCCTATGGGTTGCCGTTTGCACCTGAAAATATAAGTTTGAAAAACTATCAATTTGTGTTGCTTGAAAATCAAAAAGCGATCAATTCCTTGAAGAACAGTGCGAATTTAGCGATCATTACCACTATTTTTTGTTTGGTGATAGGTACGGGTATTGCTTATATAAGAACAAAAAAACCTTCAATCTTGTCAAAGGGTTTAGAGATGATCATCGGCATTCCATATGCATTACCCGGTACAGTTTTAGCGTTAGCGATGATTTTTGCCTGGATGGAACCAATTCCCGGGTGGAATCCAGGGATATATGGTTCGATTATGATTCTCCTCATTGCCTATGTCACTCGTTTTTTAATCTTACAGGTTAGGGGAAGCATTACGGCGTTCATGCAGGTGGATTCTTCAATAGAGGAAGCGGCCAGAGTCAGCGGTTCTAATGGATTTTTTAAGTGGAAAAAAGTCTTGCTGCCATTGATTATACCCGGCGTTATCAGTGGTGCGTTACTCGTCTTTTTAACAGCATTAACCGAACTAACAGTTTCATCGCTGCTATGGTCCAGTGG
>Ga0180215_1006020_pt1 | contig 10152 bp, 7 predicted proteins | sample eDN3rd37CBELigBY_FD_128871 | JGI IMG/M metagenome (GOLD analysis project Ga0180215, IMG submission 128871) | Enriched backyard soil microbial communities from Emeryville, California, USA - eDNA 3rd pass 37_C BE-Lig BY (version 2) (version 2) | ecosystem: Environmental > Terrestrial > Soil >...
AATTCAATTTACGGTTATTGAATTGTCGGTATTTGCAGATTGTTTTTACTTATTTTTTATTTTAATTCCTACTTTACCAATAGGATTAATAATATTATATTTATATCTGTCCTAGTTTTACATTTTTTTATATAAATAGTAAAAAATGATAAATAAGTAATATGAACAAAAATAAGGGGTGTTCTTTTTGAGTACATTTTATGTTGTATTAAATATTGCCGTATTCCTTCTTTTGTTATTTTTGCTTTTCCAATTACAAAAGAAGCATGTATCTTTTTCTAAACGCGTATTCATCGGATTGGGTATCGGTTTAGTATTTGGATTTATTCTTCATCTTTTATATGGTACTGATGCAGCTGTTACTGGGACAACAATTAGTTGGGTTGGTATCGTAGGTAGTGGTTATGTTAAATTATTACAAATGATTGTTATGCCACTAGTCTTTATTTCTATTGTAGGTGCATTTACAAAATTAAAATTAGTAAAGAACCTTGGAAAAATTAGCTTTCTAGGTATTGGAATTTTACTTGTAACTACAGCCATTGCTGCAGCGATTGGTATCGGTAGTGCAATTGGATTCGGATTAGATAACATGGAATTACAAGCGGGCGAAGCTGAGAATGCACGTAATGAAGCTCTAGCTGAAAAAGTTACAACTGTTCAAAACATGACAATTCCAGATCAAATTTTATCCTTTATCCCTACAAATCCATTCCAAGATTTAACTGGTGCAAGACCAACATCTACAATTGCTGTTGTTATTTTCGCCGCTTTCATTGGTATAGCATTTTTAGGAGTAAAAAGAAAACAACCTGAACAGGCAGAATTATTTGCGAAAATTATTGATTCACTATATACCATTACAATGCGAATTGTAACATTAATTTTAAGATTAACTCCTTACGGTATCTTAGCGTTAATGACAAAAGTAGCAGCAACGAGTGATTATGATGCGATTGTAAACCTTGGAATTTTTGTTATTGCGTCCTATGTCGCTTTAATCGCAATGTTCTTAGTTCACTTATTATTACTAAGCTTGGCTAAATTAAACCCTGTTACTTATGTTAAGAAAGGTTTACCTACATTAACATTTGCGTTTACTTCTCGTTCAAGTGCTGGTACTTTACCACTTAATATTAAAACGCAAACTGAAAGCTTTGGGGTTTCTGAAGGTATTGCAAACTTTGTTGGTTCCTTTAGTTTAACTATTGGTCAAAATGGATGTGCTGGTATTTATCCTGCAATGTTAGCGATTATGGCCGCTCCTGCAGTAGGTCAAAACCCATTAGATCCAACATTCCTTATTACATTAATTATCGTAGTTATGATTAGTTCATTCGGTGTAGCTGGAGTAGGTGGGGGAGCAACATTTGCATCCTTAATCGTACTTTCTGTCATGAACTTACCAGTTGCTATTGTTGGTTTATTAATTTCTGTTGAGCCATTAATTGATATGGGACGTACAGCTCTTAACGTAAGTGGCGGTATGACAGCTGGTGTATTAACAAGCAAAATTACTGGAGATTTAGATACTAACGTCTATAATGCTCCACCACAAAAAGAATTAGCAATCTAATTTAAAAAGGAGCTCTAAAGTAAAATACTTCAGGGCTCCTTTTGTTTTATCTTTGATATTGCACTTGATGGAGTTTAGCGAAGATTCCTCCACGATTAACTAATTCTTCATGAGTACCTTCTTCTGCAATACCATCTTCCGTTACGACAATGATTTTGTCTGCGTTTCGAATGGTCGCCAGTCTATGTGCAATCACTAAAGTTGTTCTGTTTTCCGCTAGCTCATTTAATGCGTTTTGAATGATCATTTCCGTTTCTGTATCCAATGCAGATGTTGCTTCATCAAGAATTAAAATTGGTGGGTTTTTGAGAAACATTCGGGCAATCGCAATTCTTTGCTTTTGACCACCAGATAATTTCATTCCTCTCTCCCCAACTTGTGTATCTAATCCATCAGGAAGGTTGAAAATAAATTCCTCTAAATGAGCACGTCTTGCCGCTTCCATAATTTCTTCATCAGAAGCATCTAATTTTCCATAAGCGATATTTTCACGTAGAGTACCTGTAAATAGGAATACATCTTGTTGGACGATACCGATTTGAGACCGTAATGATTTTTTCGTCATGTTGCGAATATCCATACCATCAATCGTGATGGAACCTTCTGTTACATCATAGAATCTTGGAATCAATGAACATATCGTTGACTTTCCTGCACCAGATGGCCCAACGAAAGCGACCGTTTCTCCTGCATTGATTTTCAAATTAATATTATCGAGGACGGTTTTATTTTGGTCATATTTAAAGCCTACATTATGAAATTGAATATTCCCTTTTAAGAATGGAACTTCAACGGCATCTTCAACATCTTTCACATCTGGGTCTTGGTCAAGCATGGACGTGAAGCGTTTAAAACCAGCCATTCCTTTCGGATACAACTCCATAATAGCACTAATCTTTTCGACCGGTTTAAACAATACGTTAACATAAAGGACGAATAATACTAATTCCCCATATGATAATTGATCTCCAAAGCTTAGCCATGCTCCAGCTACCAGAACGACAAGTGTTACAAATCGAGTCATCATATAAATACTAGAATTTGTAATCGCCATTACTTTATATGCCTCAAGCTTAGCTGAACGGAACTTACGATTATCTTGATTAAATCGAGTAATCTCATATTCTTCATTCGTAAATGATTGAACAACTCTTACCCCTGAGACACTATCTTCAATTCTTGCATTAATATCCGCAATTTTTCCGTACATTTTACTCCAAGCTTGATTCATTTTGATATTGCAGAATGAAATCACCCATACAAGAAGAGGGATAATCAGGATCGTAATTAATGCCAATTGAACATTGACTGTTAACATGATCCAGAATGCACCAATAAATGTCATTACAGCAATAAACAAATCTTCAGGGCCGTGGTGAGCCAATTCCCCAATATCAAACAAGTCATTTGTAATATGGCTCATGATATGACCGGTCTTTGTATTATCGAAAAAGCGAAACGACTGTCTTTGGACATGATTGAAAAGTTGTTTACGCATATCGGTTTCAATGTTAATTCCAAGCATATGCCCTAAATAGTTAACAATATATTGCAAGTACGTACTTGTAATATAGAAAACAAGAAGACCGGCACTAACAGAAAGGATTGCACTCCAGTTTCCGCTAGGGAGCAATGAATCAATTAACCATTGAACGGCAATCGGGAAAGCTAACTCAAGAATCGCCACAATGACTGCACTCGTAAAGTCAATCGTGAATAACTTCTTATGTGGTTTATAATAACTTAAAAATCGCCGAATCATTGTTTTTCTCCTTTATTTTATATATTTCGTAACACTAAAAGAATTCTCGATAATTTTATAATAAAATTTAGCGATTGACTACCATTTCAAATTACCAAAATATTTGCTACAATGATTTTCATGATACCTATATTAATTTAGGAGATGATCTCGAATGAAAGAAGAATTGATTAAGAGATTTACTACATATGTAAAAATTGATACACAATCAGATGAAGAAAGCACAACCTGTCCTTCAACCCCAGGTCAATTAAATTTGTTAAACTTGCTTGCTGAGGAGCTCAAAGAAATTGGGATGAGCGATGTATCACTTGATGAAAATGGTTATTTATTTGCAACACTTCCATCAAATACGGATAAAGAGGTTCCAACAATCGGCTTTTTAGCTCATGTCGATACAGCAACTGATTTTACTGGGAAAGATGTTAAACCTCAAATCATTGAGAACTATGACGGTGGAGATATTGTCTTAAACAAAGACTTAAACATCGTTCTTTCACCAACTCAGTTTCCATCATTAAATAAATACAAAGGGCAAACATTAATTACCACTGATGGAACGACATTACTTGGGGCAGATGACAAATCTGGTGTTGCAGAAATTATGACAGCAATGAATTATCTCATTCAAAACCCTGACATTAAACATGGAACGATTCGTGTTGCCTTTACACCTGATGAAGAAATTGGTCGTGGACCACATAAATTTGATGTCGAGAAGTTCAACGCTAAATATGCTTATACAATGGATGGTGGCCCACTTGGTGAGTTGCAATATGAAAGCTTTAATGCTGCTAGTGCCAAAATAACAATTAATGGGAATAACATCCACCCAGGTTCTGCAAAAGGAAAAATGGTAAACTCTATTAAGATTGGAATGGAACTCAACTCCATGCTTCCAAAAGAAGAAGCTCCTGAATATACGGAAGGGTATGAAGGGTTCTATCATTTACTTTCAATGACTGGGGATGTTGAAAAAACAAATCTCTACTATATCATTCGCGATCATGATCGTGAAAAGTTTGAAACAAAGAAAGCAACTATTACTCATATTGTTGAGCAATTAAAAGAAAAATACGGTCAAGACACTTTACAACTCGAATTACATGATCAATATTACAACATGCGTGAGAAAATTGAACCTGTAAAAGAAGTCTTTGATAATGCTAAGGAAGCAATGGAAAGACTTGGGATTACACCAATCATTGAACCTGTTCGAGGAGGAACAGATGGTTCCCAATTATCATTCATGGGTCTTCCAACTCCAAATATTTTCGCTGGTGGAGAAAATATGCACGGAAAATTTGAGTACGTGTCTGTAGAAACTATGGAGCAAGCAACAAAAGTGATTATCGAAATCGCTAAGCTTTTTGAGGAAAAAGCATAAGTCTAATTCTCAAATATTACTTCTTAATTGATAAAGGTCTATTTGATATTCAATCAAATAGACCTTTATTTTTTTTCATAACTACTGGCAAACATTTATTATAACTAATAGTCTATACCATTTCCACCAATCAAGTTGACCTATTTTATTTGACTATAGTCTAGCATCTACATTAAAATAATTATAAAAAAGTATTGATTTTTTACTTATAAATGCTATTATTTGATTGTATTCATTTTTTAGGAGGGATATGTATGTCAAACAACCGACTAACAACTAGTTGGGGCGCACCAGTAGGAGATAACCAAAACTCTATGACTGCCGGATCTCGCGGACCAACATTAATTCAAGATGTTCATCTATTAGAAAAACTTGCTCATTTTAATAGAGAACGTGTACCTGAACGCGTCGTTCACGCTAAAGGTGGCGGTGCATACGGCTATTTCGAAGTTACCAATGATATGAGTAAATATACAAAAGCTAAACTTTTCAACGGAGTTGGAAAACGTACAGATTTATTTATTCGTTTCTCAACTGTAGCAGGTGAATTAGGTTCTGCAGATACTGTACGCGATCCTCGTGGATTTGCTGTAAAATTCTATACAGAAGAAGGAAATTATGACATCGTTGGTAATAATACACCAATTTTCTTCATTCGTGATGCCATTAAATTCCCTGACTTTATCCATACACAAAAACGAGATCCAAAAACTCACTTAAAAAATCCTACAGCTGTTTGGGACTTCTGGAGCTTATCTCCTGAATCTTTACATCAAGTTACATATTTAATGGGAGACCGCGGTATTCCAGCAACATGGCGCCACATGAACGGTTATGGAAGCCATACATTTAAATGGGTAAATGAAGCTGGTGAAGCTGTATGGGTGAAATATCACTTTAAAACAAATCAAGACGTGAAAAACCTAACTAATGAAGTTGCTGCTAAATTAGCTGGTGAAAACCCAGATTATCATATTGAAGATTTATATAATGCCATTGAAAATGGAGATTATCCATCTTGGACTCTTTATGTACAAATTATGCCATTAGAAGATGCAAATACGTATAAATGGGATCCATTTGATGTAACAAAAGTATGGTCTCATAAAGACTATCCACTAATTGAAGTAGGTAAAATGGTACTAAACCGTAACCCTGAAAACTATTTCGCTGAAGTGGAACAAGTTACAATGTCTCCAGGAAATATGGTACCAGGTGTTGAGCCATCTCCTGATAAAATGCTACAAGGACGTTTATTTGCTTATGCAGACGCACATCGCTACCGTGTAGGAGTTAACCACAATCAATTACCAGTAAACCGTCCGAAAGCTCCAGTAAACAATTATCAACGCGACGGATTTATGACATCTCTTGGCAATGGTGGAGGTTCTGTATATTACGAACCAAATAGCTTTAATGGGCCAAAAGAAGACCCTTCTGTTAAATTAACTCCATTTGAAGTGTCTGGTTATGCCGCTCAAGTAGCTTATAACTCTGATGACCATTACACTCAAGCAGGGGACCTTTATCGTTTAATGAGCGAAGATGAAAAATCTCGTCTTGTTGAAACGATTGTTGAAGCGATGAAACCAGTTGCTTTAGAAGAAATTAAATTACGTCAAATTGAACATTTCTATAAAGCTGACCCTGAATACGGAGCTCGTGTTGCTGAAGGTTTAGGACTACGTGTCCCTGAAACTGTAAAATAAAAATCTACGAAAAAGAGTACCTAGGTTAATGCCTGGTACTCTTTTTTAATTCTTATTGAATTTTTTCTACCTCATATGTAACGCCGAAAGTTTCTACTGTGACTTTCTTCATTTTTTGATCTTTAATTGGTTTTTCTCCTAAAGTTTTTGCATTTACGATTTGGTCAACGACATCCATTCCTTCTAATACTTTACCAAAAGCAGCATATTGGCCGTCCAAATGTGGAGCCGCCTCTACCATAATAAAAAACTGAGAACCAGCTGAATCATATGAAGTTGCACGTGCCATTGATATGACTCCTCTTTCATGAAGGAGGTCATTTTTAAATCCATTAGCTGAAAATTCCCCTTTAATGGAATATCCTGGGCCACCTGTTCCATTACCTTTAGGGTCTCCTCCTTGAATCATAAAACCTGGAATAACACGGTGGAAGGTTAGTCCATCATAAAATCCGTCTTGAACTAATGTAACAAAATTCGCAACCGTATTAGGGGCGATATCAGGATATAATTCAATTTTTATTTTCTGCCCATCTTCCATTTCAATCGTTACAATTGGATTATCTCCTGTTGGTTGATTAGTCGATTGATTATTGGATTGACTCTGCTGTTGATTCATCCAAATAAAAATTCCGACAACTACAATAAGTACAACGATTGCACTTGTAATCCATATGCCTAATTTTTTCGAATTCATATAATTCCTCCATATTTATTATTCTCATTATCCTTATAGTAGATGAAAATGGTAGATTAGTCGATAGATTCAAATAATTTATTGGATAAAATTTCGTATTTGGTTCAAACTTTTTCTATAAAAAAGTTCTTGACTAAATTCTTTTTCCATGACAAAATGAACAAGACAAATAAGTGCCTTTAATTCAGTCCCGTGAGGCTGGCAAGGAAACGTGAAAAAATGAAGCATTTTAAGGTTCATGTATGGACGCCAATTTACATGAACAGTTCTAATGCGCACCTTGCCATAGTATGGACAGGGTGCGCATTTTTTGTACGAAAAAAATCTTTCCAAGGCACGTTTGTCAAAACAAAATTCAAAGGAGAGATTTATATGAGTCAACAAGAAATTCAAGTTGATGCGAAATTACCTTTAGGTAAAAGTCTTCCATTAAGCTTCCAGCACTTATTCGCAATGTTTGGTTCTACTATTCTAGTTCCTGTTATTTTCGGAATCGACCCAGCTATCATCCTTCTTATGAACGGGATTGGAACATTACTTTACATCTTTATAACAAAAGGTAAAATACCTGCTTATCTAGGTTCAAGCTTTGCATTCATCGCTCCATTAACAGCAGTTAAAAATGCACATCCTGATGGAGATTGGTATGGGTATGCACTTGGCGGATTTTTAGTCATCGGACTACTTTTAGTTCTTGTCGGTTTAATTGTTAAATTTGTAGGTACGAAATGGATTAATGTGTTATTCCCTCCAGCAGCAATGGGGGCAATCGTTGCGGTTATCGGATTAGAACTTATTCCTGTAGCAGCACAAAACGCTGGGCTAATCTCAAATGGTGCTCAAGATTGGACTATGGATCCGAAGATTGCAACAGTATCTATCTTAACTTTCTTATTTACTATTATTTGTTGGGTAACGATGCGCGGTTTCTTAAAAATTATTCCAATCTTACTTGGTCTCATTTTTGGTTATGTTATTTCCTTCTTCTTTGGAATACTTGATTTTAAAACAGTAGCGTCTACTCCATTCTTTACAATGCCTGAACTTTATACAATTAAATTTAGCTTAAGTGATATTTTAATTATCTTACCTGCGATTTTCGTTCTAATTCCTGAACATATCGGGCACTTAGAAGTAACAAGCAATATTGTTAAGAAAGATTTAGCAAAAGATCCTGGTTTAGACCGCTCCTTTATCGGAAATGGTGTATCTACCGTGTTATCAAGCTTTGTAGGTTCTACTCCAAATACAACTTATGGAGAAAATATCGGGGTATTAGCAATTACAAAAGTTTATTCAACTTGGGTTATCGGTGGAGCAGCAATTATTGCAATCATTCTTTCTTTCTTCGGGAAAGTTTCAGCTGTTATCGCAGCAATTCCTTCTGCAGTACTTGGCGGTATCTCCTTACTACTATTCGGAATTATCGCCGTAAGTGGTTTAAGAATGTTAGTTCAGTCTCAAGTGAATTACGATAAATCACAAAACTTAATTTTAACATGCGTAGTTTTAGCTGTAGGATTAAGTGGAGTATCTGTAAATGTTGGTGAAGTATCTTTAAGTGGAATGGGTCTTGCTACAATCGTAGCGATGATTGTCAGCCTATTCTTTACACTCCTAAATGTATTACATTTATCTAACGAAGAAACTGAGGAAGAAAATAAAGTAGCTTAAAAAATAAATCATTTATAACGACAAAAGACCACTCAAAAGGATGATTCCTTTCAGTGGTCTTTTTTTATAAGAATAATAATAAGCTTACTGCCATTACAGCCATTCCACCAATTAATCCATAAATTGATGTATGAGCTTCATCATATTTCTTCGCCGCAGGCAGAAGTTCATCTAATGAAATGAATACCATGATTCCCGCCACACCAGCAAAAATAATCCCAAAAAGCAAATCATTTAAAAATGGCATTAAGATTAAATAAGCAACAAAGGCTCCTACTGGTTCTGACAAACCTGATAAAAAGGAATATTTAAATGCTTTTTTCTTACTGCCTGTAGCAAAATAGATAGGTACACTAACCGCAATGCCTTCAGGTATATTATGAATCGCTATCGCTATAGCAATTGCAATACCAAGAGCTGGGTCTTGAAGGGCAGATGCAAAAGTTGCAATCCCTTCTGGGAAGTTGTGAATACCTATTGCAAGCGCTGCAAACAATCCCATCTTCATAAGTGCAGGATCATTTATTTTTTGCTCTGTTTTAGACATTTCTTCTACTTTTTTAACTTCATGTGGATTATTTTGTTTTGGGATCAGTTTATCTATTAAAGCAATAACTAACATACCTCCAAAAAAGCTGGCAACAGTAACCCAGTTACCAAGTGGTGTATCTAGGGCAGAAACTAGAGCGGTTTGTGCTTTTACAAAAATTTCAATCATGGAAACATAAATCATAACTCCCGCTGAAAAACCAAGAGAAAATGATAAAAACTTGGTATTTGTTGTTTTTGCAAAAAAGGCTAATACACTTCCAATACCAGTTGCAAGCCCTGCGAGCAATGTTAATCCAAGTGCAATTGCTACATTTTCACCCATAACACCATTTCCTCTCCTTATAAGTACTCAATTAATCAAAGTATATGCATGAACATTAAAAAGTTTCCCTTGGTAAACATTTTAAACCTAGGTAAATTAAAAATCAACAATACATAATTAATTTATAATCTATCCTTTTTATACTCATTTTCTTCCTATTTTGTTCATCTTAATTATTTTCGTTTTACGTTTACAAATATTTGTTTTGGACAAGATAATATTCGAAACATTTGCGTAACAATTACGTCTACTGTATAGGGTAAATTTTTGTGAAATCTAATTTCAAGTATTGAAGTAGTTTAATAGATTATGAGCTTAAGTCTATTATTAATCAGAAAAAATTATTCAAAAAAGAGATTACTTTCCAAAAATATCTGTTAAAATAAGTCATAACTAGGGGTGAGAACATGAAAATGAAAAGCTTTTTACTATTAATTTATTTTATCCTTTCACTATTTTTTATGGAGATCATA
>Ga0180215_1006025_pt1 | contig 10147 bp, 10 predicted proteins | sample eDN3rd37CBELigBY_FD_128871 | JGI IMG/M metagenome (GOLD analysis project Ga0180215, IMG submission 128871) | Enriched backyard soil microbial communities from Emeryville, California, USA - eDNA 3rd pass 37_C BE-Lig BY (version 2) (version 2) | ecosystem: Environmental > Terrestrial > Soil >...
GAAATCGAGATGAGGTCAGTGCTCAGCGCTTCGGGGGAGAGGCCTCGTGATGCGCTCGTCGATTGAGGTTCGCTGCCTTCCCCCGAAGCGGGGGAAGGGCCGGGGATGGGGGCTTCCTCGCATCGCGCCTCCCATCAGGTCCTAGGAAAAGCGGGCTAGGCGACGCGATGCTCCGGCTCGCGTCCTTCCAGAACGGCCACGACGGCGTTCACGCACATGCGCGCCATCTCGGCCCTCGTGGGCTCGTCGGCGCTTCCGATGTGAGGTGCCAGGACGACGCGATCGAGGGCGCGGAGCTCCGCGGGGATGAAGGGCTCCTTCTCGAAGACGTCGAGGCCCGCACCGGCCAGATGACCCGAGGCCACGGCCTCGATGAGGGCCTTCTCGTCCACGCAGGCGCCGCGCGCGGTGTTCACCAGGATGGCACCCTTCTTCATGGCGAAGAGGCGTTCACGTGACAGGAGCCCTCGCGTCTCGTCCGTCAGGGGACAGTGAAGGGAGACGATGTCACTCGTCCGGATGAGCTCGTCGAGTGACACGTAGGTCGCCCCCACCGCCTGCTCGTCCTCGGGACGTGCCCGGCGACGCTGGGTGTAGAGCACGCGCATGCCGAAGCCCGCTGCCCGCCTGGCCATGGCACGACCGATGCGCCCGAAGCCGACGATGCCGATGGTCGCGGAGCCGACGCGCATGCCGAGCATCTCGGTGGGAGCCCACCCCTTCCACTCGCCCGAACGGGCCAAGCGATCGGCCTCGACGATGCGTCGCGCGGTGGACAGGAGGAGTGCCATCGCGAGGTCGGCGGTGGCATCGGTGAGGACACCGGGCGTGTTGGTGACGACGATGCCGCGCCTCCGGCATGCCTCGAGGTCGATGTTGTCCACTCCGACGGCGTAGTTGGCGATGACGCGAAGCCCCTTGGCGGCGTCGAGCACGGCCTCGTCGATGCGGTCACTGAGCAGGGAGACGAGCGCCTGCTTGTTCCCGATTCGCGCGAGGATGCCCTCGCGTCCGAGCCCCGTCGGGGCATCGCCGATTTCGACCTCGTGGAGGCTTTCGAGGTGCGCGAGCGCGTCACCGGGGAGGGCTGCGGAAACGAGGACCTTGGCCATGGGCCGGCCATTCGGGCAGCAAGTGACGCCTGCGTCAAGCCGTCGGCGCCCGATGGGTGACCTCGCCGAGTGTCACCTTTCACCCGCCCCGGCGTGACACCGTCAGATCTCGATGAGCCGGAACGGTTCGTCCGGGAAGTGATGTCGCATGAGGGGAAAGGCGCAGTTGTAGACAGGGATGCCCGCGCTCGTTCGGCCCATGGGGCTGCCGTGGTGCGCGTGCCCGTGGACGGCAGCCGAGGCGTGGAAGGTGTTGATCGGCTCGACGAGCCGCTGCGAGCCCAAGTAGGGGATGATCTCCGGCAGCTCGCCCTCGACCGTCGCGTGAATCGGCGAATAGTGCGTGACCGCGACGCGCTTGTCCGTACGCAGCTTGGCGAGTCCGTTCTCGAGCTTGCGAGCCTCGTCGACGGCCTCTTGCACGAACCGCTTCAGGATCGGCTCGCCCCAGGGCTCGAGCGTGGCGCGGCCGAAGCCTCCGCAAAAGCCTTTCGCGCCCGAGAAACCGATGCCCTCGATGGATACGCAATCGCCGTCGAGCACGTGCACCCCTCCCTCCTCGGCGAGGATCTGGGCGACCGCCTCCTCTTGGGCGCATTCGAAATCGTGATTGCCGAGAACGGCGACCTTCGGAATCCGCAAATACTCCCGCAGGTCGGAAGCGAGGACGCGCGCTTCGGTCAGCCCGCCATGATCCGTCAGATCGCCGCAGAGGACCGCGACCTGCGCGACCTGGCTCATGCGTACGAAGAGATCACGCAGGAGCCCGCCGCTGTTTTCTCGGTAATGCAGATCGCCAACGGCGGCGATGCGTACCTTTTTGGGATTCGCTTTCGGCGGCATGCTCTACCTCGTCGGGAGGGTGAACGGCGAGCACCAGACCGACCGGCGGACGCGCGGGTGCCTCGAAATTCCAGTCCTCGATGTCACTTCGGTATTGGAACCTCGAAATGAGGGGGCCACGGCAGATCCTCTCCGGCGCATTGCCGGCAGCACGCTCCGCTCGCAGCCTCTCTTGGAGCGAGTCGATGACCCAAAGCGGAATCTTCTCGCGCTCGGACGGGTAACAGAATTGGAAGAGGACGATGTGCGCGAGGAGGATGTGCCAGTGCTCCCCCATGCGCGCCAAGAGGCGGTGCCAATCGATGCGCCGGCCACGCTTGAGAAAAAGGTGCAGCACGTCCGCCCCGTCGAAGCGCTCGCGCTCCATGACGAAGGCCTTCGACCAGATCATCTCCTCGACGGGTGCGATGCGAACCTCGGAGCCGAGCGCGCGGACACGAGAGGCGTGCACGAACCAGTCGTCGTCGACGGTGGCGATCGAGTTCCCGGAGCTGAAGATGATGTCGATGAAATGAGGATCCCGATACGCCTTGGCCAGCCAGTCGGCGTCGGTGACCTCCGTCACGTAACCCTCGAGGTCGAAGGCGTGGAGGACACGCCCGCAGTCGGCCGGCCGGATGAAGACGTCGAGATCCTTCGTGCGCCGAATGACGCCCGTGTAATGCGCCAACGCGTAAGCGCCGCCCAAGAGGAAGGGCACGCCCGATCGGTGAAGGCAGGCGAGCGCTTCACGGTAAAAGGCTTCGGCATCCGCGTCCGACAGCATCATGGGGAAACCAGGGTCGAACCCAGCAAAATCCCTTGAGCAGGCGCGTCGCGAGCGAAAGCGTGTGACGAGCTAGAAGCGTGCGAATTCGTGCCAGGCGGACGGAAGCGTTCGAGGCGGAGTCGTGCGGAGGAACGAGGTCTGCAGTCGTTCTGCGACCGCACGCAGGTGCACATCCAACAAGGGGGAGTCGATGTCGCTTACCACCCAACGATGGTTCCTCGGTGCCGCTCTCGTCGTCACCGCGGCCCTGGCACTCGTGGCATGTGCCGACAATCCCGAGATCGTGTCGCCCCTCCAGCCGGCACCTCAAGTGGCCGACAACGATGGCGGCAGCTCGCAAGCCGACGATGCGTCCGACGGTGCGCCTTAGTCACCTGGACGACGAACCGATGCCGGATGTGGCGGCATGACGCGGCGGACGACCGGCACACACGAGAAAGGCTGGTGCGTATGACACCAGCCTTTCCTCGCAATCGACGGCGCGGGTTCAGCGACCGGCAACGAGCGCGTTGAGCTTGTCCTCGACCTCGGCGAGGAGCGCTTTCGAACGCTGCAATCCGAGATCGAGCACCAGCTTCCGGAACGTCGCTTCCGTTTCCTTCGATCGCGTGGGCCTCGCCGCCTTGGGCGCAGCGACGGCCGCCACTTCACGGGTCGCGGCAGCGCGAACGCTCTTGCCACGTCGGGCGCCGGCGCCGGTGCCGCCCGCCTTGGCCTTGGCACGACCGCGGACCTTGTAGACGAGATTGGAGGTAATCGCGATGCCCTCGTCCTTGGCCTTGGCGATTAGCTCCTCGACCGACAAATCCGGATGCTGACGGATGAACGTGCTCTTCGACATCTGCTGCGAGCGCTTCGATTTGGCCACGAGCCCTCTCCTTCGAGAAGAATATGGGCGCGAGTGTACCCGCAATCGTCCCGAACGTGCCAATTCGCGGACTGACACACCCACTTTTCCCCGCTGCATGTGTCAGGTCGACCTTTCACCCTCGGCACGCTGGACTGTCACCAAAGCCTCGCGTGTGACAACGGACGAGGACAGGCGTCCTTCACCCCGCGCACGCTCGCTCGTCTAGAGCCCCCGAGCTTCGTTCGTGGTAGACGACGCGCGTGGAACGCGCACCCGAGACGAAGGCGCAGGTCGGCGAGCGCCCGCGGCGTCCCCTGTACTTGAGCATTTCGCTTCTGCTCGTCTGGCTCATGGGCCTGATGGGAGCGACCGACGGGCTCGGCTCTTTCGACATCCTGCGTGACCCCCACGCCGCCCTCTCCGTCGTGGAACGCACGCTCGATCCCAAGGCACAGCAGCTGCGGGAGGCGATGATCAACGCCGTGATCTCCGCGCGGCACGTGTCGGCGCCGCTCGCGGCGGCCAGCCTCGTCCTCTCCTCGCTGCTCGCCATCGCCGCGGGTCGCGCGATGTTCGGCCGCGCGCGAGGACACAAGCTCCTGTTCCAGTCCGTCGTGGCCTACGCGCTCTACCTCCCGATCGCGTACGTGGTGGGGCGCCCGATCCGCGCGAACATCCTCGCCGCGCTCGACGTCTCGGAGTCCAGCGATGTCACCATCGAGGGCCTGACCGCGGCCGAGCTCGCCCTCGGTGCCGAGTTCCTCGCGTGGTGGTGGCGCTTCGTCCTCGGCTTTCAGCTCCTCATCCTCGGTGCCGTGATGTTCGTGCTGACACGGCCGCGGGTTCGCGAGCTCTTGGGAGGCGTCGGCACGAACGACGTTCGAGCGGAAGGCCACTGAGCGTGAGCACCATTCGTCGGTTACCGGACGATCTGGCCAACCAGATCGCGGCAGGTGAGGTCGTCGAGCGCCCGGCGAGCGTCGTGAAGGAGCTCGTCGAGAACGCCATCGACGCCCAAGCCTCGCGCATCCGCGTCGACATCGAAGGCGGTGGCATCGGCCTGGTCCGTGTCACCGACGACGGCATCGGCATGAACGAAGCGGACGCGCGCCTCTGCATCGAGCGACATGCCACCAGCAAGATCCGCTCGCTCGAGGATCTCGAACGCATCGGCAGCCTCGGCTTCCGAGGTGAAGCGCTCGCGAGCATCGCCTCCGTCAGTCGCTTCTGTCTGCGCACGCGGCGACGTGACACCGACGAGGGCGTGGAGGTCCGTCTCGAAGGAGGGCAGGGCCTCGTCGTCGAGCCCTGTGGCACCGCCGCCGGCACCACCATCGAGGTGCGTGACCTCTTCTTCAACGTGCCGGCGCGCCGCAAATTCCTCCGGTCGGCGGCGACCGAATCGGCACGTGTCACCGAGGTCGTCGAGGCCGCCGCGCTCGCCTTCCCCGAGCTGACCTTCCAGCTCGCCCGTGACAAGCGCGTGGTCCGCGAATGGCTGCGCGCCTCGAGCCGCGAAGAGCGCGTGCGCGGCGCGTACAAGGACGAGCCTCTCGCCACCTGTCTCGGTGAACGCGGCCCCTGTCGAGTGGAAGCCTATCTGTCACGCCCCGAGCGCGCGCGTGCCGGCACCAACTACCTGACACTCCTCGTGAACGGCCGACCCGTCCGTGACCGTGCCATCCTCCGCGCCGTCGGCCAGGCCTATGGAAGTGTCCTCGAACCGGGTCGCTCCCCCTTCGGCGTCGTCTACCTCGACCTCGATCCGACCCGCGTCGACGTGAACGTGCATCCGCAGAAGGCGGAGGTTCGCTTCGCCGACGGACGCGCGGTGGCCGACGCCGTCTTCCGCATCCTCGCGGACCAGCTCGCCCAAGCCTTTGGCCTCGCCGTCACCAGCCGCCCGCTCTGGCCACGTCCCAACCCGCAGCCGGCTCCGTCACCTGCCATCGAGGCGATTCCCTGGAACCTGCCCGCGAAGGACGAACCCGATCCCTGGCAGCTCGTGTCACCTCAAGGCGTGGCCGAGCCGGTTGGCACTTCGTCCCCGCCACCGAAACCGGAACCTCCCACGCAGCCCTATCCGATCCTCGGCGGCACGCCCGTCACCGAGGCGAAGTCCAGCTTCCGGCACCTGCGTTTCGTGGCCCAGGTCAGGCAGACCTACCTCATCTGCGAGGGGCAGGACGGCATCTACATCCTCGACCAACATGCCGCCGCCGAACGTGTCACCTTCCACCGGCTCCGGAAGGCCTACGCGGGACGTGACGTCGCCACCCAACGGCTGCTCTTTCCCGTGACCGTGGAGGTGACGGCCGCCGACGTCGCCCTCGTCGAGGACGAGCAGCCGCGTCTCGCGCAGTTCGGCATCGACCTGCGTGCCATCGGCCCCACCACCGTGGCGGTGAGCGCCGTCCCGAAGATCCTCTCCCGCGTGGCACCCGAGGACTTGGTCCGCGACCTCCTCGCCGAGGTCGGTCGAACCGGCGGCCGCGCCTTCTCCAACGCCATCGATCTCGTCCTCGCCACCATGGCCTGTCACGGCTCCATCCGCGCCGGCGACCGCATCTCGCCCGACGAGGCCACCGCCTTGCTCACGGCCCTCGACGAAGTCGATTTCGCGGGGCATTGCCCCCATGGCCGCCCCGTCGTCACCCGCGTCTCCTGGGACGAGCTGGAGCGCAAGGTCGGAAGGCGATGAACCTCGTACCGCCCCCCGATTCCGACGAGCTCCTCGTCGTCGTCGGCCCAACGGCTTCCGGCAAGAGCGCGCTCGCCATCGCCCTCGCGGAACGCTTCGGCGGCGAAGTCGTCAATGCCGACAGTGTCCAGATCTATACGCACTTCGACGTCGGCTCGGGAAAGCCCTCCTTGGAAGAGCGCTCCAAGGTCCCGCACCATCTCTTCGACGCCCTCGACCCGCTCGATGCCATCGACGCCGGCCGCTATGCGCAAATGGCCGACCAGGTCATCGCCGATGTTCGCAATCGGGGGCGTGTGCCCATCGTCTGCGGCGGCACCTTCCTCTGGGTCCTGGCCCTCACCCATGGCCTCGCCGAGCTTCCCGCCGGCGACGCCACCGTCCGCGCACGCCACGCCGAGGAGGCCGAACGCCACGGCCGCGAGGCGCTCCACGCGCGTCTCGCCCTCGTCGATCCCAAGACGGCCGCCCGCCTCTCCCCCAACGACTTCGTCCGCGTGAGCCGCGCCCTCGAGGTCTACGAGCTCTCGGGCCGCCCCCTCTCGGAGCTGCACGAGGCCCACCAGTTCGCGCACCCGCGCCACCGCGCACGCCTCGTCGGCGTCGCCTGGTCGAAGGAGGAGCTCGCAGAGCGCATCTCCCGCCGCACCCGCGCCTTCCTGGCGTCCGGCTGGGTCGACGAGGTCCGCTCGCTCGTCGAGCGCGGCTACCGCGACGCGCGGGCCATGTCCTCGGTCGGCTACAAGCAGGTCCTCGACTTCATCGAGGGACGGCTCGCCGAGAACGAGCTGGTCGAGGCCATCGATCGCGCCACGCGGGTCTTCGCCCGACGCCAGCGCACCTGGCTGCGTGACCGCCAGGTGCTCTGGCTCGAGGGCCGCGACTTAGAGCTCTAGGCTCGCGTCGAGGAGCTCGCCGAAGGTCGTCGGGGCGAAGGACTCCACCTTGCCGACCACGGCGGCCACCTCGGCTTCCGCGGCTGCCGGGCGTTGCACCAGCTCGGCCTCCAGTCGGCGGGGCTCTTCCGGCGTCGGTTCCGGCTTTTCCTCGGCCACGACCGGCTCGGCCAGGGTCGGAACCTGCACTGCTTCGATCGCCACCAGCTCGACCTGCGCGGGCACGCGCTCTTCCTCCGTCGTGACCGGCGCGGCCTGCGCGGCCACCGGCTCGTCTTCCAGCCCTTCCAGCTCGTCTTCCAGCGCCACCGGCTCGGCCAGGGCCGCTTCCGCCGGCTCCTCGGCTCGCAGCGCCTCGGCCACCGGCGCCGGGGCCTCTTCCACGGCCGGCGCGGGCGCGGATTCCTCGACCTCGAGCTCGATCACTTCCTCGAGCTCCAGGGCGGGCTCGGCGACCGGCTCCGCGGGCTCGTCGAACTGCAGGGTCGTGAGATCGCGGGGCAGCTCGGGCGCCGCGACCGGCTCCGACGCGGGCTCCACGGGCGGGAAGGTGGGCGGCTGCACCTGGCTGGCCGGGGGCGCCTCTTCGACCTCCTCGTCGAGGGGCTCGTCCAGCTCGATGAGCTCGTCCTCGTCGGGAATCAGCGCGACCTCCGCCGCGTCCGACGAAATCGTGATCTCCGGCGCCGGCGCGCTCGGCTGCGGCACGCTCGGCTCCACGTCCTCCTCGATCACGGGCACGGCGGGCTTGGGCAGCTCGTCGAGGACGGCGGCGGGATCGGCCTCGGGCGGCAGCGTGATGCGCGCCGTCGGACGATCGCTGATCGCGTCGAGCTCCATCGGAGCCATCGCCGCCTCGAGGGGGTGGACCTGCGGGCGCTCCGACGACGTGCTGGGGTCGTCGTCCGCATCCGAGGAGAGGGCCTCTTCGATGCGCGCCGCCTCGGAGTCGAGCTCGTCCTCGACCACCTCGAGCTCGTCCACCTCGACGGGGCTCGGCGTGGGCGAGAGCTCCACGACCACGATCTCCTCGCTCGGCGTCAGCTCCTCGGCGAGCTGGAGGGAATCCGACGGCCGGCTCGACAGGGCGCTCGACGGAACGAGCGGCGTCGGCTCGTCGTCCGCGTGCACCGCCGCCTCGGCCGTGGCGCTCGCGGCCAACGCGACCGCCGCCACCTTCGCCGCCGTCCGGGGAGCCGCCGCGCGCTGCTGCACGCGCTCGAGCAGGGTCTTCAGAATCGCGACTTTCCTCTGGTTCGCGCTCACGCTTCACCTCGCGGCCCGTTGACCTCGTGCAGTCGGGCCAGCACATCGCCGAAGCTCGTCCCCGCCTCGAGCCACGCTCGCACCTTCTCGGCGCTCGTCTCGCTCACGACCAGGAGCCGCACGCGCGCCTCCGTCCGGTCCAGCACCACGCAGCGGGGACCTCGACCCGTCGCCTCGGCGAGCGCCGCCTCCAAGGTCGCGGCCAAAAGCTCGTCGCCTTCCTTCCCGAAGGGCGAGCCGTCCACCACGAAGACCAGCGCCCGCCCCCACCGCTCCAAGCTCAGCGCGCCGAGGCCGAGGAGCGCGAGCTCCCCACCCAGGTGCTCGACGACCGCCTGGAGCGTCGCCGTCTTCGGATCGCCCAGCCGGCTCGCGAGCCGCCGCCCGAGGGGCTCGCCCAGGGCACGGGCGAACTCGCGCCGCGTTTCCGCCGAGGCCGAAGCGACGAGCTTCGCGAGCGCCTCCGAGGGGACCAGCACGCGATGCGGAGCGCCGTCGAGGTGTACCTGCCCCTTGGCGAGGTCGAAGGTCACCGCACGCGAGGGGTCGAATGGGGGGTGAGGCATGGCAAGCTCCGGACGCGAAATGCGTGAGGCCCCCCTTGTAGGTCGGCGCGTGCGCGGCTGTCAATTGACGCGCCACGGCGGAGAAAGCGATGTCGGCAGGCGTCGATGCGGTTGGACGTCGGCTCTCGCGCTGGGGCTCGCGCTCGTCGCTTCCGCCGCGGTCGCCCGGGCCGAATCCGCTGGAACGTACGCCTATCGCGAAGGCGTGGATTTCCCCGTTCGCGCCTCCCGCCCGAAGCCGAAGACGAGCCTCTGCTCCTTCCGCGAGCCCGTCTGCATTCATGCGGACGTCGAAATCCCTCCCTCCGAGCTCCGCCCCGCCCTCGATGATCTCGAGCACGCCCGGAGGAGCCTCCGCGCCCTCGGCCTCCCCCCACCCCTTCTCGACGGCGCGCTGGGGGGCGGCCCCGGCTTCGATCTCTATTGGCTCGACCGCGACGCCCCCGAGGTCTCCCTCCGCACCGAGCGGGACGAGCTCCGCGTCGGCGAGCCCGATCGGGCCAGCGCCTTCGCGATCCTGAAGGGCCGGCCCGAGGGATGTGCGCGCCGCAACCTCTTCGCCCGCGCCCTCGCCTCCGCCAGCGGATTCCGCCTCGACACCGCCGAGCTACCCGCCCTCCGCGATGCGCGCGCCGCCTACGTCGCCGACCTCGTCGCACCCTGCGACGCCATCACCCGCCCCATCGTGGACGACTTCCAGCGCCATCCCGAGCGCGCCCTCTTCTCGAACGCCGCCCCGCCCGAAGCCGGCCTCCTCTTCTTCTGGTTCCTCGACACGAGCCTGGGCACCGGCTGGCCCGCCCGGCTCCCTTTCGCCCTCACCGCCATCTCGCCGCAACACACCCCGCCCGGCAGCTTCACCTTCCGCGACGAGCCGGACGTCTTCGACGCCCTCCGCGCCAGCCTCGCCGCGCGCACGCCGCCTCGCCGCGTCTCGGACCTGCTCCTCGACTTCGCCATCGCCCGCGCCTTCGTCGGCGATCGCGACGACGGCCAGCACCTCCCCGAAACCCGCTGGCTCGGAAGGGAGGGGCGCGTCCGCTTCGAGTGGGCCGTTCCCTTCGCCTCCCTCCCCCGCACCCTCGCCCCCGCCTTCCCCATCGAACCGACGGGCGCGAGCTACCTCTGGGTGGGCCTCGAAGGC
>Ga0180215_1006027_pt1 | contig 10144 bp, 8 predicted proteins | sample eDN3rd37CBELigBY_FD_128871 | JGI IMG/M metagenome (GOLD analysis project Ga0180215, IMG submission 128871) | Enriched backyard soil microbial communities from Emeryville, California, USA - eDNA 3rd pass 37_C BE-Lig BY (version 2) (version 2) | ecosystem: Environmental > Terrestrial > Soil >...
GAACCCGGCGCCCGCGTCGTCCACCGCCACCAGCGCGCCGCGCGCGATCCACGGCCGCAGCCGCTCGCGCAGCAGCTGGTTGTTGAGCACCGTGTCCTGCTCGGTGAGCTCGATCACGAGCCGCGACGGAAGCTTGCCGGCCAGTTCGAGCAGCCCGGGGTGCCCGAGCGCCTCGGGCGAGAGGTTGACCCACAGCAGCCGCCCGTGGGGCGGGACGCCGGCAGCGGCGATCGCCCGCCAGCACGCGACCTCGAGCTCGTCGCGGATCCCGGCGCGCGCGGCGGCGGCCAGCGTCACGTCGGGCGGCAGCGCGACCAGGCCCGGCGGCGTCGGGAAACGCGCGAGCCCCTCGTAGCCGATCGTGCCGAGATCGGACAGCCGCACGATCGGCTGGAACACGGCGCGGATGGCGCCGGGCTCCAGCAGCGCGCGGAAGTCATCGGCGGCAGCGGCCATGCTCCCTCCTAGATCGACGCGCGCCGGAGCGACTTGAACCGCGTCAGGGCCGCTTGGCGGCGGCCGCGACGCGCAGCTGCCCCGCGCCCACCTCGGCCGGCGCCGGGACGTCCTTCATGATCCGCTCGATGTCCTCGCGCTCGAGGACCTCCTGGCGCAGCAGCGCGCCGGCGATCTGGTCGAGCTGCGCCCGGTACTCCGTGAGCAGCCGGACCGCGCGCCGCATCGCCTCGTCGGCGAGATGCTGCTGCTCGGCGTCGCGCAGCTCGCGCGTGCGGTCGGACACCGCGCCGCCCTCGGCCAGCAGCTGGATCGCGTTGACCGAGGTGCCCATCGCCCACTCGTGGATCATCTTGCGCGAGATCTCCGCGACCCGCTTGAGGTCGTCCGACGCGCCGCTGGTGATCGAGCCGAACACGATCTGCTCGGCCGCGCGCCCGCCCAGCAGCCCGACCATGCGGTCCATCAGCTCCTCGCGCGTGTCGAGGAAGCGGTCCTCCTCGGGCAGGTGCAGCACGTAGCCGAGCGCGTTCCCGCGCGGCACGATCGAGACGCGGTGCGGGGTCGTCGGCCCGGGCAGCAGCGCGCCGAGCAGCGCGTGCCCGGCCTCGTGGTAGGCGACCACGCGACGCTCGCGCTCGTTCATCGCGTGGCGCGTCTCCATGCCCGCGATCACGCGCTCGAGCGCGTTCTCGAAATCGGCGTGCTCGAGCCGCGGCCGCAGCCCGCGCGCGGCGGCGATCGCCGCCTCGTTGCAGATGTTCGCCAGCTCGGCGCCCGTCAGCCCGGACGTCTGGCGCGCGATCAGCTCGAAGTCGACGTCCTTGGCCAGCGGCTTGTCGCGCGTGTGCACGGACAGGATCGCCTTGCGGCCGTTGACGTCGGGCGGCGAGACGAAGATCTGGCGGTCGAAGCGCCCCGGGCGCAGCAGCGCCGGGTCGAGCTTCTCGAGCAGGTTCGAGGCCGCGATCACCACGACTTCGCCGGACGCGCTGAAGCCGTCCATCTCGACCAGCAGCTGGTTGAGCGTCTGCTCGCGCTCGGAGTTGTTGTCCGAGCCGCGCGCGGCGCCGACCGCGTCGATCTCGTCGATGAAGACGATCGCGGGCGCGTGCTTGCGCGCCTCCGCGAACAGCCGCCGGATGCGCGCCGCGCCCAGCCCGGCGAACATCTCGACGAAGCTGGCGGCGGACTGGGCGAAGAACTGGGCGCCGGACTCGTTGGCGACCGCCTTGGCCAGCAGCGTCTTGCCCGTGCCGGGCGGCCCGTGCAGCAGGATCCCCTTCGGCACCTTCGCCCCGAGCTTGCGGAAGCGCTCAGGGTCGGTGAGGAAGTCCACGACCTCCTGCAGCTCGGCCTTGGCCTGGTCGACGCCGGCGACCTCGTCCCACTGCACCGACCCGGCCGAGTCCGGCTTGATCTCCTGCGGCTTGGTCTTGGGCATCAGGCGGACCGTCCTCCACAGGAAGAAGACGATCAGGCCCATGAAGACCAGCGGGCCCCATGTCAGGAGGTTGTTCGAAAGGTGATCCCACCAGCTCATTGCGACGAAGTATCGCCGCGCGCGGGTGGGGTCGTGACCCTATTTCTCCACGCGCAGGATCTCGGCGAGCGCGGCGCGGCCGACCTCGAGCTGGCGCTCGTCGGGCTCGCGCGTGCCGAGCAGCCGCTGCAGCTCGAAGCCCGGGCGCTTGAGCGCGCGGGTCACGGGCGAGTCCGCGTGGCGCTCGGTCCAGGCGAAGACCTCGACCGCCGCCGCCGTCGAGGCGAGCGCGACCGCGCTGTTGGCGATCGGGCTCGGGCGCTCCACCGCGCGCTTGAGCAGCAGCGTGCCCGCCAGGTTCGCGGCCAGCATCGGCGCCATCAGGTGCGAGCCGCAGCGCTCGTGCTCCTTGTCGGCGTCCGCGGCGTCCGGGTCGTCCTGCTCGTAGGCGGCGATCGCCTTGTGCTCGACGCCGTGGTAGGCGGCCAGCTCGCCGCCGCGCAGCGCGAACAGCGCGGGCGCGAGCGCCAGCAGCGAGCTCATCAGCTCGCCCGACACGCCCGACGCGCGCCGCCGCAGCAGCGACCCGCCCACCGACGCGCCCGCCGCCACGGCCAGCACGCTCGGGTTCTCGAACGCGAGCTTGGCCTCCGGCAGGCCCTTCTTGACCAGCGGGATCACGGCGAAGGACTCGCCGAGCCGCGCGAGCCCGCGCAGGCCGGGGATGTCGTCGGCGGCGCGGAAGCGCGGCTTGGCGCCCGAGGCGACCTTGACGTCGCCGGCGGAGGTGCGGACGGCCGCGGCCCAGTGGGTCGGGCCGTGGACCAGCAGGCCGTTGCGCAGGGCCATACCGCCCAGGCGCAGCTTGTTCTCGGGCACGGGCATCAGGACAACAGCCTCCCGGGCAGGTCGTGGAAGAACGATGCGGCGAAGCCGAGGTCGCGCACGTCGATGCGCTCGTCGGCCGCGTGCATCAACGGCCAGGTCTCGTAGATCGATTGGTGGCGCTGCGGGAAGAAGCCGTAGGCGACGCAGTCCGGGAACGCGGTCCGGAACCAGCGGCTGTCCGTGAACGCGGGCAGCACGGTCGGGACGGTCTCGGCCCCCGGGTCGTTGTCGGCCAGCCAGCCGCCGATCGCGTCCATCAGCCGCGACGCCACGGGCGAGCGGTTGCCCGTGACCTCCTCGGTGAACTCGATCCGGTAGCCGTCCTCCCCGAGCACCTCGCGGGCGCGGCCGAGCGCGACGTCGGCGCCCATCTCGGGCGGCACGCGGCAGTCGACGCGCACCTGCGCGCGCGCCGGGATCACGTTGATCTTCTCGCCCGCGGACACGATCGTGGGCGCGAACGTGACCCGCATCGCGGCGTCGACGAGCGGCGCCAGCCGCGGCTCGACGCGCTGGACCTGCGCGAGCGCGGCGGCCGGGTCCCGCGGGTCGCCGCCGAGCGCGGTGACGAGCGCCTCGGTGGCCTCCATCAGGTCGTAGCCCGGGCGGCCCTCGCCGAGCCTGGAGATCAGCGGCGCGAGCTCGAGCAGCGCGTTGCGCGCGAGCCCCGGGACCGACGCGTGGGCGGCCGTCCCGGTCGTGGACAGGTTGAAGCGGAACGTGCCCTTCTCGGCCACGCAGACGCCGTACAGGCGGCGGTCGCCGTACGGGATCACGGCGCCGGCGCCCTCGTTGAGCAGGAAGTCGACGCGCGCGAGGTCCGGGCGGTTCTCGGTCAGCCACTGCGCGCCGAGCTCGCCGCCGGTCTCCTCGTCGGGGGTCGTGATGACCTTCAGCGTGCCGTTGAAGCCCGCGCCCGAGCGCGCCAGCTGCGCGGCCGCGACCGCCTCGGCGGCGGTCTGGCTCTTCATGTCGATCGCGCCGCGGCCGTACAGGTAGCCGTCGCGCACCTCGCCGCCCCACGGGTCCGCGCTCCAGTCCTGGGCGTCGGCCAGCACCGTGTCGACGTGCGAGAGGTAGCCGAGCGTCGGCCCGTCGCCGCGCTCGAGCGTCGCCACCAGGCACGGGCGCTCCGGGTCGGCGCCGGCGAGCTCGACCTCGAGCCCGGCGTCGGACAGGTAGCCGGCCAGCCACTCCTGGCAGGCCCGCTCGTTGCCGGGCGGGTTGACGGTGTCAAACCGGATCAGCCGGCCCAGAACCTCGACGGCCTCGTCCTGCAGGTCCATCGCTAGAGCGTAGTGGCGAGCCCCGCGATCCCGCCCCCGACGAGCACCCAGACCGGGGGGACGCGCGCGATCAGCGCGACGGCCGCGGCGCCAAGCACGGCCCACTGCCAGCCCGCCTCGAGCGCTCGCAGCAGCGGCAGCGCGGCGCCGAGGATGGCGCCCGCCGCGGCCGGCCCGGCGCCGTCGAGGAAGCCGCGCACGTGACGGCTGGCGCGCAGGCGCTCGAAGTACGGGGCGCCCAGCATCACCAGCGCGAAGCTCGGGCCGAACGCGACCGCGGTGGCGACGATCGCGGCGCCCATCCCGGACGCCGCGTAGCCCACGAGCGCGACCGTGTGCGTGACCGGCCCCGGCGTCAGCTGCCCGTAGGCGACGGCGTTGGCGAACTCCTGGGAGGTCATCCAGCGCTGCGCCTCGACGGCGTCGCCGTACATCAGCGGGATGATCACGTAGCCGCCGCCGTAGGAGAGCGCGCCGACCTTGAACGCCATCCAGATCAGCGCGGGCCACAGGGCCGCGGTCAGCTGCGAGCGCGCGCGCCAGGCGAGCTCGAGCGCCCCGCACAGCAGCAGCACGGCGACCACGGCGGCGCCCGCGAACGCCGCGCCCGCCGCCCCCGCGGCGACGTAGAGCGCGGCGCGCGGGTGGGGGAGCTCGATCAGCTTGATGCCCGCCTGCACGACGACCGCGACGACCGCGGCCGCGGCGCCCGCGCCGAAGCCCGCGACCCCCGCCGGCGGCTCGTCGCCGAGCGCGACCGCCGCGATCGCCAGCACGAGCACGAGCCCGGGAAGGATGAACGCCAGCCCGCCGATGATCGCGCCCCAGCGCCCGGCGGCGCGCTGCGCCGTGTAGATCGCCATCTGCGTGCTGGCCGGGCCCGGCAGCAGGTTGCAGGCCGCGAACGCGTCGGCGAACTCGCGCGCGTCCAGCCAGCCGCGCTTGTCGACGGTCAGCTCCCGCAGCAGCGCGACGTGGGCGAGCGGGCCGCCGAAGCCGAGCAACCCGATCCGGCCCCACTCGCGTGCCACGGTGGCGAGGGAGGCGACGGGCACGGGCCCCATACTTATCGCAATGGGACGGCTCTTCGACGTGCCGGACGAGCCTCCGGCCCCCAGCCCGCCGGCTGCGGACCTGCCGCTCGCGGCGCGCATGCGCCCGCGCACGCTCGACCAGTTCGTGGGCCAGACGCACCTGCTCGGCCCGTCATCGGCGCTGCGGACCGCGATCCAGTCCGGCGAACCGCACTCGATGATCCTCTACGGCCCGCCCGGGACCGGCAAGACGACGCTGGCGCGGATGCTGGCCGAGTACGCGGACGCCGCGTTCGAGGAGCTCTCGGCCGTCGAGGCCGGGCGCGCCGAGGTGCGCGAGGTGATCGCGCGCGCCCGGGAGCGCCGCCGCTCCGGCCGCCACACGATCTTCTTCCTGGACGAGATCCACCGCTTCAACAAGGCCCAGCAGGACGCGCTGCTGCCCGCGGTCGAGGAGGGCCTGGTCGTGCTCGTGGGCGCGACCACCGAGAACCCGTACTTCGAGGTCAACTCGGCGTTGATCTCGCGCACGCAGGTCTACGAGCTGCACGAGCTCACCCCGGAGGACATCACCGGGCTGCTGCGGCGCGCGCTGGCCGCGGTCGGGCGGACGGTCGACGACGAGGTGATCGAGTTCCTGGCCACCCGCTCGGGCGGCGACGCGCGCTCGTCGCTGAACGCGCTCGAGCTCGCGCTGACGCTCGGCGACCCGGTGACGCTCGCGCACGCCGAGGACGCGCTGCAGCGCAAGGCGCTGCGCTACGACAAGGGCGGCGACCAGCACTACGACTACATCTCGGCCTGGATCAAGTCCACGCGCGGGTCGGACCCGGACGCCTCGCTGTACTACCTGGCCGCGATGCTCGAGGGCGGTGAGGACGCCCGCTTCATCGCCCGCCGGATGGTGATCCTGGCCAGTGAGGACGTCGGCAACGCCGACCCGCAGGCGCTGCAGGTCGCGGTCGCCGCGGCGCACGCGGTCGAGCACGTCGGCCTGCCCGAGGCGACCTACGCGCTCGCCCAGGCCGCGATCTACCTCTCGCTGGCGCCGAAGTCCAACCGGGCGGGCAAGGCGCTGGCCGCCGCGCGCGCCCACATCCGCGAGCACGGCGCGGCCGCCCCGCCCGCGGCGCTGCGCTCCGCCGCCTTCCCGGCGGCGCGCAAGCTCGGGCGCGGCCGCGGCTACGACTACCCGCACGACCATCCCGGCGGCGTCAACGACCAGGAGCACCTGCCCGACGGGCTCGGCGCGCTGCGTTTCTACGACCCGGGCGACGCCGAGCCGGAGCTGCGCGAGCGCCTCGCCGCGATCCGCCGTGCGCGCCGCCGTGATCCCTGACGCCCAGCCCCTGTGGGCGATCGTCCCCGTCGCCTCGCGCGCGGGCTACATCCGCCGCGCCGCGGTGGCGATGCTGGACGAGCTCGACGACCTCGCACGGCTGCTGGCCGAGGAGACGGGCTGGCCGCGCGAGGACGTGGTGCGCTCCGAGCTGCTGCCGGCCGTGCGCGGCCTGCACGACCTGGCGGATGGCGGGCCGCGCGCGCTGGCCGAGCGCCGGCTGTCACGGCGCGCCGCCGCGCTGCTGGGGCGCGAGCGGCGGCTCGTGCACGCGCCCGCGGGCGTCGTGGCGCTGCGCGGCCCGTCCGCGTCGCCGTGGTGCGAGCCCGCGCTCGAGACCGCCGCGGGCCTGCTGGCCGGCAACGCGGTCGTGCTGGCCGGCGTCGCCGGGCCGCGGCTGCGCAACGTGTTCCTGCGCGCGGGCGTGCCGGGCGAGCTCGTCGAGCTCGGGGCGCCGCCCGACGGCGCGCGGGTGATCGAGCTGCCGCGGCCGGGCCGCAACGCCGCGCTGCTGGTGCTCGAGGGCGCGCCGCGCGAGCAGGTGGTCGAGGCCGCCCGGTGGGCGGCGCGCGGCGGGCACGCCGCGCAGGCGAGCCGGCTGGTCGCGGTCGCGGGCGCGCTGCCCGGGCTCGCGTTGGACGGCGCGCTCGAGCTCGTCGAGCTGCCCGACACCGACAGCGCCGTCCGCGCGGTCGCGGACGCCGACCCGGTCTCGATTTGGGCGGGCGACGCCGACAAGGCGCGCCGGGTGGCGCTGCGGCTGCCGGCGACGACGACCTGGATCGGCCACCACGGGCCGCCGCGGACGCGTGTCGAGGAGCGCCTCGCCCGCCATCTCGTGCACCGGCAGATCGCGCTGCGCGGGCCGCTGACGGCCGCGGGCGACGTCGAGCTGCAGACCGCGCTCGCCGAGGTGCGTCACGGCCGCGAGTCGCGGCGCTGGCCGGCACTGCGCGCGCTGGTGCGCGAGAGCTGGCGCAGACGGTGAGCGTCGGGCCCCTCCGCACCGAACGCTCACCGTTGCGCACACACCCCTCTACGTGGACCCAGTGGTCCCCCTTGCCCGGCATTTTGCGTACGGCCCTGGGGGCTGACAATGGAGAGATGTCGAATCGGACCCACCCGTCCATGCAGCGAATGTCTAAAGCGGCAGGCGGTTCCAGCGCCTAGGGTGCAATCGATGGGTCGTAGTCCTGACGTCGTCGTCGTCGGCGCGGGCGTGGTCGGTGCGGCTTGTGCGTACTTCCTCGCCTCCGCGGGCGTGCGGGTGCGGCTGCTGGACCGTTCGTTCGTCGCGTCCGGGAGCTCCGGGGCGTGCGAGGGCAACGTGCTGGCCTGGGACAAGGAGCTCGAGCGCGAGCTGCCGTTGGCGCTGCGCTCGGCCGCCCTCTGGCAGCAGCTGGCGGACGAGCTGCCCGACGACTTCGAGTACGACCGCAAGGGCAGCGTGGTCGTGGCCGAGACCGAGGACGAGCTGCGCGCGTGCGCGGAGCGCAACCGGGTCCTGCGCGAGCGCGGGGTCGAGGGCGTCGTCCTCGACGCGGCCGGGCTGCGCGCGGAGGAGCCGCACGCCGCGGACGACCTGCCCGGCGGCGTGCTGTACCCGGGCGACGCGCAGCTCGAGCCGCGGCTGGCGACCGCCGCGCTCGTGCGCGCCGCGGTCGCGCGCGGCGCCGAGCTGTCGACGGGCGTGGCCGTCGAGCGGATCGTGCGCGCGGGCGCCCGCGCGAGCGGCGTCGAGACCTCGGACGGGCGCATCGACGCCGACCTGGTCGTGGTCGCCGCGGGCGTCTGGACCCCGGCGCTGCTCGAGACCGCGGGCCTGACCGTGCCGGTGACGCCGCGCAAGGGCCAGGTCGTCGTGCTCGAGCGCTCGCCCGTGCGCTTCCGGCGCAAGCTCAGCGAGGCCGGCTATGTGGCCGCCGTGGAAGCCGACGACGCGGCGCTGCAGGTCGCGATGGTCGTCGAGTCCACGCCCTCGGGAACGGTGCTGCTGGGCTCGAGCCGCCAGCACGTCGGCTTCGACCGCGAGGTCGAGATCTCCGTGGCGGGCGCGATCGCCGAGCGCGCGGCGCGCTTCTTCCCAGTCCTGCGCGACACCCGCGCCCTGCGCGTGTACGCCGGCCTGCGGCCGCTGACACCCGACCACGTGCCGATCATCGGGCCCTTCGGCGAGGCGCCGAACGTGTGCGTCGCGACGGGGCACGAAGGCGCCGGGATCGGCCTCGCCCCGGCGACGGGCGAGCTCGTCGCCGGCTGGTACACGGGCGCGCCCACGCCCGTCCCGATCGAATGGTTCTCGCCCGACCGCTTCGCGCCGGTGCCCGCGTGATCGAGCTGATCGTCGACGACGAGCCGGTGCGCGCGCCGGCGGGCCAGAGCATCGCCGCCGCGCTGCTCGGCGCGGGCACGGCGACGCTGCGCGAGAGCCCGGGCGGGTCGCCGCGCGGCCTCTACTGCGGGATCGGCGTCTGCCAGGAGTGCCGCGTGCTGGCCGACGGGCAGGTCGTGCGCGCGTGCGTGACGCCCGTCGCCGCCGGCATGCGGGTGCGCACCGGGGTCACGTAGGCCCGGCGGCGTCGATCAGCACGCCGAGCGGGATCGGCTTGATCGGCGCGCGGGCGCTGTAGCGCTCGGGCCTGGGGAGGCGCTGGGCGACGAGCCGCTCGCACACGCGGCCCTGGCAGGGCCCCTGGCCGCAGCGGGTGACGATCTTCAGCGCCGCGAGCGTGTCGGCGCCGCGCTGGACGGCGTCGTCGACGGCGCCCGCGGTGACGTCCTCGCAGCGGCACAGCACGGTGGAGGGCGTGGCCAGCGAGAGCAGCCCGGGGCGGGGGTCGAAGAGGTCGGAGAGGATCGCGGCGAAGCCGGCGAGCTTCGCGCGCCGCGCGCGCAGGGCGGCGAGGTCGGCGCGGGGGGCGGCGCCGACGGGCGGGGCGGCGCCGGTAGGCGCGGCCGGCGGGGCGCCGCCCGGCGACGCCGGCCGGCGCGGCGCGGCGAGCGCGTGCGCGGCGGCGGCGTGGCCGGCGATCTCCCCCTCCACCTGGGCGAGGTCGGCCCCGCCGACGCCGGCCGCCTCGCCGGCCACGAACACGCCCGGCACCGAGGTCGCCATGTCGTCGTCGTGCGCCACGCCGGCGTCGTGCAGCTCGCACCCGAGCGCGCGGGCGAGCTCGACCGAGGGCGTGAAGCCGTAGGCGGTGCAGACGGCGTCGACCTGGAAGGTCCGCTCGCGGCCCGTGGGCGTCCAGTCGGGACCGGTGGGCGCGATCGTCGCGCTGCGCACGCGCGTGTCGCCCTCCGCGCGCACGATCACGTGCCCCCAGGTGATCCGGCGCACGCTGCGGCGGTAGCGGGCGTAGTCGGCCAGCCGGCCGGGGTAGGCGGCCATCCGCGGCGCGGCCGCGAGCCAGTCGCGCCGCCGCGTCGCCTCCACCACGGCGACGACCTCGGCGCCCAGCCGCCGCAGCTGCTCGGCCACCGGCAGCAGGAACGGGCCCGCGCCCGCGAGCAGGATCCGCCGCCCCGGCAGCACGCCCTGGCCCTTGGCCAGCGCCTGCGCGCCGCCCGCGGTGAGCACGCCCGGCAGCGTCCAGCCCGGGAACGCGACGGGGCGGTCGTAGGCGCCCGTGGCCAGCACGACCGCGCCGGCGCGCAC
>Ga0180215_1006030_pt1 | contig 10142 bp, 8 predicted proteins | sample eDN3rd37CBELigBY_FD_128871 | JGI IMG/M metagenome (GOLD analysis project Ga0180215, IMG submission 128871) | Enriched backyard soil microbial communities from Emeryville, California, USA - eDNA 3rd pass 37_C BE-Lig BY (version 2) (version 2) | ecosystem: Environmental > Terrestrial > Soil >...
GCGGTTACACCACGATGCCGGCGATGACCTCGCTCCGCCTCCTGAGTCTCCTGCTCTTCGCATCGGGCGTAGGCTCCGGTGCATGGTGAGGCAGATCATCACGACCGGCGACGCACCCGGTTCGCCGCTGTTCAGTCAGGGCGTTCGGGTCGGATCGACGGTCTACGTCTCGGGGATGGTCGGAGTCGATCCTGCGACCGGTGAGGTGGCGGGCGCGTCGATCGAGGATCAGACCCGGCAGGCGGTGCGCAACTGCGAGTCCGTGCTGCACGCAGCAGGGTGTTCGCTCGACGACGTGGCGTTCGTCACGGTGTTACTGGCGCGCCCGCAAGACTTCGCCGGCATGAATGAGGCCTATGCCGCGATGTTCGGTGATCATCCTCCCGCTCGCGCGGTGACGAGGCTCGGGCCCGAGCTCGACGGCATCCTCGTATCGATCACGATGACGGCTCACGTCGCCGAGTGAGTCGACGCGACGACTGCGTCGGCGGCAGCGTCCGCGCCTGATGGCATCCGCGCGAGCGTCACCCCGGCTACTGCCGCGACCGCGGTCTGGGCGGCGACGAAGATCCAGAAGATCGCCGGCCCCGAGGTCATCACCCCGGTCCATGCGATGGTGACGTCGGTGGCGGCGTGGAAGATCGCCGCGATCAGGACGCTGCCGCGTGCGCGGTGGAACAGCCCGCTGATGGTGACCGACGTGGCGATCGCCGAGATCGCGAATCCCAGGAACGGCACGGACTGCTGGAAGGAGCCGTCGACGAAGAACAACGGGATGTGCCAGAGCGCCCACAGGGCACCGAGCACGATCGCGGCGACCAGTCGGCTCATGCGCTGTTCGAGGCGGGGGAGTGCGAAGCCGCGCCAGGCGGGTTCCTCGCTGAGCAGGAACATCCAGCTGTCGAGGAGGAAGACGCCGATCAGGGCGCTGGTGGGCAGCGCGACCCCGATCTCCGGTCCCAGCGGAATCGTGAGGAGTAGCACGACGCCCGCGGTGAGCGGCGTGAGCAGCAGAGCGACGATCCACCACCGCACCCGGACCCGCACGCGGATCATGCGGACGATGAGGTCCCGCACGGCCGGCCACCCGCCCGTGTACGCCGCGGTGCCGAACGTCGCGATGGGCAGCGCGATCCAGAACGCCAGCGACGACGGGAGGTGCCAAGCGAGCCACCCGGCCTGCTCGGCCAGCGTGGTCGACCACACGGCCCACGGCAGGGCGAACGCAAGGACGAAGAACATGATGAGCGGATGCCGCTTCATGCGCGTGCCTCCTTCGGAGCTTCGGGTGCGCGCCTGAGTGTCAGGGTGATCGCCAGCGACGCGGGCAGCGCGAGGATCCAGGTGAGTTCGGCCGCCGTCGCACCACACACCAGCGCAACCGGGATGGACAGCAGGAAGATCACGGGGACAGGAAGGGACTGGACGACGACGAATCGGAACAGCGCCGCATCCACCGTTTCGCCGACCAGGCCGGCACGCCAGACGTACGCCCAGAGCGCCGTCATGGTGAAACCGATGGCGCAGATGGTCGCCGCGTAGATGACCGCGGCGACGACGGTGTCGCCGTACTGCCCGAGGATCGCAGTGGGGAGCGGCAGCGATGCGACGAAGAACAGCATGAGCAGGTTCAGGCGCAGCATCGTGGCGTCGAAGTGGGCGACGGCGCGCAGCTTCCGGAAGTGGGAGAGCCACACCATCGCGATGACCGCGAAGCTCAGCGCGAAGGTGAGATACGGCCGCACCAGCTCCAGCAGCGCCTCGGGCAGCGCCGCGTCGGGGACCTCTGGGGCGTGGAGTTCGATGACGAGCAGGGTCATCGCGATCGCGAACACCGCATCGCTGAACAGGGCGATCCGTTCGCTGAAGGGGCCGCGAGCGAAGGTCTCGGCGAATCGGGCGTAGGTGGACATCGTCATGATGATGGCGGGCGGACGCCGGCAGAGCGTCCGCGCCCGGGTGGATTCCGCGGCTCCACCCTGGGGTGGAGCCGGTCAGACGCTGGTGACGCCGATCCGGAACGCGTACCGCACCAGCTGTGCCCGATCGCGTGCGCCCGTCTTCGCCAGCAGCCGGTTGACGTGCGTCTTCACCGTCGCGGCAGCGACGAACAGCTCGTCGGCGATCTCGCCGTTCGAGCGGCCCTGGGCGATCAGGTCGAGCACGACGAGCTCGCGCGGTGTCAGGCCGTCGGGGTTGTCGGCCGGTCGGGGCTCGGGGCGGGTCCGTTCGGAGAGGGCGGCCAACAGCCGTCGCTGCACGGACGGCGTCAATTGCGCTTCGCCGGAGTGGACAGTGAGCACCGCCTCGCGAATGTCGTCGGCTGAGGCATCCTTCGTCAGGAAGCCCCTGGCCCCGGCGCGTAGCGCGGCGAACACCCAGTCGTCGTCGGAGTAGGTCGTCAGCACCACGACGCCGACCCGGGCGCCCGATCGCGTCAGCCGCTCCGTGGCTTCGACGCCGGAGAGAACGGGCATGTGCAGATCCATCAGCACCACGTCAGGGTCGAGGTCCTCGATCTGCTGCAGGGCCTCGGCCCCGTCGGCGGCCGTCCCCACGACGCGGATGCCGGGCAGCAGCCCCACCAGGGTCTGCAGCCCCTCGCGCACGACGCGCTGGTCGTCGACGATCAGGACGCTCACGTCAGACATGGATCCTCCGCAGTCACGATAGCCTCCGCGAGCCGGCGGCCGGGCCGCAGCATCCCAGAATCAACCCGTGGGTGGGCGGACGCCGGCACCGGGCGTGGCAGAGTGAAGCGTGCGCGTTCGCAACTGGCTTCCCCTGCTCGGCGTGGCCGCGGTCGCCATCGCCGCGGTGATGCCCTTCACGCGGCATCCACCGGCGCCCGGACTGCTCGTGTCCGCGGTGGTCGCGGCCGGGTCGGGAACGACCTACGTCCTGTGGGGCCGCGCACCACGACCGTTGGGCTCGGTCCTCTACGCGGCCTGCGTAGCCGCGTTCCTGGTGCTCTGCGCGCTCACCGGTGATGCGGCGATCGGCTTCTTCGTGGCGGCGTCGTTCGCGGTGCTGCACCAGCCCATTCGCGTGCACCTGATCGTGCTCGTCATCGCGACGACCGTGCTCAACGTCGTCCAGCTGGCGACCGGATCCGAGACGCCGCTCACCCTCCTGGCCACGGATGCCGGCATCGTCTTCTTCGCCGCCGTCGGCGGGCTGGCCGTCTCGGAGCGCCGGCAGCGTGAACGCGCGGACCGCCTGCTGGTCGAGCTCGACGAGGCACGGCGCAACGAGCAGGAGGCCGCGCTGATGGCCGAGCGCGCTGCCATGGCGCGGGACGTGCACGACGTGCTCGCCCACACCCTCTCCGGCCTCGCCATCCAGCTCGAGGCCGCTCGCGTGCTGGCAGCCGATTCTGCTCCAGAGCTGCAGGACAGCGTCGCCACCGCGCACCGGCTGGCGCGAGAGGGCTTGCGCGAAGCCCGGGTCGCCGTCAGCGCCCTTCGTGACGAGCAGGCGGCGGCCGGCTCGGTGGCCGATCTCGTCGCGGAACACCGGCTGATGTGCCGCGCGCCCATCGCCTTCCACGAGTCGGGTACTCCGCACTCCGTGCCGCCCCGCGTCGCGATGACGATCTATCGCGTCGTGCAGGAGGCGCTCTCGAACGTGCGCAAGCACGCGCCCACCGCACCCTGCACCGTCGACCTCGCTTGGCTTCCCGAACGGGTCACCGTGGCCATCCGTAACCCCGCCCCCGCTCCATCGGGAACACCCGGCTGGGGAATCGCGGGGATGCGCGAGCGGGCGGCTGCGCACGACGCCGAGCTCACGGCGGAATGGGCGGACGGTTCCTTCGTCGTGCGGCTCGACGTGCCGCTCGGCGGGCGAGTGCCGGCCCTCTCGTGATCACGGGCGTGCGCGGTGACCGGTCGGGTCGCCGCCGACGTCAACGGAGCCGGCGGCGCCGGGCCGTCCACGCCAGGTAGCCGCCGAGCGCGCCGAGCGCGGCCAGACCCGCCCCGACCATCGATCCCTCCCACGATCGCCATCGTCGCTCGCCCGACACCATGCCGCCGATCCCGCTGATGAGGGCGGCACCGATCATGCCCGCGACCAGTCGGTTCCCGATGCGCTCCGCCCGGCCCACGAGCGGCTCGAGGTCGGCGACCGGCAGGCGCACCTGGATCCCGTCGGTCTCCGCGGCGTCGATGACCCGTCGTGCGAACCCCGGGAGGTCCAGCATCAACTCGCCGGCGTCGATCGACGACTTCCACATGCGCCTCGCGAGCGCGGACGCGCGCAGCCGCTCCCAGGCCAGCCGCTCGGCATACGGTTCGAGAGCTTCGCCGAGCCGGAACTCGGGGTCGAGCCGCATCGCGAGCGACTCGACGAGCAGGAGCGCCTTGAACAGGAGGGCCAGCTCGCGCGGGAGTCGAACGCGGTTGCCGCGGAGGATCGCGAACAGGTCCGCGAGCATCCGGGCGAACGGCGTCCGGCGCACGGAGGTGAGCCGGTAGCGCGCGAGGAACGGCCGGACGGCGTCCCGGAGGGCCCTCCGATCGACCGTGGCGGTCATCGTCGAGACGGAGATGAGCGCGGAGGTGAGCATCTCGGCGTCGCCGCGCACGATCGCGACGAAGAGGCGGCTCAGGTGCGCCCGCATCGGTTCGTCGATCTCGCCCACCATGCCGAAGTCGATGAGGGCGATCGTGCCGTCACGATGGATGAACAGGTTGCCGGGATGCAGGTCGGCGTGGAAGAAGCGATCCTCGAAGATCATCTTCAGCACGATGTCGGCCCCTCGGCGAGCCACCCCGTTGCGATCCACCCGGGCGTCGTCGAGCGCCAGGGCGTCCGCGATGTTCATGCCGTCCATCCGGTCGAGCGTGAGGACGCGCGAGGTCGTGACCTCCCAGTGGACCCGGGGGATGACGACCGTCGGGTCATCGCGGAAGTTCGACGCGAAGCGCTCGGCGTTCCGACCCTCTTCCAGGTAGTCGAGTTCGCCGCGGAGGGTCTCGGCGAACTCGCCGACGATGCCGACCGCATCGACATCACGTGCGAACTCCCACACACGCGTCGCCCTCGCCGCGAGGTTCTGGAGGATCTCGAGGTCGGTCTGCACCTGCGCCACCGCTCCCGGCTTGCGGACCTTGACGACGACGGGGGTGCCGTCGGGGAGCGTCGCCGCGTGCGCCTGCCCGATCGACGCCGAGGCGAGCGGGACGTCGTCGAACGCGGCGAAGACGTCCTCGGGCTCCGCCCCGAGCTCGCTGCGGATCACCGCACGGATCTCGGCGACGGGCACGGGAGGCGCGGCATCCTGCAGCTTCGCCAGTTCGGTGACGAAGGCCGGGGGAAGCAGGTCGGACCGCGTGGAGAGCAGCTGCCCGAGCTTGACGAAGGTGGGACCGAGCTCCTCCAGCGCCGCCCGGAGGTGTGCCGGCGCCTCGGAGGCCGTCTGCTCGCGAGCCGGCTCTCCGGCCTTGCGTCCACGCGGGCTCAGGCGATCCAGCCCGAGCAGGCCGACGGCGAAGCCGAGCCCGTGGCGGCGCAGCGCGGCCGCGATCTGCCGGTACCGCTCGGCGTGGAACCGCCCGGGCCGGCTGTGCGCGTCGCCGCTCATCGAACCGCGGGATGCCGCGTCGGGCGGGTCGTGGCCGACTGGGTCATGCCCCGATTCTCCCGGATCCGCGGCCGTCGCCGAGGGGTCGAAGGTCACAACCCGGCACCTGCTACCTCGGCGCGCCCCGATTCCAGCCCGGCTTCAGCAAGGAACGAGTCGACGAACCGCATCCCCCCTCCGCTCCCGGGAACCGACCGCACCGACCGAGGGGCTCCGACCCGGAGAAATGAGATCGGAGCCCCTCGTTCCCATGGGTGTCGGGATCTGAGCGCTCGCCAAGGCTGAGGATGCCTCGGGAACTGCGCTGGTCCAATCGTATGGGTGGCGCGGCGCCGAACGCAGCCCCCAGAATTGGGCAGCGACGTTCGCGCTGCCGCACGATACGGGGGACGGGCTGCGCTCTGGCGGGCTCCGCCGGGCGCGCGTACGCTCCGTTCACAGGGGCACGACCTGCGCGGATCGAGCGCAGGAGAGCCCGTGAGCAGGGGAGATGAGGACATGTGCCGCTGGCTCGCATACTCGGGTGAACCGCTCCGACCGGCGACGGTCGTGCTCGATGCCCAGCACTCGCTCGTGAAGCAGTCGCTCAACTCGCCGCTCGGCGCCGAGACGGTGAACGGCGACGGCTTCGGATTCGGCTGGTATCCGACCGACGGCTCGAAACCGGCGGTGTTCCACAGCACGGAGCCGGCGTGGAATGACGAGAACCTGCGCGAGCTGACCGAGGCGATCGAGAGCCCGCTCTTCTTCAGCCACGTGCGGGCCGCCGGCGGGCCACCGATCCAGCAGACGAACTGCCATCCCTTCCGCTACGAGAACTGGCTGTTCATGCACAACGGCTTCCTCGGCGAGTTCGCCACCATGAAGCGCGACCTCGCCTTCGCGGTCGACCCGTCGCTCTACCCGCACATCAAGGGGACGACCGACTCCGAGATCCTGTTCCACCTCGCCCTCACCTACGGGCTCCAGGACGATCCCATCGAAGCCATGCGCGAGACGGTGCGCAAGGTCGAGTCGGTGGGGCATGAGCACGGTGTCCGGTTCCCGATGCAGGGCACCATCGCGATCTCCGACGGAGCGACGATCTGGGCCTTCCGCTACTCCACGCAGGGTCGCTCCCGCACGCTCTTCCACTCGGTCGAGATCGAGACGATGCGCGAGATGTATCCCGACATCGAACGGCTTCGGCAGTTCGGCAAGCGGGCTCGCGTGGTCGTCTCCGAGCCGCTCAACGACCTGCCGGGCGCGTTCGTCGAGGTGCCCGAGTCGACCGTCGCCATCCTCCACGAGAGCGGCTACGTGTACGAGCCGTTCATGGCCGACGCGGCATAGCGCAGTGGATGCCGCGGGGCCGGGCGGGCGTCAGCGGCACGTCCCGGCGAGCCCGACGAGCGCATCCGACGGGCGCCCGTAGAGGCTCTCGCCGTTGCCCGGACCGTCGTAGCCCATGCTGATGGCCCACGCCGTGGCCCACGCCTCGCTCTCGGCTCGCGTGCTCGGCGTGAACCGGTCGCGGCACTTGCTCGACATGGCGTGGCCCACCTCGTGCACGACGACGGCACGGGGGATGCCGGACGCCGCCCAGTCGCGCGCGACCGAATCCGACAGCGAGATGGTCGCCTGCACCACGCCGTCGGGCACGGTGGCCCAGCCGCCGTAGGAATCGGCGCCGCCGTAGCCGTTCACCACCGGTGCCCACTCGAATGCGAGCGGCACGCCGCCCGCGATCGACCTGGCGAACGCCTCGACCTCCTGTTGAAGCGCGCCGAGGTCGCCCGCGCGCGCCGCCTGCTCGGCCTGCCCGGCCGCGTTCGAGGCGGCCAGCTGCGCGGCGGCGGCGACGTATGAGGCGACCAGGTCGGCGCTCTCCGCATCCCATCGGTCGACCCGGGCGTCCACGGCGTCGGCCGCGGCCCGGAAGGCGAGGAGATCCTCGTCGTGTGCCGAGGGGTTCGCGGCCTCCAGCCGCCCGGGCGACGCAGCGACCTCGGCGAGCAGCTCATGGCCTGCCGACTCCACCTCACCGGCCGCGGCGTCGAGCCGGTCCGACGACGCCTCGAGCGCGCGCCGCCGATCCTCGAGTTCGCGGGTGGACCGCGTCAACGCCGTCGCGGCCTCGTCGAGCGTCGGCGGCCAATCCGAGTCGACGGATGCCACGGGTTCGACGTCGGCGGGCGGTGACGTCCGGGAGACGAGGTCGTCGAGTTCCGCCGCGGCACGTTCGAGCGGATCCGCAACTCCCGCGTCGACGGCGGGGGCGAGGTCGATGGCGACGAACCGCTCGGCGAGCGCCCCCGTGTCGTCGGCGTGGCGGCGGGCGGCGGCGGCCTCCTCGACGGCGTCGTCGTACGCGGCGGCCGCGTCGTCGTACGCGACGGATGCCGCGGCATACCGAGCCTGCGCGTCCCCCGTCCAGCGACCGACGCCCGCGAGCACCGCCGCTCCGGCCAGGACGACGACCGCACCCGTCACGACCCGAATCCATGGGGATCGGGAGCGTGCGTGCCCCGCCACGGCGGGCTCCTCGGCCCCGGCGTCGCGTTCGGTCGTCGTCACCCCGTCCATTCAACGCCGCGGGCACGGCAGTGTACAGCGTCCCCCGCCAGGCGACGGATCTGCCGTCGGGTGCTGGACACCGCGCCGATGCTGAGGTTCCATGGTGAGGAGACGCACGCGTCGGCCGCCCGAACGGTCCGGCGCGTCGGCGTCCTCCGACCGCTGGGGGTGAGTGCATGGTCGTTCGGAACAAGCGGAACCGCGATTTCGCCGAGACGCGAACGCCGGTCGGCGTCCTCGGCGGATTCATCGGCCTCATCGTCGCGAGCGCGGCGGCCGCCACGCTCCTCGTGGTCGGCGTGACGCCGGCACTCGCGACCGTCGGGATGGCGGCATCCGGCACCATCGGCATGTTCGAGAACCTTCCCGGCTACCTGCAGATCGGGGAGCTCTCGCAGAAGAGCAACATCTACGCCACGCGCTCAGACGGGTCGACGGTGCTGCTCGCGTCGTTCTACGACCAGAACCGCATCGAGGTCGGCTGGGACCAGATCAGCCAGTACGTGAAGGATGCCGCGGTGGCGGGCGAGGACCCGCGCTTCTACGACCACGGCGGCATCGACCTGCAGGGCACGCTGCGGGCCGCGGTGACGACCGCGACGGGTCGCGAGACGCAGGGCGGCTCGTCGATCGCGCAGCAGTACGTGAAGAACGTGCGCGTGCAGGAATGCGAGCGCATGGCGGACACGACCGCGCTGGAGGACCTCACCGAGGACCAGCGGGCGGCGCTCACCTACGACGAGCGCGCGGCGCTCATCGACGAGGAGCGCCTCGGCTGCTACGACGCCGTCACCGAGACGACGATCGACCGCAAGCTGAAGGAGATGCGCCTCGCGATCGGCGTCGAGAAGCGCTACACGAAGAACGAGATCCTGCTCGGGTACCTCAACATCGCCGGATTCGGCGGAACGGTGTACGGCATCGAGGCGGCGGCGAACTACTACTACACCACGACGGCCGCCAACCTCACCCTGGCGCAGGCCGCCTCGCTCATGGCGATCGTGAACAATCCCGCGAAGTTCCAGCTCGACCGGCCCGACAGCGAGACGAACGGCGCCGCGAACGGCTACGCCGCGAACACGGCGCGACGCGACTACATCCTGAAGAGCATGCTCGAGGAGCGCAAGATCACGCAGGCGGAGTACGACGAGGCCGTCGCGACGCCGGTGACGCCGGCCATCACCGAGCCGAGCACGGGGTGCCAGACCGCCGGCGGCAGCGCCTACTTCTGCGACTACGTGAAGAACATCCTGCAGAACGACCCCGCCTTCGGCGAGGACGTCGAGACGCGCATGCTCAACTTCCGTCGGGGCGGCTACGACGTGTACACCACGCTCGACCTCGACCTGCAGAACGCCGCCGAGACGGCGATCGCCCAGAACGTGCCGCAGACGTATCCCGGCTGGGATGTGGGGGCGGTGATCTCGGCCGTGCAGGTCGGCACCGGCCGGGTGCTGGCCATGGCCCAGAACCGCACCTACAGCCAGGACCCCGCGGTGCTGCAGACCGGTCCCCAATTCACGAGCATCAACTACAACACCGACTACGACTACGGCGGCTCGAGCGGCTTCCAGCCGGGGTCCTCGTACAAGGTCTTCACGCTCGCCGAGTGGCTGAAGGAGGGGCACTCGCTGTCGGAGCGCGTCGATTCGCGGCCGAAGTCGAACTGGGGCGTGTTCCAGGATTCCTGCGAAGGCCCGCACTACGCCGGCGACTGGAATCCGCGCAACGATGCGGGCGAGTCGGGCGGCAACTACAGCGCGCTCGAGTCGACGATCGGCTCGATCAACACGGGCTTCATCGGCATGGCCAAGCGGCTCGATCTCTGCGGCATCCGAAAGACCGCCGAGGCGTTCGGCGTGCACCGCGCCGACGGCAACCCGCTCGTGCAGGGTCCGTCGTCGGTGATCGGGACCAATGAGGTCGCGCCGCTCAGCATGGCCGTGGCATTCGCGGGCATCGCCAACAACGGCACCAGCTGCTCGCCCGTCGCGATCGA
>Ga0180215_1006031_pt1 | contig 10141 bp, 8 predicted proteins | sample eDN3rd37CBELigBY_FD_128871 | JGI IMG/M metagenome (GOLD analysis project Ga0180215, IMG submission 128871) | Enriched backyard soil microbial communities from Emeryville, California, USA - eDNA 3rd pass 37_C BE-Lig BY (version 2) (version 2) | ecosystem: Environmental > Terrestrial > Soil >...
ACGGCGACCTGCCCGCCGAGAACAACATAATCCTCGAGCGTCGTGGAGCCTGCGATCCCGACCTGGGCGACGATCACGCAGTGCCGGCCGATGACGACGTTGTGGGCGATCTGAACGAGATTGTCGATCTTGGTACCCTCGCCGATCACCGTATCGCGACTCGCGCCGCGGTCAACGGTGCTGTTGGCGCCGATCTCCACGTCATCCTGAATGATGACGCGCCCGATCTGGGGCACCTTGAGATGGCCCTGCGGGCCCATGGCGAAGCCGAAACCATCCTGGCCGATGCGGACGCCCGGATGCAGGATGACACGGTTCCCGATGAAGGCGCTGGAGACGCTGACATGCGCGCCCAAGGAGCAGTTCCGGCCGATCTTCACATGTGGCCCGATCACCGCGTGGGCGCCGACGATGGTTCCTGCGCCGATTTCAGCGTGGGGTCCGATGACGGCGCCGGGATCGACGACGACGCCGTATTCGAGCCGCGCGGAGGGGTGTACGAAGGAGCCTGGCGAGATCCCGGTCGCCGCGAAGGACGATTCCGGCCGCATGGCGGAGGGGAACATCTGGCCCATGACCTGGGCGAAGACCCGGTACGCCAGGGGAGTCACAATGGCGATCGTCCGCGAAGGCACCTTTGCGGCGAATCTGGGCGTGACGAGGCATACGCCGGCGCGGGTTTCGCCGAGAACCCCGACATAGGCCGGATTGTCCATATAGGCGAGATCATGAGGGCCCGCGCTCTCGAGCGGGGCGACACCTTTAAGCAAAAAATCCCCGTCGGCACCCTCGGGGAGCGCTGTCTGCGCCAATTCCGTGACCTGACGCAGGGTAAGCGTCTGGGCCTGCGGATAAAAAATACTGTCTGTCATGAAAAAAGTGAGGGCGCCTCGAGGGCGCCCTCCCCGATTAGAAGCGCGTGCCGCCCGAGAACCGGAAGGACTGCGTGCGGTCTCCGCCGATCCGAGTACCATCCGGCTGGAGGACACCCTCTTCCTTGGAGAGCGCAACGGCGTAGTCGAAGCGGATCGGACCGAGCGGCGAGGACCACAGGATCGATGCGCCGACCGATGAGCGGATCTTGTGGCTGTCGAGAACCAGGATGCAGTCCTGCGGCCGTGTATCATCCCGCTCGCAGACCGTGCCGCCATCGGGGTCGAAGATGCTGCCGCCACCCGGGCTGAACTGGGTCGGGCCTTCGTAGCCGAAGAGCGTACCGGCATCCGCGAACACGGCGCCCTTCAGGCCGAGATCACGCGGCAGGCCGAAGATCGGGAACTGCATTTCGAGCGAACCGCCGAAATAGGTCGTGCCGCCAATGGCGTTGGCATTGGCGTCGGGGCTCGAGATGTCGCGCGGGCCGAGGCCGTTCGTGGCAAAGCCGCGAACCAGGGACGGACCCATGAAGAAGTGGTCTACGATACGCAGGTCGGCGCCGTCGTTATCATTGCCGAGGCCCATGATATGACCGCCCTGGACGCGGGCGATGCCGACGACGTCCTCGAAGAGCTCGTGATAGTAGCGGGCGTCGCCGGTGACGCGGAAGTAGCGCGAGTCACCACCAAGGCCGGCGAAATCCGTCTTCACCTCGGCATAGAAGCCGTTGCGCGGATCACGGGTGCTGTCGAGGGTGTTGTAGTTGAAGGTCAGGCCGGCCAGGGACGTGATCGTCTTGCCCTGGGATTCCTTGATGGCCAGAGACGCCTCGCCGTTCGTCAAGCAGTTGGTGCTCGTCGTGACGCCGGGGATCGGGAACGAGCAGTCGTTATACGGCTTGTCCTCGTCGTTCGGGATCTCCAGCTCCTGCTGATACAGCGAGTAGCGGGCGGTGACCGAGAACTCTTCCGTGATGGGCAGGCCGAGGCGGAGCTGACCGCCCGTCATGCGGTTCTCGTAACGGGAGTACCGGGTCTGGTCGCTGAACTTCGAGAACAGGTCGATACCCGCAGCCATACGATAGCCGAGGAAATACGGCTCCGTGAAGGAGAAGTCGACGCCATTCGAACGCTGACCGAGCTGGCCCGCCAGGCGGACGAACTGGCCGCGGCCCAGGAAGTTCGTCTCGGTGACCGCGACTTCGCCGATGAAGCCGTCGGCGGTCGAGTAACCACCCGAGATCGAGAAGGAGCCGGTGGACTGATCTTCCACATCCACGTTCACGACCACGCGGTCGGCCGAGGAGCCGGGCTCGTTGGAGATGCGGACCTGCTTGAAATAGCCGAGATTGTTCAGGCGGCGCTCGGCGCGGTCGATCATGACCTGATTGTAGGCATCGCCCTCGCCCAGGTCGAACTCGCGGCGGACCACATAATCGCGGGTACGGGTGTTACCGCGGATATTGATGCGCTCGATGTAGATATGAGGACCTTCCTCGACCACATAGCCGAGGTTGACGATGCGGCTTCCAGGATCGCGGGTGCCGACGGGACGGACCAGCACGAAGGGGTTGCCCTGGCGGGCGGCGGTCCGGGTCATGGCCTGGACCGACTTCTCCACGGCGTCGGCGCTGTAGACGGCGCCGGAGGAAATGGCCAGGTCACCGCGCAGGGCTTCGCCATCCACCCCCGGGACACGGGACTCGATGCCGATATTGCCGACCCGATACTGCTCGCCCTCTTCCACCGCGATGGTGACGACGTAACCGCCGGCATTGGGGTCGAACGTCACGTCGCTGGAGAGGATGCGGAAATCCGCATACCCGTTCTTCAGGTAGTAGCGGCGGATCAATTCCAGGTCGTTGGAGAGGCGGTCGGGATCATAGACGTCCGAGCTCTTGAGGAAGCTCAGGATGTTGGATTCCGTGGTCTGCATGATGCTGCGCAGACGGCTGGACGAAACCTGGTTGTTTCCAACGAACCGGATCTCCTTCACGCCCGTCTTCTCGCCCTCGACGATGGTATACACCACGTCGACGCGGCCATTCGGAAGATCCACGATGCGCGGGGTCACCTGGGCCAGGCCGCGACCCTGACGGCGATAGACTTCAAGGATGCTCTGAACGTCGGCATCGATATTCGCCTGATTCACGGTCGTGCGCGCACGGGTCTGGAGCACTCCTTCCAGCAACGCCTTCTCGACCTTGCTGTTACCCTCGACGGCAACGCGGTTGATCAGGGGACCCTGGGCGGCGGAAGCGCGGCGGCTCGTCTGCTGCGCCCGCTGGGCGAAAGCGCTGTCCGCAACGGTAAGGCCAGCCATCAGAGCGCTCATGGCGATTACTGCGGTGGCGGCCGGCTTCTTCCGGCGTGGCGTGGTCGTCGACATCATCAACTGGCCCGTTTCTTTATACTTTGTCCATCGCGAGGCGAACCCGCGGGCTGGAAACACGTGTCCCAACCTTATTGGTGCTGCCCCGCTTGTACAAACTTTCGCCGTCATTGCAAACGGCACATACAAACAGAGTAGCGATTTTTAACCGGCGTGGCGTCCTTGTCACGTTCTGCCCGCCACAAAACTTGTGGCAAGGTGAACAAGCCTTCACCCGAACGAGCGGGTCAGGTCGCTCCAGGTCGCCAGAAGCATCAGCATCGCCACGAAGGCGAAGCCTATCCGGAAGCCGATCTCCTGGGCTTTTTCGCTCAGAGGCCGGCCGCGGACAGCCTCGATGGCATAGAACAGAAGGTGCCCGCCATCCAGCAGCGGAATGGGGAAAAGGTTAATGAACCCGATCGAGACCGACATGAAGCCGATCAGGTTCACAAGGCTGTAGATCCCCCCGATCTCGTAGGCCGTTCCGGCGATTCGGGCGATTCCGACCGGCCCGGAGAGCTGATCGAGCGACTCGCGGCCCAGGATGAGACGGCGCAGGAAGTTGACGGTCCGGTCGACCTGGTTCCAGGTATCGACCGCCCCTGCCTTCAGGGCGCCCCAAGGGGAATAGGAGACGCGCTTGATCGCCGACCGATCCTGAGGAGCCTGGACGCCCAGGAGGCCGATCCGCTGCTTGCCGAACGGAGTATCCTTCTCCTCGACCTTGGGAATCGCAGTGAGGTTCACCACCTGGCCGTCGCGCTCCACCTGGAAGTTCAGCACCTCCCCCGAGCTCGAGCTGACGATCATCTGCATGTCGGCGAAGGTCTCGATCCGGGTGCCGTCGATGGAACGGATCACGTCGTGGGGCTGAAAGCCCGCTGCCTCGGCCGCGCTCCCGGGGATCACCCGCTCGATCACCGGCTCCAGAACCATCCGCCCGCTGAAATAGTTGAAGCCGGCGAAGATCGCGATCGCCAGGACGAAATTGGCGATGGGGCCTGCCGCTACGGTAGCCGCCCGCTTGGCGACATTTTGATGGGGGAAACTGATCGCCCGCTGCTCGGGCGACATCTGCTGGACGCCCTGGGCGTCCGGAACGCTCGCGGCGTTCATGTCGCCAACGAACTTCACATACCCCCCCAGCGGAATCGCGGAGATCTTCCAGCGGGTGCCGTTCCGGTCCGTCCAGCCGAAGAGTTCGCGCCCGAAGCCGATGGAAAAGGCCGTGACGCCGATTCCACACCGGCGTCCGACCCAATAATGTCCGTATTCGTGAATGAAGACGACGACCGTCAGCACCACCAGGAAGGCGAACAGCGTCAGAGCCAAAGATCCGGTTGCTCCGCCGATTGTCGTAAGCCAGTCCATTATCGTCACCTTTCGCGCCCGCCCGGACGCCCTAATCCTGTTTTGTCGAAACGAGTTTCCGCGCCAAGATCCGGGCCCCACCATCGACGGCGAAGGCTTCGGCAACTGTCGCTGGAATTCTCCCGGTTTCAGAGAAGCTCGAACAAACCGCCTCAACTATCTCTGATATTCCATAAAATCCAATACGGCCAGCCATATAGGCTTCGATCGCCATTTCGTTGACCGCATTCGGGGGCGTGGGGATCGAGCCCCAGACCGGTGGCCTGCCCCGTCATGAGGGAGACAGAGGAACCTCACTCATCCGCCTCTTGAACGTTAAGCGGCCAATCGCGGCAAGATCGAGACGAGGCGGCCCCATGGAGAGCCGATCCCGATCCCGCAGGAAAGTGCCTCCCTCGGCGCTGGACCGCCGCCTTCATCGGACAGGGCTGCGAACCAGGCTACCAGCCACTTCACCATCGCCGCCAGCGCCTGGGCATTGCCCCGACAACCGCCTCGATCCTAACCCATCCGGATGTCCAGAACCTCTTTCGCCGAGGAGCGGCCGATGCAGCCGACTGCCCCGAGGATCGTGAGGGCGCGGGCATGAAGGACTAAGCAACTCCATGCGTGACGAGAAGAACGATCCCGATGATGAGAGCGACGGCCCAGAAGCCATCGAGACGGTCCATCACGCCGCCATGCCCCGGAATGAGATGGCTTGAATCCTTCACGTCGCAATGACGTTTGAGCGCGGATTCTCCAAGATCTCCGATCTGGCTCGCGATGGAAGCGATCATCGAGAAGGCAATCGTGCCCCACAGGCTGAAGGGGTGCGTTACGCCGAAGCGCCCGCCTGCCCAAACGACCAAAAGACCGGCAAGCGAAGCCGCAACGAGCCCCCCGACGAAGCCGGACCAGGTTTTCTTGGGGCTGATCGCCGGGCAGAGCTTCGGCCCACCGAACGTGCGCCCCGTGAAATACGCGGCGATATCGGTGCTCCAGACCACCGCGAACATCCAGATCAATCCGAGGAGACCGATCCCGGGATAGTCCCGGACCATCGGCGGCACCAGCACGATGACCGCCGCATAGGCGAAGCCGGACACTGCCCAGAGCTTGTTGCGAATCCCTGTCGTGAGCAGGGCGCCGACAGCCGAGGCCACGAGCCCCGTCACGGCTCCGACCGTGAAGCTCGCCCCCGAAAGATAAAGCAGCGTCAACGCCACGAGCCCCAGGCCGAAAACCGCCTGGACGATCCGGCGCGGCTCGACCCCCGTCATGTCCGTCCACTCGACCATCATCGCGGCTCCGGCGGCGAGCCAGAACAGCGCGAATGGCCAGCCCCCCCAATAGGCGGCCGCCAGGGCCAGCGCGACCATGACGATCGCGGACAGGATCCGGGCCTTCAGCTCGCTGGATGGGGCTTGGGCAGCCAAGGCGGGACCTTCGGTATCGCCCATCGTCAGCAGGCCTTGGCGCTCAGGCCGCCGAACCGGCGGTCGCGGCGGCGATATTCGTCGAGCGCGGCCTTGAAGGACACTTCATCGAAGTCGGGCCAGAAAACGGGGAGGAAGACGAACTCGGAATAGGCCGTCTGCCAGGTCAGGAAATTCGACACTCTCTGCTCGCCGGAGGTGCGGATGACCAGATCCGGATCCGGGATGTCGCACGTGTCGAGCGCCGCGCCGAGCATGTCCATGTCGATGGCTTCAGGATCGAGCTTGCCGGCCTTCACTCTCTCGGCGAGCACGCGCACGGCGCTCAGGATCTCCTGACGGCCACCGTAATTGAAGGCGATCACCAGGGTCAGGCCCGTATTGGCCCGGGTCAGCTGCTCGGCCTCATCCAGCAGAAGCCGAATGTCGGGAGCCAACCCCTGCCGCTCCCCGATGATACGGACCCGGACGTTGTTGGAGTGAAGCTCCGCGAGATCGTGGCGCACGAAACGCTTGAGGAGTCCCATGAGGAAGGAGACCTCCTCCTCTGGACGGCGCCAGTTCTCAGCCGAAAAGCTGTAAACGGTGAGATAGCGGATGCCGAGATCCGTGGCCGTACGAACGGCCCGGCGGATCGCCTCGATGCCCTTTCGGTGCCCTTCGAAGCGAGGCAAGCCTCTCTGAGCGGCCCAGCGACCGTTTCCATCCATGATGATGGCAACATGGGTCGGCAGCCCCTCGCCTGCTCCTTCGTGGGCGAGGATGGGAGCCGTCCGCTGGGCTTCGCCGCTCATGATAAGGTTCCGATGCAAGTCTGTAGCTTAGACTTGCATGATTTCCTTTTCCTTGGCCACCAGGAGCTGGTCGATTTCCGCAATGAACTGATCAGTGGCCTTCTGCACCTGGTCGCCGTCACGCTTGGCGTCGTCCTCGCTGATCGCGGAGTCCTTTTCCAGCTTCTTCAGGAGATCAAGGCCGTCGCGGCGCACGTGACGGACGGCGATGCGTGCCTCTTCCGCGTATTTGTGCGCGACCTTCACCATCTCCTTGCGGCGCTGCTCGTTCATCTCGGGGATGCGCAGCCGGATGACCTGTCCCTCGGTCTGCGGGTTGAGGCCGAGGTCCGATTCCCGGATGGCCTTCTCCACCGCGGAAACCATGCCGCGATCCCAGACCTGCACACTCAACAGGCGCGGCTCCGGCACATTGACCGTGGCGACCTGTGTGATCGGCATCAGAGAGCCATAGGCATCGACCTGAATCGGGTCGAGAAGGTTCGGCGAGGCACGGCCCGTGCGCAGGCTGCCCAAGTCGTTCTTGAATGCGTTGATGGCGCCCTGCATGCGGCGCTTTACATCGGCGAGGTCAAAGGTCGTAGCCATGAGATCTTTTCCTTACGCGAACTGTCTAAAAACGGGCTTACGCTGCCCAAGGTCCCACATCAAGGCCCTAGAGCGTCCGCCCGGAAGTGGCCCCCACTTTTGAGACCCATCCAATGCCCCTAAAGGGGGGCTATCATCGATACCGGAGCCGCGAGGCCAATGGGAAAGGACCGCGTCAGGGAAACCCGGCCCCATTCTTCCACAGGATGCCCCGGCCTCAAGGGACAACGGCTGTCGACGGGACCTTCCCGAGGAGAAGATCGGTCACGGAACTCGGCGCATGGACCGAGCCGACGATGATCGAGAGCTTGCTCTCGCGCGCAAGTGCGAAAGCCGCCGTATCCATCACCTTCAGGTCCTTGGCGATGGCTTCATCGTGGGTGAGCCGGTCGAAGCGGATCGCGCTCGGGTCCTTCTTGGGATCGGCGCTATAGACCCCATCCACCTGGGTCGCCTTGAGCACCGCGTCGCATTTCAGCTCGGCGGCGCGCAGCACGGCCGCCGTATCGGTCGTGAAGAATGGATTTCCCGTGCCTCCGGCCAGAACGATCACCTGCCCCTTGTCCAGATGATGGAGGGCCGGCTGGCGGGCATAGGTCTCGCAGATGGTGGGCATGGACACCGCCGACATGGTGCGGGCGGGCACGCCGGCGGCGTTCAGGGCCGTTTCGATGGCAAGCGAGTTCATGACCGTGCCGAGCATGCCCATGGAATCGGCGGTGGGGCGGTCGATCCAGCCGGCTGCGCTCATGCGGGCGCCGCGGATGATATTGCCGCCACCGATCACGACCGCGATCTCGAAGCCGGCCCTGGTGGCGTTTGCGAGATCCTGGGCGAGACTGGAGAGAACCTGGGTATCGAGCCAATATCCGTCGGGAGCCGTCAAGGCCTCTCCCGAAAGCTTCACCAGAATGCGCCGGAATTGTGCCACTGTCGGACTCCCCTGTTGGCCTGATAGATCCTCTCATGAAAACGGCGGCTGAGAAGCCGCCGTTCTGTCTTTCGGAGTTTTTAGGCCTTGAGACCGGCCTGGGCCGCGACTTCCGCCGCGAAATCAGGAGCCTCTTCCTTCTCGATGCCCTCGCCGAGGGCGTAGCGGACGAAGGCCTTCAGGGTGACAGGCTTGCCGGCCTTGGACTCGGCTTCCTTGAGCACCTGGCTCACGGTCTTGGACGGATCATGCACGAAGGGCTGCTCCAGGAGCGTGACTTCCTTGAAGTAGCTCTTCAGGCCGCTCTCGATGATCTTCTGCATGACGTGATCCGGCTTGCCGGCGTTCTTGTCGCGCAGGATCGCGCTCTCGCGGTCGATGGTGGCCTGATCGACGCCCGAGGAATCCAGGGCAACCGGGTTGGTCGCCGCGACATGCATGGCGATCTGGCGGCCGAGCGTGCTCAGAACCTCGACATCGCCCTCGGACTCGAGCGCGACCAGGACGCCGATCTTGCCGAGGCCTTCGGACACGGCGTTGTGCACATAGGACGCGATCACACCCTTGGAGACTTCGAGCTTGGCGATGCGGCGCAGGGTCATGTTCTCGCCGATGGTGGCGATGAGCTCCTGCAGGCGGTCCTTGACGGTGACGCTGGAGCCCGGGAACGTGGCGGCTTCGAGGGCCTCGAGGGTGCCATTGCCGTTCAGGCCGATCTTGGCGGCTTCGCGGACGAAAGCCTGGAACTGGTCGTTGCGGGCAACGAAGTCCGTCTCGGAATTGACCTCGAGGATGGTGGCCGTGTGACCTGACGACTCGACAGCGACAAGGCCCTCGGCGGCGACGCGGCCGGCCTTCTTGGCAGCCTTGGAAAGACCCTTCTTGCGGAGCCAGTCGATGGCGGCTTCCATGTCGCCGTTGGTCTCGGCGAGAGCGGCCTTGCAGTCCATCATGCCGGCGCTGGTCGTCTCGCGCAGCTCCTTCACCATTGCAGCGGTGATATTCGCCATGGCTTATCCTTTCACGGGTTCTTGCATAGAGGGAGCCCGGCGTTCGTGGAACGCCGGGCTCAATCATTCGTTCAAGCGCCGCTTGTCTTGAGGCGGCGCCGAGAGATTTACGCCGCAGCGGCTTCGATCATCGAACGGGCCTGCTCGATCCAGCCGTCACGCTCGAGGCGGCCGTTCAGCTTCAGGTCCTTGTCGAGCTGGGCAATGTCGTCCGCCTTCATGGCGGCGAGCTGCCAGTAGTGGAAGATGCCGGCTTCGTTCAGCTTCTTCTCAAGCTGCGGGCCGACGCCGTTCAGCTTGGTCAGATCGTCCGGAGCGCCGCGCGGAGCGGCCAGACGCTCGAACTGCTCGCCTTCGTAGGCGGCAACGTCGTTCGCCGGAAGCTCTTCGGCCATCGGGTTCTCCGACTCGCCGATGTCGATGCCCATGGCGCCGGCGCCGCGGGAGATGCCGTCGAGAGCGGCGCGGGCGATGAGGTCGCAGTACAGCGAGATCGCGCGGCCGGCGTCGTCGTTAGCCGGAACCGGGAAAGCGATTCCATCCGGATCGCAGTTGGTATCGACGATGGCGGCCACCGGGATCCCGAGGCGGTTCGCCTCCTTGATCGCCAGCTGCTCCTTGTTGGTATCGATGACGAAGATCAGGTCGGGCGTGCCGCCCATGTCCTTGATGCCGCCGAGAGCGCGCTCGAGCTTTTCCTTCTCGCGGGCGAGCATCAGGCGCTCTTTCTTCGTCAGGCCCTGGCCGCCGCCGGCGAGGATCTCGTCCACCTTGCGCAGG
>Ga0180215_1006032_pt1 | contig 10140 bp, 11 predicted proteins | sample eDN3rd37CBELigBY_FD_128871 | JGI IMG/M metagenome (GOLD analysis project Ga0180215, IMG submission 128871) | Enriched backyard soil microbial communities from Emeryville, California, USA - eDNA 3rd pass 37_C BE-Lig BY (version 2) (version 2) | ecosystem: Environmental > Terrestrial > Soil >...
CATTTTGATTTTCTCTAGTTGGGGATCCTCCACTTCGATCACCATCTCACGATCAATGAAATGTGGATCTTTAAAAATATCGCTGATATCATAAACAGGCCCGAGTGCTGCTTCTTCGTTCGCAAACTTTGCAATAATTTCCTGCTGTTCATGCTGGATCATCCAAGCACCTATGATTTCATCCAGTTCATCTGCATTCTTCACTCTCACATCGTTGTTCCTAAACTTGGGATGGTCTATCAAATCCTCCCTCCCAATAATTTTGAATATTCTTTCCGCAATGCTTTGCGCGCTCCCTGAGATGCAAACATATTTATTGTCTTTTGTTTTATACAAATTTCTTGGTGCGGTAAAGGGGGCGCGATTTCCGACGCGTTGTGGTATTTTGCCTAGGATGTGGTAGTCTGAAGCTTGACTTCCTAATAAAGCAAACATGGACTCTACAATGGAAAGATCAATCACCTGACCCTTCCCGCTCTTAAATTCGCGTTCAAATAGGGCGATCAAAGCTGCATATGTACCGTTCAAGCCCGTGATACTGTCAGCCAAGCCAAATGGAGGCAAGGTTGGAGGTCCATCGGGGTAGCCAGTCATATGAGCATAACCGCTCATGGCCTCGGCAATGGTCCCGAACCCAGGTCGTTTGGAATAGGGTCCTGTTTGTCCATATCCAGTCACTCGGATGAGAATCAATTTGGGATTAATTTCACTTAATACGTCATATCCCAACCCCCATTTCTCCAAAGTCCCAGGCCTAAAATTCTCGATTAGGATGTCTGTTGTCTTTATAAGGTTTAAGAATATCTCTTTGTCCTCTTGATCCTTAAAATCTAGGTCAATTGTTCGTTTGTTTCTAGCCAACCACTTCCACATTAAAGGAACATCATCTTTTTTTAGGCTGATTGCTCTAGCATTATCCCGTTTTTTGGGATGCTCAATTTTAATCACATCCGCTCCAAAATCTCCCAGATTTGTAGCGATTAAAGGCCCTGCCATAATGGTTGCGGCATCAACGACACGAATATTTGATAAAGGCATATTAGCCCCTCCTTTTTCGTTTTTTTTGTTGTTAGACTCATTTAGCGGTTCGATTCGCTTGGGCTAAGAGTTGCTGGGCGCGATAAACGATTGGATAATCGACAAATCGATTTCCCACTCTGATTGCAGCCGACCCTGTCTTTTCCGCCTCTTCAAAAGCTCGTACCATTTCTTCCGCTTCCTTAATTTCATCGTCTGTAGGAGCAAATGCCTGTTTAACAATTTCGACTTGCTTAGGGTGAATTAAAAACTTCCCTTGGAAGCCTAATCCCTTTGCATGCTTCGTCTCTTGAGCAAGTCCTTCATCGTCATTCAAATCTACAAAAACAGTGTCAAGTGGGGCTTCTAAATCTGCCGCTCTTGATTCAATAACAATAAGGTTTCGAGCGTAGAGAAGTTCATTTCCCGTTTTGCTCCAAACCATCCCTGTATCGTGTGTAAAATCACCGGCACCAAATGCAATTCTATTTACCCTATTTTTATGGGCTAAAATGCTTTTCAAATTTGACAGACCTTTAGCCGTTTCTATGATTGGAATCAGGTCAATTGATTCAGGCTGTAAATCCTTTTGTACTTCCAAGCTGGACAAGTACCATTCTGCTATCGTCATCTCTTCCGGGGACTCTACTTTGGGCAGTATAATACCATCTAAATTCGACGACACAATACTCCGTAGGTCCTCAAAAAAGAATGGAGTTGAAATGGCATTTACCCTCACATAAGCTTTTCCCACACGGGGTTGATCCAGAAACCGGATGACATCCTCTCTAGCCCCTATTTTTTCATCGATCGCACAAGCATCCTCTAAATCAATAATCACAACATCCACTGGCAAAGATAAGGCTTTTTCCACTTTACGGTAATGATTTGCAGGAGCAAATAGTAAAGTTTGCAACAAGTCGGACCGACTCCTTTTTAAAAATTAGGCGAATTACTAGTAAACTTGTACTAAATAAGACAACCTAGTATAGGTATATTTTTAGTTTGCTTTAATATTCTGTTTTTTGGTGTTTTATTTTCGAAAGCTATTCCTCTGTAAATAAAAAATACCCCCAATTCATTAGGCTGAATTGGGGGTTGATTCCGTTATTTAATTCGTCTAAGGTAAGGAACAGGGGATGGATGAATCGCCGTTTGGTCTTCATATTTCCCTAACATCTTCAAACCTTTTGCCATGATAAATACGTTTATTAAAGATGCTGTAAATATGCCTAATGAGGCCCCGAGATTATTGCCTATTAGCATGAATACAGACATAGCAGTTGCACTAAAAACAAATAACATAAACAATACGAACAGAACGTACCTTTTCAACATCACATATCCCTCCACTCAACATTTTGAAAAGCAGACGCTAACCTTTAGATAACTTACACACAAAACTGGTGCCTGCAGTCAAAGGATACATCATTCACTCTATGTAATATTAATAAGTTATTTATATATTAACACGGTATCCATGTTTTTAAAATATAAAATGTATAGAGGCGTCTCTCGTGATCTCTACGATATAAAATTTTAAAGAACCTTATGATAAATAATAATGGTTATCATTTTCGCATTCATTGATTTAAATCAATTTGCATTCCTTTAAGCTCGTCAATGATGTGCGTACTACACTTATCATATGAACTTGGCCGCGGGAGAGGACAAGGGATATAAAAATCCCCAACTAAGTTTCTCGTTGGGGATTCCTCTTATACATTACCCATCAATATAGTTCGGGTCAAAATCAACATCGAGATCTCTTCTGTTCTTTACATCATACATTTTTTCGTAGACGTTTTTTCCTTCGTCAATCAGTTCATCAACTGCTAGTTCTCCATCATCAAGCTTATGCTGCTCTCTTTTTTCCATTCCAACACCTCCCTTCTCAGCGCCTGCATTTTATTATCATCACCCCACACATACTAACTATTCGGTTGGTTTGCACGAAAAATAGCCCTTCTCCTGGCCAAGGGGGCTCAAGAAAAGGGCTATTTGTACATCTAATCAACGCTTTCTATATTTTAAACTCGATTTCACATCACACAAACAGCTTCAAAGTATTAATCGACACCTCTTGTTCATATGCATACCCAAACCTGTACAAATTAGCTTCATCAAAAGCTCTCCCTATTAACTGCACTCCAATGGGTAACCCTGTATTCGAAAATCCGCAAGGGATGGACAAGGAAGGTAACCCTAATAAATTGGTTGGACCTGCAAAACGATTAATGGTCCAGCGGACGCCGGTATTGGATGCATCAAATCCGCTAGGGACGATATCTGGTGCCACAAGAGGAACTGTAGGTGTTAGCAATATATCAGCTTCCACAAGAACTCTATTAAACTCCTCTATCCCCTGGAGTTTGGTTTGCTGGGCTTGGATATACTGAACCGCTGTTATATCCTTTCCGGTGAGAATCCGCTCTCGTACTTCATCATCGAGTTCATCAGCGTGTTCTAGTACGGTTCTTTGATGAACAGTATAGGCTTCACTCCGAATCGTGACCTGATGGGCCATAGCGATTTCTTTCATATGAGGCAGATCAACTTCTTTAATCTTTGCACCTAATCTTTCAAAAACTTGAATTGCTTCCTCTACCCTCGCTAATACGTCGCTCTCTGCATTCTCGTAATAATAACCTCGCGGAATGCCAATGGTGGTCCCTTTGATCCCTTGCTCAAGGCGTCGTGTGAAATCTTCTACCGTCTTTTTGGAGCTATAGGGATCTTTGGGGTCATAACCTATCAATGTGTTGAGCATAATGGCATTATCTCGGATCGTTCTAGTCAATGGACCAACATGATCTAGTGTCCAGGCAAGTGGGAACACACCATATTTGCTTACTCTTCCAAAGGTCGGTTTCATCCCGACAATGCCGCAAAACGAGGCGGGATGTCGTATGGAACCACCCGTATCTGTGCCAAGGGCCGCATAACAAAGTCCCGCTGAAACCGCGGCACCCGAGCCGCTACTTGACCCACCTGGAACCTTCGAAAGATTATGGGGGTTTCTCACCGCACCGAAATAGGATCGGTCCCCCGTTGCCCCGTAGGCAAACTCATGAGTATTTACCTTTCCAAGGAGGATTGCTCCAGCTTCCTTTAGCTTTTCAACGACAGTAGCATCATGGTCAGGTATAAAATCTTGATATATACTGGAACCCATCGTAGTACGGACTCCTGCTGTATAAATGATATCTTTTAATCCAATCGGAATGCCATGTAGCGGACCTTTTACATTTCCGCTCTGGATGTCTTTTTCGGCTTGTGCGGCCGCTTCGATCGCATCTTCTTCTAACAAGGTGACAAAGGCATTTACCTTTGGATTCACTTTTTCGATTCGATTAAGCAAGCATCGGGTCACTTCTAACGGGGAGATCTCCTTTTCCCGATAGGCCTTCGACAAGCTTGCGATATCAAGTTTTAAAATACTCAGATCATCCTCTTTTGCCATTCTCACACCTCCAGATTTATGGTTTCACTCAAAATTCTAATACAATTCTAAATAATACACAAATAATTTCAAGTGCATGTGCACCAGATTTTGGTTGAGAATCCCATTTATCGGATATATTAATAGGTAGTACAAAATAGAGGTGAAAAAACATGACGGATTACAGCAACAAATCGGTTGAAGAACTCGAACAACTAAGCGAACATTATGCCAACGAAAACTTTGAAATTATGCGAGAGTTAGTTCGCCGAGGGGTAGGCAAAAATTTGCCGGATACACTTGAACATCCCAGCATGGTCCCAACGGAGGATGATTTTTAGATCGGTGGCCACAATGGCTGCCTTTTTTCTTGCTTCCCTTCCCCGTAGTGCTTGATCGCTCCACTCAATATACTTTTTCATATTCAAAACAGTCTTTAAGACTTTATAAGGATGGAACCAACGCCCATTTTCTGTTACTATTAATCGAACGCAATATATCTCGGCGCCTTGAACCATCACAAGCTTCCTATGCGGCCATGGCCGGCATCGGGAAATAGGTCTTCGGTCCTGATGTGATGTCTTGGGATCAAGATCAGTGACCTCCAACATTTCTTCTAGACTAGTGAATATAATTTTCACAAAGACTTTAAATGCTTGCTCGACCAGTAACCGGTTTATTTACTTTTTACTTTTTCAACATGATGTACATACGGCCAACAGTGTCTGAAGGATAAGAATATTATTTTTTTAAAATTAATTCTATAGTCATTCAGCAAATCCCTCCCCTTTTTAATATGATTCGGGGAACTCAAATCCTATGTCTTACGTCTTGTAGGTAATCAGTATCCGAAAGGTGGTACGATTTTCATGAGAACAATATGGATCCTGTGCTTGATCGCCATTATTTCCGCTTGTAGTGCAACTCCTGAACCTCCACCCGTCCCGGTTGATCTGCCAAAACCCGTTGAAGAGCCCAAGGAAGTTCCGGAGATGACAGAAGAAAACGCCGTTAAGTTATTGAATGCCTATAAAGATTCCTTCTTATCCCTGATTAAAGAAACTGCAGATGATCAGAAAGTAGATTCATTTGCCTCTAAGCGAGAAATTAAACAATACTTCCAACAGACGATGTCTGAGGAATTAGCCACACAGATGACAGATTCCTTCTTTACCGAAAAAGAGGACGGGGTATATGTCATCGCTCGGGGCGGTCCAACTTGGTTGGAAGAAAAATCTCCATTTAAATTTGAAATACTATCGGATCAACACATCAAAATCTTGCAAGAACGGGATAATGTTTACCTTGGCCATGTGATGATGGTTTATCATTTAAAACTGCAAGGTGATCATTGGGTTGTATCTGCAGCCGAGATGAATAATATAACCGAAGAACCGAAGGACGTTGCTTTGACTATACTGGATATGATTGCTGCAAAGGATATGGAGGGCTTGGTAGGGTATGTTCATGCGGAAAAAGGGGTGCTCTTCTCTCCCTATATTCATGTTGACGAAAAATCCCTCGTTTTTCAACAAAATCAAATGGGAGACTTTTTGAAGGATGAGCAGGTATACACATGGGGAGTGTCCGATGGCCAAGGAATTCCGATCGAGCTGACGCCGCAGGAATATTACCAGAAATATATTTACGACCGAGATTTTGTGGGGGCTGGTCAAATCCTTGTTGACCAATTTTCACAACGGGGGAATATGAGCAATAACCTTAAAGACGTGTTTCCGAACGGGGCGGTAGTAGAATTTTATGTGGAAGGTTCCAAGGAGTACGATGGCATGGATTGGGCAAGTCTCAACCTTGTGCTTGAGCAAAATGAACAGGGAAAATGGAAACTGGTCGCGATCATTCATGATCAATGGACGATCTAATGCAAGGGGCCCAGGTCTAGTGACCAGATGGGTCCCCTTTTTTTTCAACCAGAAAGCATATATTTGAAAAAACGACGCAAAAATTTTAAGTGGACGACCTCTCTACTACGGGAAAATGGGGGTTTAACTAGGTCAGTTATCCAATCAAAATATAGTTAGACTACATAAAATAATAGCAAGTTTAATAGAAAGGAGGGAATCCTGATGCCTAGATTCTACGCCTTTGTAGGAGGTTTGTTAGGAAGCCTTGCCTTGGCCCATGCTTCATTTACTGGAACATTGTCCGAAGTAGAGCCGTTTTTCGACATTGTTTCCATGATCACCTTGGTTGTATTTTCCGGTGCCCTGTTATGGGATGGTTTCAAAACCTTATTTAACCGATAAAATAAAAACTCCCACTTTTGGGAGTTTTTTTGGATTTATAGGGCATTTGTTTCAATTTCAAAACCGAGATCTTCGATCATTCCCCAATCCTGCGTCGGTTCTTGTCCTTCCGTTGTCAGGTAATCGCCAACGAAAATAGAATTCGCTGCATAAAGCCCCATGACTTGCAAAGATCTTAGATTCACTTCCCGTCCACCGGAGATGCGAATTTCCTTTGTTGGATTAACAAATCGCATCATCGCAAGAAGTCTTAAGCAATGACGCGGGTTAAGTTCTTTTCGCCCTTCCAATGGGGTTCCCGGTATCGCGTTAAGAAAGTTACAGGGGATAGAATCTGCATCCAGTTCCTTTAAGGAAAAGGCAAGATCGACCGCCTCCTCATGACTTTCTCCCATGCCAAAAATAGCCCCGGAACAAGGGGAAATTCCTGCCTTTTTTGCCTGTTGAACGGTATCCACACGATCCTCGTAGGTATGAGTGGTGGTGATATTCTCATAATTTTCCTTACTCGTATTTAAGTTATGGTTATACCGATGAACACCTGCCTCCGCTAATATTGCAGCGTGATCGGGATTCAGAAATCCAAGGCAACAGCATATTTTGAGATCGGTGGTCGCCCGAATTTCCTTTACGGCACTGATCACATGCTCGATTTCCTTGTCTGAGGGTCTTCGTCCTGAGGCAACGATACAATAAGTTCCCGCTTTTCGTTTCATCGCCTCCTGTGCCCCTTCCACAATCTTTTCCTTTGTCAGCCAAGCATATTTGTCAATCGGAGCTTCGGAAACGATAGATTGTGAGCAATATCCACAATCCTCAGGGCATAAGCCCGATTTCGTATTAATAATCATATTAAGCTTAACCTTTTTTCCAAAATAAGTACGGCGAATAACAAAAGCTGCTTGCAGCACCTCTAGCAATTCATCATCAGTGGACTGAAGGATAGATATTGCCTCCCATTTCGTAATAGGCTGCCCATCGATAATCTCCTTTGCCAATAGCTTCCAATCCCTCACAGTAAGTACTTTTTCCATTTTCCCACCCCTTATGTTAACTTAAACATTGATACATGTTAACAATTTTAGTTGATTCTACCATAATAGATTCGTAGTTGACAATAATTACCCCCAAATTGTAAACTAGTTTTACTATTTAAGTTAACAAAAGGATGATGAATATGCGGAATAACAATATCAAAATGATGGTCCTCGCTTCCCTTTTTGCCGCTATAATAGCTGTTTGTGCGCAAATTATAGTGCCCGTCGGTCCCGTCCCCTTTACTTTGCAAGTCCTTGCTATTAATCTAACAGGCATGATTTTAGGAAGTCGCTGGGGTGCGGTTTCTGCTGCGGTTTATCTAACTCTCGGTGCGGTGGGTGCTCCAGTTTTTGCTGGATTTAACGGGGGGTTTCAAGCACTTATCGGGAAAACGGGGGGCTATATCATTTCCTTTATTCCGGCGGCCTTTGTAATCGGGTGGATCATGGAGCGAGGGAAAGTAAGCGTTGGAAAAGCATTTCTGGCAAATCTATTAGGATTACTAATGATCTATGCCATGGGGACAGCTCAATTAAAGTTCGTCTTAAACCTGCCATGGGAACAAGCCTTTCAATTCGGAGTGATTCCCTTTTTGATTCCGGATTTAATTAAGTTGGGCCTGGCTTCCACCTTGGGGGTCGTCATTTTAAATCGCTTAACGCTTGCAGGACTTCGGACAAGGAAAACGAGCAGTCCCATGTAGGGTTGCTCGTTCATTTGGCATTTATACTGCTTCTGGAGGGAAAAGGATTATTATTCTTTTCTAACTGCTTTCCGTAGCATTTCTCGAAAAATAATCTGTTCCTCTCCTTCCAGCTTTTTAAAATGGGTCTCATTTCCAAATAGAAAGTTAATGTGATCTACACCAAAATCTCGCTGGAATTCCATAATTCTTTTTTGCGGTGTATAGACCGTTTTGAAATCCTCGGCAAAAACCTCATCTACTGAATCATCCCAATTTTTTTGTTCGGATTGTACATGTCGCCACTTTTGATACTTTCGATGGTATTTTGTGTCGAGCATTTGGTTCCATACGATATGGGCTATTTCATGAATCAAAGTCCGATAAATAACTGCTTTGTTATCATTTAATTGGGTATACCTGGGATAAATGGTAATTAGTTTATTTCTTACAGTTGCCATGATGAGAGTGGGAGTCCCATCCCGATACATAATGCCAGGGTGTTCGGCATATCCGACCTCTATCGAAATTCCTGTCAAATCGAGACCTTCTTGTTTGATGTCGGAAAGAATTACGTCGATCGTTTCCTCCACCAACGATGGCGAGAACACATAAAATTCACGAGAATCATGCAGATAGATAAGGTCTCCATTTTTCTCAGCAATCATTTGCTGAACCGCTGGGCTTGCCAGCGGTGCATCCTTTTGTCCTTCACAACTTAAAATGATGAGCATCAACAACAGTCCTAACAAGATCAACGCTCGTTTTTTCATTATTTCCACCACCGAGGTTTGGAGCATGTGTTATTTCTCTTTTATCATTTTAAAGCTGATTTTTATAAAAGGATGTGAAAGATTTGTGGAGGATCTCTAGCAATTAAAAAAAGCCCTCTAGAGAGGGCTATCGACTGTTATTTCTGTTCTCGGGCTGCCCGAAGTGCAGCGGATTCTTCCTCATTCGGACCATAGACACCTGGCGGCACAACACCAGCTTGGCGCATCAGAATCGTCATTTGACCGCGGTGATGGATTTGATGTTTGACAACCAAACTTAATAAACCACTATAGGTTGTATCGATAAAGCCAAACAACGAAAGCCCCTCCGCTAACTTCCCATCAGTCCATTGTTCTTTGAGCGCTGTCATTGCAACTTCGCTCATCCGGCGATATCGATCCGCGATCTCAGCCGCACTGGTGGGTGTTGGTGTCTCATAACTGGGTGCATCAATTTGTAATCCACCTGCCCCAAGCAGCACAGGAATCGCACCTACCAAGTGCCAAGCCAATTCCCCCAATGTTCTTTGTTGTGCTTCGGATACGGTTTGCTTTAGCGATTCATCCGTTAATGCTTCTAACACTTTCATGGTTAGGCCACTCTCAAGGTTCCAATCTACTATAAAGTCTTCAATGGTTCGATAGTTCACTGCGATCGCTCCCCTTTCTTATGTACAAGATAGGAAAATTATACCACTTCGCAATCTGATCAGCTATATAACGGAAAAATTTTCCGGTATCCTCAAAATTGAGGGCGAGAACATGAAGGATAGCGGAAAGTTCTTCCGCTATCTTGTCCACTTCTGCGGTTATTAACGTTACATACTTCAATAACGGAAAACTTTTCCGTAACTTGGTTCAAGTCAATCCGTAAATTTTAAATAGTGGAAAGTTTTTCCGTTATTATATTAATCTTCTCTC
>Ga0180215_1006033_pt1 | contig 10136 bp, 9 predicted proteins | sample eDN3rd37CBELigBY_FD_128871 | JGI IMG/M metagenome (GOLD analysis project Ga0180215, IMG submission 128871) | Enriched backyard soil microbial communities from Emeryville, California, USA - eDNA 3rd pass 37_C BE-Lig BY (version 2) (version 2) | ecosystem: Environmental > Terrestrial > Soil >...
CACGCCGCCGACGCCGACGCTACCGGCCGCTCCGGTTCCGCCCTGGCCTCCTTGTCCTCCCGCGCCACCGACTCCCCCGAGGGGCCGCGGTGGCTCGACGTCACACCCGGCCAACGCGTAGCTCACGATCGCGAGCACCACGCGAAGCGATTCCAAATGCTTTCCTCCTGCCGAGGAGGGCGAGCTTTTCAGATGCGACTCTACGCTGCGGACAGACAACCGAAACGGTCGTGGGTCTCGAACGTATCACCATCGATTCGCCGACCGAGCTGCAACCGACCACTTGAGACCGCCCACGAATACCCGGACCTAAGTCTCAGATGGAGTTCGAGGCGATCGCCGGTGCCCACTCGACTTGCCTACCCAAACGCGCAGAGCGTTGGCACCTCCCAGGGAGCTGACGAATCCCCTCATTTTGAGCAACCAGCGAAAGCGCTGGTTCCCCCGCGAGTAGCTGGATGAAACGTTCGACGAGGGGCTTCAACCGGTCGTCCCCCATCCTTGGAATCATCCCGAAATAGCTCCATCCTTGGGTCAGCAGCGAATGGGTCCTTGTCTTTACGGTGTTCACCTTGAGCATGCGATCGAGACCGATGTCCTCGCCGGCCTGTCCGAGTAGCGTGAGGTACTCGTGACCGATTGCGGCGATCAGGAGCAGGCGATCCCGACGCTCGGCATTGCGCACATGGGTAGCCGAAAGGCCCCAGCCGTACCGAGGATCCTTGGTGTCCCGAAAGTTTTCCTCGATGGTGAATCGCTTGGAGTAGAGGCGGATCGCTTCGTCGGCGGACCTGTTGTCGCTCACCGCCAGATGCCACGCTTCCTTCATCCCGGAACGCTTTACCGTGACCACGGAGCCCAACTCGTACCTGCTCCTGGTTACACCAGCGCCTGGCAAATGCAGCGCTCGCCCGTTTCCAGGCGTCCAGCCCTTGGCCGGGCCAACAGAGCCCTCCGCGCTCTCGACGACGATCGTTCCTCGGAACCTGATGACGAACTGGAATCCCTCCGCCCGCAGGAACTCGTAGAGCGCGGCGTCGCCGAAGCCTCTATCCGCGAGGACGGTCACCTTCGTCTCCAGCGGAACCACCTGCCGAAACTTCGAGAGCAGGTCTTCCTCGAAGGCGCGCTGCCAGCCCTTCATCTCCGACTTGAGCCCGGTTACCCACATCAGCGGCGTCGCTCGGCTCCGTTCAGTCACCAGGTAGAGGCAGAGCGTCGAGTGGTCGTCGGCGTCGAAGTCCGTCCAATCGAGGGCTACGACCAGTTCCTGTCGTCCGTGGATGATGTACGGCACCCAGCGGCCGAAGAAGTCCCAGACCGAAAGCCGGGCGTTGCTGAGCAGCCGATCGACCTGCTTCGTCGTGTGATTGCGGTCGAGATTCATCACTTGGGCGAGTCCCAGCCCGATCGTGTGAACGGCGAGTACCGCGGTGTGTTCGAGTCCGGTGACGGCATTGGCGAGCGAGAGTACCCGCTTGGCGTGCATGTCCTCTCCGGCAATTTCCTCAACGAATTCGTAGATCTTCTGGACTTCGATCGGGCGTGCACTCATGGAGTCGCACGATGATCCTCTTCCGTCCGAACTTCAACAGGGGGTCAGCCGATGGGCAGTGGAATGAGGGGATCGCTCAGCCCAGGGAGAGGATCCCGCCGCAGGGTCCTGTCGCAACCCACCGTTGAGACCACCGAGGAACGCCAGTTTGCCTAGACCGTGTGTGTCGCACTCAAAAACTTGACTGCCCCACCCATGTCGACGACCCTTACACTTTGACCCAGCCGAGGCTTTTGCGCGCCTCCGTTGACTGACAGACAGGTAGGGGGGACATGGGCAATGCCCTGAGTTCGTTCGATCAGTTTAGCGAGGAAATACTCGCCAAGACTCCGCTGTTCGTTATCGGAAGTGGATTTTCGATCGGTGCTGGTATACCGGGGATGCCTTCATTGGCATCTTGGTTGACGAAGAATGTTGTTTCATCGCAAGAAGACGCCACTGCATGGCATCAGATCGTCCAGCAGTTAACCTCTGGCGTCGGTCTAGAGGCTGCGTTACAAAACGCAGGAGCCATCCGTCCAGCACTTCGTGACTCAATTGTACAGTGGACCTGGCGGTTCATTCGCAGTCATGAGCTCGACGCACTGATTCGGAGCGCTAAAGGCGAAGATGTCACCGGACTCGCGTGCCTACTTCAACGCTTCTCAAATTCCACGAACACTCGAGTCGACATTCTTACGACAAATTACGATCAAGTCATCGAGTGGAGTTGCGGCGTAGCCAACTGGTCCGTATGGGATGGGTTCGACGGAAACGCGCTAGCAAAACCGATTCTGCACGACAAGTGGCTCGTCCAATCGCACGGGGGCTCAAAATCTAGGAAGGAAGCTTCCGCAAGCCCTTTCCGACATGTACGGCTATTCAAGGTCCATGGGTCGGTTTCATGGTTCAAGCGCGATGGAAGTCTAATCAAGCTCCCGGGACTGCATGAGTCTGATCTGTCTACTATCATCAACGAGGGCTTCCAGCCGACACTCGTGACTCCAGGAACCGACAAATACCTCGAGGGGTACCAAGACCCGTACGGCAGCATCTTCGCCGAAGCACATCGAGCGATTGACGCGGCCCGCGCGCTAATTTTTATTGGTTTTGGCTTTAACGATTTTCATGTTCTGGGACCGCTAGAAGGAAAGCTGACCGATCGAAGCATACCGAAGCTGATTATCACAAAGCATTTCAGTAAACCGCTGATTGATCGCATTGAAACCAAAAAAATTCGAAGCTTTACTGCGGTCGAGGATGGCGGCCCCCTTCGATCGTCTATCAAGAGCGATCTCATCGACTCCTCAGCTACAGAAGCGGGGAGATGGACCCTGGCTGGAATGTTAGCCGGTGCCTGGGGCCTGGAGGAGCAGACATGAGCGTGCCTGAGCTGATGAAAATTCCCGAAAGTGAAATGATTGGACCCGTTTTTCGCGTGGACAGCCACAGCGCCTCGGTAACGGTTCGGGACGAGGAGATACTCCGACGAGTTAGCGTCAACGGACTAGTAGTCGTCGATACTTCTAACGCTAACATGCGCCTCGTCGGGCGGGTAAGCAGAGTCGTGCGCCTCGAAGGCGAGGTTGCCGATTCAGACGACGTCCTACGCCAATCCCGAAGCGTCGTCCACGTTGACGCTCTCGGAACACTGCGAGGGCCTGGAGGGGGCCGAAAGAGACCATCCTTTAGCCGGGCAGTAGAGATTCTACCGGAGGTTGGAGCCAACTGCTTCATGCTGACTGACTCAAGACTCTCGGCATTTACAAGCCTGATTAGTGAGGAGACGAAGGCGACGCAAAATCCCCTTACTCTTGGCAGTTACTCCCTTGCACCAGATGCTAAAGCAATTCTCGATGGCGATGCCTTCTTTCAGAGACACGCGATGATTGTAGGGTCGACGGGATCCGGTAAAAGCTGGACTGTCGCTACGATTGTTGAGCAAGCTGCGGGCCTATCGTCCGCAAACATGATTGTCTTTGACTTGCACGGTGAGTATGCACCCTTATCGCAGCACCCAAACGTGGCGCGATACAAAATTGCGGGGCCTGGGGACCTCGGAAAAGTGACCGATAACGTTCTTTTCCTTCCATATTGGCTACTAGGCTATGAGGACATGTTGGCGTTGCTCCTCGACCGAAGCGATGAGAACGCTCCGAACCAAGCGATGGCCTTCAGTCAGGCCGTTATTGCCGCTAAGCGGGAGAGCTTACAGAAGGCCGGCATGTCAGTTGACCTCGAGACATTTACGGTCGACAGCCCGGTCCCCTATGACATTCAGCGGGTCCATGATGCCATCTCTTTCCAGAACACTGAACGGGTGGCCGGGGCAAAAGGAGAGAAGAACGGACCGTTCCATGGAAAGTTTGACCGCTTCTTGCCCCGCCTCGAGGCAAAGAGAACGGACCGACGGCATGGATTTATGTTTCACCTCGGTTCCAGCCAGCTTTCTGTGGAGTATCTGAACGAATTGGCAAACAAGCTAATGAGGGCCAATGACGGGAAGAATGCTGGAGTCAAGATCATCGATTTCTCAGAAGTGCCCTCCGACATTATTCCAATCGTTCTTAGCCTGGTAGCCCGCTTGGTATTCCACGTGCAGCAGTGGGCCCGCGCGGAGGGCCGACACCCGATAGCTCTCGTTTGCGACGAGGCTCATCTCTATTTGCCTGCCCGTCAGGCAGCAGACGCCGCAGAGGCCCGGGCTCTCGCTCACTTCGAACGCATCGCCAAGGAAGGGCGCAAATACGGGCTTGGCTTGCTGATCATCAGCCAAAGGCCGGCCGAGTTGAATGTTACGATCATGAGTCAGTGCAATAATGTAGTAGCGTTGCGGTTGGCTAACCAAGCAGATAAGACGGCGGTTGCTAACCTGTTGCCCGAGAATCTCGGAGGATTGCTCGAGATTCTGCCGACCTTGGGGGTCGGAGAAGCAGTTGTAGTGGGAGACGCCTGCATTTTGCCAAGTCGCATTAGGATATCTGAGCCTCTCCATAAGCCATCATCGGAGACCGTCAAGTTCTGGACGCGATGGAGTGCTGAAGCTTCCGTACAGGATCTGGAACAGGCGGTATTGTCTTACAGGCGGCAGACAAGCGCGCCAAAGTAGGGATATCAACGAAGAGTCTGGCTCCCCCTTGGAAACGACCGCGCGATTTCGACCGCTACTGCGATCGCCCGCAGGTTCGGGCTCGAGCTTGCGAGCCCGTAATGCTCGGTGGGCACAGCAACACGATGGTGCATCTGGCGCCCCTCCCTCTCGTCGCGCGGGTGGCGACGGGGACCGGCCTCGTTCGCAGCGGCACCGCGTGGCTCGCGCGCGAGGTGGAGGTCGCCCGGTACGTCGCGGCGGTCGGCGCACCTGCGGTCCGCCCATCGACGCTTCTGGACCGGGGACCTCACACGCACGACGGCATAGCCGTCTCGTTCTGGAGTCTGGTCGCAATTCGCCCCGAGCCTGCGGACCTGGAGGCGGCAAGCCGATCCCTGCGGCGCTGCCATGAAGCCCTCGACGGCTACGCCGGCGAATTGCCTGCCTTGGGCGTGATCGACGAGACGCTCCGACTGCTCGACCATCCGCGCGTCGCCGCTTCCCTCTCTGACGAAGACCGCCACCTCTTGGACCGGTTCGCCGCTCGATGGAACGGTGCACGTGAGTTCCTCGACGGCGTTCGGATGCGCCCGCTCCACGGCGACGCCCACCTGCAGAACCTCTGTTGCACGGAGGCCGGCCCGATCTGGGGCGACTGGGGGGACGTGTTCGCCGGCCCGATCGAGTGGGATCTCGCCTGCCTCATCTCGGCCTCGATCGTCCTTGGCGGCGGGAGCGAGGCGGCGGCGTTTCTGCCAGCCTATGGCGGCGACCTGGACGCTGACCTGCTTGGCCTCATGGCCGAGGCCCGCACCCTACAGGCTGTCGTCTGGGCATCTCTCCTGTCGAGCGACGCGGTGCGGAACCCACGGCTGCGCGCGAAGCTCGCTTGGCTTCAGTCGCGACTCAGCCAGCGGGGGTCGCGAGGTACGCGACCCGAACCGGATCCGAGCCTCAGCCCAGCGGCTGGCGACGCTGTCCTCTGCCAAACCCCTCGCAAGCGGCGGACGCCAGGTGCGGATCGCCGACCTGCGTACCATCTCGGCGGCTCGCCCACCCTCTCGATGGTTTCCACGCGACTGACGACGGCTCGGCGCTCGCCTCGACCTAGGCGGGAGCGCGGTGGCGATCGCCAAGCGGCGGCGCTCGAGCTCTGCCAAGTGAGCTTCGTCGCTTGCCGGCTCCGACGTCCCTTTGGCAGCTATTGCGACCGATCGAGTTCGCATCTTCGCACTCCACGCACTATTGAACCCCGATAGCGTCAGGTAGCTCGAGGCCGGAGCGCAGCGGCCTCAGCTGGAGTGAAAGCTGTGCCTGGTCCATTGAAAACGTCCGAGAAGAGAGTCCTGGTCGTTGGGGCAAGCGGTGCGATCGGTCGCCCCTTGTGCGTCCGCCTTCGCGCGGAAGGGCATGTCGTGTTCGTGATCCACCGATCGGCGCAGAGCGCGGCTGCGCTCCGTGCTCTCGGCGTCACGCCGCTCTCCCCGAACGTGTTCGACGACGCGGAGGTCGGCCAGGCGTTCGAGGTCGCTCGGCCGGACGTCGTCATCCATCAACTTACAGCGCTTCCCAAGGCGCTGAATCCGCGCGCCCTGGCGAAAGCTGCGCAGACCACGGCGGACCTTCGACGGCAGACGGTCCCTCTCTTCGCCCGGCACGCAGCGCGTGTGCGCGCGCGTTTCATCGCGCAGAGCATGGCGTTCGTGACGACGCCGCAAGGACCTGCGGTCCTCGACGAGACCGCCCCGCTATGGCTCGACGGTCCTCGCCCCATCGCGAAAACGAACGACGCGATCCGAGTTCTCGAGGACGCGACGCTGGAGGTGTCCGGTCTGGCGCTTCGGTACGGCTTCTTCTACGGCCCCGGCACGTGGTACGCGCGCGGTTCGACGTTCGCGCGCATGGTGCAGAAGCGCATGATGCCCATCACGGGAAGCGGCGAGGGGCGGTCTTCGTACATCCACATCGACGACGCGGTCGACGCGACCGTGCGCGCGATCGAGCGAGGAGACAGCGGCATCTACAACGTCTGCGACGACGAGCCGGTCTCGCAGAACGTATGGATCCCCGAGGTCGCCCGGCTCCTCGGCGCCAAGCCGCCGCACCGCGCGCCGGCATGGCTCGCCGGGCTCATCGGAGGACCGGCCGCGAAGTTCTACGGTGTCTCCCTCCGTGGCGCCTCGAACGCGAAGGCGAAGGCCGAATTGGGGATCACGCCGCGCTCATGGCGCGATGGGTTTGCGACCGAATTCGGCCGAACGGCCGCAGAAGCAGCCTGATTGACGCCACCGCGACCGTCGCAAGCCGGCAGAGCCCGCTTCCGTTCGCAGAGGGTCCGGGCGGACGATGTCCGGCGTGAAGCCGCCAACGCGGGACCAGCCCATCGACGCGGGTCAGTGCCTGACAGGCCGAGCTTTTTTGTCGACGGATTTCTGGAGCTTCGAGCTCAATTCGGACCATTCGGAAGTGAGAAGTTCGGCCGAGTAGCGTCGACCGTCGCAGAGCGCCTCGCCCTCGACCTTGAACCCTCGCCGATCCATGAACATGCAAATCGCGCGCATCGCAAAAGGACTCGCGCGGCACGTTTGCTCGTCGAGACATTTGAACCATTTTTCGGTCAGGGCCGAACGGAGTTTGGCAAGGAAGGTTCGATCGAACTCCCGATCGGAATCGCCCCAAACCAAAGAAAGAAGAAAGCCTAGATCCGTGGTGCTCCACTCTCGCTCGTTTCCCTCCCGAAAGGCGCGGCGAAGGCGAGCTCGCAAGTCAGGTGGAAGAGGGAGGTCAGCCTTTGCTCGAAAAACTCCAACGCCTGGACTGAAACCGGCCGACCCCGATTTCCTGCTGAGGTCTTCGATGGCGAATTCGGAAACGACGCCTCCAGAGATGATCAGTTCAGCCAGAGTGACTTCATCGTTCCTATGGGCGCGAGGGTCCAAAATCTGAACTATCGCGCTCTCAATCGAGAGGTCTCCCGGCTCATATCCACTCCAGGCAATACAGCCGGTTTCCAACGGCTTGATGAACACGATCTCAATCTCTCCCGGCCTCTCGCTGGACACGGGGCGACGGTAGAGCGACAACAAAGTGTCGCCGAAGGAGCGCGAACCTGTACGGTACTGCACATATTCGAGGCCTGCCGGACCCTTTAGGACGCGGCTGACCCGAGCTGTGACGATCGTCTGTTCATGGCCCAACCACCAGCAGCCCGCCGCGTAATCGCTCACTCCTGCCCAATCGATCTCCTCGACGACAGCGATCAACTCGGCGCCCCGCACGAGCTCCAAAAATGGTTTCCTGGGAAACCCCGAAGCAAGCGTGTGGACGGGCGTGAAAAGAAGGACGCCGATCAGGCAGGAGAGCGTCAACTTCTCGCAAGAGACAAAGAAGGCACCCCTCGTTCCCTTCGTCCCCATTTGCTTCCTCCGCAGATTCTGCTCCTCGTGCTTTTCAGCATATCTCAACGCTTCCGGGGAGGCAGGCAGGTGCCGGATCGCTGCTGTTGCGACGCGGCTGTCTCTTCTTGGCCCAAGCTGGGGTACCATCGTTTCGACGAGGTGATGAATGACGGCACAAAACGCATTCGCAGAGACTTCCACCGGCCGCGCCGTGGCGTCTGCTACCGCGATCGCCCGGCGGTTCGGTCTCGATCCCAGCGAGGCCGTGGTGTTCGGTGGGCACAGCAACACGATGGTGCACCTGGCGCCCCTCCCCCTGGTCGTACGCGTTGCGACGGGGACCGGCCTCGTGCGCAGCGGGCCGGCGTGGCTCGCGCGCGAGGTTGAGGTCGCCCGGTACCTCGCGGCTGTCGGCGCGCCGGCGGTCCGACCATCCACGCTCCTGGACCCAGGCCCCCACATGCACGACGGCATCGCGGTGTCGTTCTGGGAGTTGGTCGCGATTCGTCCCGAGCTGATCAGCCAGGAAGCGGCCGGCCAATCGCTGCGGCGCTGCCATGAAGCCCTCGAAGGCTATGAAGGCGAACTGCCTGCCTTGGGCGTGATCGACGAGACGCTCCGCCTGCTCGACTATCCGCGCGTCGCCGCTTCCCTCGGTAACGAAGACCGGCTCCTCTTGGACCGGGTCGCCGCTCGCTGGATCGGTGCACGTGAATTCCTTGATGGCGTTAGGCTGCGCCCGGTCCACGGAGACGCCCACCTGCAGAACCTCTGGTGCACGGAGGCCGGCCCGATCTGGGGCGACTGGGGACGTGTTCGCCGGCCCGCTCGAGTGGGATTTGGCCTGCCTCGTGTCGGCCTCGACCGTCCTTGGCGACGGGAGCGAGGCGGCGGCGCTACTGCGAGCCTATGGCGGTGAAGTAGACGCGGACCTGCTCGACCGCATGATCGAGGCCCGCACCCTCCAGGCTGTCGTCTGGGCATCTCTCCTGTCGAGCGACGCGGCGCGGAACCCACGGCTGCGTGCGAGGCTCGCTTGGCTCCGGTCGCGGTTCAGCCAGCACGGCACGCGAGGTACGTGACCCGAATGATCGGATCCGACCCTCGGTCCAGACGCGCTGCGGTTTGACGCGGGCTTTTTTCCGTGGCGGGATCGAAGTGACCACCGCTCGAGGAGGCCTGCCATGCGAGCACTGGGTACCGGCTTGGTGTTGGGCGCGCTGGTCTTCTTGCTGCCCGGTGTGGCATGGACGGCGCCTGCGGATGCCGAGGTCGATCAGGCCTTCGAACCAGCGCAGCCAAATCGCCGGGATTCAGGCCGGCTGGTGGTTCTCGGTGGGCTCGGAGTGCCCGACCTCGTCTTCGTCGAGGCCGACTACTCGATCTCGCGAGGGCTCGCGATCACCGCGCGTGCCGGAGGGCTCCCGCCGCTCCTGAATCGCATCTCGGCCGGTCTCCTTGGCCTCGTCCCACTTTCATCGGACACCGCATTGGTGCCGCGCCACGCGCTGGGATTCCAGGCCGAATTCTCGGGCATGGCGGTAGCGAACGTGAACCTGGACGACCGGGTGTACGGGCCTGGAGAGCGACCCGACGACCGGACATTCCGCACCACGATCGGTCCGACCTTGTCCGCGGGCTACCTCTTCACGTCTCTGAGAGGCCTCCATCTGCGCGTGATGGGGGGCGCCTTCATCCCGGTCGTTGGAGACCTCGACCGGCCCGTGGCGAACATTCAGCTCGGCCTCGGCGGTCTGCTCCGGTAGCACGCTTCAGGGTTGGTCAGTCAGGCGCGCACGTGAAGTACGAGACTCGGACGACCGCCTCCGGACGCGGGATGTAGAGCGGGGCGAAGTCGATCACGTTCGAACGGCGGTCGTACGTCCACGCTCGTCGCCCGTCGTACCCCAGGCGCGGAAGCACGGTGCCGTCGATGCGCAGGAGGAGGTCCGCTTCGTCGACGATGCCGTCCCGGTTGTTGTCGATGGGAAGGCTCGACAAGAAGTAGCGGGTCGGGGACGAAAAGCGCGGGACCAGGTCGCCCCACTCCCACCCGTCCGCGCTTAGCGAGCAGATGTCCAGGGCGATGCCGTTGGAGTTCTCCGTGAGGGCG
>Ga0180215_1006034_pt1 | contig 10134 bp, 9 predicted proteins | sample eDN3rd37CBELigBY_FD_128871 | JGI IMG/M metagenome (GOLD analysis project Ga0180215, IMG submission 128871) | Enriched backyard soil microbial communities from Emeryville, California, USA - eDNA 3rd pass 37_C BE-Lig BY (version 2) (version 2) | ecosystem: Environmental > Terrestrial > Soil >...
CACCAAGATAATATCGGTAGGCAGTAATGACTGCCAGTACTATTAGATATAATTTAGTACCGCCATATAGCGAACCCAAAATAAAAGGTACCGCTCTTAAGTCATAGATAAACCCAGGCCCTATAGAAAATGGAAAACTCATACATAAAATAATCGTCAAAAGCGTTGTACCTAAATATATAAAGAAAGAGGATTTATTTTTTACTTTTGGGTTATCTAAGATCAAAACTTGATGAAAAAAAGTAAGCTTATTATAAAAAATACATTTAATGCCATCGATTCTAAATCATTTAGCATCCTGTTCCCCCTTGAAGTAGACAAAATCTGCACAAAAAACCTTTCCTCTGAAAAAGGTTATCACCTACAATTAAATTCTATATTTCGTTAGGTAAATCCTCCTAATTTTTTCTTATTTCTGAAAGATTTCGACAAAAAAAGAAACTCCTTCGCGGATAAACCAAGGAGTTTTCATAACTTTGATCGTTTGGCCTCTATTTGCTTTATCACTTTAGCAGGATTACCCGCAACTACCACATTGTCGGGAAGATCTTTCGTTACGATGGAACCCGATGCAATGACGACATTATTCCCTACTTTGACGCCTGGGTTAATGACCGCTCTTCCTCCAATCCATACATTGTCCCCAATTTGAACCGGTTTCCCAAACTCAACCCAGGAAATGCGCTCCTGTGGATCGATAGGATGAGAAGCGGTATAGATATGAACCCCTGGACCGATCAAGCAGTTGTCCCCGATTCGAACTTCACAAACATCTAATATGACACAATCAAAATTAGCATAGAAATTTTCACCAACATGAATGTTGTAGCCATAATCGCAGCGAAAGGTAGGTTCAATGTAAAAATTTTCTCCAGTAGACCCCAACAACTCCTTTAGGATTTCCTTGCGTTTCGAATCCTCCGTTTCTAACGTTTGATTATAGAGTCTAGTTAGCCTCCTGGCATTTTGACGTTCTCCTACTAACTCACTGTCAGCCGGATTATACCGCTCGCTGTTTAACATTTTGCTTTTTTCACTACGCATCGTCCTTGGTTCCCTTTCATTTATTATTTGGATTATCTATATGAAGAGCTACTCGAATTTAAGCGGAGTTTTTTCCGTTATTTAAGATTTACAAATAAAAAAGGAGGCTGACTCAAAATCGAGCCGCCTCCATTAATCGATCAACCAGTATTGCGTAGTCCCGCTGCAATACCATTAATTGTTAATAACACTTCTTCTAAAAGTTCGTCATCAGATCCACCGTTTTCTTTCAATTCACGAAGTTTAGAAATTAATTCCACCTGTAAAAAGTTTAATGGATCTACATAAGGATTACGTAAGCGGATAGAGTCTTGAATATTGGCCGAATGGTCCAATAACTCACGCTGTTGCGTGATGTCTAAAATAACCTGCTTCGTCCGCATATATTCGTCTCTTACTAGCTCAAACAGCCTATTTCCTACGTTTTCATCCTTGACTAATGTAGCATATTCTTTGGCTGTTGTGATATCCGCCTTCATTAAAGCCATTTGCAGGTTGTCTATGATAAGACTAAAGAACGGCCATTTCTTATACATATCACGCAGCAATTGAAGGTTGGCTGGATTTTCAGCAAATGTTTGCAATCCGGTTCCCGCAGCATACCAAGCCGGTAATAATTGGCGGCTTTGCGTCCAAGCAAACACCCAAGGAATGGCGCGCAAATCCTCAAAACGCTCACTGCCCTTCCGGCTGATCGGTCTTGATCCGATATTTAATGCACCTAATTCAGGAAGAGGTGTCGCTTGTTTGAAATAGGTAAGGAAGTCTTTATCCTCGAACACCATATCCTGGTATTTCTTGAGAGAAATGCTGGAAATCTCATCCATTGCTTCTACCCATTCTGGTGAACGAGTATAACTATTTTCCGTTTCATGGGAAACTCTTGCTGCACCCGTTAGGATGGCCTTTGTCGCTTGTTCCAAACTACGGTAAGCAATATCGACCATTAAATAGCGGGAAGAAAGAACTTCACCCTGTTCGGTAATTTTCACCCCGTCACCCAATGTTTCGGCTGGTTGGGAAAGGATACTCCGGTTCAACGGACCGCCTCCGCGTCCCAAGGATCCGCCGCGTCCATGGAAGAACTTCAAGCGTAAATTATATTTATTAGCCATCTCATGAATTTCGAGTTGGGCTTTATACAGCTTCCAGTTGGCCGCTAGGGTTCCGCCGTCTTTGCTGCTGTCGGAATAACCTAACATGATTTCCTGTAAGTCCCCTCTTAAGCTTAGGTGCCTGCGGTAGATATCCATTTGGAATAAGGTTTCCAGGATTTTAGGTCCGTCGTTCAGATCATCAATCGTTTCTAATAAAGGAGCAACATTCAGATAACTCTCAATACTTCCATCTGGATGATAACGGAACAATCCTGCTTCTTTTGCCAAGACGAGAACTTCAAGAATATCACTCGCTGACTGCGTCATACTCACTAAGTAAACCTGGATACATTCCCTGCCGAATTCCTCGTGGGCCCGACGAATCATGCGGAACACACCCATCATTTCCGTTGTGGAAGGAGAATGCTTATCAAAAATAGAAATCAGCGGCCTTGGATCTTGAAGTGCATTTTGCAAGATCTTAACTTTTTCTTCTTCAGAGAGCTTGCTATACTCTTTCACCACGCCAACACGAGCTAAAATCTCTTCGATCGCCGATTGATGTTCCAAGCTGTGGTTTCTGATGTCTAATGTCGCTAAGTGGAAACCGAACAGTTCAACCTGACGGATCAGTTTAGTTAAGATTCGCATTTCATGTCTGGAAGACGTATGCATTTTAATACTTCGTTGGATCATCGAGAGGTCATCTAAAAACTCACTGGCCTGGCGGTATCCATTTTCACTCTTACCAACGTTATGAAGTTTTTCTAACATGATAAGAAGTTTAATACGATACACTTCATGGGTGATTCGCCATCTTTTTTGCTCCGGCACGATGTGGTTTTCTTTCTCAATCGAGTCCAGCAATTCCTTGCTTACTTCCACACGGTTGGTCGAATGAGTAAGCATCTCCATTAATTGAAGCAGGGCGGAATTGTAGTGTCTTAACGTTAGTGCCCGCTGTCTTTCCAACGTATTCCAAGTCACTTCAGAAGTCACAAAAGGATTCCCATCACGGTCTCCGCCAATCCAGGAACCAAAGCGAAGAAAATTGGGAACCTGAATTTTTCGCTGATATTTGTCTTCCAATACTTCTTCTAGCTCTTGATGAACGCGGGGCAGTACCTCAAATAAGGTTTTGTCAAAATAATAAAGCCCATTCGAAACTTCATCCATGACGGTTGGTTTATGGTCTCTAATATCGTTCGTCTGCCATAATACAAGCACGCGATTATATAGAGCATCCTCAATTTGACTTCGTTCATGCTTTGTTAAAGAGGACTGATCCAATAATTGAAGGAGCTCTGCAATCCGATGATGATGCTGTAGGATTGTCCGTCTCGTTGCCTCCGTTGGGTGCGCGGTCATAATTAGTTCAAGTGAAAGCGTCTGCAAGGTTTGTTCTACGGTTTCCGCTGAAACCTTACCTTCCAGCAATGAATCCACTGCTTGTTCAATCGAGTCGCTTTGCACGATATCCTCATTACGATGGTATTCGCGACGACGGCGAATGCGGTGGTTCTGCTCAGCGATATTCACTAGCTGTAAAAAAATTGAAAATGCACGAATCACATGCGTTCTCATCGGTGGCTGGGTTTCAAGGATCTCACTCTTTAATTTCTCATAGGTTGTTTCGTCGTAGCGTTCTCTCAGTGATTTTGCTAAACGTCGAATTTTTTCCACCTTATCAAATAATTCCTCACCGCACTGATTTTTCAGTACATCCCCTAGCAAACTGCCAAGAAATCTGACGTCTCGGTGCAAGGGACTAAAGCTTTCGTTTTCTTTCTCCTGTTGTACTTGGTTGCTCATGTTCCACCTCCGGTTAGTCTTGCTTATCCCGTTATGAAGGAATTTTTCTCATTATTATATCACACTGGCTCTCGTTCGTAAGGGACCTTTGTAAAAACAGAACACCTGTATCCCACGAAGTCTAGTGCTTATTATAACAAAGCCCGACGGTTTTGTGTTGAGCTTTCTTTTCAAAACTGTCAAATAACGCAAAAAGGACTTTCCCATCGAAAAGTCCTAATTTGCTATATCCATCATTTTTAGTAATCGTTCATAGACCTTCATCGACTCTTGATAGTCGGGATCTTGTCCTTGCTTTTTTGCTACATCATGGTCAGTGAGCACAAAATGGTGCTTTGGTTGAACATCATGGCGAGCCAAACAGCTTTTCACACAAGCCAAAGGACACCCATCAATCGCAATGATATCACGCCCCGATTTTGCGGTTAAAACAAGCGGTCTGACGTCACCGCCAACACCTGCAATACACGACATCTCAGCAATTTTTTCTCGGTCCATGCGGATCGCAATCAGATTAGCCGTTTGCGCTGCCGAGGAACATCCAGAACAGGAATAGACGAGAGGAAAGTCACTTCTGTTCATCGGGTTACCCCCTTTTTTACGTATCATTATACGCCAGGCCATCGAATTAATCTGTGATGATCCTCACGAACCCTTTACACCCAAAGAGAAGGATCCTATCACTCCGACAGGGTCCCGTCCCTTCTCACATTATCTAGCAGCCTCAGTCTGTCCGCCATCCGCTCTTCCTAAATAACGATGGTAGAGGTATTCAACCACTCCTAATGCGAATGTAAGAACAATTAATTCTCCGATAGATAAAGACCAATTCATCCAATCAGCCACTAACCAAAAATAAATAAAAGTCAGGGCTGCATCGGCAAGCGTGGCCACCGTATTGTTTCCAAGTCGAAGGATAATTTGGTCGCCTAATATATAGGCAACTACACTAAGAACAATCCCTGATATGAAGCTGGACCAGAATGTTGCCTCTGTAAACCACATAAGTAGTGGAACAATAACAATGGCATTTACAATCATTTTGTACATAAAACGCGCCATCTTCTTTCCCTCCTTTACACCCTTATTTTTCAACCACTTATCTGTGATTATTAGTCCTTGTATTGGAATTGTTTGGAGTGATTATAGTGTGGGACTCAAGGGTAATTTAAATATGGGTTTACGAATTCACACACAAAAGGAGAAACCCGATGGATTTTACCACTATAATCAATGCAGGGAGGACAATCATGGGAGTATTAAGCGGAAATCCCCAAAACGAACCTATGCATTATGGTGAGGTATTCGGTACCTGGAGTTATTTAGCATCGACAAAGGGGTTACTCGTTGGATACCAAACCCTCGCCAACCATGCGGGAGATCAGGATTTAAAAAAGTTCCTTGAGGATTTGATCCGTTCAATGAAGCCTGAAATCGAGCAAGTGGAAAACCTGCTAAAGGCAAACGGAATAGCCCCTCCTCCTAGCGCTGCGGAAAAACCGGTGGCTAATCTTGAAAGCATCCCAGCGGGCGCAAGGTTTACGGACATGGAAATCTCCGCAAGCCTTACTCGAGATATCGCCCTTGGCTTAGTCGCTTGTAGCTCAGTAATGGGACAATGTATCCGTGAGGATATTGCTACGATGTTTGGACAATTCCATATGACAAAAGCTCAATTTGGGGCCAGATTATTACGTATGAACAAAGAAAAAGGTTGGTTGATCCCTCCTCCTCTTAACGTTCAAACCCCTGAGCTTGTACACGCTTAATATGTAGAACGGAAGCCAGTATTTCAAAATTGAAATACTGGCTTTTTCTTTTTTGTTTATGTGTAAACAAGTTGTGCATGGATATAATGGACGGCAACAGCATCTCATAATCCGGAAAGGAATGGTGAAAATCGTGAAAATCAAATTAGATGAAACACTACAGCGTGCCTTAGACAAAACAACAAAGCGGCCGACTTTTTTATCGGTCGTCAGCGGAAAAGGAGGCGTTGGAAAATCAACCGTCTCCGTCAATCTCGCTGTAGCTCTGGCGGAACAAAATAAAAGGGTCGGCTTAATCGATGCTGACATTTACGGATTTAGTATACCGAGCCTGATGAATGTAAGAGATGAGCCTCAAACGGTAAACGGAAAAATGATCCCAGTTGAAAAGTTTGGGGTGAAAATTATGTCCTCCGGCTTCCTTCGTCAGGACAACCAGCCCATCACGTTGCGAGGACCTATGCTTGGGAAGATTATCAAAACCTTCCTCCACGAGGTGGATTGGGGCTCCTTGGATTATCTTATTTTTGATCTGCCCCCTGGTACAGGAGATATTCCCCTTGATCTTCATGATCTGCTGGAAACCTGTAAAGAAATCGTCGTCACTACCCCAAATGACACGGCTGCAGAAGTCGCTTTTCGAGCCGGGGCAATGACAGCAAAAACAGGTCATGAAATCGTTGGCGTTGTGGAGAACATGTCCTATTTGACCTGTCCAGACTGTGACAGTAGGATTCATGCCTTTACCGGTAACGGCGGCCATAAATTAGCAACTGCACTAAGAAGTCCTCTGCTTGCACAGATACCCTTGAAACAGCCTGGTCTGGAAATGAGGGCACCTGGCGTTTTTCCTAAAGAAACTGAGATCGGTCTCATCTACCGGAAGTTGGCCGACTATGTACTAGGATTTAGTAAACCTGCACAAAAAAATGCATAATTTACCACCTGTTGGCAGACGATAGAACGGACTTAAACCAACAGGAGGAAAACTCTATGCAGCAAAAAGCCACGTATCAACCATCCGAATACGTGAAAGGATCCTTTGCATCCAAAGCATCTCGAAATGCTTTTCTTGTCCTTCTACTGGTCTTTGCTTCCATTTATATCGGTTCAGAAGGATTTGGATATTATGATATCGCCTTATATGGTTATCTTCTAGCTACCTTGGTTTTCTTTGTCGCCATGAGCCTACGGGTCACCGCTTGGTATTTACGCCCCGCGACAGGGCGCTTGTGGCACCAAGGATTTAAAAGGGCAGCTAGTTCCCAGGGGATTGGTTATCTCATTCGAACGTTCTGGAATAACTTGCTGATGCAACGCTTTATATTCAAGCGCTCTCCTTGGAGAGGCCTTCAGCATTTTCTGATTTCAGGCGGCGTTTTTATTTCCTTTGGCATTACCTTTGCCCTTGTCCTAGGCTGGATGCATTTTGAATTAGCAGATCCCCGGACCTATGATGTCGTCATCTTCGGAATCCATCTGTTTCAAATGGGAGTCGATTCTACCCTCGCTTTTCTCCTTTATCATGGGCTGAACTGGAGCGGACTGATGGTTTTAATTGGATGCACGATGGCCTTAATTCGACGGACACAAGAAACGAAGATTCTGGTCGAACAAGGAAAAGAATACGATATTTTCCCTTTGCTTCTTCTAATGGCTGTTACGATTTCAGGTTCCCTGTTAACCGTCTCCGCCATGTGGATGAGAGGAGTTATGTATACAGGCATTGCTTTATTGCATGAAATTACGGTAGTCGTCCTGCTGCTGTACTTCCCGTTCAGTAAATTTTGGCATGTCCCGCTTCGGTTTCTAGCCTTGATGGTCCCGATGTATCATGAGCTAGCCGAAGAAAAAAACTGCAGCCGATGCGGGCGTATCTATGCAACGAAGACCCAAATCGAAGATGTTCAACGGGCCCTGAAACATCGAAATCTATCCCTGCCCATTGAGCAAACTTCATTACATATGTCTGATTTATGTTCTGAATGCCGGCGTACCACGCATCGCTTGGCCGCCTACGGAGCCAAGGTTGGACTTGGACAGGATGGTTTATTTATTCAAAATAATGGGAACAACGGGCTGATTCTTGATCCCCAAGTTTCCGTTCAGGAGGTTGAATCTTCTTATGCAACTACCACGACATCCTCAGAACGCTGATTATGTGTTTCGCGATATTGAACCGATCCGTCGTGAAGGCGAAGATCTTATCGCCACACATTGCTGTTATTGCGGCATGCAGTGCGGAATGAACATCCGGGTCGACAAGGAATCCCAACGCGTACTGGGTGTCGAACCACGTTATGACTTTCCAATGAACGGGGGCAGGCTTTGTCCAAAAGGGGTTTCGGCTTACCGGCAAGCCCATCATGAAGACCGTCTTCTCCGCCCTCTAATACGAAAAAATGGAAAATTAACGGAATCGTCATGGGACGAGGCCTATGATCTTATCATAAGTAAAATCAAAGAGATCCAGGGTCAGTATGGAAAGGATGCCTTTAGTATTTACTCCGGTTCATCCATGACCAATGAAAAATGTTATATGGTCGGCAAATTTGCGAGGATTGGGCTGGGAACCAAACATATTGATTATAACGGAAGGTATTGCATGGCTTCAGCAACGGCTGGATTTATGCAAACCTTAGGGATTGACCGCGGCTCAACCAACCCGTGGAGTGATATCCGTTTTGCGGACGTTTTACTCATTGCGGGTTCAAATACGGCTGAATGCCATCCATTATCGATGCCTTATATTTGGGGTGCCAGAGACCGTGGCGCGAAACTGATTGTTGTGGATCCCCGGCAAACGAAAACCGCTTTAGTTGCAGACATTCATTTCGATATTAAGCCAGGTACCGATTTAGCTTTATCAAACGGACTCCTCCATGTTTTGATTAAGGAAAATATGATCGACCGCAATTTCATTGAAAACCATACAACCGGCTTCGAGGACTTGGCTGCTATGGTTGAAAAGTATGATCCGGAGAGCGTGGCCAGGATTTGCGGTATACGTGATCCGCAAAAGATTGTGGAAGCCGCTCGGATGTTTGGAAAGGCGAAGAACGGATTTGTCCTCTTTGCCAGAGGGTTGGAACAGCACTCCAAAGGAGCAGACAGTGTTTCGAACTATACCAATTTGTCCCTAGTGACAGGGAAAATCGGCCGAAAAGGCTCAGGCGTGGCTACGTTTACCGGGCAAGGAAACGGGCAAGGCGGACGTGAACATGGTCAAAAAACCGATCAGCTGCCTGGTTTTCGTAAAATCACCAATCCGGAGCATCGCAAATATATTGCTGACGTTTGGGGTGTGGATGAATCGGAGATACCCGGGCCGGGAGTTTCCGCTTTTGAAATGCTGAAAGCCATGGGTACGGGAGACATCAAAGGCTTGTTATTGATTTGTTCCAACCCTTTTGTCTCCGCGCCTAGTGTAGGAAATGTGAAAGAATACTTGAAAAACCTGGATTTCTTTGTAGCCATCGATTTCTTCCTTTCCGAATCGGCAGAATTAGCTGACGTGGTTTTACCGTGTACCGTTTGGATTGAAGATGATGGGACGACAACCAATGTTGAAGGCCGAGTGGTGCGCTTGAATGGGATTGAAAATACACCAGGTGAAGCGAAGCGCGACTGGGTCATCCTCCGGGAGCTAGCTGAACGACTAGGCCGGGGACAATATTTCAATTATAACTCTCCGAGAGAAATTTTTGAGGAGCTTCGCATCGCTAGTAAAGGCGGTCTTGCCGATTATTCCGGCATATCTTACGAGAAAATTGAGCAAATGGATGGTGTGTTCTGGCCCTGTCCTTCCGACGATCATGAAGGTACACCTCGTTTGTTTGAGGATCTTCGTTTTTACTTCCCTGATGGGAAAGCACGGCTTCTCGCTTTTGAACATAAAGGTCCCAACGAGGATACAAACGAAGAATATCCGTATATTTTGACGACAGGCCGAGTGGTGTACCATTACCTCAGTGGTAACCAGACGCGCCGAATTGATTCCCTACTCCAGTTTTGTCCGGACCCGTATGTGGAAATCCATCCCGATACGGCGAAAAAACTGGGTATCGAAAACGGACATTGGTGTAAAATATCCAGTCGACGCGGTAATATTACGGTTCCCGCCAAGCTGACCAAGATCATCCGTCCCGATACGTTCTTTGTCCCTTATCATTGGGGCAAGACATTGGCGATTAATCAATTAACGAACCCAGCTTTGGATCCAAAGTCCAAAATACCGGAATTCAAGGTTTGTGCCGTAAAAATTGAAAAGACGGAGCAAAAGGAGGTGCAGGGAGTCGATGGCCAAAGTATTGTTCATTGATTTTGAACGCTGCATCGGTTGCCGGGCTTGTATGATTGGCTGTGAGGAATGTTCAGGCCATGATCACCTATCCCGCATGTTTGTCGATGAA
>Ga0180215_1006037_pt1 | contig 10133 bp, 10 predicted proteins | sample eDN3rd37CBELigBY_FD_128871 | JGI IMG/M metagenome (GOLD analysis project Ga0180215, IMG submission 128871) | Enriched backyard soil microbial communities from Emeryville, California, USA - eDNA 3rd pass 37_C BE-Lig BY (version 2) (version 2) | ecosystem: Environmental > Terrestrial > Soil >...
ATTCAAAAGAAAAAGCCGAAGAAATTGCAAAAGATTTGCTAAATAAAGTCGGACTAATTGATAAAATAAATGCATACCCAAGTAGTTTATCAGGTGGACAAAAGCAACGTGTTGCTATTGCAAGAGCCCTTGCAATGGAACCAGAGATTATGCTATTTGATGAACCGACAAGTGCGCTAGATCCGGAAATGGTTAAAGAAGTTCTTGATGTCATGAAAGATTTAGCAAACACAGGAATGACAATGGCAATTGTTACTCATGAAATGAATTTTGCAAAAGAGGTAGCAGATCGCATTCTCTTTTTAGCAGATGGAGCATTGATTGAAGACGAGACACCAGAAGTCTTTTTTGAAAGTCCGAAAACAGAACGTGCAAAAGACTTTTTATCAAAAGTACTATAATGAATTTCGTGTATGAATTAAAGCGGGTGATATTCCCGCTTTTTTTAGTTTATTCGATTGTTTGATGAATCGTATCAGATTAACTATACAAACGTTTGCATAGTATGTTAAAGTAAGAGTAAAGAGGAATTGGGGATGATTGGATTGTGGGTGTGGGTACTACTGTTATTCATCTTATTTCCTAGTTTTCTTATCACAAACAAGGTTATGAATGTGATTCAATTACGCAAAATTGAAATGAATGATTGGAATACATTATATGAATGTACAAAGTGTGGAAAGCTTCATAGAAAATATCAAGAGGAAATTAGTTATCGACTGGACTCTAATTATAAAACTTATTTGAAGTGTACGAGTTGTTACCATCCCGTTAAATTATATACTAATGAAGAATTTGATTGGATGAAAATTAGTCCGGAATTTCCGAAAATCACAACTCGAGAAATCAAAAAAATGAAGAAGACTTTAAGGAACCTTGAAAAATATAAAAAACTTGATTCAAGTATTGAGGAGTTTATGAAGTACTATCGATTAGTCCCTCCAAATGAACATAAGCAAGAAAAGTAATTTTAAGTGCATCAAGTAAGCGATTCCAATAACTGATTTGTGAATGCCTACAAAACGAATGCTTTGTAGGCAAAACTTGAATCTTTTATACTAGAACATCTTCATGCACAATTTTAAAGTTTGCATGATCCAATTCTTTTCTTAACTGAACAAGTGTTTCTTCTTTAATCGTTTCTGGGACTGTAAAAACAACTTGTCGAACAAATTTGCTGCTGTGTAATGTAATTAATGATTGGATAGGTGAATATTTACTCACAATTCTAGTTAATTCTTTCAATGTATTATCAAAATCATATACAGCAACTGTAATGGCATGGCCTTTATTGTGAATTGCAAAGGCATCTTCACATACTTCCATTACTTTGCCATGGGTTAAGATACCAGCAAATTCTCCGTCTTCATTAATAACTGCAAGAAACGGTAACTTTTTAATCGTAAACAGTACTCGAAAGAAAGAAGCATCTTCAGTTACGGTTTCATTTACATTATCTGCAATTTTTAACACAGAGTCATCGAGGGATCCTTCGTATTTGTAAGTATCAATTTCATACACATTACCTAAAAATTTCGTTTCACTTAAATCTAAAATTGGCACACAACGATAACCTGTTTTTTGTAAAAATTCTTTTGCTTGCAGAATCGTAAAATCTTCTGTAACGTATTGGACTAATCCTTTTTTAATATAATTATTACGTACTTGCATCAAAATCCCTCCTCAAAATCGCTTAATAATATTATACATGAGTCAAATGTAAAAATAAAAATTATTTTTTTATTTTTAAATAAAATTAATATTTTTACAAGTTTCTAGACATTTACAGGATGGTGTTGACATTGACAAAAGAAATTGAATGGTGGAAAAAAAGCGTCGTTTATCAAATTTATCCAAAAAGTTTTAATGATACAAATGGAGATGGAATAGGGGATATTCCTGGTATTATTGAAAAGTTAGATTACTTAAAAACCCTTGGTATAGATGTAATCTGGCTTTCACCTATCTATGATTCTCCACAAGAAGATAATGGATATGATATCCGCAATTATGAAGCTATTTACGAAAAGTATGGAACAATGGAAGATTTCGATAAATTATTAGAAGAAGTACATGCACGTGGAATGAAATTGGTGATGGACTTAGTCGTTAACCATACTTCAAGCGAGCATGCTTGGTTTATTGAATCTAGAAGTAGCAAGGACAACAAATACCGTGATTATTATATTTGGAGAGACGGAAAACCAAACGGAGAACCTCCAACAAACTGGGGATCTGTTTTTAGTGGTTCAACATGGGAGTATGATGAGAAAACTGGTCAATACTATCTCCACTTATTTGCAGTTGGTCAACCCGATTTGAATTGGGAAAATGAAGATTTACGTAACGATATATATAAGATGATGAAGAAATGGTTGGATAAAGGTATTGATGGTTTCCGTATGGACGTTATTAACTTTATTTCAAAAGATCAAAACTTCCATGACGGTCCGAAAGGTGAAGGACAACTATATGGTGATGGTGGAAAATATTTTGTAAATGGGCCAAGAATCCATGAATTTTTAAAAGAAATGAATCGAGAAGTTTTATCCCAATACGATATTATGACTGTTGGTGAAATGCCTGGAGCTTCAACTCATGATGCAAGAGAGTATACAAATCCTGAAAATCATGAGTTAAATATGATTTTTACATTTGAACATATGAATTTTGATTGTGTAAATGGAGATAAATGGAATTTAAAACCTCTTTATTTACCAGACTTAAAGAAAAACCTTGAAAAATGGCAAACTGAACTCTATAACACAGGTTGGAATAGCCTTTACTGGAACAATCATGATCAACCTAGAATTGTTTCTCGATTTGGTGATGATACCGTCTATCGCGAGAAATCTGCAAAAATGTTAGCGACATGTCTGCATATGATGCAAGGAACACCTTATATTTATCAAGGTGAAGAAATCGGAATGACAAATGTGAAATTCGATTCTCTAGATGATTATCGTGATATAGAGATATTAAATATGTATAAAGAAAGAAAAGCTCTTGGTTGGAATCATGAGAAGTTAATGGAGTCCATTTATGCGAAAGGTAGAGACAATGCACGCACGCCTATGCAATGGGATGATAGTGAAAATGCTGGTTTTACGACTGGCACACCATGGATTAAAGTAAATCCTCGTTACAAAGAGATTAATGTAAAGAATGCATTAGAAGATGAGAATTCCATTTTCTATTATTATCAAAAGTTAATTAAATTGAGAAAAGAAATCGATTTAATTACTACAGGAAGATTTGAGTTATTATTACGTGAAGATCCAAATATTTTTGCTTATAAACGCATTGGTACAGATGAAGAACTTATTGTTCTATGTAACTTCTCAAACCAACCAATTTCAGTTAAGGATCAAGAGATTTTAGAGTCAATCAAAAATGGACAAATTTTAATCTCAAATATGGATGATAAAATTATGGAAGGAAATACATTATCTCCTTATGAAGCGGTTGTCTATGTCGTACCAGGTGTTACCAATAATTAACTTTGACTTATCTAAAAGTAGTGTTATAATAGATTAAGGTTTGTCAGAGGCACAATGTATCTTAAGTGCCTTGCCGAGAATGTGTGCCACATAGATTAGAACTACGTGATATTTGCTGAATTGATTCCGAATGTCGCGTTTGGCTTCGTAAGGGACGTAATCTATGATGATGAAACAAACATAGGCAAAAGGATTTCCCTAATATAGCAATTTCTTTTAACAAAACCATAAATTGAGATACACATATAAAGGGTGCCCTAATGATAGGACACCCTTTTTGGTAGTGTTAGGCTTTCAATTATTTTGATTTAAATGCTCTTCTAACCAGCTAGTTAAGTCTTCATAGTTTTCTTGTGAGACGGTATGAGCACTATTATAAGCTTTAAATGTAACATTAGCACCTAGCTCTTTAAACATCTCATAACTATCAAGTCCCCACTCAAAAGGTAACACTTGATCATGTTCACCATGTGAAATAAAAATATTTAAGTGGTTAACTGATTGCTTTACATATTCATTTTTGACAAAAGCAGGAACATAACCACTTAATGCAACGACTCCTTTAATTTTATCGCCTAGCAGTAAGCTTGTAGTCATTGATAATATAGCTCCTTGACTGAAGCCCATTAGGAATAGTTGGTTAGAGTCAATTGGGTAATTTTCTTTAGCATACGTAATAAATGACATGATCTTTTGAATGGTATCATCAAAAACATGGCGATGTGGTTTACCTAAATGTTCAAATGTAAAAAAGGCATATCCACCATATCCAAGTTCAAGTGGACCTCTTAAGCTAAATACATAAACATCGTCTTTAAATGGATGAACAAGTGGTATTAAATCATATTCATTACTGCCCATACCATGCATTAAAAAGATTGCAGGGTAAACTTTATTTTCTTGAATGTTCTTTGGTTCTTGAAGTACATACGTCAATGGAGATTCCAAATAAACCCTTCCTCTCATAAAAAATTATAGATATTCTATAAAATAACATGTATCATATAAAAGTTAAAAAGAAAAGTATTACATATATGAATTGTAAAAGTAACTCTAAATTAGGAAATAATAAAAGAATCAACAAAAGGAAAGGAAGACCGAGCATTGGAAATCATTAGTCATGAAGTTGAAAAATTATGGGATCCTACTGGAATACTAGAAGGGGATCGGTATGAATTTATCATAGATATTGAAGTTCCAGAGGATGATGAATTATACTCTGAAAATGGGCTATATGTTAAACTTATTTTTGCAGTGGATCAAAATGGTGAACGAATTGCTCAATATCAAATTTTTGAACGAGGAACAAATATATATTTAGATTTTGAATTAGAAGAAGAAGAACTAAAAATGATTTCAGAATATTGTTCTAAACATATTGAACAGTAAAAAAAGGCGATTCAAAAGCGAACTAAATCAAAAGAGTTAGTTAGGCTATTGAATCGCTTTAATTTATTGCTTCAAGTTTCTTTTCGTTAGGTAAAAGTAATGCTAATAAACTAGCAATTAATGGAAGAATAGATAAAATAAAAAATACTGTACTAACTCCTAATAAATCTGATATGCTACCCATAAAAACAGCCCCAATTCCGCCAGCTCCAACTCCTAAACCAATCGTTAATCCTGAAGCCATAGCGATATTTTTTGGTAATAGAAGTTGCATATAGACAACGGACACAGAAAAAGAAGATAGTACTGTAAATCCAAATAGAAGTAAAATAATAATGGTTATCATTCCTTCTGAGTAAGGTAGGATCAGGGCAACAGGTGTAGCTAGCGACATTGAAGCAATAAGTAATCGTTTCATACCGATTCGATCGGACAGAAGCCCTCCAACAAATGTGCCTATGGCCCCAGCACCGACAAAAATAAAATTCAATGTTTCTGTCGCACTTAAACTTAAATGGCTAAAATAAAATGGTAAAAATACGACGACGCCAACTTGGCACCATGAGCGTAAAATAATAATTATTACTAATATAATTGACCCAGGTATATGATTTTTTCTGCCTATTAATTCTCTAGCCTTGTTTTGCGTAATTTTTACTTTTTCCTTCATCCATTTCAAAAGAGGAACGGTTAAGAATAACGAAAGTATAGCTATTGGAAATAACCAAATTAGTCCTTCAAGACCAGTATAGATAAGTATTAATGGAATCATCAACGGTCCAACTGCTTGTCCCGCATTGCCACCAACCTGAAAAATCGCTTGGGCTTTACCTTTTTTTCCTCCTGAGGCTAAATGGGTACCTCTTGAAGCTTCTGGATGAAACATCCCCGAACCAATACCTGAAATCGCAACGAATACTAATAGCCATGGTAATGAAGGTGCAATTCCAGTTAAAGATAGTCCAAATATGGATAAAAATACACCTAATGAAAACATCCAAACATATTGCTTCTTATCCGTGATCATTCCAAAAATAGGTTGCATAACTGAAGAAGTTAAATAAGATACTAAAACGATTAAAGATGATTCCGTATAATTGAGCTGAAATGCCTCCTTATACATAACAACTAATGCAGGAACCATTCCAGTCGTAACTAAATCATTTAAAAAATGTGCACCACTAAACGTATAAAGGGCACGTGGATAATAACTAGATTTTTGATCTTGAATCGCTTCAAGTTGACTACTCATGTATAAAACCTTCCTAATGTAAATTCATATATTGTATTTTAGCATAATAAAAGAGAAATATGTTTGAATAATGAAACGAGTCAGATGCATTTCTTAAAAACTCAAAAAAAAATAAAAAGAATGCTACCAGAGATTTCTTAGCAGCATTCATAAGATATATCTTACCATCTTAATGCAATTAATAAATCACAGCAATTATTAAACTCATCAGAGTTATCTAGAAAAATGCGTATTCCAGTAGGAGTAAAATCTACTTTAGATTTAATCGTAATACCAGTAGATTTAATCATATTTTCTACCTTTTCTTTTTGAGAAAGTTGAGCAGCATTCATTAATTCGTAAGCAAACTTTTCGTCGTTTCCGATTCTCACTACTATTTGTTGCGCTTCCTTCATCAGTGCTTGGAATTTTTTTGCAGAGCTTTTCAGGTGCTCTGGGTTAACAGGCGGGAATTGACTATGCTCACGGTAGTTACTTGAAATTGGCGGATATGGATAAAAAGGTAAACATGGAACTTGCCATGATGGTATAGATAATGACTTATGCAAGTAACTTTGGCAAGGCCAATTGTAGTTAGGTAAATAATTCAATTTCTTCACTCCCAAGAATAATATTTCGCTTCATTTTATGTATAGAAACTGATATTGGTTATGATCTGGAATTCAACTGAAGAAAGCTTTTTTGTAGTCATTGAACAGTATTTATAATAAAATGGAAACACATTTCCAAAAACTGGGTTCCTTCAATGTATTATAAGCTTTTACCAAAATTTAGCCATGTGCATTCTATAGATACTACTTAAAAATCAAAGGAACAATATCATTAAAATAGTAAGAGTCCAAACAATAACTTAAAGGAGGAAATTTGTAGTGGAACTTACAAAAATAGATGAACGTGTTTATTCTATATTAGAAAAAAAGATTTCATTAATAAAAACTGATCAAGGAGTTATATATTTAGTTGGACCAATTAAACTTCCAGTTAATTTATACAATGAAACGGTTACTTTTCAATGGTATTGCTGGTTAAATTGTGAAGAAGTTACCGAAGATCTCCACACTATTGTAGATATGCTTTCTTCCATTAACTTAGCTGAAATGCAACAGTCGAGTGTTTTAGTTTATGGTGATTTTGAAAATGCAGATGATGCACTTATTCGTATGCATTCTATTTGTCATACAGGAGATATTTTCGGGAGTAAAAGATGTGATTGTGGTTTTCAATTAAAACAATCGATGAAAAGGATTGTTGAAAATGGAGTTGGAGCTATATTTTATTTAGCTAATCATGAAGGTCGAGGAATTGGACTTTTTAGTAAAGCTATGGCCTATATTCTACAAGAAAATGGCTATGATACGGTTGAAGCTAATCGAGAATTAGGATTTCGTGATGACCAACGTAACTATAGTGATGCGATTCAAGTACTAAAAGCATTGCGTAATAAACCTGTAACTTTAATTACGAATAACCCACGGAAGCTTGAGGCATTAAAAAAATCAGGACTTACTGTTTCAGGCCGTCAAGCTTTATGGGGTGATGTTTCGGAATATAATAAGAAATATTTAGATACGAAAGTTAAGCGTTCTGGTCATTTAAGAGAAGATGTTACTTGCTTTAATGACTAGAGAGATCATCAGCTCATTCTCTTAGTAAAGGGAAGAGCTTTTTTATTTGCTACATTATTGACAAAAGGTCATGAAGTTTTTAACCTTCGATTTGGTAAAATAGTATTAGATAAAAATAAAGGGTGATTATATGAGTAAGCTTACGCATTTTAATGAACATGGAAGAGCTAAAATGGTCGATATATCTGATAAAAAGATTACGGCGAGAAAAGCCGTTGCACAGTCAAGCGTAAGAATGGATAAACAAGTTTATGAAAATATTACAGAATTAAAAATCAAAAAAGGGGATGTATTAGCAGTTGCTCAAGTAGCAGGAATAATGGGTGCAAAGCAAACTTCAAACATTATCCCAATGTGCCATCCTATTCCGATCAGTGGTATTGATTTGTCCTTCCATTGGGAAATATTAGAAGATAATCAATACGAGTTAATTATCCATTCAGAAGTTAAGACTAAAGGAAGTACAGGGGTCGAGATGGAAGCATTAACTGCTGCCTCTATTGCTGCCTTAACCGTATATGACATGTGTAAAGCAATCGATAAATCTATGGTAATTGGGCCAACCTTTTTATTAGAGAAAAGTGGAGGAAAGAGCGGCGACTATAAACGGGAAGTGTTATAATAGAATTATGATACGAATTTAATGGAAGTTCATAGAATCGTAAAATGTTCAATGTTTCTTCCTTTTTTAATAATGATAATCTAAAATAAAGATCCCGTTGTCTTTTAAAGGGGGAAGACATGATGATAACAAACTCATTAACGAAAAAACTGATTTCCTATGAACTCCGAACATTATTAGAGTCTTTAGCAACTAAAAGAACCATTGAAGAAGGTACTTATTTATTTCAACAAGGCATGGATGCTAAAGAAATGTATTTAATTAAATCTGGTCTTATACAAGTTACCATGTTATCTTCAGAGGGGATTGAACTATCATTAAGAATATGTAAGAAAGACGATATCGTTGGGGAACTCACTTTATATACAGATGATCCTAAATACTTATTAAATGCAAAGGTTATCGCATCAGGTGAAGTATTAGTCATCAATATCGAAGACTTACAAAAAGAGCTTATGAATAATATTTCTCTTGCCATTGAAATGATGAAATGGGTTAGTAACCATATGAGAAAATTCCAAACGAAGCTTCGCGATCTATTGCTTAATGGAAAAAAAGGTGCCCTTTATTCCACATTAATCCGTCTATCTAATAGTTATGGTATTGAAGTGAAAGAAGGATTTTTAATTGATATGCTGTTTACGAACCAAGAGCTAGCAGGATTTTGTGGGGCTACGAGAGAATATGTAAATCGAATGCTTGGTGCTCTAAGGAGAGAAGGAATTATTTCGATACATCCAAGTGGAAAAATTATTCTTCATAATGTTGAATATTTACGAATCGAAAATGGTTGTGAAAATTGTCCGATTGAAATATGCAATATAGATTAAAAGGAGACGAAAAGTCTTCTTTTTTGTATATTTTTTGCGATTACTTCCTGCAGTGAAAATTGAACTGCTTTATAATTTAAAAGACGCTGTTTGATAAAACAGCATCTTAATTTATTAGTACTTTTGAATTTATTGGATAAATAACCTCTAACTGCTCGATAATTTTTTGTTTGATTTTTGGGAAGGGGTCAGCAAAGAGAAGACCTTTTTCTAAAAATATTTTTGAATCTTCATTTTTGTTTATTAACAATGATAAAGTACCCATTTTAAAATAAGCATAAACAATTAATATTTGATGAGGTTGAATTTCTAAACTTAATGGCTCTATTCCTCTTTGAAAATAATTGATGGCTCTTGGAAAATTATTAAGGTTTTCCTCAATTTCAGCAAGAAGGAAATATGCTTTCGCCATTTCAATTTGACTGTTAGCGACTTTTTCAAAAATATCTATAGCGCTCTTTATCTTTTTCCTAGCCGTTTTTAAATGGATATGGAAGTAGACGGTTCCAATTTTCAACATTCCTCTTCCGAATTCTAAATGATTCTCTTCTGTTTCATAATAAGAAAGTAATTCTTCATATCGTTCAACACTTTTTTCATAGTTTTCCATCTGAATATATGTCTCTGCTAACATTTCAATGGTTGGTTTGATAAATAATAATTTTTGATTTTCTAGTTGGTTAAAATGGTAGAGGGCACATTCTAAATGATTACTACATACGACATAATCTTCTTCTTCAAAAGCAATCTTTCCTAGATTACTATAGACTAATCCATAAACAATCGGATTTTCACGGTTTTGTTTGTCTAATCGTTCTATAAGTTTAGCGAGTATAGCTCGAGCGCTAGAATAATGTTTTTGCTCTCTTTCTAAAATAGAGAATTGAAGATAATGATCGATAATTAATTTTTCAA